>Ga0209283_10001916_pt1 | contig 11540 bp, 8 predicted proteins | sample CZO8metaG_2_FD_188354 | JGI IMG/M metagenome (GOLD analysis project Ga0209283, IMG submission 188354) | Vadose zone soil microbial communities from the Eel River Critical Zone Observatory, Northern California, USA - CZOApr15con2H1.8 metaG... | ecosystem: Environmental > Terrestrial > Soil >...
CTTTCGTAATTTCTTTGCGCATCTGGGCTACTTCGATCACTGCGTTAAACAGGTCCTTCTTTTTGTTCTGAAGCTCGTCTATTCGCTCAGGGCTTGACTTTCGGGGCTGCGGAGCATAGAGAGGAAGGACACAAGGCCCCGCATTATCCATCCGACGATCCATCCCACGGAGGTGAGAGATGAAGCGAATCGTGTTTTGCGGGCTGTTCGCCGCGTTATTGATCGTGCTGGAGGCGAGTCCAGCCCGAGTGGCCCCGGAAAAAGCGCCGACCGGCTGGCAAACCAAAGACGGCCTCAAGTTCATAAATCTTTGGCAGGTGCCCGAAATAGGAATACGCTTTCCGGAATGCGTGATGATGAGGATGTCAAGCGACATGCAGAAGAAAATGGAGAGCGATCCTTTGGAGTTTCTGCGGACACGCAAGATTTTCGATACAGATCAGGTGCAGGGGCACCTGGTGCTGCGCCTCGCCGAGCCAAAGGTTATGGCCGCGTCCTATGAGGCCCTCAGCGTCGCCTGCCACGATGAGGACACCTACACTGGCTATATAACTTTTCAGGTCTCGTCGATCAAGGGGACCGATGCGCACGTAAAGTAGGAAGAGCCCGCGGGCAGGTGTTGACGGGTGACTCGTGACTCGTGATCCATGGAACCTCCTACGTGGATGAGTCATTTATTTCTAGAAGATATAGATACTCCGAGGCCATCAGACACTTCGGATTTCAGGATAACAAGCTCATGGCGGGAAGCCGACGTGGCGCAAGAGATCCTGGAAGCGAGGTTCCCCGCGCAGCGGGTCAAAGGCATCGTCAACCTTCAACCAGGGCATGTGGATGTCGCGTTCCGTGAAGGCCCGGTCGAGAGCATCGAGCGCCTGCTCCTTTTCGCCCAACGCGGCATAGACCATCGCGAAATAGTGAGTAGCAACGTGACTTTGTTTGCCGCGTGCATCCAGCTCGTCCAAAATCTTTCTTGCGTCAGCTTTCCTCCCAAATGCAGCGTAAGCTCGCGCCAGCCCTACCAGGCGACCCGGACCGCGGTTTGAAAGGGCGACGGCGCGCTCCGATTCCGCGATGGCCTCCTCGCGCATGCCCTTGGCACGATAGCTCCAGCCGAGGCAGGCGTGAGCGCCGTCGGAGTTGGCGTCCAACTCGAGAGCCTTTCTGCACTGTTCGATGGCGCGGTCATACTGATGGGCAAAATAGAATGTCCAACCAGCGTTGACGCTGGTCAGAAGCGAAATTGGGTCCAGCTCCTGGGCACGCTGGACCTGTAGGAAGGCGTCTTCGAATCGCCCCGAAACCAACAGGTAATTGGAATATCTTCGGTGGGCTTCGGCATCGCTGGGGTTCAGCGCGAGAGCGCGTTGGAACTCGCTTCCGGCGCCGGACCAGTCCCAATCGCCGTAGAGACGGATTCCTCCCAGAGCGGTATGCGCCTGACTGAGCGAGTCGTCCAGCGCTAGCGCCTTGAGCGCGTATTGTTTTGCAATGGGCATCGCCGACTTCGCGGGAAGGTCATTGGTCGTCCAGTAGTAGCCGGCAAGATCCGCGTATGCGGGGGCGTAGTTGGGGTCGAGGAGCACGGCTTGTTCAAAATATTGGCGAGCCTTGCGATGCTCCTCCAGCGAGCCCTTTTGCCAGTGGTAACGGCCCCGAAGGTAGGCGTCGTAAGCCTCGGGACTAGTCTTGTGCGGCCCCGTTTGCTGAGAGGGGAGCAACTGAAGGGCGAGCCTCTGGGCGATACGGCTGGCGACGTCGGATTCGAGAGAGAAGACGCCGGCGACGTCGTAGTCATAGTTTTCGCTCCAAAGCGTGGTTTGGTCGCGGGCCTGGATGAGCTGTGTGGCGATGCGCACGCGGCCACTTTCGCGACGCACGCTGGTTTCCAGAATGTAACTGGCACCGAGCTCGCGGCCGATTTGATCGACGCGCTTCGAGCTGCCCTTGTAGACCATGGCGGATGTGCGGGCGATTACGCCGAGCCGCTGCGGCATTAGCCGGCCCAACTGATTGATCATTTCGTCCGTGAGGCCGTCGCAGAAATAGTCCTCTTGAGGATCGTGGTTCAGATTCTCAAACGGCAGGACCGCTAAGGTGATTTTTCCCGGCGGCGGTTTGAACCAAAGCCAAGAATGCTGGCTGGCCAGGTAGAGCCCAGAGGAAAGCGCGATGACGAGCACCGCTGTCCACAGAGCGGCGAAGCGAAGCCGAACTCGCTGGCGAGGCGAGATGCTCTCGTCGGGAACGACACGGGCGAGGCGCCGCAAGTCGACGAGCAGTTCTTTTGCCGATTGGTAGCGGTTTTGCGGATCTTTCTCCAGGGATTTCAGAATGATTTGTTCCAAGCTCAATGAAATGCTGGAGCGTAACTGGCGCGGTGGTATGGGCATTTGGGTCTGAATGTCGGCGGCCAAAGAAGTGGCGAGTTTGGTTTTGAACGGACGCTGCCCGGTGGCCATCTCGTAAAAGACTGTGCCCGCGGCGTAGATATCCGAGCGCGCATCTGCCGGCCGGCCGCGGAGCTGCTCGGGGGCCATGTAGGGCAGTGTCCCCGCACCAAGCGCGGTGCTGCTCAACTCGTCGGCGGTGGAGACTTCACTCGCGGGCTGCAGGAGTTTGGCAAGGCCAAAGTCGAGGACCTTCGCCTGGCCCTTCGGCGTAACCATGATGTTTCCAGGCTTCAGATCGCGGTGCACAATGCCATGCTCGTGAGCCTCTTGCAGCGCGGCGACGATTTGTATTCCCAGGTTGAGAACCTCGCTTTCGGGGATGGGACCGAGGGCGAGCCGATCGGCGAGAGTTTTTCCCGGGACGTACTCCATCGCAAGGAAAGCAATGCCGTCCTGCGTGTCAAAGTCATAGATGGCGCCGATGTGGGGATGATTCAGCTTGGCAAGGGCCAGGGCCTCTTTACGAAAGCGGTTGCGTGCCTCATCGCCGGCAAGTCCACCCGCGGGCAAGACTTTCAAAGCGACGTCGCGGTCCAGACGCAAATCGTGAGCGAGATAGACGATGCCCATTCCGCCGGCGCCGAGCCGCTCGATGACGCGATAGTGAGAAATGGTTCCGCCGAGGAGTACGGCGGAAGCTTGGGGCAAGTGCGAGGCATGACTGGATTCAGATTCGGACTCATGTGTGAGAAGGGATTCTACTTCGTGACGCAGGGCGTCGTCGCCAGCAGTGGCTTCCAATAGGAAGGCTGCGCGCTGGTTCGCGGGCCGCTCGAGAGCAGCGTGATACAAATCCTCGACCTGGTGCCAGCGGTCAGGCATTTGCATGCCGCTCCTGTCTCATCTTCCGCAACGGTGGAGGGGAACTTAAGCAGTCATGTTAGGGGGGAGGCGGTGAGCAAGTCAACGAGACGCGAGGGATATCTGAATTGTCGGCAGGGAAGGGAGCGCTACAAGAGGGAAGATGGCCACCTGAAGGTCGCCGCTACGGGACGAGGGCGAATTCGACGCGGCGGCGCATGGGATCGATGCGTTCGGCGCGGACGCGAATGCGGTCGCCGAGGTGCCACGCCAGCTCCACCGGTTTTGCGCCGCGACCAGGAGGCGACCCGGGTGCGCCGGGGCCGCTGACGAGGCGAGAAGCCGATGTGCCGCGGCTGTGGCGCGCACCTGGTGAGCCACGGCGGCCGGCGCTTTCGCGAACGGCGACGATGGCGTGATCGCGCTCGCGGAAGACGCAGCGGGCGCCGGCGGCTTCTTCAAGGGCGTTGATGGGGAGAAGCCCTTCGACGAAGACTTCGAAGAGCTCGACGAAGCAGCCGAATTTCTGGACAGAGATAATCAGGGCGTCGTATTCCTCGCCGAGATGGTCTTCCATGAATTGCGCGGTTTTCCAGTCCATTAGTTCGCGTTCTGCGCCGTTGGCGCGGCGCTCGGCTTCGGAAGTTTCGGTGGCGATTTCCTCGAGCTGGCGGAGCGAATAAAGCGTGGCCTCGGCGCCGCGGGGCGCAGCCCCAGAAGTATTTATTGCAGGCGGCGTATCTTTTGGATGCTGGAGCGCCCACTTGAGGACGCGGTGGACAATGAGGTCGGGATAGCGGCGGATGGGCGAAGTGAAATGCGTGTACTCGTCGAAGCCGAGAGCGAAGTGGCCGAGCGGTTCGGCAGCATAACGGGCTTGCTTGAGCGAGCGAAGCATGAGGTAGCTGACGATGCGCTCTTCGGGCTTGCCGGCGAGCTTGCGGAGAAGGCGCTGATAGTGCTGCGGCGTGAGGCGCAGCTCGACGGAGCCGGGAAGCGCGACGCGCATGCCGCGTTCGCGGCCGTAGGAATCAGGGCGGCCGGCTTTTGCGGGAGCGGGGACGCGGCCGTGGCGGACGGCGATTTCGCGCTGATGCAGGTTTTCGACGCCGAGAGAATAGCCGAAAGCGCGGGCCAGCTCTTCGAATTCGAGGACTTTGCGCGCGTCAGGTTTTTCGTGAACGCGGTGAAGCGCCGGAATGGCGCGGCGAATGAGATAACCGGCGACGGCGCGGTTGGCGGCGAGCATGAACTCTTCGATGAGGCGATGAGCGATGTTGCGCTCGCTGCGGGCGATGTTAGTCATGCGCTGCTGGTCGTCAAATTCGATGACCGGCTCGGGAAGATCGAAGTCGATGGAGCCACGCTCGTTGCGGCGGGCGTTGAGGAGGAGAGCCAGCTCTTTCATGTCGCGGAAATGAGGAACGAGGGCGGAGTAACGGACGCCGGCGTCGGAATCGCCCTCGAGAACTTTGTTGACGTTGGTGTAGGTCATGCGCTCCGCGGAGCGCATGACGCCGGAGGTCATGCGGGAGCTGCGCATGTTGCCGGCGGCGTCGAATTCCATGAGCGCGCTCATGACGAGGCGGTCTTCGCGGGGTTTGAGGGAGCACATGCCATTCGAAAGGGCTTCGGGGAGCATGGGAACGGCGCGATCGGGGAAATAGACGGAAGTGCCGCGGAGGCGGGCTTCCTGATCGAGCGGCGTGGCTGTGAGGACGTAGTGGGCGACGTCGGCGATGTGGACTTCAAGATTCCAGCCGCCATCGGCGCGGCGTTCGACGTAGACGGCGTCGTCAAAATCGCGCGCGGTTTCGCCGTCGATGGTGACGATGGGAAGATGGCGGAAATCTTCGCGGCCGGCGCGGTCAGAATCACTGACGGACTGCGCGCGGTGCTCGGCTTCCTGCAAGACGGCGGGCGGGAAAACATGCGGGAGATGATGCTTGCGAATGATGATCTCCGTGTCCACGCCGAGATCGCCGGGGCGGCCGAGGATTTCGATGACGCGGCCGGTGGGAGCGGCGCCGCCGCGCGGGTAGCGGAGGAGTTCGACGTTGACGACGGCGCCGTCGAGCTCGGGAAGATGGGGCAGCCGCCTTGCGCGCGCGGCGTGCTCTTTCGGATCGGAGAGGCCGAGCTGCTTGCGGAGCGCAGGAGTGAGCTCTTCGCTGGGAGGGATTTCGATCTCGTGCTGGATGCGATTGTCGTAGGGAAGAACAACGTTGCCGCGCGGGCCGTAGCGGAAGAGTCCGACAAGGGTAGGATGCGCGCGATCGAGGATTCTAACGATGCGGCCTTCGGCGCGCTGCGCGCCTACGGTGCCGCCGCGGCGCAGAATCTTGACGAGGACATGGTCGCCGTGCATGGCGTCTTCGACGGCATCGCGTGGGATGAAGATGTCGCCATCGAGCTGCGGCATGGGCGTGTCGGGAACGGCGAAGCCGTAGCCGTCATGGTGGAGGACGAGGCGGCCGGTGACTTCATCGCGAGCCGGAGGGCGAGACACGTTTTGCGGAGGAGAAGTGTCGCGCTTTGGTGAGGACCTGCTGCTGCACTCTTGCTCTCCCTTGTGCGCCGCGAGGCGGTAGCGGCCGCCGGGGAGTTCTTCGATGGCGCCGCGTTTTTTGAGCTTGGAGAGCATTTTGAAGAGCGGCCGGCGGCCGGTCTTGGAAAGGTGGAGGCCGCTGGAAATGTCGTTTGCGGAGGCGGGATCCCGTGTAACTTGCAGAAAACGCAGTATATTATCCGGGCTGAGATGAGATGGGCTTGACATGAGGAGGGGCACCGGGCAGGGTGCTTTATTTCCACAGTGATTCTACCGAATTATTTTCGATTTCCTTGAAACTTTTTTGGCATTTCAGGGGTTTCATGTGCAGGCCAACACACGACCGGCCAGCCGCCCTCCGTCAGGCTGGCCGGACTCCCCGAAAGGGGAACCATAGAGGAGGCGGGAAGACCTGGCCCGCCTCCTCTTTTTGTTTCCTGTGGAACTTTTCCGGGAAAACTCAATCCAGCACGGTGATTTCAATTCGGCCTGGGCGAATTCGGCCGCCGCGCGCCGTTTTTTTTTATCCTTTCACGCACACGACCTGGCGGAGAGCATGGACGATTTCGACGAGGTCGGTCTGCGCGGCCATGACGGCTTCGATGGACTTGTAGGCAGCGGGCGTTTCGTCGATGACATCGGCGTCTTTTCGGCATTCGACGCCGGCAGTCATGCGCTTGTGGTCTTCGACGGTGAAGCGGCGTTTGGCCTCCGTGCGGGACATCGCCCGGCCTGCGCCGTGGCTGCAGCTCATAAAACTTTCCGGATTGCCCTTGCCGCGGACGATGTATGAGCGCGCGCCCATGCTGCCGGGAATGATCCCCATGTCGCCTTCGCGGGCGCGCACGGCGCCTTTGCGCGTGACAAGAATGTCCTGGCCGTAGTGGCGTTCGCGGGCGACGTAGTTGTGATGACAGTTGATGGCTTTTAGCTCGGCGGTGAACGGGCGGGCGTCGCCCGATGCGCGGACGGCGGCGACGATCTGCTCCATCATCATGTCGCGATTGGAGCGGGCGAAATCCTGGGCCCACTCGACGGCTTCGACGTAGTCGTGGAAATGGTCGGCGCCTTCCGAGAAGTAGGCTAAATCCTTGTCCGGTAGATTGATGAAAAATTTCTGCATGTCCTTACGCGCCAGCTCAATGAAGTAACTGCCCATGCGGTTGCCGACACCGCGCGAACCGCTGTGAAGCATGAACCATACGGAGTCCGCTTCATCGAGGCAGACTTCGATGAAGTGGTTGCCGGTGCCCAGTGTGCCGAGGTGATTGGCGTGGTTGCCGCGATCGAGCTTCGGGTGCTTTTCGAGAATGGCGTCGTACCGCGGCTTGAGCGTCTGCCAGGCTTGGTAATTGCGGGGTGGGATTTCCTTCCAGGCGCCGACGTCCCCGCGGCCACCGTGATTGGTGCGGCCGTGAGGCACGGCTTGTTCGATGGCGCTGCGGATGCCCTTGAGATTGTCGGGAAGGTCGCGAGCGTTGAGATCGGTCTGCACGGCCATCATGCCGCAGCCAATGTCCACGCCGACAGCGGCAGGAATGATCGCGCCCTTGGTGGGGATGACGCTGCCAACGGTTGCGCCAATGCCCCAGTGAACATCGGGCATGGCGGCGACCCACTTGAAGATGAAGGGGAGCTGGGACACGTTGAGAAGCTGTTTGCGCGCCTGATCTTCGAGCGGGACACCTTTGGTCCAGGCTTTGATGGGCACGCCGGATTCTGGAGTCAGCAGGTTGTAGTTTTTTTCGTCGGACATGCGGGCCTCTCCGGCTGCGGGAAACCTACCGGGCGGCCGTGCTGAGAAACGGGTAATGGCTGGCAGCGGCCATGAAAAAAAGCATGGGGAAAGAGAGCCAGAAGGAAATGCGGGCGGTGAGGAAGCTCCAGCGCATCATGTGTTCGGTCTCAGGCGGCATGGGAACGCCTTGCTCGGCACTCGCGCGCGCCCACGCGATAAGCTTCTTTTGGATGCGCCATACGACGCCCCAGACGTTGAGCAGCATGACCAAGCCAAGCCCGCCGCCGATGCTGATGGCGAGATGCGCGCTCGAAGAGTATGGACTGCCGTTCAAGACAAGAACAATCCATGACGCTACGATCACCACGACCGCGACAGCGAGGGTGCGGAACCAGGGATTGTCGCGAAATCCTCTTGCGGGTAGCTGGAGCGTGTAAATCAGCGCGTAGGCGACGAGCCAGACGAGCAGCCACCAACCGAGCGATTGCAAGGCGAGCGCGGGATTGCCGGCGTTGTGCGCGTCGGACGAGAGATGAATCATGAAGTAGCGCATTCCGACGAGGACGGTGACGAGCGCCGACCAACGAAACCAGGCCATGGCTTTGGACATCAGCGCGGGATAAAACTTGACGCGAATCGGCGGATCAATTTGCTTCAGCACGGGGGTTAAAATCAGGTTGAAGAAGTAGAGCAGGCCGATCCAGATGATGCCGAAGAAGAGATGGAGCCAGCGAAGGACCAGCATTTCGTTGGCGAGGGCGCTTTCCAAGAAAGTGAAATGAGGCTTCCCCCCGAGAAGAGTGAACGAGAGGAGAAATGAAATCACGGGCAGGCCTCCGGCTTGGAACGGATTGCCATTGCCTGACCACCATATCAGATTGAAGGATGTGGTGCAGAAGAAGTCTCGCGCCGGCGCAAGGGAAGCGCGGCGCGAGACTTCAGAGAACGAGCGCTAGCAACAGCGTCAATGAGAAGTGTTTCCGGCGCTGGCAGTTGCGGTGCCGATGGCCTCGCCGTTGACAACAATTTCGACGCGGCGGTTTCTCTGGCGGCCTTCGGCGGTGTCGTTGGAGGCCACGGGCTGCGTCTTACCAAGGCCGCGAGCAGTGATTGAAGACCCCGAGACCCCCTGTTGCGCGAGAAAATCGCGCACGGAGTCGGCGCGGCGTTCCGAAAGTTGCTGGTTGAAGTCGTCGGTGCCGACGCTGTCCGTATGACCTTCGATCTCCAGGTTCAGGCCGGGATGGGCCAGGACAATTCCGGAGATTTTCGCGAGCTTTTCACGAGCGCCGGGTTTGAGGGTGTAGCTTCCGGTGTCAAAGAGCACATCGGACATGTTGACGATCAAGCCCCGCGCCGAATCGCGTGTTTGCAGAATGGAATTCAACTGGTTCAGCAACTGCGCGCGGAGGTCGGCTTTTTCCGCCTCGGCTCTGGCGGCTGCCTGACGAGCCTTTTCCGTTTCGGCCTGGGCGGCGCGCTGCTGTTCGAGAGCTGCGGCCCTGTCCCTCCCCGCTTGTTCGGCCGCGGCTTGGGCAGCTTGTTGTTGCGCTACGGCTGCGGATGTGGCTTGCTCTGCTTCTTGCCGCTGCCGGCCGGCTTCTTGCGCGGCGCGTTCCGCTTCCTGCTTCATACGCTCGGCGTCGGCCTTGGCGGCTTCCGCCTGACTGCGCGCTTGCTCGGCTTCCAGGCGCCGTTTGGCTTCAGCGATGGCCCGCTCTTCGGCGGCTCTCTTTTCCGCGGCGACCTTGGCTTGGGCGTCTTCTTCGGCTTTTTGTTTCACCGCCATGACGCGAGCTTCTTCAGCGGTTTCCACGACCTCGCGGGCGGCGGCATCTACAGCCTTCTTTTCGCTGCCTCGGCGGTACACCTCCTCTGCGCCTTTCAGTTGCTGCTCCGCTTTGGCGACCGTAGATGGCGCGTACTTGTCGGCCTGAGCGATATGCGCGATGCGGACGGCATTGCGCGCCTCAAAGAGCTCGAGGGGAGTTTTGCGGTCGATGCCGAAAATGGCGCTTTCAATCTTGGTGTTTGAGGAGGAATAGACGCCGCGCCCCACCAATTCGTACTTGGCGTCGATATTCTCGACCTTGCCGAGCGTCTCAGGACCGAACACGTTTTCGAGGACTACCATGTTGCCCGGCTGGGTTACGGCGAAATACGGCTCGGCGGTGACCACCATGCCAAAGGTCTGCATGTCGCTGATGGCCTTTACCTGACCCGCGCCGTTCTTGAGAGCCACTTCGCCGAGGTTCACGGCACGCCCCTGGGGAGAGATGGCCCATAACACGTAGGTCAAATACTCGAGACCGAACTTGGTGGCTTCTTCCAAGCCTGCGAACTTAGCGTCGATTTCGATGCGGTTGCTCTTGCTCTGGACTTTGGCTTCCCCGGCGGCCTGTTGCATAAGTTCCGTGCCTTGAAAATCGATCTTAGTGGAGCCGCCAGCGCGGCGGTAATTCACCGCTTTGGTGGTACGGGACACACTGCCGGGGGCGCTGGCGGAACTTGCGCCAGACTGGGGCCGGGCAACCGCGGAGGGCGCCGCCAGAATTCCGAGGATGCCACCTAGGGCGAGACACGTTGATGCGATTTTCACGTCAGATTCTCCTCTAGCCATGCTGGGCGATATTGTCGCAAGGGTTTCCCACGCGTCTTTATTGAACCGATGTCAGATGCCCACGCGGGGTCGATGTCCTTGCTTATGTTCAGACTAGCAAGAAAAACGGAGGACATGGGCGGCGGTGAAGGCGCGATTGCGCAAACAATTACCGCGGAGGAGGTGGAGAATTAAGGCCGGCGACACAGGTAAACCAGGAGCAAAATGACCGCCAGCGACGGATGGAAAGTGCTCGAAAAATGGTGCCCGAGAGAGGACTCGAACCTCCACGACCTTGCGATCACTAGCTCCTGAAGCTAGCGCGTCTGCCAGTTCCGCCACTCGGGCACAAGTGCGGCACGTTGTCCGAAAAGCGCTGGAACAACGCTATACGACGAGGCTTTTTCATTGTGCCCGCCGCACTGGGCTTTGTCAACGAACGGAGACCAAGCTCCACTGAGGCAACCTGTGAAATCCCGAGATTAGGGGCTGGGATTCGGGCAAGACTCCTAGTACAAGGCCTAGGCTTCCGATATGCCGCATGTTTCGGGCGAACCCTGGGCATTGCGCATGGCCGTGGCGCGTCGGTCACTTCGCCAAAGCTGCCTCCGTTCAATGACCTATGGGCTCATTCGCAGCCGAACGGGGTTCGCCTCGTGGTGGCTCCTTGCATGGGTTCTGTTTCTAGCAAGTACTGGATTTTCAAATAGGGAGTGCTATACTTCGCCCGAGTAGGCCGTCTTACCCCTTGCCGGCCCGACAGGGCAGGCACCGCGGTTCGGTTCCAACGGGAGGTCGCCATGGAATCCTCGATAACGCCGGCTATCTTTTACATGCTGGTCGCGTGGGGAGTCGTTACCGGCGTATTTTTGCTGTTGCTGATTTGGCGGAGCGTGCTCTCAAGCCATGAGGACGATCAGATATTTCTAGATGCGGCGGAAGAGCACATGGCTCGGGAGCAGCGGGAGCTGGTTGCGAAGATCAACACGCTCTCGAAGCCGCTGATGACAAGCGGCATTCTTGCGGGCGGGCTGCTGCTGGTCATCGTAGCGGTGTGGCTCTACAACGGCTTGAAGAGCTTTTAGGCGAGAAGCGAGACCCCAAGCAGCCACGCAGCTCTCAGCCCTGCGGTGGGCTGCTTGTTTGCGGCGGCGCAGCGGGCGGCGCGCTCGCGGGTGGTGCCGGCTGACCGGTCTGAACTAAAGAAGTGTGGTTGTGCACGATTACCCAGCGGTTGTTCCGCTTTTCCATCACCAACGTGGTTTGACCTCGGGCGGCTGAGGGCTGCCCGTCTACCGTCGCGGAAAAATCCCACTGGTAGCAAGCCCAGGCGAATCCACCACTCACTTTGAAGTAGGTATTGGAGCGGTCCACGCGGACCTGCTGCATTAGCGCGCGCTG
>Ga0209283_10001927_pt1 | contig 11509 bp, 7 predicted proteins | sample CZO8metaG_2_FD_188354 | JGI IMG/M metagenome (GOLD analysis project Ga0209283, IMG submission 188354) | Vadose zone soil microbial communities from the Eel River Critical Zone Observatory, Northern California, USA - CZOApr15con2H1.8 metaG... | ecosystem: Environmental > Terrestrial > Soil >...
TGGCAGCAGCTCCTGATGGTCCGGACACCTGTCCTCCGCTTTCCCGCAGGGCAGCCTCAATGATCTCCTTCTCTTGGGCCGCAAGCTTTCGAGATAGCTCCGGTTGGCTTTTCGGCTCGCTTGCAAGAGGCTGCCGCGAAAGCCATCTCTCATCCACGGAGAAATTCTCCGCCTCGCACACGATTACCGATCGCTCGATGATGTTTTGCAATTCGCGAATATTACCCGGCCAGGAGTACGCCAAAAGCAGATCGAGGCTCTTTTTGTTCACCGTCTGAAAGCTCTTTCCTGCTTTCTTTGCGTAACGATCAATGAAATACTCGACCAGCAAGGGAATGTCTTCTTGTCGTTCTCGCAGTGCGGGAATTTCAATCGGAAAGACGTTGAGCCGGTAAAATAGGTCGCTCCGGAACATGCCCGCATTGATGGCAGCCTCCAAATCGCGGTTAGTAGCAGCAATCACTCGAACATTAGTTCGGATGGAGCCAGTTCCACCGACACGCTCAAACTCGTGTTCCTGCAGGACACGCAAGAGCGCGATCTGCGTCTCGGCAGGAAGCTCTCCGACTTCATCGAGGAAAATCGTGCCTCCTCCGGCCAGCTCAAAGCGTCCTAAACGCCGCTGAGTTGCCCCCGTGAAAGCGCCCTTCTCATGGCCGAACAATTCTGACGCGAGTAGGTCGCGGGGGATGGCTGCGCAGTTCACACTCACAAAGGCGTGTGCGGAGCGCCGGGAACGCCTGTGAATAGCGCGGGCGACCAGTTCCTTGCCCGTGCCGGTCTCGCCGGTGATCAGAACGCTGGAGTCGGTCGGAGCGACCTTGGATACGCGGGAAAGCACCGTTTGCAAGGGCGGCGAAGTTCCCACGATCTCCTCGAACATCGATGCTTTATCGATTTCTTCGCGCAACGCAACGTTCTCGTTCTGAAGTCGCTGCTCAGCCTGTTTGCGCTCCTCGATATCGGTCGCTGAGGCATACCAACGAGTGACGCGTCCTTGTTCATCTCGTAGCGGGTTCCACCGGAAGAGAAACCAGCGATACTTCCCGTCTTTTCTCAGAAAACGTGCTTCGTATTCGTGCGGGAGGCCACTTAAGAATTTAGTTTGAGTTTCGCTGGTCTCGCTGGTCAGGTGTTCCCAGTCATCTGGATGATAATACTTGCGACGGTCGATGCTCCGCCATTGCTCAAGAGTAAACCCGAAATAATCGAGCATGGTTTGATTGGCATAAAGACGAGTGCGATCACGATCAGGCCCCAATACGGCGACGTATTGCGGAGCGAAATTCACGATCTGTCGAAGCTCCATTTCACTCTGCCGGATTTTGTCTTCCGCCTGCTTACGTTCGGTGATATCCGTCGAGCTACCCACGAATTGCAGCAAATCCCCAGATGCGTTCAAGACAGGATGGCCAACGGCGTGGATGTATTTCACCGAGCCGCCCGGAAGAACGATTCGGAATTCCACTTCGTAATCCGACTTTTCAGCGATTGCTCGATCGAGTGCCCCTTGCCACTTGGCTCGATCCTCCGGATGAATGCGCCGCAGCCGCTCTTCCCAAGTAGGCATGCCATCTTCTGGATCGAAGCCATGGATGCGATACCATTCCTCGGACAGGTGTAACGCAGCCCTTCCTGGTACCCGCCAGACCCAACTGCCCGTGTGGCTCAGCCTCTGCGCTTCTGCTAAATATGCCTCGCTCTTCCGAAGCGACTCTTCCGCCTGCTTTGCTGCGGTGACGTCCGTCACGGCACCCACATATTCGAGGTTGCCTGATGAACTCTTCGACGCGCGAGCTAAAACGTGGACGTGCTTGACCGAAGCGTCTGGCATTAGCAAACGATGCTCAATATCAAAATCTGTGTTTTCGTTGGTCGCGTGGTCGAGAGCCTGCTGCACGCGATCTCTGTCGTCAGGATGAATTCGCTGGAGTACCAACTCCAACGTGGGTTTAACTGCTGGATCAAACTCAAAGATCTTGTATGTTTCCTTCGACCAGTAGATTTCTCCGCTGAGAACGCTCCAGCCGAAACTGCCGGTCTGGCTTATGTTCTGCCCTTCAGCCAGGAACGCCTCGCTGCGGTGTAGATCAGAATAGAGTTTGGCATTCTCCAGCGAGATCGCGGCTTGCGAAGCCAGCATCTCCAGCACTGCGACCTGGTCCGACGTGAACGCGCGCGGAGTCAGATTGTTCTCCAGATAGAGTGCGCCAATCAGCTTCGTTTGCTTGACGATGGGCAGGCATAGGACCGATCTGGCACGCTTCGCCCGCACATACTCGTCCTCAGAGTACAAGTTCGCGACCGAAGCATCATCAAGGACCACGCGCCCCCGCGTCCGGATCACGTAATGCAGCGCGGATTGGGGGATATCAGATGGCGTGACGGCTGCCTGTCGAACGATCACCTCGGCCCTGCCCTGGCCGGTGGTGGCCTCCGCCTCGATCTGCGGCTCATCCTCCCGGAGAAGGATGAGCAGACCTCGCTCGGCCCCCGCGTGCTCCAGAGCTATTCGCATGAGCTTCTCGATCAGTTTGGGGAGGTCAATCTCGCTCGAGAGTGCCTGTGAGGCCTTGATTACAGTCTCGACATCTAACAGCCCGGCGGACGTGCCGATGGTGGCGGTGCTAGACGTAGGAACGCGTTCCTCGTGCAGGTGCGGGTAGAGTGCGTCGAGTTGCTTCACCTTGCCGAGCGCACCCCAGCGGTCGTAGCAGTTCCGCGCGTTGCGTAGATACGTGTGGGCAATCGTCTCGAAGCCGCGCGCCAAGTAGAACCGCGCGGCAACCTCATGGGCCAGCGCTTCGTTCTGGACGAAGCCGTTCTCGCGCGCCAACCGGATGGCCTGCTCGTAGTGACGCATGCCCTCGAGGTCCCGGCCTTCGAGGCGGGCGATCTCGGCCGACACCAGCGCGTGCTTATCGGCGAAAGTCGGTGGATAGTTTTCGGCCCACTCGCTTAGTTGTTCCCGGTGCGCCGTCAGGAGTTCGCGCCACCCTTGCTGTTTGTCGGCCGAAGCGTTCTCATGGCATGCCGCCACTGTGAGCGCGCCATAGTAAAAGTAGTCGAGCAGTTGGATCTGGCCGGTTACGGCCGCAAGGAGCGGCTTCACCTTGTCGGCTGCCGCCAGAGCCTCGGTGTAGTCGCCTGACAGAAACCGCGCCTTCAGTTTGAGGATCCAGTACGAGCAGATCATTAAGGGAATCCGTTCCCCTGTCAGCTCCGGCTCGAACGTCGCCTCGTCGAACTGCGCATCGCTGAAGGTGGAAAAGGTCGCGGTCCGGCCCTGCATCGTCGAGACGAAGCGTTGCTGGCCCTCGATCATGTCCACAGCGTCGCCGTACTTGGCTTCGCGGGCGAAGTTTAGCGCCACCTCCGACGCGCGCCACACCGCGTCGAGCGGATCGTTCCGTAAGAGAAGGGCCGCAACGGATTGGTACCCGCTGTAGCAAGCGTAGGTCAGATCGCCCATCTCAGTCGCAATGCGAAAGGCCGCTCGCATGGAATCGATCGGGGTTGCGATCGGCTGCGTCCAGACGGCGACGTTGCCCATGATGTGGTAGATCTTCGCCCGGTAAGCGGTGAAGCCGTGCTTCTCGACAAGGTCGCATGCGAGCTTGGCGAAACGATGGCCATCAGTGTAACGATGAAAGAATGGGCCGAGCGCGTAGCCGAAATAGCCAAATGCGTGCGCGGCAGCGCCGCTCATCCCGTGCTGCATGGTGAGGTTCACCATCCGGCTCACCTGCAAGCACCACAAACGGGAGTCGGTAAAATAGGCGGGAGGAGTAAGGACCGAGAGCACCTGCATGGCCGCATGCAGTTCCGGATCGGTCATCAGCGGCAGGTCGATTAGACTTTCAATCGGTCGCCCATTGAAGGTGTGCCAGACCGCCTCGTATTCGGAGTGGACCTGCTCCAGGGTCGGGTGTACCGGCAGGTCAATACCAAATAAGCGCAGGCACGTGAGCGCACTGGCCACAGCCTGCGGATTTTCCGATTTCATCACGTGGAACTGGACCTTCAAGCGGTAAACGGCCGCTTGGTCCACTTTCGACGCCGCACGCTGCAGCAACTCCTCAATTAGTTGCTCGGCTTTTTCGAAGTTACCGCTCAGCAACTCGCACTCGGCGCGTTCGAGCCACAAGCTGAACGTCAATTCGTAGTGGCTGGCCCAGTCCTTTTCGTCGAGCAATGCCATGCCAGCCGAAAAGTACGCGCTCGCCGACGCGTACGCTGACGCCTTGGCCTTTTGTCCGGAACGGAGATCGATCGTCGCTACTTGCACTTTCTCGTCGCGATCGATCAGCAGTGCGGCGCCCCGATTGAATTGGTTTGCAACATCGAACAGATGCTCGGCGAGGCCGTCCGCCGTCATGCTCACCAGCAGCACACGGCCGATGCGCAGGTGGGCTTCCGCACGCTGCTCCTCGGGAATCAGTGAATAAGCCGCCTGCTGGATCCGGTCGTGCAGAAATTTGCAGGTGCTATCCTGGCGTAAGACGAGCCCGGCGTGGACGGCTTCCCAAAGGGCCGCGTCCATCGCTTCCTCTGTCTCCCCGTGAACCAGGGCCAGGGTGGCTACCTCCGCGACATTGCCCAAGCAAGCGAGGTGTTTCATGGCTTCCTGGGTAGGTGCGGACAACCGCCTCAGCTTCCCGGACATGAGATCCACGACGTTGTCGGTGTAGCTTTTGGCGCGGATGCGATTCATGTTCCATTGCCAAGCCTGCGTGACTGGGTCGAACGCGAGCAGCCCTTCTTCCGCCAGTGCCGTGAAGAACTGGATCGCGAAGAACGGATTTCCGCCGGTCTTCTCCTGCACCAGTTGCGCTAACGGTGGCACGTGCTCCGGCGCGCAATGCAGAGCATCGGAGACCAGCGCGCCGACATCGTCGAGCCCGAGAGGCGCCAGCATAATCTCCTGGACCCGCGCTTCAGCTTTGCGGATCGCTTCCAGCGTCCGCAGAAGCGGGTGCGAGGGACTGACCTCGTTGTCCCGGTAGGCGCCGACCACCAACAGATTTCGCACCTCGGAATGCGTGATCAGGTGCTCGAGGAGATCGAGCGTTGCTGTATCCAGCCACTGCAAGTCATCGAGAAACAGCGCGAGTGGGTGTTCCGGCCGGGCGAACGCGCAGAGGAAGCGCCGGAACACCGGCTGGAAGCGGTTCTGTGCATCTCGCGGCGGCAGTTCTGTGACGGGCGGCTGTTTGCCAATGATGAATTCCACCTCGGGAATGAGGCTGACGATCAGCTGCCCATTCGGTCCCACCGCCTCCAGCAGGGTGTGCCGCCACCGGTCCACTTCCGCTTCGCTCTTGACGAGGATCTGACGGACCAGCGTCTGGAAAGCCTGGGCCAGGGTCGCGTAGGGAATGTCGCGCTTGTACTGGTCGAACTTGCCCGCCGCGAAAAGCCCGCGCGGTGGGACAAGCACCTTGTGTAGCTCATTCACCACGGAGGATTTGCCGACGCCGGAATAACCGGACACGAGCACGAGCTCCGGCGTACCTTCGGCGACGACCCGCTCAAAGGCCGCAAGCAGGGCGTCGATCTCGCGCTCCCGCCCGTACAGCTTCTCAGGGATCAGCAATCGGTCTGAGGAGTCATGCGTGCCCAGCGGGAATGGCTCGATGCGACCCTGCGACTGCCATTCCGCCAGGCACCGTCGAAGATCAGCTTCCAGTCCGGAAGCGGTCTGGTAGCGCTCCTCGGCATTCTTGGCGAGGAGCTTCATGGTGATAGCAGACAGCGGCTCGGGGATGGCGGCGCGCTCGCTTGGCGGTGTCGGCTGGCGCGCAATGTGGCAGTGGACCCACTCAAGGGGGTCGGCGGCGGCGAACGGTAGCGCACCCGTAAGCATCTGGTACAAGGTGACGCCCAAAGAATAGAGATCGCTGCGGGAATCAGTGGAGCGATTCATGCGGCCGGTCTGCTCCGGTGCCATATAGGGCAGCGTGCCGGCAATCATCTCGGGCGGTACAGGCAACTGGCGCTCGCGCGGAAGTTGGGACGCAATCCCGAATCCGGTGAAGCAGACGTTGCCGGCGTCGTCCACGAGCACGTTCGCAGGCTTGATATCCTTATGGATGAGGCCGTGCCGATGGACTTGGCCGAGTGCGGTCGCCAAGCCAATGGCGATGGGCAGGAAGCGAGTCAGGTCGAGCGGTTTCCCTTGGTCCCGTTCAAGAATCCAATCCAGGGGCTCACCGCCCGGGTCCTTGAGTACGAGGATCGTCCGCCCTTCGTGACGAGTGAGCGCTAGGGGCCTGGCCCCCCACGCGGGATCGAGTTCGGCTGCGAGCGAGTATTCATGCTCGAGCCGCCGGAGACCCTGAGGGGACGGTTGTTCTGCGGAGAGTGCGATCGCCAGGACTGGGGATGGGTTGCCGTGCTGTCGGCCGCGGTAAAGGGTGAAGTCCGCACTTTCCCGGAGGGGCTCCAGCACGTATCCAGAAGGCGCTGTCATCGAGGACATCCTCGTACTAACTGACCCGCTGCTGCGGTAGGCGTTTCTAGCACCGACGCCGGCGGAAATCTCCGCAGCTGGTATGTTTGCTTATGTCTGCGTCTACGGCCGTCATGTGCCGACGCCAGGGGAGCGAAAGCGACCGAAGCCACAACTGCTGCGGGGAATGTTCACCAACTCGCGGTGTCGACTCGGCGCCGACTCCACCAAGCTGACGGCCGTCCCGTCTCCATGTTCCTGAGCGTTGTCGCCCGGCCGTCGAGGCCTCGGAAGGGGTAGGGCGGCAACCACCTTTCACCGGATTGCCCCGAATTGCACGGGATTGCATCAGATCGTCACGGTGGTTGCTGAACGACCCTCCCAAGTGGTGGACATGACTGCGACTTGGTCTAGATGGCATTCAAGAGGTCACCGGTTCGATCCCGGCTAGCTCCACAGGTTCTTCTTTTTTGCAACCAGTAGGGGCGTGCTTGCAAGCTGGTTGCAGCAACCACCGCTTCGAGACGGATATTAAGCTGAGTTGGTGTCTGTCTCGACGGCCCGGATGAGCAGCGGGCTGAGGTGGCGCCCGAGCTTGGATACTTCCTTGGCCAGGAATTTAGCGCATCGAGCCTCTTGGGAAGGTGACTGAGAATACTTTGAAGCATCGGTGCAATGGCAGGATCAATCGGCACGCTTCGGTCTTTCCCATTCTTGGTCGTGAAGCCCCAGAGGGGCTTCGACCGAATTTGAATGACCCCATTTCTCAAGTCGACGTCCCCTCGTTGTAGGAAGACGACTTCACGCCACCGCAGGCCCGTAAAGACGACGAGCATTCGGAAGACCAGCTGGCAGCAGTCCAAGAACGGACCAATCTCGTTCGAATAAAGCCAGCCTTTTGTCACGTAGCTCGCCTTTGGAAGCTTGACTGCCTTCGCAACGTTGGAAGCAGCAAGCCCCTCGGACTGCGCACAGTCCAAGAGAGCTCTCGGCCACGATGGCGAACACCGGGGCTTCAATCATGTTGGCCGCAAAGGCCGCACGCGACAAGGCGATCGCGTTAGCGATAGCTGGCCGAGATGCGCCTTTGGCCGGCGCGAAGGCTGAGGACGTGGTTGTCAGCGGCGGCAGGCTCACTCACGCGAGCAGGAACCTGGACGTCACCTATTCTGATCTGCTGACCCGCAACGGACTGTCCACGCTCGTAGCTGACGGGAATTACGACCCGATTGATGAAGCGAAAGGACCGAAGGCGATCTTTAGCTTCTCAGCACTCTTCGCTGAAGTGCGTGTCGATCCGGACCTTGGCCTGGTCCGCTTGAATCGCTTTGTCAACGCCTACGACGCCGGTCGAATCATCAATCCGAAGACGGCGCGCAGTCAGGCCATCGGCGGCATCATCCAAACTCCCTTGACATTCCGAGAGCACGGGTAAATAGGAGACGCGGACTGGCAGTGCGGTTCTGCCGATGCTGCGAGGTCTGGGGCGATGACGCAGGCTTCGTCAGAGATTTACTTTTTTCCACACTGCGATGTCGCCCCGACTGCTCAGCCTTGTTCCGGAGCAATAGAGCGCGACGTACCTGTACCCGACGATACCGATGTCACGCAGGGGCAGGTGGCGGGGCGGGTCGAGAACGTCTTCTCAGCCAGGGTCTGCACGAGGAGCGGTAACAATGCCGAAACTTGAGCGTTCACAGTGGTACGACCTGTGCCGTGACATGAATTGGAGCTTCAAGTACGTGACAGAGGCAGAAGTTTTCCCCGAAGTGCTTTCGAAGAGCCATGGCATACCCGCGGCTGCTTGGTGGAAGTGGGATGCGCCTTACAAGATCGCCTACCGCGAGTACGTAACAACCAGGCGGAGAAGGATGCCGGCGCGTTGCAACAGAACGACTGTGAGGATCTTGAAGGCCCCTAAGGCGAGCGAAGTCGCGCCGCTGTGGAGGGTAGAAATATGATTGAATTGTCCAAATCAAAGATTGACATTCCATTGGAAGATTCAATTCCAGAAGCCAGGGCTTCCCTAGAGTCGATCCTCTGCACAGAGGAGTTGCAGCGCCGCCCGTCGCGTCCGCCTGATTATGAAAAGGAGAACCGCGCGCTCGTGGCGCTGGTGAGCGCGCTAGCCGATTCGCCGAGCACCGTCCTTCAGACGCTAGCTGAAACGATCCTGGATATTACCCAGTGTGACTCCGCTGGCCTTAGCCTGCTGACGAGGGACGATGGTGGCAAAAGGTTCTATTGGCCAGCTATCGCCGGCATGTGGAATCCGCACGTCGGAGGTGGGACCCCGCGCAATTTCGGCCCCTGCGGAGACGTGCTTGATCAAAACCGTACCTTGTTGTTCAGACATTTCGAGCGGCGTTACCCCTATTTGCTGCCAGTCATCCCGGCAGCCGAAGAATGCCTGCTGGTTCCGTTTTACGTCGCCGGCAAAGCCGTCGGAACCATCTGGGCGATCATGCACAGTGATCGTCGCAAGTTCGACTCAGAAGATGACCGGGTCATGGGCTCGCTAGGGAAATTTGCCTCCTCAGCGTATCAAGCTCTGGTACACATAGACGACCTCAAATTGCAAGTGGCCGAGCGCGAAAAGGCGGAAGCAGAAGTCCGTAAACTGGCAAGTGGGTTGGAAGCCAAGATCCGGCGCCTGGTCGAGGCAAATGTTGTGGGGATCGTCATGTGGAATCTCCAAGGTGCGATCACCGAGGCCAATGAAGCATTCCTCCACATGGTGCAATACGCCCGTGAAGATATCGCGTCCGGCCGCGTGCGCTGGACGGACCTGACGCCAGCCGAATGGCGTGGCCGCGACGAACGGGCTGTCGCTGATTTAAAGGCGTCCGGGATCTTCCGACCGTTCGAGAAGGAGTACTTCCGGAAAGATGGCAGCCGAGTGCCCGTCCTGCTCGGCGGCGCACTCTTCGAAGGCAGTGCGAACGAAGGTGTTGCTTTCGTGCTCGATTTGACGGAGCAAAAACGAGCGCAAGAAAGGCTTCGAGCGAGCGAGCGTAGTCTGCGTGAATTAACCGAAACCATTCCGCAGATGCTTTGGAGTGCCGATAAAGATGGGACGATTGATTATTGCAACCAGCGCGCCCTTGACTACACAGGATTATCCCCGGAACAAGTCCCAGGCGCCGGCTGGATGAGGGCGGTTCATCCGGATGACCTGGAGAGAATGACTCAGGCTTGGACCGTGGCGGTTTCAACCGGTGAACCATTTCAGTATGAATTTCGCTGCTGGCGAGCGGCAGATCACATGTACCGCTGGTGCATTGCCAGCGCCTTGCCTTTACGCGACCAGGGAGATCGCGTGATGAAGTGGTTCGGGTGCGTTGTGGATCTGCATGATTGGAAAGAGGCACAGCACGCATTGCAGACGACCCAAGTCGAGCTTGCCCGGGTTTCCAGGCTGACAACGATGGGCGAATTGGCAGCTTCGATAGCCCACGAAGTAAATCAGCCTCTAACCGCGATAACCAATAACGGCAACGCCTGCCTGAGACTGATCGCCCGTCGCAATCTCGAACCTGAAGTTGTGCGTCAAGCCCTTGAAGAAATCGTTGCAGATAGCAGTCGCGCCAGTGCGGTGTTGGCTCGGATACGCGCATTTATAAAAAAAACGCCTGCAAAGAGAAACGAATTGGATATCAGCCAGGTGATCGAGGAGGTGCTCGCCTTAGCTCGCCGCGAGCTTCATGAGAATCGAGTGCGACTCGAGCCCCAATTGACAAAATCCCTACCACTCGTGCTGGCTGATCGTGTTCAGCTGCAGCAGGTCCTACTGAACTTGATCAGGAACGGGATTGAAGCCATGACTGCGGTTACAGAGCGACCTCGCGTACTGTGGGTGCAATCCGGCACCGACCAATCGGGCGAGGTAGTGGTTGCAGTGCGCGACTCGGGCACTGGCCTCGGTTCGGAAGGAGACCGCGTCTTCACTCCATTCTTTACCACCAAAGCGAACGGGATGGGGATGGGTTTGCCGATCAGCCGTTCACTGATTGAGGCTCACGGTGGCCGCCTATGGGCCGAGCCGAATCTTCCCCACGGAGCGGTGTTCTCCTTCACCCTGTCGATAGCCGGTGGGAGTCCGTCATGAGTTATGCTGACGCTGGTGTGGTCTTTGTGGTTGATGATGATCCTTCGGTGCGTTCGTCGCTCAAGGTTCGAATCGGCAGCATCGGTCTCCAGGTTGAGAGCTTCGACTCGGCTAACGGCCTCTGGTAACGAAAGCTGCCAGACGTACCCAGCTGCCTGGTACTGGATGTCAGATTAGGTGGTCTCGATGGTGGTCTCGGGCATGCTCAATAAACAGATTGCTGATGAACTGGGGACTGCGGAAAATACCGTGAAGGTTCATCGCAGCCGGGCAATGGAGAAGATGCGCGGGCAATCCCTGGCCGACCTGGTACGAATGATCGAAAAGCTCAAGTCTTCTGCAGTGCCGAGTTCGACGTGGTCAACCACGTCGATCATCGGACGGATACCCAGCACCCGCAGGCTCCGATGTAATTTCCCGGGGTTCTTCGGGTCGTAGAGACCACGTCGACGGGGGCCGTCGATCCGCTGACTATGCTCGTCGATGCAAGGATGGCTATTAATTCAGAGATAGGTTGGCTGCCGTGTGTGGTGTGGCTGGCTTTGCGGTCACCAACTGTGACCTCCGCAAGAGCCTTGCCCTTGGCCGGAAGGTACAGTCCTCGGGACACCTGCCTCAGCAGCTCTTGGTCCCGCATCACGCGGAGGGTGTCACGGTGGATGCCTAGCTTCAGAGCTTCAGAGAGGCGGACGGGGCCTCCCTGCTTCGAGAGCAGTGCCAGCGCCTTCTTGACGAGGTCTGTGGATGTTGCGGCCACGCGTCCAATATGCATCCACCCGTCTATGAATGCATGCATTTTGGACGCTTCAAACGGATTCTGAGGCCTCGGAAGAGGTAGGCCGGCAACCACCTTTCACCGGGTTGCCCAGAATTGCACCGGCTTTCATCGGATTGTCACGGTGGTTGCTGAACGACCCTCCCAAGTGGTGGACACGACTGCGACTTGGTCT
>Ga0209283_10001929_pt1 | contig 11504 bp, 11 predicted proteins | sample CZO8metaG_2_FD_188354 | JGI IMG/M metagenome (GOLD analysis project Ga0209283, IMG submission 188354) | Vadose zone soil microbial communities from the Eel River Critical Zone Observatory, Northern California, USA - CZOApr15con2H1.8 metaG... | ecosystem: Environmental > Terrestrial > Soil >...
TGTTACACCCTCTTACAAGAAGAATCCTCAATGCTTACGAAGACATTAGAACTTGAACGAGAACCGCGGCGCGATGACCCATCGCGCAAGGTCACGACCGCGAAGACTCCGGTAGTGACGGTACTCAACGTTGCTCACAAAACAACGGAGCTGCCGCGTGGCTACGTGACGGTCGACACACTAATTAACGAATACGAAAAAGATGAAGGCCGCGCGCGCGCCTTACAAGCCGCACGCGAGAAAATTGCTGATGCCCTCTATTCAGACGAAAAAGACACGCTTCGCTTCCTGAGGTTGCAAAGAGGTCTTTCGCAAAGGAAACTGGCAGAGCTAATTGAAACCACTCAATCTCACATTGCCAGAATTGAACATGGGGCGGACCTGCAAGTTAGTACTCTTGAAAGAATCGCTCGAGCACTACAGATAGATCTCCTCGACGCGTTTAAAGCCTATCAAGCCACCAAAACAAAGACGGCCGATTCTTAAATCAATGGCAAACAGGTTTGTCACTAGTATTTACTGCGACGACATTCGAATGGAGGTCGGAAATAAGCACTCGTACATCGGTGTGTACTATGGAGCGATGTTTGTACCACAAATGCCTATCGTATTGCCCAAACTTTGCGTGAGCGTCAGCGTTATGACACCAGTGCAAAGGCCTTTTAAAAAACTACTCATTCGACTACTCAAAGGCGACAACACACTTGGCCAATATGATGTCGACGAGAAAATCCTAATCAATCAGGCAAACTTCCGCGCACCAAAGTTAGATGAAACAGGGGATCAATTGATTGTCTTTGGCACGTCCTTCGTCTTCGCGCCATTCGAAATAGATAAAGAAACAATGCTACGAATACGCGTTCAGACAGAAGACGAAGAATTGAAAGGACCGGGGTTATCAATTGAAGTAACTCCGACACAGCTAACATAGTCAAACCCGGCGTAAGTCGCTCCACGGAATACTAGACTTCATAGAAATGAGGGTAGGCCTCGATTAGGGATGGACGGAGTCTATATCCTGCCTTCGGAAGCACCTCATCTCACCATCCGCACCACCCACGGCAACGTCACAGTCTCAAAAATCTTCTGATCCGACAGCGCGACGTTCCGCCCCATGTGTCCGCCCTGCGGGTTGATCCAGGCTTCCTTGGGGGAGCCGGAGCGCATCAACAGAAACAAATCCTCGACGGGCACTTGGGTGTCGCGCATGCCGTTGATGACGAGCATAGGCGCGGAGGGTTTCTCCAGCCAGCCGGCGGTCTTCAAGGACATCTTCGGGCCGTAGGCGAGGAATTCGTCCAGCGTCTTCGCGCCGTAGATGGCGGCGCGCGCCTCGAACAGCTCGAACAGGTACTCGCGCGTGCCGATGGCTTTCTTCTGCCATTCCGGCTGGAAGTACTCGTGCACCGGCCCGCCTTGCACGACCGCGCCGCGGATGCGCTCGCGCTCGGTGAAGGCGAGGCGCGCCGCCCAGTGCCCGCCCCAGGATCCGCCGTAGACGACGACGCGCTTCGCGTCGAGGTCGGGGCGCGTCGCGATGTAGTCGAGCACGCGCGTGAATTCGCGCTCGGCGCCCGGCACCACCTGCCGTATCGTCGATTGCCCCGTGCCCGGCATGTCGAAGGAAAAATAGCCGACGCCGTACGCGAGGTAGGCGTCGCTGCGGAACGAGGCGTTCTCCTTGCGGCCGTCGAGGCCCCCGATGGTGAGGACGAGCGGCGCGGGCCGCACGTTCGCCGGCAGCCGCAGGGTGCCGACGATCTCTTTTCCTTCGAAGGGAATGCGCACGGTCTCGATCGGCGGATTCTGCAGCTTCGCGTAGGCGGCGAAGGCTTCCAGCGCCTTTGCGTAGGCTTTCGCCTTTCCCGGCGAGTTCTCCAGCGGAAAGCGCGCGAAGAGGTAGTACTCGAAAGCGTACTTGTAGTGCCTGGAGGCGGCTGCGTGGTTCGAGGCCTCGGCGGCCTTGCCTTGCGCAACGTGGCGATCGCCGATCGCGCTCCAGGCCGCTGCCCACTCGTCGCGGTCGAGGCTCTTCAATGAGCCGAGCGCCTCGCGTACCTCGGCTGCATCGAGCTGAGATACCGGATACACCTTGCGGTCGGCGCGCTCCTGAACCTCTGCCTTGAGCTCCGCAAGCGTTCGGGGCGGGGCGATCTGGGCGAAGGCGGCGCCGGACAAGGCAGCGAGCGCACAGAGCGTCAGGGCGCGCGCGAAATGTACGGTGGATTTCAGGAGTGTCATGGTTTGTTCTCCCTGCTGATTCCCGCCGGAATCATAAGCCCAATGCTATTCCGCCTTGATGCCCGCCTCGCGCATGAGCTTCGCCCATTTCGCCTGATCGTCGCGGATGAAGCGCGCGAATTCCTCCGGCGTATTCCCGCTCGGGTCGGCGCCGAGGGCCTGCATGCGGCTGCGCACGTCGGGGTCGGCGAGGGCGCGGTTGGCGTCGGCGCTGAGCTTGTCGACCACGGGCTTGGGTGTGGCCGCGGGGGCGAGGAGGCCGAACCAGCCGACGGCCTCGTAGCCGGGGAGGCCGGATTCGGCGACGGTCGGGAGCTCGGGCAGAGTTTCGGTGCGCCCGGCGCCGGTGCTGGCGAGGGCCTTGAGCTTGCCGGCTTTGACGTGCTGGATCACGGCTTGCGATGGCGCGAAGAGCAGGTCGACCTGGCCCGCGAGGAGGTCGGTGACCGCCTGGCCGGTGCCTTTGTAGGGCACGTGCAGCAGATCGACCCTGGCCATGGACTTGAACAGCTCGGCGGAGAGGTGCGAGGCGGCGCCGGTGCCCGAGGAGGCATAGGTCAGCTTCCCGGGGTTCGCTACTGCGAGCGCGATCAGCTCGCGGATGTTCGAGGCCTGCACTTTCGGGTTGGCGGTGACGACGTAGGGCGAGGCGGAGACGAGCGTCACCGGGGCGAACTGCGAGACGTTCTTTTCGGTGAGCGACGCGGTCGAGCTCATGAGGAGCGTATGGCCGTCGGCGGGCGATTGCGCGACGAAGTCGGCGCCGATATGGCCGCTCGCGCCGGGCTTGTTCTCCACGATCACCTGCTGCTTCCCTATTTCGGCGAGCTTCGGCGCCATGAGGCGCGCGAGCGCGTCGGCGCCGCCGCCGGGCGGGAAGGGCACGACGATGCGCACCGGCTTCTCCGGAAAGGGCTGCGCCGACGCGGCGAAGGAAAAAAGCAGGGGAAAGAGAACGGCAAGAATTTTCATGGCGAGACGATGGTGGTCCTCAGCGTCGCGATGCCTTCGATCCCGCACTCGACCACGTCGCCGGGCTTGAGGAACAGCGCCTCGGCATTGGGCTTGCCCACCGCGACGCCGCCGGGCGCGCCGGTCGAGAACATGTCGCCCGGCTCGATCGGGATGAAGCGCGAGAAGTGCTCGAGGATGTCGGGCAGCTTCCAGATCTGGTCGCGCGTGTTGACGCGCATGCGCTGTTCGCCGTTCACCGAGCAGGTCATCCACAGGTCGTAGGGGTCGCGGATCTCGTCCAGGGTGACGATCTCCGGCCCGAGCGGCCCGAAGCCCGGAATGTTCTTGCCGGTCCAGAAGCGCGAGCCCGAGGCGACCTCGCGCTTCTGCAGGTCGCGGTCGGTGAGGTCGTTGAGGATGGTGACGCCGGCGACGTAGTCGAGCGCCTCGACCTTCTTCGCGCCGAGCGCGCGCCTGCCGATGACGAACACGAGCTCGGGCTCGTAGTCCAGGCGCACGACGCCTTCCGGCCGCGGCACGCGCGCCTCGTGGCCCGAGAGGCAGGAGTTGAGCTTCACGAACGCGGTCGGCTCCTGCGGCGTCTCGGTGAGGAGGTCGTTCGCCCGCAGCTCTTCCAGGTGCTGGCGGTAGTTCTTGCCGACGCAGAGAAACTTGTCGGCGTCGGGAATCGGCGGCAGGTAGCGGATGTCCTTCTCCTCCAGAGCCGAGAACCTGGACGCGTTCCGCTTCCAGTCCTCGTCCAGCGCGCGCACGCGCTCGAGCGCCGCCCGCCCGGCGGCGAGCAGGTCCTTCATGCGCGCGGGAAAGCCTTGTGCGGCGAGGTCGAGGATCCGCTTTCCCTGGCGAAGGCCGACGCGCGGATAGGGATTGTTTTGGGTGGAGAAGGTGAGGAGCCGCATGGCGTGTCGCTCGTGAGCGGAACGGATGATAGCCCGGAAACGCGGAGGGGGCGGCGGTTATACTCCTGCAATGACCGAGGCCGCTATTCAGGTTCGAACAAGCCATGAAGCGAAGCGTTGATCGCATCCTCACCACCCACGTCGGCAGCCTGCCGCGGCCCAGCGACCTGCTCGACTTGATGAAGGCGAAAGTATCGGGCCTCGCTTACGACAAAGCTGCCTACAACAAGCGCGTGAAGAGCGCGGTCGCCGAGTGCGTGCGGAAGCAAGTGGAAACTGGGATCGATTTTGTCAGCGACGGCGAGCAGTCGAAGCCCGGCTTCTTCACTTACGTGCGCGAGCGGCTCGAAGGGTTCGAAGAGCGGCCGCAGCAGAAGAGACGCATGTTCCCGGACGAGGTCGCGGCCTTCCCGGAGTACTATGAAAAGTACTTCAGGGAAGCCATGACGGGCGGCGCGATCGCTCCGATCGTGTCCCTGGTTTGCATCGGCCCGGTCAAATATCGCGGCGAGGAAGCGCTCGAGCGCGACATAGCGAATCTCAAGGCCGCGGCCGCCGAGGCGCACGCTCGCGGCGTCTTCGTGCCGGCGGTGGCGCCGAGCGGCGTCGGAACCAACGAGTACTACCGGACCGAGGAGGAATTCTTCCACGCGGTCGGCGCGGCGCTGCGCACGGAATACAAGGCGATCGTCGACGCGGGCTTGCTCTTGCAGGTGGACGACCCGTTTCTCTGCGACATCTTCGGTGATTCCGCGCTCGGCGCCGCCCGGCAGCGGGCGCGCGCCGAAATGTACGTCGAGGCGATCAACGGAAGCCTGCGCGGCATCCCGCCGGAAAAGGTGCGCTATCACACCTGCTACGGAATCAACGAGGGCCCGCGCATCCACGAGGCGGCGCTCGCGGACGTCGTCGGATACATGCTGAAGGTCAACGCCGGCGCCTATAGCTTCGAGGCCGCCAACCCGCGCCACGAGCACGAATATCACCTGTGGGAGTCGGTCAGGCTGCCCGAGGGCAAGGTGCTCATTCCGGGGGTGATCACCCACGCAAGCAACATCGTCGAGCACCCCGTCCTGATCGCCGAGCGCCTGGTGCGGTTCGCGAAGCTCGTCGGCAGGGAAAACGTCGTCGCGGGCGCCGACTGCGGATTCTCCTCGCAGGCGACCTACCACACCGAGGTGCACCCGACCGTGGTGTGGGCGAAGTTCGAGGCGATGCGGGAAGGGGCGCAGCTTGCTACGAAGCAATTGTGGTCCTAGGGGAGGGCGGATGAAAAAATCGATATGCATGCTGGCTGCAGCCGTTCTCCTCGCCGCAGACGCGAGCGCGCAAACCTACCCGACGCGGCCGATACGCTTCATCACGGTCGCGGCGCCCGGCACGGTGGGCGACATCATTCCGCGCGTGGTCAGCCAGGAGCTCGCGGTCCGTTTGAAGCAACCGGTGGTGGTGGAGAACCGCCCGGGCGGGAGCGGGCTGGTCGGAGCGACCGCCGGCGCGCATTCGGCGCCGGACGGCTACAACCTGCTCTTGAGCACTTCCGGAACGATGATCGTCAACACCTTCGTGTATTCGAAGATGCCTTTCGATTCGCAGAAGGATTTCGAGCCGGTCGCCCTCGTCGCCTCCGTGCCTCTTGTTTTGGTGGTGAACGCCTCGTCGCCGCTGAAGACGTACAAGGACCTGATCGCCATGGCCAAGTCCCGCCCGGGCGCGGTGACCTACGGGTCGCTCGGCAACGGCTCCACGGCGAACATTTCCGCTTCGATCCTGAAAAAGGCGGAGGGCGTGGACATGATCCAGGTCCCGTACAAGGGAGCGACCGATGCCTTGAAGGACATATTCGCCGACCGGCTGACCATGATGTTCGACTTCATCGGATCCTCACTGCCGCACATCCGTTCCGGAAAGCTGCGCGCGCTCGCGGTGGCGAAATCCACGCGGCTCGACGTGCTGCCCGACGTGCCGTCGATGGCGGAGCTGGGCTATCCCGGCTTCGACACCACCATGTTCTACGGGGCTTACGTACCGGCAGGCACGCCCCGCGACATCGTCGCGCGGCTTGGCGAGGAATTTCGAGCGGTGCTAGGAAATGCGTCCGTCCGGGAGAAATTTGCCGCGATCGTGGTGGAGCCCGGAGATCTGACGGGCGAGCGCTTCGCCGCTTACCAGACCGCGCAGTTCGGCCGGTGGAAAGAGATCATCAAGTCTCTGGATATACCCGCGGAGTAGCTGTCTTCCCCTTGACACGTTTCGACTACGACCTCTTCACCATCGGCGCCGGCTCGGGCGGCGTGCGCGCGAGCCGCATGGCGGGCCAGTTCGGCGCGAGGGTGGTGATCGCCGAGAAATACCGCATCGGCGGCACCTGCGTGATCCGCGGCTGCATTCCGAAAAAGCTGTTGTCCTATGCCGCGCACTACGCCGAAGACCTGGAGGACGCGCGCGGCTACGGCTGGAGCATCGAAGGCGCGACGTTTTCCTGGCCCGCGCTGATCGAGAGCAAGAACCGCGAGATCGCGCGGCTCTCCGGCATCTACGCCGATGCGCTCACCAAAGCGGGCGTCGCCGCGATCGAGGGCACGGCGCAGCTGCTGGATGCGCACACCGTGGCGATCGGCGGGTGCCGCGTGACCGCGCAAAACGTTCTCATCGCCACCGGCGGCTGGCCGGGCAAGCCGGCGATCCCCGGTATCGAGCATGCGATCACCTCGAACGAGGCGTTCGAGCTTCCCGCACTGCCGCGGCGTCTGCTGATGGTGGGCGGCGGCTACGTCGCGGCGGAGTTCGCCGGAATCTTCAACGGCCTGGGCGCCGAGGTGACGCTTTCCTACCGCGGCGAGCAGATCCTGAGGGGGTTCGACGACGACGTGCGCCGTCACCTGCACGACGAAATGGGCAAGAAGGGCGTGCGCATCCTGTTGAAGAGCGATGTGTCGCGCATCGCGCGCCGCGCCGACGGGACGCTCGAAGCGGATGTGAGCGGCGTCCCCGGCGGCAAACTCGAGTGCGACGCGGTGATGGTTGCGACCGGCCGCACGCCCAACACCGCGCGTCTCGGCCTGGTTGAGGCCGGAGTCGAGCTGGACGAGGAGGGCGGCGTGGTGGTTGACCGCTTTTGCCGCAGCAGCGTCGCCAACATCTATGCGGTGGGCGACGTGACCCACCGCATCGCTCTCACGCCGGTGGCGATCCGCGAGGGCGCGGCCGTGGCTATGACGCTCTTCGGCGGCGTAGAGACGCCCGTGGACCACGACGACGTGCCGAGCGCCGTTTTCAGCCAGCCGCCGGTAGGTACGGTCGGCCTCACCGAGTCGAAGGCCGTGGCCAAACTCGGCAAGGTCGACATCTACAAGGCGACCTTCCGGCCGCTGCGGCACACGCTCTCGGGCCGCGACGAGCTCACCCTGATGAAACTCGTCGTCGACGCCGCCACCCAGCGCGTCGTCGGCGCGCACATGGTGGGCGCGGACGCGCCGGAAATCATCCAGGGCATCGCCATCGCGGTGAAGGCCGGACTCACCAAGGTGCAGCTCGACGCAACCGTGGGCATCCACCCGACGGCGGCGGAAGAGTTTGTGACGCTGCGGGAGAAGACCGCGGCGAAATGAGCCGAAACGAGCGATGATGTTCGCTTCACTCAGATCTCGGCACGCACGCCCCTGGCCTATTCACCGATTACCTCGGTCATGACAAATTCTAACGATAGAACGAATCCAGGTCCGGATCTTCCCGACTGGCTGCGGGGCATCGATCCTGCATACGTCGAGGGACTCGATCGGGAAGTGTTCAGGATCGCCCGGCGTTCCTACGATTCGCCATGGCGTTTCTATCATACCTGGAGCCACATCGCCGCTTGTCTTGCGCAATTCGCGGAGCAGAAGTTCGACAATCCCCGGACGGTCCTGTTGGCGTTGCTGTTCCACGACGCGGTCTACGTTCCGGGCGACAAGGACAACGAGACCCGGAGCGCGGAGCTTGCCGAGCGGATGCTGCGCTACCGGTCCAGCGTGCCCGAGAGCGAGAGACGCAGTGTCTCGCGCATGATCCTGCTCACGGCCGATCACCATTCGGCGGCGCATCGATTGACCCCGGACGAGGCAAAGCTGATCGACATCGATCTCAGCATTCTCGGCCAGCCGTGGCCCGTCTATCAGGAATACTTGCAGGGCGTCAGACGGGAGTTTTGCCCCTCGGTGACATCCGATTTTGAATTTCGCATCGGACGCCGCGCGTTCCTGGAGGGGGTCCTCCGCCAGCGGCGCATTTTTATGACCGACGAGATGGCCAAGCGGCTGGAGACGAGGGCGCGTTTTAACATCAATAGGGAAATCGATTTGCTCAAAGCCGAAGCGGGAGTCTTCGGAGGAATCGTCGCGCGATTGCTCGCTCGACATTGATGTACCCGGGGAGGGCGGCAATCTTGACTTGACACAATACCTACTAGTCGGTATGGTACGTACCACTTACTCATGGGCATGCAATGAAAGCGACGGAAGCACAGCACGAATCCAAGCTCAGGTTCCTCGACGCCGCTCTGCACGTCATCCGGGCCAAGGGGTATTCGGCGACGCGCATCGAGGACATCTGCGAAGCCGCCAGTCTCACCAAGGGCAGCTTCTTCCATCACTTCGAGAGCAAGGAGGAGCTGGCGCTTGCCGCCGCGGCCCATTTCGCGGCGATGGCCGACGGCCTGTTTGCAACGGCGCCCTACCAAAACATCGCCGACCCGCTCGAGCGGCTGCTGGGTTACGTGGATTTCCGCATCGCGATCCTGCAGGGCTCGCTGCCGGAGTTCACCTGCCTGCTCGGCACGATGGTCCAGGAAACCTACGACACGCACCCGGCCCTTCGCACTGCGTGCGACACCCACCTCAGCGCGCACGCGGCGGCGGTGGCCACGATCATCGCCGAAGCCAAGCGCCGCTACGCACCGGACGCGCCGTGGAGCGCAGAGAGCCTCGCGCTTCACATCCAGGCAGTGATTCAGGGCGCCTTCATCCTGGCCAAGGCCAGGCAAGGGCCGCGGGTCGCCGCCGAATGCCTGCAGCACCTGCGGCGCTACCTTAAGACCCAGTTCACCCCGACGAAGGAGCATGAGCCATGGCCAGCAAGCAGAAAATCACGACGTTCCTCTGGTTCGACAGCAACGCCGAAGAGGCGATGAATCACTACGTTTCGATCTTCAAGAACTCGAAGACCCTGAGCGTGACGCGAAACGGCAAGGCGGGACCCGGCCCCGCCGGAACGGTCTTGGTCGGCAGCTTCCAGATCGAAGGCCAGGAGTTCACCGCGCTCAACGGCGGTCCGCAATTCAAATTCACCGAAGCCATCTCCCTGGTCGTGAACTGCGACTCGCAGAAAGAAGTGGACGATCTGTGGACGAAGCTCTCCGCGGGCGGCGCGCCGGGGCAGTGCGGTTGGCTCAAGGACAAGTTCGGTTTGTCCTGGCAGATCGTTCCGCGCGTCATGATCGAACTGCTGCAAGACAAGGATCCCGTGAAGTCACAACGCGTCATGCAGGCGATGATGCAGATGACCAAGATCGACATTGCAGCACTGCAGCGGGCTCATCGCGCCCATTAGGTCCCTCAGCGGAGTCCCGGTACTTACTCAACTGTTTAATCAGGAGCCACGACATGACCCAACCAGCCGTCAAGCCCATCCCCGACGGGATGCATTCTCTCACCCCGCTTTTGACCTGCGCCGGCGCAGCCGACGCCATCAAGTTTTATACCAAGGCGTTCAATGCCGTCGAGCTGTCGCGCTTGCCCGGTCCGAAAGGCAAGCTGATGCACGCGATGCTGCGGATCGGCAACTCGGCGCTGATGCTGACGGACGAGTTTCCCGAATGGGGCGGGTTCGGGCCGAAATCGCTGAAAGGTTCGCCGGTGACGGTCCACCTGTACGTGGAGAACGCCGACGCGGCGGTGGAGCAGGCCGTTGCCGCAGGCGCAAAGATCACCATGCCCCTGGCGGACATGTTCTGGGGCGACCGCTATGCCCAGCTGGAAGATCCGTTCGGGCACCGCTGGTCCGTGGGGACGCACACGCGCGATTTGAGCCCGGCGGAGATTCAAGAGGCGATGAGCAAAGCGAGCAGATAAACCCGACACGCGGTTGGAGATGAATCTCTTCTGAGGTATAAATTGACTCTCTCCCCGGCGAGGCATAACGTGATCGCGTTCCCGGAAAAGGAGGAGCCTATGCATATCGATCGCAGGGCGTTTCTGGCGACGCTGGGTTCGGCGGCCGTCGTCGAGGCGATGTCATCCGAGGCGCGCGCGGACGCGCTCGAGCACTACATGATCGCGCAGCTCGACCAGCCGGCGGCGCTCACCGCGCAGCCGCTCGTCGTGCGGCGCGGCGCCGGGGCCTTGTTCGGCGGGCCGAGCCCGAGCGGCGCGCGCGCCGAGCTGACGGCGCTCGCGACCATGCCCGAGCGCCCGACGCTGACAGACTTCATCCGCTTTCGCTGCATGCCCGGCACCGGCAATCACATCCTGCAGAGCGCGGGCGACGCGCTCAAGAAGGGCGAGTCCGAGGAAACGGTGCTCGCGTGCCTCTTGCACGACTTCGTGCTCAATCTCATGAAGACCGACCACGGCTGGTGGGGCGCGCAGTTGATGGAGCCCTACGTTTCGGAGAAGGTGAGCTGGGCGATCCGCCATCACCAGGCGCTGCGCTTCTATCCGGACCCATCGGTCGGCTACGAGTATCCGGAGCTCTACGTGCGCATCTTCGGCAAGGACTACGTGCCCGCGCCCTACATCAAGGCGAGCTACGAGACCGCGCGCAAGCACAAGTGGTACATGGAGGCGCGCATGATCACGGTGCACGACCTCTACGCGTTCGAGCCCGGCGTGAAGGTGTCGATCGATCCCTTCGTGGACATCATCGGCCGCCACTTCAAGCAGCCGAAGGAGGGCCTGGGCTTCGACGGCAGCCCCGTCGCCCACATGTGGCGCACGCTGAACTATCCGGACAATCCCCTGTAGCGGTGGCTTGAACCGGCAGGAGCGCGAGCGGGTATCATTACGGAACTCTCGTAAGGTATAAATGGAATAAGTCTCGCGCTTCTCGCGTTTGCGCCTTGTCGTTCACACAGAAGGAGATCCCATGTTCCGTACCATCGCCGCATTGCTGATTGCCGCAGTATCCGCCGTCGCCATCGCCCAGGCCCCCGCCAATCCGCCGGTGAGAATCCGGGGTACGGTGGAGAAGATCGACGGTATGAACCTGACCATCAAAGCCAACAGTGGCCAGGTCATGAACGTCAAGCTCGCGGACAATTACGTGGTCGTCGGGATCGCGAAGGCGAGCCTCGCCGATGTCGCCAGCGGAAAATTCATCGGTACCACGACGATCGGCGAGCGCGACGGCGCGCTG
>Ga0209283_10001936_pt1 | contig 11483 bp, 4 predicted proteins | sample CZO8metaG_2_FD_188354 | JGI IMG/M metagenome (GOLD analysis project Ga0209283, IMG submission 188354) | Vadose zone soil microbial communities from the Eel River Critical Zone Observatory, Northern California, USA - CZOApr15con2H1.8 metaG... | ecosystem: Environmental > Terrestrial > Soil >...
CTACCAGCCAAGTGGGACGGTAGTCTACTCATACTTTACCGGAGGTTCATGCACAGGCACTCCTACTAGTGTCGGGTCACCGGTTGTTGTGACGAGTGGTGTTGTACCTGGCTCTTCGTCTCAGGGATTCAATAGCGCCGGCTCGTACAGCTGGAACGCCGCGTATAGTGGCGATGCCAACAATGCCCCGATTGCTAGTTCCTGCGAACCTCTGACAGTCAGCAAGGCCATCCCTACCCTCACAACATCCTTTTCGCAGAACCCAATAACGGTCGGCGGCTCAGCGTCCGATTTCGCCACCATGACCGGGGGCTTCCAAGCAGGCGGCTCTGCAACGTACTTCCTATTTTCCACGGCCGACTGCACCGGCTCCAAGAACCAGGTTTCCATTGTCACCGTGAGCAACGGAGTCATCCCCAACTCTTCTTCTCAGACGTTCAGCTCGGCTGGAGTAGCTAGTTGGAACGTGGCATACAGCGGGGATGTGAACAACAACGCATCGAACAGTCCTTGTGAGCTTCTTACCATTAACAAAGCGACTCCAACCATCAACACCACTCTCTCACAGAACGCCATTACAGTTGGCGGCTCGGTCTCAGATTCGGCGACGATGACCAACGGGTTCCAGGCGAGTGGAACAGTCACGTACAGTTTCTTCTCTGGTTCCATATGCGGTGGGTCTGCGACAGTCGTCGGATCTCCTGTAACTGTGGCGAGTGGAATCGTTCCGAATTCTGCATCTCAACCGTTCAGCGCTGCGGGATTGTACAGCTGGAATGCAGCGTTTAGCGGTGATGCCAACAATAACGCGGCCACGAGTCCGTGCGAACTTCTTACCGTTAATCCAAAAGGTGTGGTAATCGTAACTAGTCTTTCCTCGACAACCATAGTCGTGGGAAGCTCAGCATCTGACTCCTCCGTTCTAACCGGTGCTACGACCAATGCTGGCGGAACGGTAACATACAATCTCTTCTCGAATGGAGTATGCTCCGGCACATCTTCGATCATCTCGCAAGTGACCGTAGCGAGTTCAACGGTCCCGAATTCTAGGGCGGTCATTTTCAACAGCACGGCCGCGTTCAGCTGGAACGCGGGCTACAGCGGCGACCCTAACAATGCCCCGGCAACAAGTGCTTGCGAGCCGCTCGCTATTAACAAAGCTTCTCCAGCAATCGCCACGACCGTTTCCGCTCCATCCGGAACAGTGGGCAGTGCCTTCCATGACTCTGCCGCTTTGATGGGAGCGTACAACGCTAGAGGGACCGTAACCTACAGTATTTTCAGCAACAATGCTTGTTCTGGAAACGCCACCCCAGTGGGGAATCCGGTAGTCGTAGCCGGAGGAACTGTGCCTGATTCAGTATCAAATACTCCGTCTCCCGCGGGACCTTACTCATTCCAGGCCTCTTACAGCGGCGACGGGAACAACACCGCCGTGTCGAGCGCTTGTGAACCCTTCTCCGTCACCAAGGCTAGTCCAACTATTTCCACCGTGCTTACAACCAATCCGATTGCGGTTGGCGGATCCACTTCCGACTCTGCGACAGTCGCAGGTGGTTTCAGCTCCAGCGGAACAGTCACTTACAGTTACTTCCAGGGCTCGGTCTGTGCTGGTCCAGGCACAACTGTCGGTCTCCCTGTAACCATGACAAGTGGTCTAGTGCCAAGTTCTTCTTCTCAGACTTTCAGTTCCGCGGGACCCTACAGTTGGAACGCGGTCTACAACGGCGATGCCAATAACAATGCTGTGGCAAGTGCATGTGAGCCTCTAACGGTCAACAAGGCCAGCCCCGTAATCAGTACAACACTCTCCGCCAATCCAGTAACTGTTGGTGGCTCTGTCTCTGATTCGGCCACTATGACGGGCGGTTTCCAGGCTGGAGGGACTGTTACTTACAACTGGTTCACTGGCAATACTTGCATCGGTACAGCGAATTCAGTGTCGACCGTGAGCGTTGTTAGTGGCAACATACCAAGTTCTCTAGCTCGAACGTTCAATTCCGCAGGCCCCTACAGCTGGAACGCTGTATACTCAGGAGACGCCAATAATAATGGCGGTCAGAGCAGCTGCGAACCCCTCACCGTCAACCCCACCACCGGAATCACGATCTCCACGACGCTATCATCATCAAGTATTACCGTCGGTGGATCGGTAACTGACTCTGCAACGCTCACCGGGGTCACGTCTGGGGCGGGAGGAACGGTCACCTACAACTCGTTCCTGACAGCGTCGTGCACGGGAACACCAACGGTAGTATCAACAGTTACAGTGACAAACGGGGCCGTTCCTGGATCGGTAGCGAAGACATACAACTCCGCAAGCTCGTTCAGCTGGAATGCCGTATACAGTGGCGATGCAAACAACGGAGGCGCACCGAGTGCCTGCGAGTCTCTCGCGGTGAATCAGGCCATTCCCAGCATGACGACCACAGTTTCCGGTAACAATACTCCAGTGGGAACTCCCGTCCATGACTCCGCGACCCTGTCGAACGGGTTCAACGCCGGGGGCACTGTGACCTACACACTATTCTCTGACGCCGGATGTACTGTCTCCGGAGTGGTCATCTCAACAGTCTCGGTCACCAACGGTATTATTCCAGATTCCTCGGCGGTAAGCCCAACGCCATCGGGAGCCTTCGGCTTCCAAGCATTGTACAGTGGCGATGCAAACAACAAGCTTGCGGCGGGGGTGTGCGAGCCGTTCAATGTCCTGAAAGTAAGTCCTGGAATCACGACGACTCTATCATTAACAACAATACCCGTTGGATCCTCAGTCTTTGACTCAGCCATCATGACTGGGGGTTTCCAGCTTGGTGGAAGCGTTACATACGTGTTTTTCCTTGGAAGCTCTTGCACAGGAACCTCCACAACTGTCGGGTCGCCAGTTACTGTGACGAATGGTCTCGTGCCCTCTTCCATATCTCAGACATTCAACGGTGCAGGCGCGTACAGGTGGAGTGCTGTCTATAGTGGCGACGCGAACAATAACCCGATTACTAGTCTCTGTGAATCTCTAACAGTCAGCAAGGCTATCCCATCGGTCAGCACAACTCTATCCGCGAATCCAACTACTGTTGGTGGCTCGGTCTACGATTCCGCCACAATGGCAGGAGGATTCGAAGCAGCTGGTTCGGCTACTTACTTTTCATTCACTACGCCTGACTGTACTGGTTCTTCCGCTACGGTTTCTACTGTCACTGTCAACAATGGGGCTATTCCTAGCTCGTCTCCTCTGACGTTCCCCTCTGCAGGCTCGTTCAGCTGGGACGCCCGCTACTTTGGGGACTCTAACAACAACGCATCGACTAGTCCCTGCGAGCCTCTCACAGTGAACAAGGCCGGTCCTACCATTAGCACCACTCTGTCGCAGAACGTGATAGTAGTTGGCAACTCGGTCTCTGATTCCGCGACGATAGCCAACAGTTTCCAGGCCGGCGGAACGGTCACCTATAGTTTCTACACAGGCTCAACTTGTAGTGGCGCACCGATTCTAGTTGGAACCCCTGTAACGGTGACGAATGGAGTCGTACCCAGCTCGGCATCTCAGATGTTCAACACAGCCGGGCCATTCAGCTGGAGTGCAGCATACAGCGGCGATGCCAACAATAACGTTGCCACCAGCGCATGCGAACCCCTCACTGTCAATCCGAAAGGGGTCGCCATCGGTACTTCTCTGAGTCTCTCCACGATCACCGTGGGAGGTTCAGCGTTCGACTCTGCTGTATTGACAGGCGGTACTAGCAACGCTGGTGGAACTGTCTCTTACAATCTCTTCTCTAGCGGAATTTGTTCGGGGGCCCCTTCGCTCATCTCTATCGTGACCGTCGCGAGTTCAACGATTCCAAATTCCAGGTCCGTCATCTTCAACAGCACCAGCCCGGTCAGCTGGAACGCCGTCTACGGTGGAGACGCCAACAATGCCCCAGCAACAAGTCTCTGCGAACCGATCACTGTCAACAAGGCCACTCCAATGCTCTCCACAACTGCTTCGGCTACGTCCGCAACAATAGGCACCTCTTTCCACGACTCGGCTACCCTTACCGGAGCATTCAACGCCGGCGGAACGGTCTCCTACAGCGTTTTCAGCAACAACGCTTGCTCTGGAAACGGGACCCCTGTTGGGAGTCCAGTAAACGTAGCAGGTGGGATTGTCCCTGATTCAGCATCAATGACTCCGTCACCCGCAGGATCTTACTCTTTCCAAGCGTCTTACAGCGGCGACGGGAACAACAATGTTGCTTCAAGTCCATGTGAACCCTTTGCAGTAAACAGGATCAGTCCGACCGTTACGACCACGCTCTCCGTGAATTCGATCCCGGTCGGCGGCTCTGTCTCTGATTCCGCTACCATTACAGGCGGGTTCAGCCTTGGAGGAACAGTAACCTACAGTTACTTCCAGAATTCGAACTGTGCCGCGCCCGGTACAAACGTAGGTCTCCCTGTGACGATAGCGAACGGTCTTGTGCCCAGTTCTTCCTCTCAGACATTTAGTCTCGCAGGACCATACAGCTGGAATGCAGTCTACAGCGGAGATGCGAATAACAACCCAGTCACAAGTGCGTGCGAATCCCTTACGGTCAACAAAGCTATCCCCAACATCACTACAACTCTCTCGAGGAATCCGATAACGGTCGGCGGGTCAGTTTTCGATTCTGCCACTCTGGCCTCAAGCTTCCAAGCGGGAGGATCGGTCACGTACAACGTGTTCACTGGAGGTACCTGCAATGGAGCGCTCACAGTATTACCAACAGTGACAGTGACAAGTGGCTTCGTACCGAACTCCGTATCCCAAATTTTCAATTCTGCGGGCCCTTACAGTTGGAACGCATTCTACTCAGGTGACTCTGACAACAGTGCGGCCACAAGTACCTGCGAGCCTCTAACCGTCAACCCCACCTCCGGAATCGCGATCTCTACCTCCCTATCGTTGTCAACTATCAACGTCGGTGGATCCGTGACGGATTCTGCAACGCTTACCGGAGTGACGTCCGGGGCCGGAGGAACTGTCAGCTACGACACGTTCCAGACCGCGTCATGCACGGGAGCGTCTGGACTTGTGTCAACTGGCACCGTCACAAACGGCATCGTTCCGAACTCGGCTTCCAAGACCTTCAACACCGCCGGCTCGTTCAGCTGGAACGCTATCTATAGCGGCGATGCAAATAATGGGGGCGCCACGAGTGTATGTGAACCTCTCGCCGTAAACCAGGCAAGCCCAAGCATAGCCACCGCCGTCTCCGGCAACAACGTTCCGGTAGGGACCCCCGTCCATGACTCGGGGACAATGTCGAACGGATTTAACGCTGGCGGAACGGTAACATACACCCTGTTCCCCAATCTCGTCTGTGCTGGGTCAGGAACCCTGATCTCAACAGTCTCAGTTACCAACGGTGCTATTCCAGATTCCTCAGCAACGAGTCCAGTACCGGCGGGAAGCTACGGCTTCAAAGCGTCCTATAGTGGAGACCAGAACAACAATCCGACAACAGGCGGTTGCGAATCGTTCACCCTGGTAAAGGCCAGTCCTACAATTACAACAATTCTATCGACGACTTCTATTATTGTTGGATCATCGGTCACAGGTTCAGCTTCGATGAGTGGTGCCTTCCAGGCCACCGGGAATGTTACCTACACACTTTACAATACAGGTTCTTGCTCTGGCGTAGCAACCACTGTCTCAACCGTTACAGTGTCAAACAACGTGATCCCATCCTCTGGCCCCGCCTTTCCATCACCGGCGGGTCCATGGTCGCTGAGTGCGGCCTATAGCGGAGACGTTAACAATAATCCAGTTCCGGTTCCCCCTGGTGCCTGCAAAGGGTTGATTGTCAACCCGGCTTCACCCACAGTTGCCAACACCCTCTCCTCCTCTTCGATCTTGGCTGGAGGGTCAGTGTCTGACACGGCGGCAATTAGTGGGGGATTCCAGGTTGGAGGAACGGTCACCTACAATGTTTTCAGCAATCTGTACGGCGGAACATGTTCCGGAACTCCCATTCGAACTTCACCCAAGCCAGTATCTGGCGGAATCGCGTCGAGTTCAGATCCCCAACTTTTCGGCGAGGTGGGACTCTATGGCTGGAACATAGGCTACGGCGGTGATTCGAACAACAATTTCGCAACAAGTTCTTGTGCTGTTCTTAGAGTCGACAAGACGCTTCCAACAATCACCTCCACTCTTTTGCCTCCGACTATCGGCCTCGGGAATCCTGTTCGTGACTCCGCCATTCTCGCCAACAGTTTCCAGGCTGGAGGAACGGTCACGTACAGTTTCTTCTCCGGTTCGACATGCGCTAGCCCCGCAACGGTCGTCGGCACTCCTGTCGCGGTAGCGATTGGGGTCGTCCCGAATTCTGTATTTCAGACGTTCAACACTGCAGGATCATACAGCTGGAATGCCGCGTATAGCGGTGATATGAACAACAATGCTGCCACCAGTGCATGTGAGCCTCTCACTGTAACCCTGAAAGGTCCGACTATCGCTACAAGCCTGTCCGCGACGACGATAACTGTCGGCGGCTCAGTGTTCGACTCCGCCACCCTCACTGGTGCTTCTAACAACGCAGGTGGGACTGTCACATACAATGTCTTCGCTACTGGAACATGTTCCGGGTCTCCGTCCACAATCTCTGTCATGACTGTGACTAATGCAGTGGTCCCCAATTCTAGATCAGTCACATTCAACAGCACGGCCACCTTCAGCTGGAACGCGACATACACCGGCGACATCAACAACGCTCAGGCTGCAAGTCCATGTGAGCCACTCTTGATCAACAAAGCGACACCGACGCTTTCCGCGACCCTATCGGCCAACCCCATCACCAAGGGTGGTTCGGCCTCCGGCTCCTCCACATTGACCGGCGGATTCCACGCAGGAGGAACTGTAACATACAGCATGTTTTCGTCCGCGGATTGCACCGGAACACCTACTGTGGTGTCTATGGTCACAGTGAACAACAATGTAGTGCCCTCCTCGGCCTCGCAGGCGTTTCCCACCGACGGAAGGTTCAGCTGGAAAGCCACCTACAGCGGAGATTCCAACAATAATCCAGCTACGAGTCCGTGCAAAGAGCTAGATGTGACCCTTCCACCGCTCATCTTCGTTCCTGACTCGCAGACGATCAATCCTGGTTCCACGATTCATTTCACAGTTAATGCCACTGATTCCTCCTGGAACAACATTACAATCACAGCATCAGGACTTCCTTCGGGAGCCGTCTTCCCGGGTGCTCAGTCTCTCACTGGGAAGGTGTCATCGGTCTTCTCTTGGAAGCCTTCCGACGCTCAAGCTTCAGCGGATTACAAGGTAACCTTTACGGTCGATGATGGGCATGGCGGCAAGACCAGCTCTCAGGTTACTATACATGTATCCGGAATTAGCCAGACTCCTCCGTTGAACAACGCCATACCATACTTCGTTGTCGCCCTGGTTGGAGGGACGGCCGTTGTGCTTGCAGCACCGCTTCTGTTGAGACGATTCCGGAAATAGCCACAGCGAACCCAGTCCTGTTCTTGCAGCAATGCTTTGACAGCAAGAAACGGAGTCAAACTACTTATTTTCTCAAGCCAATAAGACGCCCATGTTAACGCTCGACCAGAGTCGTCCACAGTTGCAAGAGGCTAAGGGAAGCATAGAAGACCCACTCACCGACGAGGCGAAATGGAAGGCAGTACTGTCCAGAGACGCTCATTTTGACGGAGTGTTCGTGTTTGCGGTTCGGACGACCGGAATTTACTGTCGACCGTCATGTCCAGCTAAGCGATCAAACAGAGAGAATGTCGCATTCTTCGCAATGCCTGATGACGCGGAACGGCCGGGCTTTCGACCGTGCCACCGGTGTAAGCCAAGGGATACCAAGTCTTTGTCTGAAACAAGATGGGTGCATGAGATCTGCGCTTTCATAGACGCGAACCTCGGCAAGAGACTATCTCTCTCAACCCTGGCTGCTGAAGCCGGACTCAGTCCGTTCTATTTCCAGCGGACCTTCAAGAAAATCCTAGGGGTCTCGCCCCGTCAGTATGTGGAGGCTCGCCGGCTCGCGAAGATGAAGCGTTTTCTGCGAAATGGGGAGACTGTAAACGATTCGCTCTACAATGCGGGCTTCTCATCTAGAAGCCGAGTATACGAGAAAATTGCAAGCGGGCTCGGGGTGAACCCTGGAACGATTCGCCAAGGCGGGCGAGGATTGCAGATTCAATACACGATCGTTGACTCGCCAGTTGGACGTTTGCTGGTCGGAGCCACAGAGCGCGGTGTATGCGCTGTTTGTATGGGAGACTCTGACCGGACAGTCGAGACTGTGCTCGCTGAGGACTATCCTTCCGCAAACCTCCATCGCAACGACGAAGCGATGAAGGAATGGGCCGGTGCGTTCGTCAAGTATTTCGCCGGCAGCTCCTCCCCTCTCAAGATCCCTCTTGACGTGACAGGCACCGCTTTCCAATGGAAGGTCTGGAAAAAGATCCAGTCCATCCCTTACGGCAAAACCGCCACCTACAGCGGAATCGCAGGTGCACTGGGCTCTCCTAACGCCTCACGCGCGGTAGCGAGAGCCTGCGCCACGAATCACGTCGCACTAGTGATCCCATGCCATCGTGTGATTGGCAAAGACGGCGGATTACATGGCTACCGGTGGGGCAACGAGAGAAAGCTCAAGCTCCTCAAACTAGAGCAGCAGGCGCCAGCAAAGCAAGCCGATTTTTGCTAACGAATCCCAAAGCCTTCGATCTTTATCTGTGACTAGCCTGAATCGGATGATCGGTCGAACCTCACCATGTCAAGGGTCAATATGGCCGATAAGATATGCCTCGTTACGGGCGGGAATTCGGGAATAGGCAAGAGTGTCGCCCTTGGATTAGCAAAGATGGGTGCGACCGTTGTCGTTGTCTCTCGGAATAGGGAGAAAGGGCAGACCGCGGTTACTGACATCATAGCGAAGAGTGCAAACAAGAACGTCGAACTTATACAAGCTGACATGTCTTCCCAAAACTCAATCCACAAGATGGTTGACGAATTCAAAGCGAGACATGAGAAACTTCACCTGCTAATCAACAACGCCGGAGTCTATCTGACCAGGCGCTCAGAAACTGAGGACGGCCTCGAATCGACGTTTGCAATCAACCATCTTGGACCCTTCCTCTTGACAAGCCTTCTACTTGACATCCTAAAGGCAAGTGCTCCCTCCCGTATTGTCAACGTGACATCGGACGCCCACAAGGGCGCGAAAATCGACTTTGATGATCTCCAGGGCGAAAGGAGGTTTTCAGGTTGGCAGGCCTACGGTCAGTCAAAACTGGCAATGATACTATTCACTCGTGAGCTGGCAAAGAAGCTCGAGAACACTGGTGTTACAGTGAACAGCGCTCATCCCGGAGTTGTCCGAACAAATTTTGCGAAAAACAATGGCGGGGTCGTCTCATTAGGTTTCAGATTCCTCGGACTGTTTTTCATAAGTCCCGAATCGGCTGCCAGGAGAGTCCTCTACGTCGCCACGTCCCCTGACTTAGAGGGCGTGACGGGCAAATACTTCACCAAGATGCACGAGGTAAGGTCCTCTCAAGAATCGTACGATGATGATTCAGCAAAACGATTATGGCAAGTTAGCGGGGAACTAGCACATCTATCTTCGTAATCCTACCATTCATGCACTCGCAAACTCTCCGCTAGTATGACAGGATTCTAGAGACTATGTCGCTCTTACAATCCGATATCGACATTGCTTGCTGATCAGCTTTGACACTGAGTTCTCTACCAGACCATGTTGCTCGCAGGGTCGTCTTCCTGAGCTGTCTCTCGTCCTCTTGTCTCATGAATTCAAGCCCAACGAACTCTATCTCTGTTAGTTCGAAGGGTCCGACTGAGGGCACGCGCATTTCCCTCTGCTAGTGTTTGAGATGTTTCCGCAGGGTGGATATTAGGCGTCGTGGTACAGTTGTCAAAAGCCCGGTTATGCGCGGGATATATATCGGATTTTTGGAAAGACCGATTCGAACTAGCTCAAGCAACTCCTTTTCCAAGGTCTTTTCTTGGCCTAATTACGATTGCAACGAAGAAGAGGGCCAGCGCGATGAAGTCGAAGAGCGGTCGGATAAGGTCAAGTATCGTTGATGTGGGGTAGAGCACATCTAGGATGGTTTTTGCGAAAAATGGTAGAAAGGCTGTTGCGACGATTAATAGTGCGGGCTGTTTTCTCTTAGACCACGCGTAGAGGGAGATCGCGAATAGAACGAGAGCGAAGACTCCTCTCCCTAATTCGAGTATCTCGGCAGGATCGGCGGACACACCGGTCGTGTCTAGGATTGGCAGTGGAGGAACTATCATCGATTACAGTCTGCCCGCGATCTAGATTCTCCGTCACCAGTGGTCCGTTGGTTACGTCATGAGGTCGGCCAATCTCTCTGCCCATTTGTCCCAGATTCTTGGATGATAACTCCTGAGTAGGGCGAGGATCATCCCTGGGTCTCCTCTCACTGTATAGAGCACGAATCCGCCCTCTCTTCTCGCTTCCACGAAGCCGGCTTGTGATAGTCTCTTCATATGCCCAGTTGGTTGAGCTCGGCGAGATTCTGGCGAATTCGGAGAGCTCCTTCTGGGTCGCGCCTGGCTTCTCGAGGAGATAGAGTATCAGATCTCTCTCGGTCTCTTGAAAGAAGATGTTCACGATGTCGCGTTCTTCGATTCCGGGGCCTCGGTCCGCATAGTAGCGTTTGTAGAGTCCATGGCGCGCCGATACTATGCTACGTTCTCGTTCTAGTCTGTACAGGTGGTACTGTATTACACCCATCGCGAGGTTGAGTTCTCGTTTGATCTTTCGAAGGTGGGCGCCTGGGTTTGCTTTGATGAACTGCAGTATGCGGACTCTCTTGGAGTCCTCGATCTGTACAACCTCGGCCGCTTGCGCCTTGACACGCTCCACTCATACGGCTACTTGTTGGGTCAAAAATGTTTGGGATGCGCTCAGAAAATAGGATGTATTAGAGGAAGGAGAAAAAAAGGGAAATTGGACAGATAGGGCTATGCTGTTACATTCCGCCGGTAGACTGGAATAGGGCGAAGACGTTTCCGTCCGGGTCCTTGAGAACTGCAAAGTATCCCACAGTTGGGATTTCTTGCTTTGCAGTGACCACTTGGGCACCTAGGCCTGTGGCTTTGGCGGCGGATTCATCGATCGAGTTGACTGAAATATAGTTGAGGAATTGCTCGTTTGGGGTGTTGCGTTTGAAGAGTCCGCCCATTGTCTCGTTTGCTGGGGCGTCCTTGTGGGCTATGAGCCAGTAGTCTTGTTCTCCCCATTTGGAGAATTTCCAGCCGAACAGTTGCTCGTAGAACTTGCTTACGCTGGCGGGGTCGCTGGCGGGTATTTCGAAATGAACGAGGGTGTGGAGTTTTGGTTGGGGCCGAGTTGTGACTGTTGATGCTTCCATGAGATATCAGTGACGTGAGGGATTCAGAGCCGTCTCTTAAACGTGGCCTCTACTCGCGC
>Ga0209283_10001938_pt1 | contig 11480 bp, 9 predicted proteins | sample CZO8metaG_2_FD_188354 | JGI IMG/M metagenome (GOLD analysis project Ga0209283, IMG submission 188354) | Vadose zone soil microbial communities from the Eel River Critical Zone Observatory, Northern California, USA - CZOApr15con2H1.8 metaG... | ecosystem: Environmental > Terrestrial > Soil >...
AACGGTTTGGGCTGCAGACCGTTGACCTTTTGCAGGCCCAGCCCATGGGTTCCCAGGACACCTATTTCTTCTTCAATAAGTACTACCTGCAGAAGACCGCCGATGGCGACTTCGCACAGGTGCATAATGTGCTACAGAGCCAGATACACGACGCTCCTTTCCCCACGGTCTACAACAGCTACACGACCACCGGGTACCAGCTCGACCACCTCAGCCTCTATGATTGGATCGAGCAGTATGTCACCGGCGGCCACAGCTCCAATATGGGGCAGTTCCTCGATGTTGCCTATAACGAGGAGTACGGTCGCGAGACGAATGTACAGAGCTCCCTGAACCTGGTCTATCTGCTCGGCTTTCAACCGAAGCCGGGCAATTTTAGCATCTTCGGCAAATCTGATGAGCGCTACCACATCGTCGGGGGGAACCAGCAGTTGCCCACGGCGATTGCAAACAGTCTGCCCGCCGGGTCCATTAACCTCAACTGGCGTATGACGGCCATCGCCACCAACACGGACGGGAGTTATACCCTGACCTTCGCCACACCCAGCGGAAAACACACAGCCACCTTCGACCGGGTGATCCTGACCATCCCATTCAGTGTCCTGCGAACCCTGGATTACAGCCAGGCTGGCTTCGACAGTCTCAAGCAAACGGCCATCACCCAACTGGGCTATGGGACCAACTCGAAGTTGCAACTGCAATTCGATGCACGCTTCTGGAACGGGACGGGTGCCTGGCCAGGGGTCAGTACCGGGAATATCTATACCGATGCCGGTTTCCAGAACACCTGGGATGTGACGCGCGGGCAACCGGGTACAACAGGGATCATTGTCGACTATACAGGCGGCAACGTTGGTGCCTCGTATCAGCCCAAAGGGCCGTACTCGTATAGCTCTGATCCGCTGGTCCAGCAGTACGCCAGTAACTTCCTTAAACAGCTGGAGGAGGTCTGGCCGGGAGCGACCGCTCACTACAACGGCACAGCGACGCTGAGCCACCCAAGTATCGATCCCGACCTCCTCGGCAGCTACGCGTGCTGGCTTGTCGGACAATATACGCTCTTCAGCGGCTACGAAAAAGCGCGTCAACCCTACCCGCAGGGTAAGATCCATTTCGCGGGCGAACACTGCTCAATCAACTTCCAGGGATTTATGGAGGGGGGCGCGGAGGAGGGAGCACGCGCGGCCAATGAGATCCTGACCGATTATAAAAACGGTATCTTCCCGTGAAACATGTTTTAAAAAATGTGGACAAATATAGCGGTAGAACCACATGAAGATATTGTTGGCGAATGCAAAAAGACGCTTACAATGAGCGTAAAATAGTAGCATGCCAAGCACAAATATCGAATTCGCCAACAATATCATAAGTGGTGGAGGTCTCAAAAAAACGGAAAAGACCTCTACCTTGCATGATTCCTGTATAGTTACCAAACCTCGCCAGAGGATGCTTGAGAAATTTGGGCAGTGACCCTGGCACTGCTCCCTTGCCAAAAATGCCCCAATATGCGGAAAAAGTCCTACACGATTGACAGGCCATGAAAAGCGAGCTATAGAGACTCGATGAGGGGATGTATGTACATCCTCATATGTTCAGCGTTTGCAGCGAGGAAGCAACGTGCCTATCTCTAGAGAAAAACGTCCACGCATACCACGAACAGAGGATTGGCAAACGATTCAGCAGCGGTCTCTCTGGCCAGAGCAAGTGACCTACGAGATGATTCGCCCCGTGGTCCTGTTCTCAGAGACGCCTGCGGAACGAGCCAAAGAAACGGGCGAAGCCAGACGCAGTCTCTATCGCAAAGTCGAGCAGTTCGAGGAACAGGGGATGGTAGGCCTGTTCAAGCCAACACCCAAGCAGAGAGAGGATACCCACCGGAACCTGCCCACACCCATGCGTCAGGCCATTGTTGATCTCCAAGCGGAATTCCCTTTCCTACATCTGCGAGAGATTGCCACCGTCTGCTACATTCAGTTCGGCAGACGTCCCTCGCATCATACGATTCAGGCTGTCCTAGCTTCGTCTCCTCCTCCTACCACCACTCGTCGGCGCTACCCACCCTGGGCGGAGATCGAGGACCCTGCTGAACGCCGCCTGGCTGTCGTTCGCCTCCATGCGGAAGGGCTGCATATTGCCAGCATTGCCCGCTATTTGCAAACCAGTTATCAGACCGTCCATGCTACCCTCAAGAGGTGGGTGGAAGAGGGCGTCAGAGGGCTTGATGACAAAAGCCACGCACCCAAGCATCCCAGACGAAAAGTGACACTGGAAAGCATGAACGAAATTCGCAAATTGCAGGAGAACCCCGAACTGGGTGAATGGCGGGTACATGCTGCCCTCAAGGACATCGGGATCAAACTCTCTCCCAGGACATGCGGAAGGATATTAGCTCTCAACCGGAGTCTCTATGGCTTGAAAGGTCCTAAGAAGGAGCCGAACGCCCCCAAGGAGATGCCCTTTAAGGCCTCTCGGAGGCACGAGATCTGGACCGTCGATATCAGGTACATTGAGGACCATTTGCTCGGCCCAGACCCGATTTATTCGATTACGATCATGGATAATTTCAGCCGCGCGATCATTTCCAGCGCGCTCTCCCCCAAGCAGGATCTGACCGCCTACTTGATTGTACTCTACGCTGCTATCCGTCTTCACGGAGCCCCCGCAGTGTTGGTCAGCGACAATGGCTCCGTGTTTAAGGCGAAGCAAGCCAAGCAAATCTACGCAGGGTTGGGCATTCGCAAAGAGTACATTGCGAAACGGCAGCCGTGGATGAGCTATATTGAGACGACGTTCAATATCCAAAGGAGAATGGCAGATTTTCACTTCAAAAAGGCGAAAACCTGGACCGAGATGCGTGTCGAGCATGATCGCTGGGTCGCTGATTACAACTATCAACCCCGACTTTCGCGCACCGGCACCGCGAAGACAATCGGCACTCCCCAGCCGAAGTGCTCGGGTGGGTTCATGGGAAGCACTGGGAACCTTCACAGTTGGATCGTATCTTCTACTCCACGCGCTTCCAACGTCGCTTAAACAAGCATGGCACGACTCTCGATTCAGACATTGGCGACTCTATGGCGAGTTGGGGTTAGCGCATCAGAAGGCCAATTTGTGGCTCTCAAAAGAACACCTGACGGTGGAGTACGGCGATGAACCCCTCTCACAATACGCCGTCCAGTACCAACCCGATGACAAGCACCTGCGCGATATTCGAGAGCCCCGCCATTTCGCGACCAGATATCGCACGCCCCAGCTCGATCTCTGGCAGACTGATGCAGTGGAGTGGCACCTGGTGAAACGCATGCCTGATTACGCCCCTCGACGCAAACGCAAAGCTGGAGGCGATGTGGTCCAGCACCCTTTCCCCGAAATGGATGTTGACGAAAGGGTGACCGGAGCCCAATAATTCCTTCTCCAACTTTCAAGAGCATCATCAACTCGGAGTTTCACTCCTTGCAGCTTGGTGCGTTCGGCAGGCGGTGATCCTCAACATGGTCAATGGCATCGATACACAGCTAGAGCTGAAGACGTTCGTTTTCAAACGCCGTTTCTGGTAGCTCTCTGAGAAAGCCTTGCATCGCACCGCTCCACCCAATCCAATTTGCTTGCTTCCCCACTACTTTTGTCCAATATACAAGAAGTGCCCAGTCATTCCCAATCCCTCCGGCATTCTTCCTGTCTCCTCGATCAGACCAAGCCACGCTGCTCGGTTCCACCGATCCGCGCCCCGCTCGTAGCCCCGACGTGGTGGCCGGGGCTACGAGCGGCCTACTTTCTCCTTTCTTCGTCGCGCCCGTGCATCAGCAGACCTTCGACTCCAGTGAGGTCGTTTATCTGTTACCAGCCATAGTGCGAAGGCCATCTAGCAGGTCAGCGGGTTCCAAGCGGCGGGTGAAATCCTCCGCAACAAAGGCCAGGCGGACCGTACCATCCTGAGCGACAAGAAACGTGGCTGGCATCGGCAACTCCCATGACGCATCGCTATTGAAGGTGGGCAGGTCCGATCCGATCGTTGTGTAGAGAGGACGAATACTCTCCTCAAGTGTGAAGACGATCCGATACGCACGGGCCACCTTATTGCCGACATCGCTGAGAACGATGAAGGTCAATTCCTTTTTCTCAACCGTTGACAAGGAGTGGTCAGGCGTCTGTGGCGAAATAGCCACCAATGTTGCTCCCAACGACTGGATCTGTGGCAGGATACGTTGATACGCGCGAAGCTGTAAATTGCAGAAAGGACACCATTCCCCGCGATAGAACGTGACCACAACGGGGCCTTGCTTGAGCAGTTCAGAGAGAGTAACCTCGTTCCCGAAAACATCGGGCAGCGTAAAGTCTGGCGCCTGCTCGCCTGCCTTTACACTCTGCTGGGCAATCCCTGTCTGAATCAGGGCTGCGCTGCTTTTGGCGAGTTCAGCCAGCATCTCAGGAGGAAGCTGTTTTGCTAGTTGAGCCTGAAATGCCTCGATCTGCTGCTGAAGCGTTTCAACAGGTTGTTTACTTACCATCATGAAAAACCTCCCTTATTGTCTCCAGATTCAAGGTGGAGAGCATTAGCAAGAGGACTGCGTGTTCTCCTGCTCACCACCTTAGACCAGCGCTGCGCACCGTTGTGACAGTTTGCATCCGCTAAGGGTACGCATCCAACATCAGGCTCTTGCGAAACTCTGGCATGTTGAGGAGTTGGCGGAACCTGCTGACCTGATCGGGGGCTGCAAGGAAGGGATGTTCTCGATAGATGGTAGCATGCTGCCGTTCGACGAGGTGGTCGAGTTCCTGAGTCCGATCTGGAGCAATCGCGGCAATCTGCCCGAAGTGTTCACGGGTAAATTGTCGGCGCTTCGGATCAACATAGCCCTTCTCTATAAAGGAGCGAGTCTTGCGCGCGCACCGACAGGGATTCGACTGATTGATGAGGCCACACCTGTCATTCATGTAATTGTACAGATCATGCCGTGCGCGGGTAAGCAGTTGCCGAAAGTTGCTGGGTGAAAGGTCCATCAGTTCTGCTCCCATCTCGCTCGTGACCCCAAAGATCTCTCCTAAGATGAAGACCAGTCGCTGTCGCTGATCCAGGCAAAGTAACATACCCGTCGTGCAGCCAACTTTGGCCTCCTCGACAAGCACCGAGAGGGGCAGAGAGACCTCCGCTTGATCGGGCAGCGCTTGATCGGGAAGCTGTTCAATGACCTTCCCGAGCTCTGAAAACGTGACCTCTTTGGGTCGTTGCTTGAGATTGAGGACATGGTTGACCACAATGCGATACAGCCACGTTCTGAAGCTGCTCTTTCCCTGAAAGGTACTCAGTTTTGTGAGCATCTTGAGAAGAACCTCTTGGGTGATGTCCTCTGCTTCCTCGTGCTTATGAACCATGCGAACAGCAATATTAAAAATCCAGGCTTGATGCCGCCCGATGAGTTGCTCAAGCGAGTTCCAATCGCCATTTTTCGCTTGAAGAACGAGAGCCTCGTCACTGATGGCAGTGCTGATGGCTTCATTGAATGGGTTATACATCGCTTCCTTTCCTCAAAAGATGGGTCATCACATCATCTGCTACGAGTATAGACAAATCTTCCTGACCACTGTGACAGTTCCCACCAGCAAGAAAAGGCTATCGGGCGGGGCCAGAGTTGTAAAGCATGCGCCTCTTGCGCGCGTCCAGGGCGAGCAGCATACTTTTCCCAACCAGGCACATACTAGAATGAAATGGCCCATTTTCGCAGTTTTCGTTTCCCTATCCCTGCTAGGGCCCGCTCCTGATAGCACTAGAAAACATGGCGGAGGGGGTGTGTCACTTTGAATGCCAGGATATGTAAACCGTGCGCGAGGTGTGCTGCTCAACATCAGCGGTCATGGCAATCAAACACGAGGGGGCTTAGCTAGAGGCGGCCTCATCCGGTGGGAAGAGCGGATCTTGCCGCGCCTCTGGCGGCCCCGGTCGCCGTTTGCGCGGTGCGTAGTCCCGTAGTTTGGTAGCGAGCTTCCATAGCTTGTCGTCGAGGTCCCAAAGCTGCCCCTGGAGCGAATGCGTCTTTCTTCCGGCAAGCTCAGGTTGTAGAAGGGACCAAGCATCAAAACGGCACCACAGGAGTCATCGGCAATGAATGAAAGATCAGTCGCTGAGGCGTTAGTGATACTGAGGATTTGCCCTCCCAATTCCGCCTTCACCAGCCGCTCTTGTGCCGCTACCAGAAGGCCTGATGCGACGTCTACCAGGTGCACCTTGCTTCCCCGGCTGGCCAGCAGTTCGCTGTAATGACCAACGCCCACGCCCACGTCTGCGGCTGTCGCTCCCCCTGGAATGTAGCGTAACAGATAGCGCTTGGTGATCGCATACTCAACTGGAGCATACATCTCCAGTCGAACCATCTCATGATTAATCCCATTCCCCGCATCTTCAGGGAGGTCAGCATCGTAGGATTGCCCGGCCAGTTCGTGGTGTCTGGCCAGTTCATAGTATTTGGAGATGTGTGACATATAATCCCTAACCTTTCCATGTACAGAGCGCCATAAAACGCACAACTCACTCAATACAGCAGCCGAGTTGTGCATCTATGTAAATTCACTGCTCGTTTCACCTACACTATGAGGCAAAACTGTACTTGGTTAGGCATTGGCCGGCATATATCAAAACCTCCCAATAAATAAACTCAGTACACACTCTATATCATCAAGAAACCCATGTCAATCTTCCAGTGAGCCTTCGCGTCTTGGGTGTATGAAAAACTCGTTGGCAAGGGAGCGGTGCCAGGGTCACTGCCCAAATTTCTCAAGCATCCTCTGGCGAGGTTTGATACGACGGATCTGGCTGCGTTTGACGGAGATGCCCGCCTCTTTGGCGGCCTGGGCCAGCGCATTGAGGCTCCACTGCGCCGACCCTTGCTCATCGCGTGCCACCATCGTTCCGTCTTCCTGCGTCACCAATCTTCCGGGAGGTGCCTGGCGTACCAGCGCAATGAGCTTGCTGTCATCAGCGACCGTCAGGCGACGTCGTCGTCCCGATTTCGGCTGATCTCCCAGCCCTTCGATGCCCTCCGCATCGAAACGGTGCAGTCGACGCCGCACCGTCTGAGGGCTACATTGCAATTCCTTCGCAATGGCTTCCACCCGCTCCCCATCCCAACTACGCGCCACCATGCGTGCATGGATGATCCAGTCTGCTGGCCCATGTCGGCTTGCTGCCAGCTTCCTTACCTGGCGCTCTTCCTGCTCATCTTGTGCAGCCCTCACGCGCAGGATCTTCGGCATCTGCTTGCTCCTTTCCTCTGTGGGTGTTCTCCTCCTCTATTCTATCACCACTTGAGGAACTTAGCACTAGTCACTCTGGTTCCTTTCTTCCAGGGCTTGTTTTTGATATCTCTTCCTTCTTCTTTCAAGGTTTTGTCTTTGCTTGATGTACCTGTTGACGAGTTTAGATGGACTCTCTTTTACCTCCAGGTCAAGCACATTCAGCATTCCTCATGCACGCTTCATTGACATGCTCACGTACAAGGCGTCTCTTGTTGGCATCCAGGTCGAGGTACAAGAGGAAAGTTACACGTCACAAGCTAGCTTTCTTGATCTTGATCCTATCCCTACGTATAAGCCTGATGATGACACGGAGTACACCTTTAGCGGGAAGCGGATTGGACGGAGAAAGCGCCTGTATCGCGCAAAAGATGGACGGATCATCTGTGCAGACGTGAACGGCTCCTACAACATTTTACGCAAACGTAAGCCTGATGCATTTGCTCACGTCGATGCAAAGGGAATAGCGGCCTATGTAGTTCAGCCCTTACGGTTAGCGATAACCGTCTAAATCAAACAAAACGTGTGGTGTCCATAGATGTCCACACTTTTTGGAACTATCTTCCCCTGATGCGCAGGGCAAATCAGGGCTTGCCACGAAGCGTTTGTTGCTGATGAGGAAAGCGCGAAGGTGCGAAATGAAGAGCCAGGATACTTCCAGATAAACCTGGTCGTTCCTGGCTCTTCATGGCGGTGACAGTGGCTCAAACAATACAAACGTAAGTGATTCTAGTAGGTAGCCTTTAGCGCACCCCCAATCTTGCTGACCGTGCGGCCAGAGCAGCTTCATAGCGCACCGGGTCAGGCGTTTCTGGTCGCAGCGAACGCGTCCCGCGGACCACAAAATGCGCTTCTACATCGTCCGTTTGAAACAGCGCCTTCGCAAAGGCGATCGCATCTCCCTGGCTAAATTCCTTGCACGAGCAGATGTCTATATCAACCTCGCCGTACTCGGGCCAGGCATGTAAACTGATGTGGCTCTGGGCAATCACCACGAAGCCCGAAAGCCCAGCATCTAAGGGATTAGACGTGTCGATCTGGTACAGGTGGACAGGGCTGACCTTCTCCATGCCCACGCGGGCAGGATAGTCCTCCAGCGCACGCCTCACGAGCGCTTCATCCGTCAAGCGTTGACGGTCACAGCCATATAGTTCCAGCATCAAGTGAACAAGCATTGAACCTACCTCCTGGTTGTTCCAATTCTACCACCCACTGCCGCCGCCGGTACGGTATGTACATCTTCGGCATACCAAAGGTATTATACATTAGGTTGTCAAGCTAATGCAAAGTTAAGGAGTAGATGCTCGTACCTAATAACCAGGCTGTCTCTATCTAAATGCAAGCGTGCAATCTATCTAATGCGAAATCATGGTTGCGATTAGATCGAAGCGTGCCTGCTATGGCCGGATCTCTTTCCCCGCGTTGTAGGCTGCGTTGAGTTCTTTGAGCAGTTCTTCACGCCTGGAAAACAGTTCGCGCCTGGGGCGTGGGTGGGCCTTGCTCACTGCATAGGCAGTGAGCAGTGGTAAAGCAATGGTTGAGTCTCCGTAAATCACCACCGTGCTCTTGAGCTGGTCCGGTTTGATCTTACCCCAGGAGACCGCCTCGGATGGTGTTGCGCCAGATAGCCCGCCCCAGTGCGGTGCATCGGCCGTAATCTGGATGAAATAGTCGTGCCCGCCTTTCTGGACACCCAGTACCTCCCATAGTTGGGGCTGTGTTTGCAAGTAGAAATTTTTCGGGCTGCCGCCGCCAAGAATAATCACCCCGTTGCGCGTGGCATGCAGTACAATGGCGGTCGTTTCGTTGACATCGGCCAATGGGTCGAGCGTAAGTAAACTGCCATCCAGAGCGTTTCGCGCCACGTTCATGCCAATCGACGAGTCGCCGGGAGACGACGTGTAGATGGGTACGTTCCACGCGGCTGCCTGTGCCAGCACGGAGTACTCCGGTATGACACCGGTCTTGAGCAACTGTGTCCCCAGGTGGTGGTGCAGCTCCGAAGTCGATATAGGACGGTTTGGCAGGCTTTTCAAGCATTCGCGCACGAAGGCATCGGTATCCAGCAGCACCTTATCCGCGAAGAGGATATCGTAAATACGAATTACGCCCTCTTCCTGGAGCTTCGTATCGTCCAGGCGAAAATCGCCACGGTGCAGGGCCATGGCGAGCGCGTAGTGCATGTCGTGGTAGAGGTTCGCGCCCGTGCTGATGATAAAATCGACGAAGCCATATTCCATCAATGTGAGAATGCATCCACCCAGACCCGCGGGGGTGAGGGCGCCGGCCATCGTCAGGCCAATGGTTACATCTTTTTCGGGCGCGAGCATCTCCTGGGCATAGAGGCGTGCGGCTTCTTGCAGGCGTGCAGCATTATATGCCTGGAATTGCTGGTCGATCAATTCCGCCACCGTCATATCTGGCTTGACCCGCAGCGGCACTATTTGTGGGCCACTCAGGTAGTCGCTCTGAGTGGGTTCGTGGTTATCGGAGTGGTGTGCATTGTGGTGCATGGATTGCGACCCCTTTCTGAATACGAAAGCGTTAGAACAAAACCAATGGTTACTATTCTACCATGCTACTCGATCATTGCACGCCTGATCTCGATGACCTGGTCACGCAGTTGGGCTGCTTTCTCGAACTCTAACTGCTTGGCGGCAGCCCGCATCTGTGACTCCAGATCCTTGATCAGCCGCAGCGCCTCGTCTTTGGGAATACCTGCAAGGGCTACTGCGACCGATTTGCCATCCGCGGCCTCGATATTGACTCCGCTCATGGCCTTGATGCGATCCGAAAGTGTCTTCACATCCTTCTTGATGCCGCGCGGTGTGATATTGTGGCTTTCATTATAGGCGATTTGCAGCTTGCGGCGGCGATACGTCTCGTCAATGGCGTGTTGCATCGACCTGGTCATCGTGTCAGCGTACATAATGACGCTGCCCTCCACGTGACGAGCGGCACGCCCAATCGTCTGGATCAAGGAATTCGCAGAGCGCAGGAAGCCCTCTTTATCCGCATCCAGAATGGTCACAAGCGACACTTCCGGCAGATCGAGTCCCTCGCGCAGCAGGTTGATACCAACGACCACGTCATAGACGCCCAGGCGTAAATCACGCAGGATCTCAACGCGCTCAATAGTCTCAATCTCTGAGTGCAGGTAGTGAACCTTGATGTTCAGTTCTTGCAGGTAGTCGGCCAGGTCTTCAGCCATCTTCTTAGTCAGGGTTGTGATCAGCACGCGCTGCTTCTTTTCAACACGTTTGCGGATCTCGATAAGCAGGTCGTCGATTTGCCCTTTCGTAGGCCGCACACTGATCTCCGGATCGAGCACACCTGTAGGGCGAATAACCTGTTCGACGATAGCCTGGCTGTGCTCATATTCGTATGGGCCGGGGGTGGCAGAGCAGAAAAGCGCCTGTTTGATTTCACGCTCGAACTCCGCAAACATCAGCGGGCGGTTATCCAGTGCCGAGGGGAGGCGGAAGCCATAATCGACCAGCACCTGCTTGCGCGAGCGGTCGCCCGCGAACATGCCGCGCACCTGCGGAAGCGCGACATGCGACTCGTCCGCGACCAGCAGGTAATCCTCCGGCAGGTAGTCCATCAAAGTCCAGGGCTGCTCGCCCGCTGCTCGTCCCGCTAAATGGCGCGAATAGTTCTCGACGCCGGAGCAGAAGCCCGTCTCGCGCAGCATTTCGATGTCGAAGTTGGTGCGCTGTTTCAAGCGTGCCGCTTCGAGCAGCTTCCCATCGGCTTCCAATTCTGCCAGCCGCTCTTCCAGCTCGGCTTCGATCAGCTCGATGGCGTGGTTCAGGCGCTGCTGTGTCGTAACCCAGTGCTTCGCCGGGTAGATATCCAGGCGCTGCCGCTTCCCCAGCACCTCGCCCGTGAGGGGGTCGATCTCGGTCATGCGCTCGATCTCATCACCAAAGAACTCGATGCGTACCGCCAAGTCCTCGTAAGCCGGGAATACCTCCAGCACATCGCCGCGCACACGGAAACGCCCGCGAACGAAGTTGGTATCATTGCGCTCGTACTGGATATCTGTCAGGTGGCGTAGAATGCGATCCCTGCGCTTCTCTTCCCCCACCTTCAACGTCAGTACCACCTCCCCGTATTCTTCCGGGCTGCCCAGGCCATAAATGCAGGAGACAGAGGCAACGATGAGCACATCGCGGCGCTCGAACAGGCTG
>Ga0209283_10001939_pt1 | contig 11479 bp, 15 predicted proteins | sample CZO8metaG_2_FD_188354 | JGI IMG/M metagenome (GOLD analysis project Ga0209283, IMG submission 188354) | Vadose zone soil microbial communities from the Eel River Critical Zone Observatory, Northern California, USA - CZOApr15con2H1.8 metaG... | ecosystem: Environmental > Terrestrial > Soil >...
CCACCGCGCTCACGGTGCACGCTCACAAGTTTTCCAAGTCGGCCCAGGAGAAGATCACCAAGGCTGGCGGCAGGTTCGAGGTCTTGCAGTAAATGTTCGAGAAACTGGCCAACATTTTTCGTGTCCCGGACCTGCGCAAGCGTGTCCTGTTTACCCTGGCGATGCTGGCGGTGTACCGCCTCGGCGGTCACATCCCCACGCCCGGTATCAATGCCGACGAGTTCCAGAAGTTCATCGAGCAGAACCGGGGCACGGTCCTCGGTTTCGTGGATCTGTTCTCCGGCGGCCAGTTCCGCCGAATGACCGTTTTCGCCCTGGGCATCATGCCCTACATCACCGCTTCCATCATCCTGCAGCTATTGACGGTGGTGTATGAGCCGCTGGCCAAGCTGCAGAAAGAAGGCGAACTCGGCCGCAAGAAAATCACCCAGTGGACACGTTACCTGACCGTGATTCTAAGTTCGGTCCAGTCGTTTGGGATTGCCATCGGCCTAGAGAAGTATGGCAATTTCGTGATCAGCCCGGGCTGGGGATTCCGCTTGATGACCATGCTGACCCTCACCACGGGCAGCGCCTTCATCATGTGGCTAGGCGAGCAGATCACCGAGCGCGGCGTGGGCAACGGCATGTCGCTGCTGATCTTCGCCGGCATCGTCGTGGGCTTGCCACGCGCCGTGGTCGATCTTTACGACAAGGTCCACACGCAGGCCTGGGGACCGTTTACGCCCTTCGCGATCGTCCTGCTGGTCGCAGTCATGATTCTGGTCGTGGCCTTTATCGTGTTCGTGGAACGCAGCGAGCGCCGCATTCCTGTGCAATACGCTAAGCGGGTCGTGGGACGCAAGGTCATGGGAGGCCAATCCACGCACCTGCCGCTGCGTGTGAACGCGGGCGGCGTGATGCCGGTCATCTTCGCCTCCTCGATTTTGACCCTGCCGCAAACGATTGGCTATTCCCTGAAAAACAGCCGTTATTTCGGAGACCTGATGCGTGCACTCGGCTGGGGCGAGCCTCTGTACACGTTCCTGTATGCCGTGGGCATCATCTTCTTCGCCTATTTCTACGTATCCATTGTCTTCAATCCCAACGAAGTTGCCGACAATATGCGGAAGTACGGCGGGTTCATTCCTGGCATTCGTCCAGGCCGGCGCACCGCGGACCACATCAACGAGATCTTGACCCGCATCACCCTGGTGGGTGCGTTGTATCTGATCATCATCTCCTTCATCCCGGAATGGATGATTACTGGTATTCACCTGAACCACCTGTATGGGTCGATTGGAGCATTTTTTGAGCACCTACCCACGTGGGTGACCAACGGCTTGGGCGTGAACTTTTATTTCGGCGGCACATCGTTGCTGATCGTGGTGGGTGTGGCCATGGACACGGTCACGCAGATTGAAGCGCAGCTCATCATGCGCCACTACGACGGATTCACTCCGCGCAGCGGGCGCATTCGAGGCCGCCGCAGTTGGTCGTGATCCAAGATTTGGAGCTTGCCGCACCGCTGGCGCATAGCTCATCGTCAAGCGGAGCGGATGAGAGTGGAATCGGGAGGTATAGGGCGAGTTCGATGGCGGAGCACACCTCACGCAATATCGGACCCATCATTCTGCTGGGAGCGCCGGGAGCTGGCAAAGGCACACAAGCCAAGCAGATCGCCGAGCGCTACGGCATCCCGCAGATCTCCACCGGAGACATCCTGCGGGACAACGTGAAACGAGGTACCCCGCTGGGTTTGCAGGCCGAGGATGTCATGGCGCGGGGTGAACTCGTGCCCGACAATCTGTTGTATGACATGGTGGCCCAGCGCTTGCGCCAGGTGGATTGCGAGCCCGGCTTCATCCTCGATGGATTTCCGCGCAACCCGGCTCAGGCCGGGTGGTTAGACACCTTCTTGGAAAACGAGTTGTTTGAAAACTTGCACCGCGACAAATGCCTGCCGGTTGTGATCCGCATCGACGTGGACTATAATCAACTACTGCGTCGGCTTACCGGACGTAGGACTTGTCTCGCTAGTGGACACATCTATAACGTCTATTTCCAGCCACCCCGCGTCGCCGATACCTGCGATGTTGACGGTTCCAAGCTGGTAATTCGCAACGATGATCGCGAGGAAGTAATCCGGGAGCGTCTGACGGTTTACGAGCTGCAGACTAAGCCCGTGGCGGAATACTACGAGCGCAAGGGACGGCTCGTTTCCGTCAATGGCGATCTGCCGGTCGACCAGGTGACGGAGCAGGTTTTACGGGCAATTGAGAGCCATGGCGCCGTGGAAGTGAAGGACGCCTCCCACGGCGGTTAGGGAATGGCTATCGTCTGCAAATCGGTGGCGGAGATTGAAAAAATGCGGCGCAGCGGCCGCATCGTTTGTGACGTTCTCGATCACGTCCGCACTTTGGTGGCACCGGGCGTGACCACGATGGTTCTGGAGCGCGCGGCCGAGCAGAGGATGAAAGACCTGGGCGCGAAGCCCGCATTTAAAGGGTATTTCGATTATCCCTGTGTGCTTTGCACCTCGGTGAATGAGGAAATCGTCCACGGCATCCCTTCGGAAAAACGGGTGCTTCGGGCCGGCGACATTGTTTCCATCGATTGCGGCGTGGTGCTGGATGGCTACTACGGCGACGCTGCGATCACGGTTGCGGTCGACGATTCGATCACCCCGGAGCTGCGCAAGCTGTTGGAAGTGACGGAGGCTTCGCTGTACCGGGCCATCGAGGCGGCTCGCATCGGGAATGCCGTGGGAGATGTTGGGGCCGCGGTGCAGGAGTTTGTTGAAGCCAACGGCTTCAGCGTGGTGCGCGAGTTTGTGGGACATGGCATCGGGACCCGGCTGCATGAGGAACCACAGGTTCCAAACTTCGGATCTCGTGGACACGGTGCCCGCTTGCGTGAAGGTATGGTGCTGGCGATTGAGCCGATGGTGAATTCCGGCAAGCCGGGAACCCGCGTGCTCGATGACAAGTGGACCGCCGTCACCGCTGATGGCAGCTACAGCGCGCATTTCGAGCATTGTGTCGCTGTCACAAAAGACGGCCCGATGATTTTGACGCAATAACCCGGTTTTACCGGGGACTGGGTGCTCGATCCTCGGTACTGACAACTGCTCTTTAAGGTGCTGAACAAATAGAACCAGTAAGCTAAGGCTATGTCTAACGTACATACATGTAGATCACACGCATCAGCGTCTAAGGAGTCGATGAGCAAAGCGGGAGCCCGCTGCCGAAATCCCGGGCGAAACTAGGGAACGGGGAAAACGAACCACATTAGGAGCGCATGAACAAAAAAGAGGACGCGATTGAAGTTGAGGCGTTTGCGGGCGTCGGAGCCCCGCGCCGAAATCCCGAGCGGAGCGAGGGATCTCTCAGTCACCAAGTTTAAGGAGTCGATGAGCAAAGAAGACGCGATTGAAGTCATGGCAACGGTGATCGAACCGCTGCCCAACGCCATGTTCCGGGTGGAACTGGAAAACAAGCACCAGGTGCTGGCACACGTTTCGGGCAAAATGCGCAAGAATTTCATCCGCATTCTTCCTGGCGACAAGGTCGCGGTTGAGCTTTCACCTTACGACCTGAATCGTGGCCGGATCGTGTACCGGTACAAATGAGGTTGGGGAACTGGATTTATGAAAGTCCGAGCATCGGTCAAGAAAATTTGCGATAAGTGCAAGGTCATCCACCGCAAGGGTGTGGTGCGCGTGATCTGCGTAAACTCGAAACACAAGCAGCGTCAGGGATAACCACCCCGGCAAGCCAAACCCAGGCTTGCCGGGGACCCCGGCTTCGAAGAGGTAGAGAAAATGGCACGTATTGCAGGCGTCGATCTTCCGCGCAACAAGCACGTCGTGATCGCGTTGACTTATATCTACGGCATCGGCAACCCGCGCGCAGCCCGCATTCTCGGCGAGGCCAGGGTGGACCCCATGAAAAAGGTACAGGACCTGGGGGAGGACGAGGTAAACCGCATCCGCCAGGTCATCGAGGGCGAAGGCATGGTGGAAGGCGATCTGCGCAAGGAGACTACGATGAACATCAAGCGGCTCATCGAAATCGGCTCCTACCGCGGTTATCGCCACCGCAGGAACCTGCCCGTCCGCGGACAGCGCACGCACACCAACGCGCGCACCCGGAAAGGGCCGCGCAAGGGCACGGTCGCACAGAAGAAGAAGGCGACGGCAAAGACATAAGACCCGTCGTCAGGCGCCAGTCTTCAGCCGGTTCTTGCTGACGACTGACGAGTGACGATTGGGTACTGAGAGCTAATTATGGCAAAACCAGCAGCAGCCGCGGCAACGCCCGGCGCAGCGGCGCCGGAGAAAAAAGGCAAAAAGAAGCAGTTCAAAAAGAAGGAGCGCAAACACGTTCCACACGGCGTGGCCCACATTCAGGCATCGTTCAACAATACGATTGTGACCATCGCCGATCAGGCCGGGAATGTTCTCGCCTGGAAAAGCTCCGGATCGCTCGGCTTCCGCGGATCGCGGAAAGGTACGCCGTTTGCAGCCCAGCAGGCTGCGATGAACGCCGCCAACCAGGCGCGCGATCACGGTGTGCGCAGTGTCGAGGTGCGCGTCAGCGGCCCCGGCTCTGGACGCGAGTCCGCCATCCGGGCGCTGGCTGCTGCCGGCATCGAGGTGCGCACCATCAAAGATTCCACACCCATCCCGCACAACGGCTGCCGTCCGCCGAAGCGGCGAAGGGTATAAGCCGTAGAAGCGCAGCTAGCTACGTCTCTACTCAGCAAGTTTGTCCGGGACGAAGGGTGAAGCCAAGAGTTCCCAACAAGCCCGGTTTTGGCTTGTTGGGACGGAAACCTGTAAACCGGTCATCGTAAGGAGAAGAAACTTGGCACGTTATACCGATCCCGTCTGCCGCCTCTGCCGCCGTGAGGGCATGAAGCTGTTCCTCAAAGGCAGCAAGTGCTTTAGTGACAAGTGTCCCATCGAGAAGCGGAACTTCGCTCCGGGCCAGCATGGCAAGGACCGCAAAGCGAAAATCGTGGGGTATGGTCTGCAACTGCGCGAAAAGCAGAAGACGAAGCGCATTTACTTCACCCAGGAAGGCCAGTTCCGGAACTATTTCGAGAAGGCAGCACGCACCAAGGGTGTGACCGGCGAAATGCTTCTGCAGCAACTGGAGCGCCGTCTGGACAACGTCGTCTATCGTCTGGGCTTTGGCACGTCCCGCCGCCAGGCACGCCAGTTGGTGCGTCACGGGCACGTGCAGGTCGATGGCCGCAAGGTCAACATCCCCTCTTACGAGGTGAGTGTTGGTGAGGAGATCGCGATCCGCGAAGGCAGCCGCAAGTTGTCCATCCTGGAGCAGGCGAAAGAATTCGCCAGCCACCAGAATTCACCCAACTGGCTGGAGATTGATCGCGAAAATTACAAGGGCCGTGTCCTGGCGCTGCCCAAGCGCGAAGACATCAACCTGCCGGTCAATGAGCAGTTGATTGTAGAGTTGTACAGCAAATAGTCGTTCGTCGTAAGTCGTTGGTCGTGGGTCAAAGACTAACGACGAAGGACCAACGACTGATTTTTGGTCCACCATTTCGAGCCAGATCAGCCTGTTCTTGGCGCTTGACCTGAACGTTTTTAGTTGAAACGTGGGCCGGTTCAGGGATGCCGAAACTGAGCCAAACGGCCGAGGGAGAACAACGTAATGCTTTGGAAGGGTTTTCAGAAACCGAAACGTCTCGCAGTTGATACTTCAACACTCACCGACAAATACGGCATTTTCTGGGCGCAGCCGTTTGAACGCGGCTTCGGCACTACCATCGGCAACGCGCTGCGACGCGTGCTGCTGTCCTCCATCGAGGGAGCGGCCGTAACGGCCGTCAAGATTGAAGGCGTGCTGCACGAATTCCAGTCGATTCCCGGCGTGGTGGAGGATGCCACCGACATTATCCTCAACCTGAAGCAGATTCCGTTCAAGCTGAGCGGTGATGCGCCCAAGGCCATCTATCTGCGCGCCGAACAGCCGGGCGTCGTCACCTCCGGCATGATTGAGGCCGACGCGGACGTCGAAGTGCTCGATAAAGAAGTCTACATCGCTACCGTCAGCGAAGGCGGCAAGCTCGACATGGAAATGCGTCTCAAGCGTGGCCGCGGCTACGTCTCTGCCGACAAGAATTTCGACGAAGACCTGGGTATCGGGTTTATCCCTATCGACTCGGTGCACTCCCCGGTGCGCAAGTGCAACTACACCGTGGAAGCGGCGCGTCTCGGGCAAATCACGGACTACGACAAGCTGACCCTCGAAGTGTGGACCAACGGCTCCATCACCCCGGCCGATTCCATCGGCCTGGCGGCCAAGCTGCTCAAAGACCACATGAATATCTTCATCAACTTCGAGGAGGACATCGAGACCGCGACTTCCGCCGAGGAGCGCAAGCCGGAGATAAAGAACGAGAACCTCAACCGTTCCGTTGAGGAGCTTGAACTTTCCGTGCGCAGTTACAACTGCCTGAAGAACGCGAATATCCAGACCATCGGCGAGCTGGTACAGAAGACCGAAGCCGAAATGCTCAAGACCAAGAACTTCGGCCGCAAGTCGCTCAACGAGATTAAGGAAATCTTGTCGTCGATGGGACTGAGCCTGGGCATGAAGATCGACGAGCACGGCAACGCCGTGCCCGGCCCAACTTCTAACCAGGTTCTGCCGGCTTCGGCCTACGGGCCCGACAACGAACTGTAGAAAAGAAGTGGCCAGTGGTCAGTGGCTAGAAAAACCTTTTGACCGACTAGTCACTGACCACTGGCGACTGAGGTTCCCATGCGTCACAAAGTAGCAGGATGGAAACTGGGACGTAACACCAGCCACCGCCGCTCCTTGCTGCGGAATCTGGCGACTTCGCTCATTCTCGAAGAGCGCATCGAGACCACTGTGCCAAAGGCCAAGGCGTTGCGCCCACAGGTGGAGAAGATGATCACGCTCGGCAAGCGAGGAGACCTTTCCGCGCGCCGTCAGGCCGCAGCCTACCTCATGACCCGTGACGCGGTGGATAAGCTGTTCGACAGTATCGGTCCGCGCTTCGGCGACCGCGAAGGTGGCTACCTTCGTATTGTTCGTGCCGGATGGCAGAAGGGCGATGGCGCCGAGAAGGCGTTCGTCGAACTACTGGGTAGCGAGAAACTGCAGGAAGAAAAGCGCCAAAAACGCGCTGAAACTCGCGCCAAGCGTGCCGCTGAAGCCAAGAAGGCCATGGAAGAAGCCGAGGCCCAGCAAGCCGCCGGCGCCGAGCCCGCCGAGGGCGAGGACAAAGACAAGAAAGAATAGTCTGGGGAAGGAGGCTTCACCAGTCCAGATTTTCCGTTTTCCCCATCCGTACATGTCCTCTGCGTCTATCTGCCGTAATCTTGCTCTCACCCTCCGTCCTCACGCTACACTAGCGCGAGGGCCATGGGGTTCTCCCGCACACAAGTCGCTATCGCCGTTGCTGCCGGCGTTTTACTCGTCCTGATCTTTTTCGGCTATCTGCTATGGCTGAACAATCAAGGGCCAGTGCTGGCCCGCTCGGAAGAGCACGACCCGCTTTCCGGGATTCCGAACTCCATCTCGCTCAATCCCCTGCGCGACCGTTCCTCAGAGCGAGAGGCGGAAAAGTTCATTCGCGCCATGCACGAGGGGCGTTGCCAGGAGCAACTTGCCGGCTGGGCCAAGGACTACCGTAAGAAGTATGCAGCGTTCATCTGCGACTCGGAAGCGCAACATCCGTTGCTTTCCTGGGAACTGGTGGAATGGGAAGATGCGCCGCCACTGCGCATCCTGCACTACCGTGGCAAACGCCTCACAACGCCCGGCCAGAGGGGTACGTACAAAGAACTCTTCTCCGTAACGCTGGAGGGTAAAGAGGGCGAGTGGGTGGTCACCAAGTACGACGCCATGTATTGAGAAAGTCGCCGGTCGTCAGTCATCAGGTCAATTTGTCAACCCGTGATTTGAGAAGTCCCATGCCAGCCGCCACTTCCGCCTCGATGGGAGTGCTCTTAACAGCAGCTTGCGTGGCTCCGTGGTACAACATTCTTCATGCCTGAAGGCCGTGCGCCGGCTGCCCAGCAAACTTCTCGCAACCTCTACGTCTTCGGAGCCACATCCTTCCTAAACGATACTGCCAGCGAAATGGCCTACTGGGTGCTGCCTGCCTTTCTTGCCTCCCTCGGCGCTGGACCCGCGCAGCTAGGCATCATTGAAGGCATCGCGGAGAGTGTCGCGTCTTTCGCCAAGCTTTTCTCCGGATATCTAACCGACCGGGCAGCGCGCCGCAAGCCGATTGTCGTTTCCGGCTATCTGGTGGCCAATGCGGTCAAGCCGCTCCTTGCTCTAGTGACGTCCTGGTGGCAGATCCTCGCCATTCGTTTTGCGGATCGTTTCTCTAAAGGAGTCCGCGGCACTGCCCGCGACGTCATGGTTGCCGAGTCGGAACACAAATCCCGCATTGGCTCCGCCTACGGATTGATCCAGGCGATGGACTCTGCAGGCGCCATCTGTGGGCCGCTCATCGCGCTTCTGCTGCTACCTTACTACGGCCTGCGCGGCATCTTTTGGGCTGCTGCGATTCCCGGGTTTTTTTGCATTGCTGTAGCTTCTCTGGGGATTCGAGAAACGAAAAGATCTCAGGTGGACGATGGGGCAAGAGGTAGTCCTGACGCCAATCGCGACTTGAAAGCTCCACGCGGCGATGACTGGCGAGCAGGCGGTACAAGCTGGCACCCACACCTGCCCGGCAGTTTCTATTTTGTGCTCGTAGCTGTAACGCTGTTCTCGATGGGGAATTCCAGCGACATGTTTCTGGTGTTGCGTGCGCAGAGCGTTGGTATTCGCGCCGTCCACGCGCCGCTGCTAGGACTTGTCTTCAATATCACTTACACTCTGTTCTCCTGGCCTGCTGGTCACCTAAGCGACCGGCTCTCCCGGCGCGCGATGGTTGCCGCCGGATACCTGGTCTTTGCTGCTGTGTACGTGGTGTTCGCAGTCGCGCCCTCCACTCTGGCCATTTGGCTCACGATGGCTTCTTACGGTTTGTTCAACGCCCTGACCAATCCTGTGTTAAAGGCGCTCGTAGTGGAGACGGTCGCACCCGAAGTGCGCGGCCGCGCGCTGGGCGTGTACTTCTTCCTGACCAGTGTGGCAGCGCTGCTAGCCAGCGTGATCACCGGCGAACTCTGGAAACAATATGGCCCGCGAGTTCCGTTTTATGTTTCCTCTGCAATCGCTGTCGTGAGCGCATTGTTGTTGCTGGTCTCCCGTCCCCCAGAGACCGTCGCCGCAAATTAGACAGGGATCTTCTGCCGCGTAGCCGAGCCCCACGGATACAGAAGCAGAAAGATCACAATCTGCGCGGCCAGCGCCCCTGAGCTGTCCAGCAGCACGTCGTGCAGGTTGCCGGTGCGCGAGGGGAGATGGGTTTGGTGCCACTCATCTAGGCAAGCCACAAGGGCAGTCATGAAGAAGGAAATTCTCGCCCACTGCATGGACCAGCGGGATGCGCTGGCAAACGGAAGTGTGGCCCGCCAGGCGCGGAACAAAAGGAAACTCAGAGCAGAATATCCGAAAAAGTGACCGCCTTTTCTGATGTAGAAGTGCCACACCAGGAAGCGCATGGGACCCACGCCCGCCAAGATGTGCAGAATCGGGTAGAGAATGCGGCTGGTGTTGTCGGCCGAGCCAAGGTTGGTCGATTCCGCGGCGATGAGCCCGAGCCACAGCAGGGCGGCAATCCATGCCTTCAATCCCTGTTTTTGGGTGGAAGTCAAGCGGGATTGCCAGAAAATAGAAGTTTTGCCAAGCGGAAACCACGAAGGGCACCCCTCAACTTCGCTCGGGGCAGGCTCCGGTACACGAAGGAGAACGGCGCGCTCAAGTACTCGTGTGCTCTGCGACTCTTCGGCAGCTCAGGCTTCCTCAGTTCGTTACTCCAGCGCATAATTCGGCGCCTCGCGCGTGATCATCACATCGTGCACATGACTCTCGCGCAGGCCGGCCCCGCTGATGCGGACGAAGCGCGTCTTCTGCAGTAACTCGGAAATGCTGGCACAACCGCAGTAGCCCATGCCCGATTTCAACCCACCCACCATTTGCTGCACGATCATGGCGACCGAGCCGCGATAGGGAACACGTCCCTCGATGCCTTCCGGTACCAGCTTGGCGAGACGGTTCGATTCCTCTCCGAGAACCGGCATTGCGGTGGAGGCATCGCCGTCGTTGTTCTGGAAATAGCGTTCGCTCGAACCTGCCGCCATCGCGCCGAGTGAGCCCATGCCGCGATAGGACTTGAAGGTCCGTCCTTGATACAGGATCAGCTCGCCCGGGCTCTCGTCGGTTCCGGCGAACATAGATCCGATCATCACCGCACCTGCGCCCGCCGCCAGAGCTTTCGTGATGTCGCCCGAGTACTTGATGCCGCCATCGGCAATCACTGGAACGCTGGCGTCTTTGGTGGCGCGGTAGGCTTCCGCGATGGCCGTGATCTGCGGCACGCCTGCGCCGGTCACAACGCGTGTGGTGCAGATGGAGCCGGGCCCGATGCCGACTTTGATCGCATCCGCCCCCGCCCGGGCCAGTTCGCAGGCGCCGTCGAAGGTGCCGACGTTGCCAGCGATCAGCTCTATTCCCGGAAGTTTGGACTTCACCGTCTTTATCGCTTCCAGCACGCGGCTGGAGTGGCCGTGCGCGCTGTCAATCGCCAGCAGGTCGACTTGGCACTTCACCAATTCCTGCGCGCGCTCCAGGAAGTCGCCGGTGGCCCCGATGGCCGCCCCCACGCGCAGGCGTCCCTGGGAGTCCTTGGCCGCACTGGGATACTTCAGTTTCTTCTGAATGTCTTTTACCGTGATCAGTCCCTTGAGGTTGTACTTGTCGTCCACCACCAGCAGCTTCTCGACGCGGTGCTCGTGCAAGATGTTTTCTGCGTCCTCCAGGGTGGTTCCGACCGGCACGGTGATCAGGTTTTCTTTCGTCATTACTTTGCTGATGGGAATATCGAAGCGAGTCTCGAAGCGCAGGTCGCGGTTGGTGAGTATGCCCACTAACTTTCCGTTCTTGGTGATGGGCACGCCCGAAATCTTGTACTTGCGCATGACCTCGAGCGCGTCGGAAACCTTGGCGTCGGGTGACATGGTTACCGGATCGACGATCATGCCGCTCTCCGACCGTTTCACCTTGTCCACTTCGTCGGCCTGCTGCTCGATCGACAAGTTGCGGTGGATGATCCCCATCCCGCCCTGCTGCGCCAGCCCAATCGCCATATGCGATTCCGTGACCGTGTCCATGGCGGCGCTGATGATAGGGATGTTCAAGCGGATGTTTCGTGTGAGCTGCGTCTGTGTGCTCGCCAGCGCCGGGATCACGTCGGAGTGGGCGGGTAGCAGCAACACGTCGTCGAAGGTGAGGGCCTCAGGGACGGGGAAATGAATCATAAGTTTTCTCGAACGCGAAAGTAATTCCTATTCTAGAGACGGTTGGCGGTTGAGGCAAAT
>Ga0209283_10001943_pt1 | contig 11468 bp, 9 predicted proteins | sample CZO8metaG_2_FD_188354 | JGI IMG/M metagenome (GOLD analysis project Ga0209283, IMG submission 188354) | Vadose zone soil microbial communities from the Eel River Critical Zone Observatory, Northern California, USA - CZOApr15con2H1.8 metaG... | ecosystem: Environmental > Terrestrial > Soil >...
CCTATAGGGTGGCAATTCTTACGCAAGGCGGTTTCGGAATTCTTGCGCCACGTTACCACGTGCTAACCCGGGAGGCTTGCCATCCCGAAATGGAACGATAGCTTCAGCGGCCTACCTTCAACACCTCCAACGGGAGAACATATGCGTCGCGCTGCAGCCACCGTCGGGCTTCTGTTGGCGCTTCCGGCATGTGCCTCCGTCTTAGGAACCAAAGCCAAGGATTTCGATTTCAATTCAAACCCGACGGGCGCGACCGTCACCATCGACGGTCAGCCAGGCGGGACGACACCGGTGAAGGTGCATCTCTCGAACATCAAGGAACACGTCATCGTCTTCCATAGGGATGGGTATCAGGACGCGAGTTGTACGCTCACGCGAGAAACAGGCGCGGGCTGGGTCGTCCTCGACGTTCTCATGGGTATCGTTCCGGTGGTCATCGATGCTGCGACCAATAATTGGTCTCAGACGAAGGGGACCGGATGCACACAACAAATGGTGCCCAAGTAGCTGATGTAAAAGGGAACAACACGCATGAGGGACCGTGTCGACACGGTCCCTCTGTGCTTTAGATCGCAATCGCCCCGCGTGAATGGTAGGTTGTGCTCCCCGCAGGTCCGCCAATTTTTAGAAGGCTGCTGCTCTATCCACCTGAGCTACGGGCGCGCGACCGCGCGCGTGCAGCAGCCCACAACTTAACGCGTGCCCAGTCATGGCTCTATCCCCGCGCGCCGCAGCCGGATCCCCCGACGCCGCAAGATCGCCCTAGTACGGTTTCCCGTCGTGTCTTACTGTAGAGCGCCATGGCAACCCTGACTGCCGCCGCAGCAGACGCCGCGCCCGAAAAGGCCGCCTCGACCGATGCGCGGATCCAAGCCGACCTCGCGCGCCTGCTCCAACAGCGACTGGTGCAGGAGAGCCGCCTCGGCGTGTGGGTGCACCCCATCCTCATCGCCGTTGTCGCGGCGCTCGCCTGGTCTGATGCGCCCCACGACCTCTTGCTCGGTTGGGTCGGCGCCGTCGTGTTCACCACGCTGCTGCGAGGCGCGTGGCTGTTCATCGCCGCACGACGCCGGCTGACCGAGCGAACGCTCCGCACCGGCGTGCGCGCCACCGTGACCCTGCTCGCCATCACGTGGGGGGTGGGCGCCGCGCTGGTACTTCCGATCGTGCCGTTCGAGACCACCGCCCTCGTCCTCGTAATCCTGGCCGGTCTCATCGCCAGCGCGCTGACGACGCTCGCAGCCGATCCGTTGAGCATCCGCGGATTTCTCGCGGGCATCGCCCTGCCCGTCCTGGTGTCCCTGGCCATCAGCGAGCAGAGCCATCATGTCGCAGCTTCGATGGTCGTGGCGGTGTTCACCCTGGGCATGGCGATCGTGGCCCGACGCGCGCACATCACGCTGGTGGATCACCTGCGCGTGACGGCGCGACTCGCCGTGAGCGAAGAAGCCGCCAAGCGCGCCGAGTCCGTGATGCGGGACGCCCGCGATCTCGCCGAGCGGACGGCGCGGGCGCGCTCGGCGTTCCTCGCGAACATGAGCCATGAGATCCGCACGCCGATGAACGCGGTGCTCGGCTTCGTGGAGCTGATTCTGGACACCGAGCTCACGACCGAGCAGCGCCGCGCGCTCGAGCTGGTGCGATCGTCTTCGGAAGCGTTGCTCATGATCCTGAACGACATCCTCGACTACTCGAAAATCGAGGCCGAGCATCTCGAGCTCGAATCGATTCCCTTTGACGTCGCCAAAGTCGTCCATGCGACCGCCAGTCTGCTCGCGGTGCGGGCGCGCGAAAAACATCTCGAGCTGCTCGCGGACGTGGCCCCCGAACTCCCGCGCGCGGTGCGCGGCGATCCGACGCGGCTGCGGCAGGTGCTCATGAACCTGATCGGCAACGCCATTAAGTTCACCGAGCACGGGGAAGTCGTGGTGGCCGTGACGACGCAGGCGCGCGACGGAGCCGTCGCGCTGCGCTTCGGCGTGCGGGACACCGGTATCGGAATCGCGCCGGAACATCTGAAGGCCGTGTTCAAGGAATTCACGCAAGCCGACTCAACGATGACGCGCCGCTACGGCGGCACCGGGCTCGGACTGGCGATCTCGCAGCGCCTGGTGCGCCTGATGGGCGGCGAGCTCGCCGTGACCAGTGAAGTGGGACACGGCAGCGAGTTCTCGTTTACCCTGACGCTACCCGTCGAAACCGCGGCACTCGAGCGCACGGTCGGACTGGCCGCGCTCGGTGGGCGTCGCATGTTGATCGTGGACGACAACGAGACCAACCGGCGGATTCTGCGCGAGATGCTCGCGGCGGAAGGCGTCAAGGTGGACGAGGCGTCCATGGCCAGTGACGGTCTCGCCGCGTTGCGCCGCGCCGCCCAGAAGCGAGCGCCGTATGACCTCGCGATCCTCGACGTGCAAATGCCCGACATGGACGGCTTTCAGCTCGCGACGGCCGTGCGCCAGGACAAAGCGCTCACCCGCACGAAGCTGCTGATGCTCACGTCCGCGGGACAGCGCGGCGACGGCGAGCGGTGCCGCGAGCTTGGCATTCGCGGGTATCTGACGAAGCCGCTCTCCCGCGCGGATCTGGTCGAGGCACTCGGAACGGTGCTCGCGGGACCGGCGGAAGACGCGGGCACGCCGGACGTCGTCACGCGCCACACGATTGCCGAGTCGCGCGCGTCGCTGCGGGTGCTGCTCGCGGAAGACAATCCCGTCAATCAACAGGTCGCGGTCGCGATGCTCGTGAAGCGCGGCCACGAAGTGCACGTCGTGGGGAATGGACGCGAAGCGGTCGACGCCGTTGCGGAGCGCCCGTACGACGTCGTTCTCATGGACATCCAGATGCCGGAGATGGACGGCTTCGAGGCGACGAAAGCAATTCGCGCAACCCCCCGCGGGGCCACGCTGCCGATCGTTGCCATGACGGCGCACGCGCTCTCGGGTGAACGCGAGCGATGCCTGTCGCATGGCATGACCGACTATCTCGCCAAACCGTTCAAGGCGCATGAGCTGTTTACGCTGGTCGAACAACTGCCGGCAGGCGGCGGTCCCACCGCCGAACCCACGGCCCCAGCGTCCACGCCCAGCGCACCCCCCGTCGATCTGGAAGGATTCCGAACGATGCTGCGCGAGGCGGGCGCCGAAGAGGCGTTGTATTCCATCCTCGACACCTTCTTGCGTCACGCGCCCGAACGCTTAGCCACGCTGGCGAGCGCGGCCGCGAGCGGCAGCGGCGTCGAGATCGCCAAGGCGGCGCATGTCTTTCGCGGCGCTGCCGCGACGATCGGCGCGCGCCAACTCGCCGAGCTGCTCGAGCGGGTCGAAACGACGGGCCGCGCCGGTGAGCTGGAGGAGGCGCGTGACTATTTCGAGCAGGTCAGTCCGATAGCCCACAGCGTGATCGACTACCTGCGCCAGCAACGCGCAGCGATGACGGAGGCATGATGCAGATTCTGCTCGCCGAGGACGACGCGGTCGCGGGCCGTACCCTGACGGCGATTCTGACCGCGCAGGGCCACGAGGTCACGGCCGTGGACAACGGCATCGATGCGTGGGGACTCTGGCAGGTGGCTCAACACCGCGTCATCGTGTCCGACTGGCTCATGCCCGAGATGGACGGCATCGAGCTCTGTCGCCGCATTCGCGCGCGCCCACCCGGTCCCTACACCTACTTCATGATGCAGACGATTCGCACGGGCCTCGGCAATTTTCTCGAGGCGATGAAGGCGGGTGTGGACGATTTCATCACCAAGCCGATCGTCCCGGAGGAGCTCGTCGCCCGGCTCGAGGTGGCCGAGCGCATTCTTGGCTTACGCGAGGAGCTGATGACGCTGGAAGGGCTGCTGGCGATGTGCAGTTACTGCAAACGCATCCGGGACACCGACGGCGCGTGGACGCCGCTGGAACGCTACGTCGAGGCGCGCTCCGCGGCGCGTTTCAGTCACGGGGTCTGCCCCGACTGTTACGACAAGTACTTGAAATCGCAGGTCGACGGCTGAGTCGGGGCGGCGGGATTTGAACCCGCGACCTCCTGGTCCCAAACCAGGCGCGCTACCGGACTGCGCCACACCCCGGACGCCTGACGGCGAATGTCCAATGTAGAATGATCGACGGTCAATGATCAATGATCAATGATCATTGATCACTGGGCATTCTGCGCAGCAGCACCTCAATCAGCGCCCGAAACGCCCGACCGCGGTGCGAGACGCGATGCTTCGCGGCTGGCGGAGCCTCGCCAAAGCTCATGTGTAGCTCGGGCGAGAAGAACAGCGGATCGTAGCCGAAGCCGCCTGTCCCACGCGGTTCGGTCAGAATAAATCCCTCACACGTCGCCTCAACGATCTCGGGAACGCTACTCGGCGTCGCGAGAAAGGCGACCACGCAGCGATAGCGCGCTCCACGACGATCCTCGGGCACGCCAGCGAGCTGCTCGAGCAAGAGGGCGTTGTTCGCCGCGTCGTTTCCCTCCAAGGACCAGCGCGCCGAGCGCGGGCCCGGCGCGCCACCGAGTGCCTCGACTTCGATTCCGGAATCATCGGCAACGGTCGGCAATCCACCCCGAGCCGCGAAATATCTGGCCTTCGCCACGGCATTCTCGGCGTAGCTCGAGCTCCGCTCGAGATCCGCCTCCTCCGGGAGCGGCTCCAGCAAGCGGTCGCCGGGAAACGCCACGTCGAAGGGTAGGCCGGCGAACAGCTCGCGGATCTCACGCGTCTTGCCCGGACTGCGTGTGCCAACGAGCAGCTTCATGACCCGCCGCGCAGTTTCTCGAGCAACTGGGTCGACGACGCATTCTTGACCAGCGGGACGCGCACGACGCGCCCACCCCAACCTTCGACCTCGGCGGCGCCGACGATCGCCTCGGGCGCATAGTCCGCACCCTTGACCAGCACGTCGGGCCGGAGCTGGCGAATCAGGGCGAGTGGGGTCGTCTCGGAGAACAGCACGACGCAATCCACGGCCGCCAGCGCCGCGACCAGACGCGCACGCTCCTTTTCGCCGATAACGGGGCGATCCGGTCCCTTCCCCAAGCGCCGCGCCGAGGCATCCGCGTTCACGCCGACGATCAATGCATCACCCTCGGCGCGCGCCGCTTCGAGCAGCGCGACGTGACCGGTGTGCAGGAGATCGAAGACGCCGTTCGTGAAGACGACCTTGCCCTGCGTCTTTCGCCAGGCGGCCGCGGCTTCGGGCGTACGGATCTTCCCCGCGGTGTTCAGAGCGGCTGCGACGTTCTCGGGTGGAAGGAAAACGTATGATTGAAGAGCGGCAGCGATACCGTTTCGCTGTAGCGTGTTTCGATCACGATCTCCCGGGGCGACGCCGTGCGCCGAATGACCAGTTGTTGCCCAGCGGCATTCGGCAACCCGATCTCCTCGACGGCGGCCTGGATCCGCCGGCGGATCGTGCCATCATCGAGCCCGGCGGAGAGGTGCGCTTCGGTCTGCATTTCGTCGAGCAGCCGGTAATAGCGGAAATACACCTCGCCGATGTTGACGCCGTAGTAGAGCGCCGCGACGAAGATGAGGAGCGTGAAGAGGCAACCGCTCGAGCTCGCGCCGCGTCGCGACGACGTCACCATTGGGATTGCGCTCCGTCCACGATCGAGCTTACGAGTTTCTGGAGCGCGAGTTTGCGGCCCTGGGTGTCCTGCGGCGGGTCGTAGACGCCGTCCACCGAGAGCCCCTGTTGCTTCCAGATCGTCGTCCCTTGCCGCTGGTTGACGATCTCCACATCGACCGTGAGCTGGACTCGGCGTTTGGTGACGACTGTCTGGCCCGGTCCCGCCACGACCGAGACGGGAAGATCGGGATCGTAGCGGACGATCCTGCCGCGAACGAGCGCATCGGCCTTGGCTTCGGGCGCCACCCGGAGTCCCAGGCGGCCCTCGAATGCCTGTCGCACGGCATCGCTGACTTCCTGCGTCAGCGCCGGCTCGGGAGTGTCGTTATCGAATGGAAGGATGGCAACGGTTTTGACGTTGGGCAGGGTGCCGCCGGCAAAGCCGTAGACACAGGCCGCGACACACAGAGTCGCCGCGCTAGCGACGACTGCGCCAGACAGCCGGCGGAATGACCGCCGCGGTATCGATCGCCCCAACGATGAGCTCAAGTCTGGCCGAAGCCTCCGGAAAGTCGACACGCGCGTGAGCCAGTGTGTCGAGCTGGGAACGGCTCCGCGCCATCATTTTCCCACGCCGGCGCCATTCGGCTTCCAGCAAAGACTCCCGGCCCGCGCTGTCGGTCACGACGTAATCGAGCGTGTCCTCGGGCTGCGCGAACCGCCATATGCTACGTCGTCGCGCGGTCGTCGAATCGGCGAGCCGCGCGCCCAGCACCGCCGCGTCAGGTGCGGGCGGTCGCACCATGCTGAACGCCGCCCACAGCATCCGAACAGCGGGAACGAGCGAGCGGAAATTTTTCTCCGGATCCGCCCACGCCACGGAGTCGCCGATCACGACCGCCGCCCCACTGCCGAGCCCCAACGGTCCAACGTAATCGAAGCGCAGCGAGTCCGGCGGCGCGATGCGCGCTGTCCCGCGACCCGCGTACTTCACTCGCTCGTCCTGATAGCGCCAGCGAAACCGGATCAGCGTCGGTGTGGTGGGCAGCGTCCTCTTGGCCCACGCAGTGGCGCTGTCCCGGCTGGCCGGCGCGAGCGGCATCGACACGAGTGGAGCGAGCTTGCGCGACCCCGGACACGCCGCGAGCAGCGCACAGGCGCCAATGTAGGAAAGGGCACGAAGCGGGTCAAGCGAAAAACGTCTGCCGCTCAATAATCAAACCCGAAGAAGAAATCGACGAAGCGGCGATTGTGCGTGCTCGCCGGCAATCCGTAGGCGTCGAAATTCGGAGAACCGAGCCGATAGCCCAGGTCGAGTCGCAACACGAGGGGCGGCCCGATCGGCATCCGCAATCCGAGTCCGCTCGAGCCGAGGACCCCGCGATTGGTGGTATTGCGAGACCAGGCGCGACCGTAATCGACGAACAACGCGCCCTCGACTCCAGGAAACCGCGCCGCCCCGAACGGAAAACCGATCGTGAGGAAATCGGTGATTGGAAACCGATACTCGGCGTTGAGCAGCCAGGCGTTTGTGCCGGCGACGTAGCCGTAGCGCGGATAGCCGCGCAGTCCCCACGATCCCCCGATGTTGATGCGGCGCGGACGCTCACCCCCGGATGCGTAGCCTTGCACGCGCAGCGCCACCGCACTGCGCAGCGACATCCGGAGATACTTGCGCACGTCGGCCGACGCCAGCCACGAGTCGAAGCGCCCGTTACTCAGGTCGTCGACCAGGCCGCCAGTCAGGTTATACCGCTCGCCGTCGATCGGTCCGGTCGACAGCCAGAGCGTGTTGTCTTTCACGTAACTGAGATAATTCGAGGCGAGCAGACCGACGCGTCGGGGCTCCGCGACGTCAGTGGACAGGAGATCGAATCGATCCGAGCGTTCGAGCCGATACTCCCCCACGAGGCGGCGAAACCGCGTGAACGGGTAGCGCACCTGCGCGAACACGCCGTACGACGTCTCCTCGAACAGCGTGTTGAAATCGCCTTCGAAGAACAACCCGCGCTGCCGGAACACCCCCACGCCCCAGTTGATGCGGCGTGACTGATTCAGATAGAACGCCGAGCCGTTCACGTTGTCGATCAGATTGCCGAACCCGTTGCCCTGGAACGACGACAACGTGAGGTACATCAGATGGTCGGACAGCAGGTCGCTGAACACGAACACCGCGCCCTGCGCCGAGCCGAGTCCGGGCGCCACCGCGGCATCGCCGGCCGCGAAATCGAGGCTGAACTTCCGCTCGTACGGCGCACCGTCCGCGCGCGCGTATTGCGGATGCGACAACTCGCCCCACGTCCACGCCGGCGCACGCAAGCTCTCGGCCGGCGCGAGGGCAAAGGTGGTGGTGACGTCGTTGATCGGCGGCGCGACATAGATGTTGAAGCTCAGATCCGCGAACCCGCCGAACAGCAAACCGCCGTGCGCGCCCGGAATCCATTGCGGATCGAAGGCGCCGTTGAACGTCTTCGTTTCGCGCCGGCCGGAGCCCTTCAGATCGATCGAGTACGCCTGGAAGGAGCCATCGCGGTCGCTCGCGAAGTAAATCCGAGCCGGCGTCGTGTCGCCGGCCACCGGCAGCGCCCAACGCGGAGTCTCATCGCGCCAGTCGCCGTACGTCAGATAGCGGATTGCGCCGGTCGGGAGATCGAGCGCGAAGAGATTGTGCGCTCCATCGCGGCCGAAGGACGTGCGATCCGACGAGAACACGACCGTTTGTCCATCGGGACTGATCGTTGGATCAACGTCCTCGTAACGGTCGGACGTGAGACGCTCGAGTCGACCCGCCCCGGCGGTATCACCCGGGTCCGCCAGCCACAGACGATACAGATCGGAATAGCCGGAGACAGACAGCCCGCTGAACACGACGCTCTTGCCGTCGGGCGCCCACGCGGGAGAGAGGATCGACACCAGTTCGGGAAACTGATAGCGACCGACGACCCTGCGCCGCCGCAGATCCCAGAAAAAGAGCGCATCGCGCTCCGCATACTTACTGCTGAACGCCGCCACGCCCTGACGGTTTACGTCGATCCGCGACTCGAAAAAATGGAACGACTCGAACTGCTCGCTGCGCTCGCCCTGCACGACCGGACGCTTCGATCTTCCGTTCAGGTTCTGCGAGTAAATCGTCGTGTAGCCGCTGGAGGGCGAGAAGAAGAGGAATGACGTCGTCGAATCGCCCGGAAGCTGGTACGCGGTCGGCTTGATCGCGAGGCCGGTCAGCTGGCGCGCGCTAATCGCGAGTGGCGGCTGAGTCGCGATGACCGGGTAATAGCGCTGGCGCATCCAGTACTGCCACTCCTCCGACAGCTGTTCGAGCCGGCGACCATACACGCCGGCGATCGCCGCATCGAAGCTCCCGTATTTCCAGATGTCGTTGTACAGCTCGATAATCCGCCACTCGCCATAGCGGGCGGCGAGAAACCGATGGATGATGCCACCCACCGGATACACGAGACCACCGTACGCGTACGCGAGCTCCGACAGCGTGGGCAGCCGCCCCGAGACCGTCATGTCCCGGAGGATCATCTCGTCGCGGCTGTCCTCACCGGCGGAGAAGAACTCCGCGAGGCCCTCCGTCCACCAGAGCGGCATCCCCGCCTGCCGAAAGCGCGGATAGCGTCCGAACGTCTGGGAGGCGAGGCTCAGCTGAAAGACGTGGACCAGCTCGTGGCGAATCGTGTGCCGGAATTCGGCGTAGCTGCCGCGGAACGGCAGCGTCACACGCCGTTTCATGAATTCCGTGACGCCGAGCAAGCCTTCGGGCGGAATGAACGGCAGGATGTTGGTTTGCTCGAAATCGGTGTGCGACGCGTAGACGATGAGGGGAATGCGCCGCGTCACCGCATGATTGAAGCGCCGCTCGAGGTTGTCGTAGCTCTCTTCCGCGTAGGCAAGCGCCACGCGACCGAGCTCTTCCTCTTCCGGATAGTAGTACAGGTCGACGTGTTCGCCGCGCAGGACGCGCCAGTCGAACTTGCGATACTGGATCTTATTCTGACCGAAGTAGCCGAATTGCGCCGACAGGGGGCGGGCCAAGGCGGACACGGCGATGATGCAGCCTAACGCCTGAGTCCAACGAAGGTGCTTCATCTATGAATGCTCCGAATCCGATCTCCCTGACCGATCGCGTCGAGGATTCCGCTGCCACCGGTCACTCGAGCAAAGATCGTATACGTACCGTCGAGATGGGGCTGCGCTGAATGCGTGATGAAATACTGGCTGCCACCGGTATCGGGTCCCGAGAGAGCGATGCCTACCGTTCCGGTCTCGTACCGCACGGGGTTGATCTCGTCGCGGAGCACGAATCCCGGACCGCCCCATCCGTCGCCGCGCGGATCGCCATCCTGGACCACGAAATTAGGGACTACGCGATGCCAGCGCGTGCCGTCGAAGAACCGCCGCTCCACGAGAGCCAGGAATGCCGCCGCGGTCATCGGCGCCTCGGCAGGCAAAAGCTCGATGTCGAGCGTGCCACGGTCCGTCTCGAGAAAAACGTGAGGATTCGTGCCGGCGAGTGCGGGCGCCAGCCAGCGGCGCGCGACATCCCGATAGTCGGCGGGCGTACGCCCAGTCGCGATGGGGGTGGCTGATCCCCAGGCGTCGCGCGCGTCGGGCAGCGTATCCGCCGCGAGCCGACGCACCAGGTAGTCGTCCGGGCGCGGCACGACCGACACAAATTTGGTCGCGACGCGCAACCGGCCGGTCGACGACGATGCCGCGATGGCGCCGAGCGCGGCGACCGCGGATAGGCGAGCATCGTTGAACGGATCTCCATCGGCCCGGCGGTACGCGACCACGAGGGCATCGACGTCGTTGACATCGGGATGGCGGCCAAGAATGTCGGCGGCCACGCTGCGCACGGCGGGGTCGGCATGTGCCAGCAGCGAGCGCGCCCGGCCGCGCAACGCGGAATCGGGGCCAGCCGTGGGTTGAATTCGCTGCAGCGCTTGCAGCGCCTGAGCGACGACCCGGCCATCCGGGTCGGCGAGCTGTGCCTCGAGCCGGTCCCGCGCGCGCGCCGCTCCAAATGCTTCCGCGGCGACGCTGCGCCAACGCCAATCGGCGTCGGACGCGACCGTTGCGGCGACAGCCACACCCGACGGGCTGTCGGCCTGCGCGAGCGCGATGAGCGCCTGCCGCTTGAGCGCGAAGACGCTGCTGGTCAGCCGCCCGCGCAACGCCGCGACGGCGGCCGCGCCACGCAACACGCCCAACGTGGTTTCCGCCTGCACCTCGACGCCGAGGTCTCGGTCGGCCACGAGACGGACGACCGCGGGCGACAGCGTCGAATCGCGAAATGACGCCACGGCGCGCAACGCGTTGATCCGAATGTGCGCGTCACGGTCGTCGAGGAGGAGTCTCAGGCCGTCGATCACGGGCTGGGCATCGAGCTTCGCGCTATCCAGGAGCGCGCGCGTGATGCCGCGCGCCGCGACAGTCCGAATGCGATCGTCCTGGTCGCCGAGCGCGCGGACGAGTCGAGCGGCGCCCGGTGGTGCCCGCAAGCGAGCCAGCGAATAGAGCGCATGCCACCGCGTCGTGACGGCGGTCGCATCGGTGTAGCGCACCAGCTCCGTGACCGGCGCGCGGGAGCCAAGCCGCCACGCCTCCAGCAGCGCCGCATCCGCCACGGCGGTGGGCGCGGTCGGCGAGGCGGCGGTCGTGATCTGCGTGAGCGCGCGCGCGCCGTCGTCGCCGCCGATCTTGGCGATCGCGGTGACGGCCTCGAGCTGCGGCGGCCCCTGATCCGCGGGGGCCACCGCGCGAATCGTTTGCAACAACGCCGGGATCGCGCGGGCATCTTTCAGCAACCCCAACCCGAACGCCGCGGCGGCCGCGACGCTGGGAACGGTGTCCGTCAGGACGGGAACGAGCAGGTCCACCGCCGTCGCATCACCG
>Ga0209283_10001945_pt1 | contig 11460 bp, 10 predicted proteins | sample CZO8metaG_2_FD_188354 | JGI IMG/M metagenome (GOLD analysis project Ga0209283, IMG submission 188354) | Vadose zone soil microbial communities from the Eel River Critical Zone Observatory, Northern California, USA - CZOApr15con2H1.8 metaG... | ecosystem: Environmental > Terrestrial > Soil >...
CGCCGACGACATCAGCGCGGGCTTGTCCGCCCTGCTGCGCCGGCGCAGCAGGCACCTGCTGCAGGACCTGCTCAGGCCGCACCGGGGCAGCGTGGCCGCGATCCTCGTGCTCATCATGACCGCCAACTTGGGAGCGCTGGCGGGGCCGTGGCTGGTGGGAATCGGAGTCGACCGGGTCCCGCAGCTCACCCGCTCACATGACCTGACGCCGATGGTGGCCATCATCGCGACCTTCACCGTCGCCGTGCTGACCCAGGCGGTCGCCACCCGCGCATTCATTACCGCGATGGGCCGGCTCGGCGGGAAGGTCGTGCTGGAACTCCGCCGCAGGCTCTTCGCCCACTTCCAGCGGCTGCCGGTTGCCTTCCATGAGCGCTACACCTCGGGCCGCGTCATTTCCCGGCAGGTCTCCGATGTCGACTCGATCTCCGACCTCTTCGACGAGGGACTGGACTCGCTGGTCTTCGCGGTGTTCTCGCTGCTGCTCGTGGGCGCCGGGATGCTGCTGCTCGACTGGCAGCTCGCCCTGGTCGTGCTCACCGGGTTCGGCCCGCTGAGCTGGCTGACCAGATGGTTCCGGCGCGAGTCAGCCGCCGCCTACCGGCGCACCAGGGACACGATCGCCCGCGTCATCGTGCAGTTCGTGGAGACATTCGGCGGCATTCAGGCCGTGCAGGCATTCCGCCGGGAGAAGCGGAACGAGGAGATCTTCGGCCAGCTCAACCAGGAGTACGCGGATGCCAGCCTGCGGTCATCGCGCCTGATCGCCATCTACTCGCCGGGAATCACCCTGGTCGGCAACCTCGCCGTCGGCGCGGTCCTGCTCTACGGCGGGCTCCGGGTCATCGACGGCGGCATGAAGGTCGGCGTGCTTGTCACCTTCCTGCTCTACCTGCAGCGCTTCTTCGACCCGCTGCAGGACCTGGCGCAGTTCTACAACACCTTCCAGTCGGCCTCGGCGGCGCTGGAGAAGATCTCCGGCGTGCTCGACGAGGAGCCGCTGGTGGCTGAGCCCGCAGACCCGGTGACGCTGCCAGCGCCCGCCAGCGGGGGCAGCGGGCGGGCGGTTAGCTTTGAGGCGGTCCGGTTCGGCTACCGCCGCGAGACAGTGCTGCCCGGGCTCGACCTGAGCATCCCGGCAGGCCAGACTGCTGCTCTGGTCGGGGCGACCGGCGCAGGCAAGACAACCATCGCCCGGCTTCTGGCCCGGTTCTACGATCCGGCCGGCGGCCGGATCCGGCTCGATGGCATCGACCTGCGGCAGCTTTCCGACCGGAGCCTGCGCGCCGAGATCGTCATGATCACCCAGGAGAACTTCCTGTTCAGCGGGACCATCGAGGAGAACATTGAGCTCGGCAAGCCGGGAGCGTCGCGGGCCGAGGTGGCGGCGGCGGCCGCGGCCATCGGCGCGCATGAGTTCATCGCCGCACTGCCGGGCGGCTACGACGCGCAGGTCGGCAAGCGCGGCGGCAGGCTGTCCGCGGGCCAGCGGCAGCTCATCTCCTTCGCGCGCGCCTTCATCGCCAGTCCTGCCGTGCTCGTCCTGGACGAGGCGACTTCGCTGCTTGACATCCCGGGCGAGCGGCTGGTGCAAGAGGCGCTGCGCACCATCCTGGCCGGGCGTACCGCGCTGATCATCGCCCACCGGCTGTCGACGGTCGAAATCGCCGACCGGGTCCTTGTGATCGATGGCGGCCGTATCGTAGAGGACGGCCCGCCTGGTCAGCTGCTGACCCGCGGCGGCGAGTACTACGCGCTGCACGCCAGCTGGCAGGACAGCCTCGCCTGAGCCGGCGGCGGGCACCAGGGACGGTGTTTGCCGGGCGCGGCCGGGCGGTGAGATCATGCTCGCGGAGGTCTGATGGCGGCTGATGACGTCTCCCGCTCGCCCGGGCACCTCGGCCGCGGGCCAGGCACACCGCACCTGCCCGCCCGCGGCGGGCGGCTGGCCAGGAAGCTGGTGATCGGCGCCGGGCTGGCCGGGTACTCCTGGGTGGCGGCGAGCACGGCCGCGTTCAGCATGGCCGCGCTGGTCAGCGTGCTGCTGCCGGCCGCCGCCCTGGCCGGCATCGCGATCTGGCGGCCGCCAGCCCGCATTCCGCCGCCGGAGCGGCTGAATGTCACCGGGTTCTCGTACTGGGCGATCTGCGTTGCCGCCCTCTTCGAGTGGGAAGCATCCGCGTTCAAGGACAATTCGCTCCCGTGGCATCCGGCACTGACGGACCTGGTTAATCCGCTGATCACTCCGCATCCGCTGAAAAGCGCCGCTATCCTGCTCTGGCTGCTGTCCGGGTGGGCGCTAGTGAGGCGGTGACATCAGCGATGACAACCCGCGTCATCACGATCGTCGGCTTCGCCTGCGTGATCATCACGCTGTTCGCGCTTGAGCTCATCGGCCGGCGGCCGGCCACCCGCGTCCCGACACTCGGCGAGTGGCTCGGGTACCTCATGCGGGCCCGGGCCGGCCGGGGCCTGATCCTGCTCGGCTGGCTCTGGCTCGGCTGGCACTATTTCGCCAGGTAGCCCTGCACCGCCAGGGAAACAGCCGTCCGCTAGGCTGGCCCGCGTGATCAGGGGCAGCAAGCAGGCCAGCGAGCAGGCCGCCGTGCACTACGCCGCGGACGTCGCGCTCGGGGGAAGATTCGGCGAGCTGCTTGCTGCCGCGCGGGCGGCCGAGCAGGCATTCCGGCAAGCCCAGGCAGCGCGAGCGCCGCTCACCGAGCAGCATTCGCTGGCTCTTGACCTGGATGCCGCGCTGACGGCGGCGATGCGGGCGGCCTACGCCCGTGAGCGCGCCGAGATCGGCCCGCGCGGCTACGACGACAGGATCTTCCGGCGCAAGGCCAAGGCCACCCGCGCCGTGCATGACTGGACCGACGAGGCCGAGCGGCTGCTGACGCTGCGCGAAACTCACCAGCTCACCGGCATCCCGCCGGTTCCGCGCCCGTACGCAGCCTGACCGCCGGGCTCACCGTCCCGGCACGCTCCATTGTCCCGGTACCCTGCAGACCGCCGGGCTCACCGTCCCGGCGCGTTCCATTGTCCCGGTACCCTTCACTTGGCCTGTCGCCGGCGTGTCGTCCGCCTGTCGTCGTCACTCGCGGGGCAGGCTGGGTTAGGCCGGCTACTAACTACGGGTAGTAATAAAGTGCCAGGACGTACATCAGGGGAAGCTACAAAGGACGGGGCCCAAAACCGTCACGATGAGCCATGCCGGAGTGGCGCCTCAGCTGGCACAGTAGAATGTGATCAAGACCACAACGAGGAATGACCAGGAGGCACGCGATGTGCCCGCATAAGCCGTCGTGCCCGGATGCGCGAGCGCCGGACCGTGAGGCGGCCCGAACGCTCATCAGCCATCCCGAGCAGGGCTGGAGCCTGCTCTGCAACGGCATCGTGGTCTTCGAGGACACCGGCGAGCTGCTTCCTGACGGGGACACCATCGAGCCGCACCGGCCGACGGACCTGATCCAGCCCGCGATCGCTCCCCGGCCGGCGGACTCGCGCCGCAGCTCCCCGGCGGACGACTCGCGCCGCAGCTCCCCGGCGGCCTGACGCCCTGGCCTGACGCCCTGGCCTGACGCCCTGGCCGGACGCCCTAGGGCCCGGCGCGCGGGTTGGCCAGAATATCGCCCAGCCATGTCCGCACTGCGCTGGCCACCGCGGCCGGATGCCGTGACAGCGCATGCGTCTCGCCCGGCAGCACCACGACCTTGCTGGCGTCGGCGCTGCCGGGTACCCCGAACGGATCCCGGTCACCGTTGACCACCAGCACCTCGGTGCCGGCCTCCCGCAGCTCGGCCGCGCGCGAGGCGCCGGGCCTGCCGGGCGGATGCAGGGGGAAGGCCAGCGCCAGGACGGCGCGGGCGCCGGCCGCGCGGGCGGTGCGGCAGGCCACCCGGGCGCCGTTGCTGCGGCCGCCCTGCACAAGGGGCAGCCCGGGGAATCCCGCCCGCAGCGCCTCGATGATCTCCAGCCAGGCCGCGTCCTGCCGCGCGGCTGAGCCGGGCGCCCGGGCGCCGCGAAGACGGTACGGCTGCGTCACCCTGACGACGGTCCCGCCAAGCCCGGCCGCCGCGTCGCCGGCCGCGAGCAGGTCGGGCGTGCTGACTCCGCCGCCGGCGCCGTGCGTGAGCACCACCAGGAACGCAGCACCGGCCTGCGCATCGATCTCGGCCCGGGCGGCGCCGTAGCTGGTGCGGATCTCCACGATCGCAGCGTACGTCCCGGCTCTCGGCGCTGTCGCGGCCGGTCAGGGCAGGTCAGCCACATTCACGGACTCGAGCTGGGCTGAACTGACATTGGTGACGAGGCGATGAGCGAGTGCGCCGGATCGGTGCGCAGCCTGGCGGCGGAGAACGCGAGCAGCGCATCGCTTCCCCTGGCCGTCACCAGACCACGCTCCCGTCCGGCGAGGAGCCGGCCGCCAGCACGACGGCCGTCTCCGAGACGAAGAAGACCCGCCACGCGACCATCCGTTCAGGCTATGCATCGCCAGCCATACGCCGGCGGTCACTGCCCGAAGGCAGCAGTTACAAGTTCAGCAGCTTCTTCAGGAACTGGCCGGTGTAGCTGTCCTCGGCCATCGCCACCTGCTCGGGCGTGCCGGTCGCGATCACGCTGCCGCCGCGCGAGCCGCCCTCCGGGCCGAGGTCGATGACCCAGTCGGCGGTCTTGATCACGTCCAGGTTGTGCTCGATCACGATCACCGTGTTGCCGCCGTCGACCAGCCTGCCGAGCACGCCGAGCAGCTTGCGGATGTCGTCGAAGTGCAGGCCGGTAGTGGGCTCGTCGAGCACGTAGATGGTGCGGCCGGTGGAGCGGCGCTGCAGCTCGGAGGCGAGCTTGACGCGCTGCGCCTCCCCGCCGGACAGGGTCGGCGCTGGCTGGCCCAGCCGCACGTAGCCAAGCCCGACGTCCACCAGGGTCTTCAGGTGCCGGTGGATGGCGGGAACGGGCTCGAAGAACTCCGCGCCCTCTTCAATCGGCATCTGCAGCACGTCGGCGATGGTCTTGCCCTTGTAATGCACCTGCAGCGTGTCGGTGTTGTAGCGGGCGCCGTGACAGACCTCGCACGGCACGTAGACATCCGGCAGGAACTGCATCTCGATCTTGATCGTGCCATCGCCAGCGCACGCCTCGCACCGGCCGCCCTTGACGTTGAACGAGAACCTGCCCGGCTGGTAGCCGCGGACCTTGGCCTCGGTGGTCTGCGCGAACAGCCGCCTTACATGGTCGAACACGCCGGTGTAGGTGGCCGGGTTGGACCGCGGGGTCCGGCCGATGGGGCCCTGGTCGACGTGCACCACCTTGTCGAGGTGCTGCATACCGCTGACCCTGGTGTGCTTGCCGGGGACGATGCGCGTCCCGTGCAGCTCCTTCGCGAGCGAGCTGTACAGGATGTCATTGACCAGGGTTGACTTGCCCGAGCCTGACACGCCGGTGACGGCGATGAAGCAGCCGAGCGGGAAGGCCACGTCCACGCCGCGCAGGTTGTGCTCGCTCGCGCCATTGATCACCACCTCCCGGCCGCGGACCCGCTTCCGGCGGGCCGAAGGCAGCGGGATCGACTCCCGGCCGGTCAGGTAGGCGCCGGTCAGCGATTCCTCGCAGGCGAGCAGTTCGGCCAGAGAGCCGGAGACGACGATCCTGCCCCCGTGCTCGCCCGCGCGCGGGCCGATGTCGACCACCCAGTCGGCCGACCTGATCGTGTCTTCGTCGTGCTCGACCACGATCAGCGTGTTGCCAAGGTCACGGAGCCGCAGCAACGTCTCGAGCAGCCGGTGATTGTCCCGCTGGTGCAGCCCGATCGACGGCTCGTCGAGCACGTAGAGCACGCCGACGAGGCCCGAGCCGATCTGCGTGGCCAGCCGGATCCGCTGGGCCTCGCCGCCGGCCAGCGTCGCCGATGCCCGGTCCAGCGTCAGGTAGTCCAGCCCGACGTCCAGCAGGAAGCCGAGCCTGGCGTTGACCTCCTTCAGGATCCGGCCCGCGATGTGCTGGTCCCGCTCTGACAGCTCCAGGCCGAGCAGCAGCTTGGCCAGCTCGCCGATCGGCAGCGCGCAGTAGTCCGAGATGGACCGGCCGTCAACCTTGACCGCCAGCGCGATCGGCTTCAGCCGTGATCCGTGGCAGGTCGGGCACGGAACCTCGCGCATGAACCCGGCGAACCGCTCCCGGCTCGAGTCGCTCTCCGCCTCCGAATGTCGGCGCTCGATGTACGGGATCGCCCCTTCGAAGTTCGTGTAGTAGGACCGCTCCCTGCCGTACCTGTTCTTGTACTTGACGTGCACCTGCTGATCGTGGCCGTGCAGCAGCGCGCGCTGCGCGGCGGCCGGGAGCCTGCGCCACGGCGTCTTGATGTCGAAGCCGATGGACTCCCCCAGTGCCTCGATCAGCCGGATGAAGTAGTCGCTGATGTGCCCGCCGCTCCACGGGCCGATCGCGCCGTCGGCCAGCGTCTTCGAGGTGTCGGAAACGACGAGCTCGGGATCGACCTCCATCCTGGTGCCGAGCCCGGTGCAGGACGGGCACGCGCCCCATGGCGAGTTGAACGAGAAGGACCGCGGCTCAAGCTCCTCGAACGACAGGTCGTCGTAGAGGCAGGCCAGGTGCTCGGAGTACATCCGCTCGCGATGCGGGTCGCCGTCGGGCAGGTCGACGAAGTCCAGCACCACGATCCCGCCGGACAGCGCCAGCGACGTCTCCACGGAGTCGGTGAGCCGCCGCCGGGCGGACGCCTTGACGTCCAGCCGGTCGACGACGACCTCGATGTCGTGCTTCTCGTACTTCTTCAGCGCCGGGAGGCCGCCTGCATCGGCCCCGCCAGAGCCAGCGCCGCCTGAGCCAGCCCCGCCTGAGCCAGCACCGTCCAGCCGGATGACGACGCCGTCCACCCGTGCCCTGGAGTAGCCCTTGGCCTGGAGCTCGCGCAGCAGTTCCCCGTACTCCCCCTTGCGGCCCCTGACGACCGGGGCGAGCACCTGGAACCTGGTGCCCTCGTCAAGCTCGAGCACCCGGTCGACGATCTGCTGCGGGCTCTGCCGCGCGATCGGCCTGCCGCAGATCGGGCAGTGCGGCTTGCCCACCCGCGCGTACAGCAGCCGCAGGTAGTCGTAGACCTCGGTGATCGTGCCCACGGTGGAACGCGGGTTCCGGCCGGCTGCCTTCTGGTCGATCGAGACCGCCGGGGACAGCCCGTCGATGAAGTCGACGTCCGGCTTGTCCATCTGGCCGAGGAACTGCCTGGCATAGGCGGACAGCGACTCGACGTACCGCCGCTGGCCCTCGGCGAAGATCGTGTCGAAGGCCAGGCTCGACTTGCCCGACCCGGACAGCCCGGTAAAGACGATCATCGCGTTCCTGGGCAGGTCGAGCGAGACGTCCTTGAGGTTGTGCTCGCGGGCACCGCGAACAACGAGGCGATCAGCCAATTCCGCTCAGTTCTCCGGGGTCGGGCAGGGCAGTTCTCCAGGGTCAGGCGAGCCAGATCCCCGAGAGAAAGGGGACGCTCTCATCGTATCCAGGGGGTCTGACAAAACGCCGGGCTTCGGCGCGGGCGCAGGCCGCTGGCTAGCCCCGGCGGCCGCGCGCCCCGCTGCCGTGCCAACGCTCCCGCCGCCAGCCGCATTCCCGCGGCACGCCGCGGCGCGTTTCCGCGGAAACGCGGGACGGGACGCCCCCGCGCTACCGCGGCTCCGGGCTTTTCCGCGCAACCGCGGCTCCGGGCGTTTCCGCGCAACCGCGGCTCCGGGCTTTTCCGCGGGGGCGCGGTGCCGGACGTTTCCACGGAAACCGGCCAGCGCCGCGGGAGCCTGGCCGCCGGGCGCCGCTGCCGTGCCGGGGTTCCGGCCGCTCAGGCCGTAGGCGAGGATGATGACCCGGGCCAACGAAGGATGGGAGCGCCACGGGTGAACGATCCCGCCGAGCTGCAGCGCCAGCTGGCCGACGCGACGGACCGGCTACTGGCCACGGCGGAAGGGCTCACCGGCGGCCAGGCGCGAGAGCCGTCACTGCTGCCCGGCTGGAGCCGCGGGCATGTCCTCACGCACATTGCCCGCAATGCGGACGGGCTGCGTAACCTGCTCATCTGGGCGCGGACCGGCGTGGTGACCCCGCAGTACCCGAGCCAGCAGGCCCGCAACGACGCGATCGAGGCCGGCGCGGGCCGGCCCGCCGCCGACCTGCTCGCTGACCTGCACGAGTCGGCTGCCGCGTTCGCCGCCGAGGCGGCGGGCATGCCGGAGCGCGGCTGGCAGGCCGAGGTGCACGGCTTGCGCGGGCCGGGGCATCCGGGCTGGTACACGCTCGCCAGGCGGCTGTCGGAGGTGCAGATTCACCATGTCGACCTGGGCGCCGGCTACCAGGCCGCGGACTGGCCGGACTCGTTCGTGGCTGAGCGCCTTGAGTCCGTCACGGCCGAGTTCAGCCAGCGCGTGGGCGTGCCGACCGCCCGGCTGGTGGTGGCCGGCACCGGCCGGGAGTACCGGATCGGGACGGCCGGCGCAGCCGCCGCCGGGACGCCGGAGCCGCGGATTTCCGGGCCTTCCTGGCTGCTGCTCGCCTGGCTGACCGGCCGCAGCGACGGCGAGGGCCTGGCCAAGGACCCGCCTGGGCCGCTGCCCGAGATGCCCGCATGGTAGTAATTCAGCAGGCCCGGCCGGACCGGCCGGACCGGGGCCGAACTGCACGGGAGATGCCGAACCGCACGGAGATGAGGAGCGCATGAGCTACACCGGAGACGTCAGCGTCGGCGGGCCCGCCGAGACCAGGGAGCTGCCCGGGCTCACCGTCACCAAAGTGGCCGTCGGCCCGATGGACAACAACGCCTACCTGCTGCGCTGCACCAGCACCGGCGAGCTGCTACTGATCGACGCGGCCAATGACGCGGGCACGCTGCTCGGCCTGATCGGCGAGACCCCGCTCGCCACGATCGTCACCACCCACCGGCACGGGGACCACTGGGCCGCCCTCGCCGAGGTGCAGCAGGCCACTGGCGCGGTGACGGTCGCCCACCCGGACGACGCGCCGGCTATCCCGGTGCCAGCCGACAGGCTGGTCAGCAACGGCGACACGATCGCCGTCGGCGACTGCCGGCTGTCCGTCATCCACCTGCGCGGCCACACTCCCGGCAGCATCGCGCTCTGCTATGACGCCGACGGCGCGCTGGCCGCCGAGCCGCACCTGTTCACCGGCGACTCGCTGTTCCCCGGCGGCCCCGGCAACACCCAGGGCGACCCGCGGCGGTTCGGCCAGCTGATCACCGACCTGGCAGACCGCATCTTCGCCGCGTTCCCGGACGGCACCTGGGTGTATCCGGGGCACGGCGCGGACACGACGATCGGGACCGAGCGGCCGCACGTGCCGGAGTGGCGCGCCCGGGGCTGGTGATGGCCGCCGACCACGAGTTCATCATCGTCGGCGCCGGCCTGCTCGGCCTGGCGGCCGGCCGGGCGCTGGCCGGCCGCGGCCGTGACGTGATCATTCTCGAGCAGGCCGGGATCGGCCACCAGGGCTCGGGCTCGCACGGCAGCTGCCGGATCTTCCGGCTCGGCTACGACGACCCCGGCTACGTCGCCATGGCCCGCCGGGCCCGCGAGCTCTGGCATGAGCTGGAAGCCGCGTCCGGCGAGCGGATCCTGCGCCCGGCCCCGCACCTGAGCTTCGGCGCCGGGCTGACCGCGGTGCGGGACGGGATGCGCCGTGCCGGGGCCCCCGCCGAGCTGCTGACCGAGGCAGCGGCGGCCGCCAGGTTCCCCGGGATCGTGACCGGCGGGCCCGCCCTGCTGGAGCCGGAGTCCTGCGTGATCGCCGCGGACCGAGCGCTGGCCGCACTGGCCGCCGCCGGGCCGCCGGTACGGGCAGGCGTGCGGGTGACCGGGATCCGGGACGACGGCCGGCAGGTCACGCTGCGCGCGGCGGACGGCAGCAGGCTCACCGCCCGGGCCGTCATCGTCTGCGCGGGCCCGTGGACGGCGCGGCTGCTCGGCCCGGCGGGCCTCACGGTTCCGGCCGCGGCTACGCTGCAGCAGGTGGCCTACCTCGCCCCGGCCGACGGCCCGCCGCCGGACATGCCGATCTTCATCTGCTATTCCGGCCTGGTGCCGTACGGCCTGCCGGTGCCGGGCTCGGCGCTGTACAAGATCGGGCTGCACCGCACCGGGCCGGCCACCGACCCGGACCGGCAGGACCGCGGCCCGGACGCCAGCCTGGCCGCGCGGCTGCGCCAGGTCGCGGCCCGGCATGTCCCCGGCTACGAGCCGCTGCCGGTGGCGACCGAGCGCTGCGTCTACGACAACACGCCGGACGAGGACTTCATCCTGGACCGGGCAGGCCGGGTGGTGATCGGGAGCGGGACGTCGGGGCACGGCTTCAAGTTCGGCCCGCTGCTCGGCGGCTGGCTGGCCAGCCTGGCCGCGGGCGAGCCTGCTGACTTCCCGGCCGGGCGGTTCGGCCTGCGGCGGTTCGGCTCACGGGCCGCCGCCCAGGCCGGCTCCCCGTAATGCCGGCGCCGGGGCGGTGCGCCAGGCCGGAAAGAGCACAGAAAGAGAATGGTTAACGGGCCCCCGGCGGCGGCTGCAGGCCGCCGCTGGCGGTGCCGCGGCCGACCGGCCGCGGCGTCACCGGACCAGGGTCGCGAACACGATGACGTTGCTCAGGTAGTGGCCGGTGGCCGGGTCGAAGGTGCCGCCGCAGGTGATCAGCCGCAACTGCGGGGTCGGCGTCGGACCGTACACGTCCGCGGTAGGGAAATGGGCCTTCAGGTACATGTGCGTAGCCGTCACCCGGAAGACCGCGAGCGAGCTGTCCGTCCGCCGGACGTACACTCGCTGGCCCGGCTTCATCAGGTGCAGCCGGTAGAAGACCCCTGGGCCGGCCAGCGAATCGATGTGGCCGGCGATGATCGAAGACCCGATCCCGCCTGGCCGCGGGCTGAACGTGTACCAGCCGGCCACTGCCGCGCTTGCGGGCACCTGCAGGGCACCCGAGGACGTGACGCCGAGCCTGATCAGCCTGGTCCGGACCCCGATCGACGGGATGATCAGGCTGGCCGGCCTGGCCACCTTCTCGCCGTCGGACGGCTGCGGCACCGGTGCCGCGTCACCGCGCGGAACCGGGACGAGGCTGGGCCGGCCGGCCGGCCTGGCGCCATGACCGCTCTGGCTGGCGAGGGCCAGGCCGCATGCGCCCGTTCCGACCGCGAGCACCCCGCAGAGCAGCACTGCCGCTGCGCCCCGCTTGCTCACGGGGCGCAGCCGGCGGTGCCGCCGCCGCTGGGGCACGGCCGGCCCGCGGCGGCTAGCCGTCGCGTGCCGGCCGGCCCGCTTCGTCATTTCACCTCACGTGCAGGGCACGGCGAGACTTCCGGAGCCGGGCGATGCCCGCCAGGGTGACAAGCAGCCCGGCCGCCACCGTGATCAGCCACGGCAGCGGCGACGAGCCAGGGACCGGGGCGGCGCC
>Ga0209283_10001947_pt1 | contig 11453 bp, 6 predicted proteins | sample CZO8metaG_2_FD_188354 | JGI IMG/M metagenome (GOLD analysis project Ga0209283, IMG submission 188354) | Vadose zone soil microbial communities from the Eel River Critical Zone Observatory, Northern California, USA - CZOApr15con2H1.8 metaG... | ecosystem: Environmental > Terrestrial > Soil >...
GCCGCCGAGCTGGGCGTGCGGGTGGTGGACGAGGCGGCTTTCCGCGCGCTCCTCCAGGAGGGACAGCCATGAGCGACCGCGTTCGCGCCGAGATCGTGGTCCGGGGCCGGGTGCAGGGGGTCTTCTTCCGCGCCAGCGCGCAGCAGGAAGGCTTGCAGCTGGGGCTGACCGGCGAGGTGCGCAACCTTCCCGACGGCAGCGTTGAGGCGATCGTCGAGGGAGAGCAGAGGGCCGTCGACGACTTCGTCGCCTGGTGCAGGCGCGGGCCGCCTTCCGCGGAGGTCGAGGACGTCCAGGTGAAGCTGCGCGCATGCCGGGACGAGTTCCGCACCTTCACCGTGGGTCGGTGAAGCGGCGGAGGTCGCCTGCCCGGCCGTCCTGCTTCCAGGATGGCGCCGATTCGGCTACACTACGGCTCTCCCGATTGTGTTCCGGGGCGAGGTCGGCCGTGGCAGGCTCCTCTCGGACGAAGGCGGACTTCAACGTCTACCTGGACGGAACCAGGCTGGACGGGGAAACCAAGGCGGCCATCAGCGGCGTCCACGTCTACCTCACCCACAGCGGGGCGAGCGCATTCGAGATCGTCGTCGACGATCCGCAGCTGCGCTGGCAGGCCAAGCCCACCTTCACCGAGTGCAAGGAAGTCCAGATCGAGCTGGGCGTCCCCGGCAAGATGAAGAAGGTCTTCGACGGCGAGGTGACCGCCTGGCGCACCGAGTTGGAGCGCTCGGGGCCGACCGTCATGGTGCTGCGCGGTCTGGACCGCTCGCACCGGCTGATGCGCGGGCACAAGACCAAGACCTACGCGCAGGCCTCGCCCATCGACTGCGCGCAGCAGATCGCCTCGGCGGCGGGGCTTTCCGCCAAGACCGCCGCTGGCCAGCCGGCGCCGGTGAAGACCTTCCGCATCCAGGCCAACGAGAGCGACTTCAACTTCCTGCGCAAGATGGCCGACCTGGAGGGATACCTGTTCTACGTCGAGGGGTCGGACCTGCACTTCGAGCGGCCGACGCTCTCCTCCACCGACGACTTCACGGTCACCTTCGGCGAGGACGTGAAGACGTTCCTGCCGGTGGCGGATTTCCGCCGACCGGTCACGGAGGTCGAGGTGGGGGCGTGGGATTCCGCCGGCAAGGCGTCGCTCACCGGCAAGGCGAAATCAGGCAACGAGCTGTGGACCGTGCCCGGAGGCCAGCCGGGCGCGAAGCTGGCGAAGTTCCAGAGTACGAAGCCGAAGCTAGGACTCGTCGAGTCGCAGGTAGAGTCGCAGCAGCACGCCGAGACCGTGGCGAAGGCGGCGCTGACGCGGCGGAACCTCGAGTTCCTCACCGCGGAGGTCGAGGTGCAGGGGAACCCGGACATCAAGCCGGGGGCGATGGTCGGCGTCCAGAAGGTCGGCGTCTACTCGGGCCACTACATGGTCACCGAGGCCAACCACTTCTACGACGCCGGCGGCTACGACTGCATCTTCTACGTCGCGCGCGACAAGTGGGGGAATCCGCCCGGCCAGAAGAAGGCAAAGGCGGCGACCTCGGCAGCGAACGGCATGCTGGACATCCGGCTGGTCGATGACGACGGCAAGCCGGTTGCGGGCGCGGCCTACGAGGTCAAGCTGCCGGACGGACGCGTCGTCAAGGGCGCGCTGGACTCGAGCGGGCACGCGCGGCTCACCGGACTGCCGCGCGGAAACTACAGTGTCACGTTCCCCAAGCTTCCGCCGGACTCATGGGAGCTCTCCTAGCCGGCTCGGGGAGGAATTGGTCCGATGAGCACCCCATACACGGTACGCCAGGGTGATTACCTCGCCAAAATCGCTCACGACCATGGTTTCAGCAAATGGCAGACGGTCTACCAGCACGCCGACAATGAAGCTTTCAGACAAAAGCGTCCCGATCCGAACGTGATCTACCCAGGCGACCAGCTCTTCATTCCCGACAAGAACCCTCGTTACGCTTCGGCCAGCAGCGATCAACAGCGCACGTTCAAGCAACGTCGATCAGCGACCCCGGTGCGGCTCGTGCTCAAGAACGGAATCACCAATGATCCGGTGGTCATCCTGAAGTACGAGCTCGCAACCAAGCACGAGACGTTCACCCGTTTGCGAGGGCAGCAGGGCAGCCCGGCCTTTGATCCGAAGAACCTCGAGCGCGGCATGGTCGTGGAGAAGTTGGCCCGCCCGGAGACCGAGGCCACGCTGAAGCTCTGGCTGAGGGACGAAAAAGCACCCGACCCGGACTTTGCGTACACCCTGAAGCTTGGCGAGCTGGATCCTGTCGAAGAGATCACGGGTGTCCAGGCCCGGCTGAACAACTTGGGGTTTCATTGCGGTGCCATCGACGGCAACTGTGGCCCCAAGACGGAGGCGGCGTTGAGGGCGTTTCAAAGCCAGCATGGATTGCGAGTCGATGGCCAGCCAAACGCCGCCACCCAGGCAAAGCTCAAGGCGCTGCACGGAGGCTGAGCAGCTCGGCCGCGGCGGGCCTGGGTCGGCCGGCCCAGCCAATGATCTTGGCGTGGAGTCACGATGATGCCATTGCAGGTTCTCGTCCTCCTCTCAGTCTCCTTTGCTGTCGATCCTGGAGGCGCTGCTTGCGCTGATTTCCCTCCGCTGGAGCCGCCACGATGGCAGGTGCGGTGCAGGGCGCGCCTCGAGGAAGCGCGTGCACTCACCGCAAAGAAAGATCCCTCGCTGAAGAACCTCGACGTTCAGCTGGCTTTTTTCGGAGACGAGACACGTTTGGTCGTGGCCGAGGGTAAGCCGTTTGACGCGTCCATTTGGGCTCGAGACTCGCGCCGCCGGGACCCGGTCGTCACTCCCTGGACAGAGACAAAGGAGGAGGGCGTCAAGACGACGAGCCGCTACGCAAAGGGACGGGAGGCGACGATACGCGATTCGGGTTCTTCGCCCGAACAGTTCGCCGCCTTCTCGGCCGCATTTCGGCCGGCGCTCGACGATTGTCTGGCAATGCCGGAATGGAGCGTGGCGGGCGTGGATGGAACGATCGCCGCCGCGGAGTACAAAATCAAGCTGCTGAGCTTTCTGTTGAACGCAAGATACGATCCGGATTCGCCTGACACCCAGGACGGAACCGCAATGCGGGAGTACATGATTGCCGAGATTGCGAGCGTCACGGCCGAAGTAGACGCGCTCACCAACTCCAAAAAGACCGGAGCGAACGGACGGGACGCAACATCACTCGCGCGCTTGCGTTCGCTCTCGGAACGTGCGACCCGCCTGCGCACGGAACTCCGTCACGGTGGCGGACCGGAGCCGAAGAGCGAGCCTGACCTTGATGCCGCCTTCACCAAAGCGCTGAGTGAGAAGAGATGCCGCGATGCGAGTGACGTGCAGCATGACCTCAGGTCGCAATACCCTGAGTCGCAAAAGACTGAGGACCTCCGCCTGCTGCAGTTGGGGCAATGCTACTATGCAGATTCGAAGCCGTATCGAGCATGCGCCGTGCTCTTGCGATTGGCGAGTAGCTACCCCGAAAGCCAACACGTCGCGAACGCTCACCTGTACTGTGGCTTGAGCTACGAACTGATGTGCGACGATCACAGTGCAGAACTGGAGTATCGAGAAAGCTTGCGTGTAAAGCCGACGGGTGAGGCCGCCGCTCAGGCGCAGCAGAAGCTGAAGCAAATCGAAGCACGGCGCAACGGCCGGCCCGCACAATGAGGCGGCTGGACGTCATTCGTCTCACCGGGCGTGACTTGTCGCCGCCCGATAGGCATTGAGATCGCAGGGGGGCATCGTGACTGCGCAAAGTGTCGTCGTAGCGCCCGGGAATCTGAACGTGCTAGTGCTGCCGCCGCTGTCGTTCGTCTTTCTGTGGCCGACCTTTCGGCCGCCGCCAGTTGGAAGTCCCGCTGCACGGGTAGGAACCACAGGCGCCGTACAGAACCACTGGCACTACCGACCAGCCGAGTTGCAGGTGAACACGGATCCGGTCGGCTGGACCCCGCCGCCAGAAAACTTCGCTGCCGCTCGGTACGACTACGACCGCTACTACCCGGGCGTCGTATTGTCGAACATCGACGTGGATCTGTTCCGCGCGAACCCCAATCTTGACTTCAATGACTACGCGACGATGCGGGCCGTCTACACTGACGCGCAGCCCGCAAATCCGAGCGCGGCGCTGCTACCGAAAACGCTACCGCTGATGTGCACCCCCGGCACGCCGGGCGAATCGCTGATTTACACTGCCCGGCCGGATCCGATTGGGCGGGTCTCGTTCGGAGTCGTCCCTCCCGGAGACTACGTATTGTACCTGCGAGGTCGGTACTCCTTTGTCGAAAACGCCTCGCCCGGCGGACCCGCTTCGACGGGGAACGACCGGCACAATGGGGTCGATATCGATGCGCTCGCCAGGCGCCAACCGAGGCCTGCGCACGCCCTCAAGATTACGGTCGATGCGCAACGCAACGTCACGGCGTCTCTATTGACCACCGATGATCAGGGCGCAAAGTCGACCACCCCGATGGCGATTGCGCGGTACCTCGGGCCGGAGGAGAGCCCGCAGGCGGCATCGACGAGCAAGCCTTATGCGTTGTACGTGCTTCCCCTCGTGTCAGCGCACAATCGCGAGCAATGGCGAGCCACGATGGAAGCCGTGGTCTCCTCATTCAGCGTGGACGAGAATCAGGCGAGTGACGCATTGTCGCGAACGCCTGTTCTGGATCTCGCGGCCATCGAGCGCTGGGAATGCAGCGAATTGTGGAACGTCGGGCAGGAGCGGGCCACGGATGACCTGCTGAAGAGCACGCTCCTCGTTGGGGGCGGCGGGCCATCTCTCACGGTGGCCTACGATCACGCGGTCTGCAGCTTCGCCTCTCCCTCGGCAACCGCGAAGACTCGAGCTTCATGGCTCCCTCTTGCCGAGCAAGGGTTCTATTCCGGGAACAACTCCCTCTACTCACTGGCCGCGAAGACCAAGGATACTTACGGGAGATTTTCACTACGTGCGCTCGCCCCGGCGCTCGAGGGCCGCGACGTTCGCGAAATCAAGACACGGCTCGTGCTTTGGGGTAGCGACACCCGTTTCGTCGACCTCAGAAACGACAGATTCGATCAAGCCCTTTCCGAGGCGCTGGTACGGTTCAAATGCAACAAGAACCTGTTCCGCGTGCGCGTCGATGACGCAAACGGCGATCCTGATCGCGACAAGAGCATCATCACGGGCATCGTCGATGCCGAGACCTATCGGATCCTGGATGCGACGGTCCCGTCGCGTGCTCTGGCCGACGTCGCCGATTTGAAGGACCCTACCAACCTCGGGACTCCGCTCCTCACCGAGCAGGGCTATTGTCGCTTGCTTTTGTACGCTGCCGAGAACGCGCTCGTCCGCATCGCCCCCGGCCGTTCGATCAACGTTCACAGCTCGTTCCGTACCTTGGCGCACAATCGCAGGGTCTATATGGGCCCGGGGCATCAGCTGCGCTGGCGCGTCGCAACGAACGCAGGTCCGACGCAAGTACAACCTCCAAACAACCCTGCCGTCACCATTCAAGGCGTGACGGACCGGAACGGAGGCAGCCACACCGCGAATCAGCTCGCCACCGCTGCAACGGGGCGCCTGGACGAACCTCGCGGAACCTACGTCGGAGAGGCTGGCGCGCAATGGGCGGCGGACTACAGCCGGCACACGACAGGGAAGGCGTTCGATTTCGATTTCGACCGCGGTGGCAGCGTGCCACAAATTCAGCGAGATACCAAAGCGATGAAGCTCCTCGGTGCACATCGCGGCGGGCACGTTCAGGGCCGGCTTTGGCTCGAGCCGGCGCAGACCGCGGGCGCCGCTGGCACGACGGATTGGATCCACATGGACAATGGCGACCTCCCGCCGGATCGCGACGAGTTCGCGCTGACCGACGATGAGGTGCGGGGCCCGCGCTGGGATGCAACGCTCATCGTTCGAGGAACCGTCAAACAGGGGAGGGCTGGCCGAGTCGGCGCGAAGGTCGAGCTGCTCTCGGGAAGAAACGCAGTGGCCAGCGCCTATGCCGACCGCGATGGCAAGTATTCTTTGCGCGCTGGTGGGATTGCCGTCGCGACGGGCTTCTCGGTCCGCGCGAGCTTCAATCGGAACTACCCGTTTCAGAATCCCGCGGCGAACGCCGAGGAAGCTGTGTCCGATCCGGTGTCGGTGGCGTTCTCGTTTCCCGGCTACGAGAGCAACTCCGTCGATTTCCAACTGCCGGGCGGAGTCGAGGGCGTCAGATACGCGAGGGTGGGAACGGGGAGAAGCATACTGGTGACGTGCGCAGGGTGGCACGCGAATGGAATCGACGCCGACGCATGCATGGCCTGGGCGCAAGCCCTGCAGAAGACTGCGCTCGGTGACGTTGGCCACGTCTTCGCCGTGCGCGGCCCGCAGCATGCGAGTCATCAAACGTCCTATCCGGAGATCGCCCTCGGGCTGCTGGCGTTCGAGCTGCAACAACTCTGCGCCCGGTTCACCGACGTCTCCGACCGTGTGTACGTCATCGCTCACTCGAGTGGGTCGTTCGTCGCCCATGCACTCTTCGGCAGCGTCTTCCCGCATGCGGCCGTCGCGAATCGCGTCGTGTACTGCAACGTCGACGGGGCGGCGACGGGTCTCGACGACGGGCACATCGGAATGATGCGCAGCGCTTTCGCGGTGTCGGCGCAGCGCCTGAAACCGGCAGCGGTCAACAGCTTGAACTATGCCTCAATGCAGGCCCTCGGCGCCCGGTTCGCCAAACTGGGGCGCGGCATCTTTGTCCCGTCCACCGTCGCGTCGGATTTGCAAGCACAGGGGACAGCCGACCAGGTGAAGTGGTGGTTGCATTACGCCCTCATCAACTACGTCGACGCGACGCTCGCGGACCCAGGCGTGTACGAGGGTTGCAATGCGGACAACGTCACCTCGGATTACGTTATCTTCGACGCTGGGGTTCCGCTACCGAGCGTCGAGCCAGCCGGTGTGGGCGTGCCCGCTTAGCCTTACCGACCCCGTCACGACGGCAACGATCCCTCATTGCACCCGCGCCGCCTGGCCGGCCGTCCTGCTTTCAAGATGGCGCCGATTCGGCTACACTACGGCTCTCCCGATTTTGTTCTCCCGGGGCGAGGTCCGACCGCCCGTGCCAGGCTCCTCCCACCCGAAGGCTGACTTCAACGTCTACCTGGACGGGACCAAGCTGGACGGGGCGACCAAGGCGGCCATCAGCGGCGTCCGCGTCTACCTCACCCACGGCGGGGCGAGCGCGTTCGAGATCGTCGTCGACGATCCGCAATTGCGCTGGCAGGCCAAGCCCACCTTCACCGAGTGCAAGGAAGTCCAGATCGAGCTGGGCGTCCCCGGCAAGATGAAGAAGGTCTTCGACGGCGAGGCCACCGCCTGGCGCACCGAGCTGGAGCGATCGGGGCCGACCGTCATGGTGCTGCGCGGTCTGGACCGCTCGCACCGGCTGATGCGCGGGCACAAGACCAAGACCTACGCGCAGGCCTCGCCCATCGACTGCGCGCAGCAGATCGCCTCGGCCGCGGGGCTCAGCGCGAAGACCAGCGCGGGGCAGCCGGCGCCGGTGAAGACCTTCCGCATCCAGGCCAGCGAGAGCGACTTCAACTTCCTGCGCAAGATGGCCGACCTCGAGGGATACCTGTTCTACGTCGAGGGGTCGGAGCTGCATTTCGAGCGGCCGACGCTCTCGTCCAACGACGACGTGATCGTGACCTTCGGCGAGGACCTCAAGACGTTCCTGCCGGTGGCGAACTTCCGCCGTCCGGCCCGCAAGGTCGAAGTGGGCGCCTGGGACTCCGCCGGCAAGGCCGGGCTGACGGGAAAAGCCAAGCCCGGAGACGAGCTGTGGAGCGTTCCCGGAGGAAAGCCCGGCGCGGACGTCGCGAAGTTCCAGGGCACCAAGGCGAGCGTCGGCATCGTCGAGTCCCAGGTCGCCACGCAGGAGCACGCCGACACGGTTGCCAAGGCCGCTCTGACCAAGCGCAGCCTGGAGTTCCTCACCGCCGAAGTCGAGGTCCAGGGCAACCCGGAGATCAAGCCCGGCTCGATGGTGAACGTGAAGAAGGTGGGCGTGTACTCGGGCCACTACGTGGTCACGGAGGCGAACCACTTCTTCGACGCCGCGGGCTACAGCTGCATCTTCTACGTCGCGCGAGACAAGTGGGGCGACTCATCCACCGACGCGGAGAAGAAGAGGGGCGGCGAGGAGGAGGAGAAGAAGGGCAAGGCAGGCGCCGAACCGCCCTACAAGCCACCCAAGCCCCCGCCCGGGAAGCCCCCGGCGGACGACTCGATCGACTTCACGCTCCAGGGCGATGACGGACAGCCGCTCGCGAACGTCAAGTGCAAGGTCAAGCTGAAGAGCGGCGAGGTCATCGAGGCGACGACCGACGCGGACGGGCACGTCCGGATCGAAAAGCAGCCGGAGGGTCCGTACACGGTCGAGATCACCGGTGACGAGCTCGAGCGGACGTCCATCGACGTCGCGGTGGAGGACGCCGAGGGAGCGCCGCTGGCCGGAGCGAGCGGCAAGGTGAAGCTCTCCGACGGCACCGAGATTTCGGTGGTCGCCGACGCGGAAGGGCGTGTCCACCTCGAGGACATTCCGAAAGGCGAGTACACCTTCACGCTCGACGCCCCCGCTGCCGGCGGTGGCGCTCCGGCGGGCGAGGGTGAACAAGGCGGCGGTGCTGCGGCGGGTAGCGCCGCTGCGCCCGCGGGCGACGGTGCTGCGGCGGGCGGCGATGCTGCGGCGGGCGGCGATGGTGAGGCACAGGGCGGTCGTGCTGAGACCGCAGGCGATGCTCCGGCGGGCGGCGCTGCGCCGGCGGGTGGTCCGGCGACTGGCGGCGCCGCGTCGGGCGCTGGTGCCGGAGGGTCCCGGCCAGCTGGCGGCAAGCAGACCCCTCCAGCCGGAGGACGCGGCCACCTCGCCACGGCCGGAAGTGGAGCGGCTCCTCCCGCAGTCGCAGTCGACCCCGGTGGCAAGCCGCCGGGACCACGAACGCCCGCGGGAAGTGCGACGGCGACCGCGCCCGCGGCGAGCGGCCCTCCAGCAGCAGGCGCCGGGGGCGGCGCGCCCACAGTCGCTGGAAGCGGGGCCAAGCCGATTGCCGCGCCGGGACCGTCGCAGGCGGGCGGAGCTGGACAGGGTCCCGCGAGTCCACGGAGCAGCGGGACCGCCGGGGGCGCGCCCCCCACCGCAACCAGCCCCGCCGGGCCCGGGAGCGCGAGGCCTCCCGCGGGAACCGCCACCACTGCCCCGGGAGGCGGCGCCGCGGCGCCGGCGACCGGCAGGGCTCCCGCCGCGCCAGCCCCTGCAGCGACCACTAGCCCGGCGATGGCGGGCGGCCCGGCTCCTGCGCCAGCCCCTGCAGCGACCACCACCCCGGCGGCGGCAGGCGGCAAGACCCCCGCCGCGCCAACGCCTGCAGCGACCACCACCCCGGCGCCGGCGGGCGGTAAGACTGGCGCCGCGCTAACGACTGCATCGACCACCACCCCGGCGCCGGCGGGCGGCAAGACTGCCACCGCGCCAACGCCTGGGGCGACCACCACCCCGGCGCCGCCGGCGGGCAGCCCGGCTCCTGCGGCGCCAGCCTCGGCGGCCACCAGCGGCGCGGCGCCGGCTGTCACCGTGGCCGGAGTGACCGGCGGGCCCAGCATGCCGTCTGGAGCCCCGAGCACGGGCGCGCCCGCGGGCACGGCGCCCGCCGGAAGCCCAGGTCCGGCAGCGCCCGCCGGCGCACCTGCAGCAGCGTCCTCCGGCGGCACCGCGCCGCCCGAGGGCGGGGGATTGTCTCCGGTGGAGATCGGCGGCATCGGCGCGGGAGTCGCCGCGGTCGCGTCCGTCTCGGTGGGCATCGCGAGCGCGAGCGAGGGCGTCGAAGCGGTCAAGAGCGCGGCCGAGTCCGCCGCCGGGCCCGGGAAGGTACCCGACAGCGAGAACGTCGAGGAGTAAAGGCCAGGCGGCCGCCCCCCTGCGCCAAGGCTTGACCCGCGCGCAGCGCCCGACTAGACCCGCGCCCATGCGGCTGCCCGTCCTCGACCGGCTCATCCTCGGCGCGCAGAGGCCGTCCCGCTACGCGGGAGGCGAGCTGAATGCCGTGCACAAGCGGCTGGACCGCGTCGCCCTCAAGTGGGCGCTGGCATTCCCCGACACGTACGAGGTCGGGATGAGCAACGTGGGCTTCCGGCTCCTCTACCACGCCCTCAACGAGCGTCCCGAGATCGCCTGCGAGCGCTTCTTCATGCCTTGGCCGGACATGGAGTCCGCCCTGCGCGCCGAGCGGCTGCCGCTCTTCTCGATCGAGAGCCGCGCGCCGCTGCGCGCCTTCGACGTGCTCGGGTTCACCCTGCAGTTCGAGCTCTGCTACACGACCGTGCTCGCCATGCTGGAGCTGGGCGGCGTGCCGCTCGCGACCAGCGATCGCGGGCGCGACGATCCGCTGGTGCTCGGCGGCGGCCCGTGCGCCTACAACCCCGAGCCGGTCGCCGACTTCTTCGACGCGCTGGTGGTCGGCGAGGGGGAGGAAGCGATCCACGAGATCAGCGACGTGGTCCTGGACTGGAAGCGCTCCCGCGGGTCCCGCCAGGACCTGCTCTGGCACCTGGCCGAGGTTCCGGGAGTGTACGTGCCCTCGCTGTTCCGGCCCCGCTACGGCCCGGACCGCACGCTGGCCGCCCTCGAGCCGCTCAAGCCCGGCTACGAGACCGTCGTCCGCCGCGTCATCCCGGACCTGAACCTGGTGCCTCAGGCGGAGAAGCCCATCGTCCCGTTCATGCAGGCGGTGCACGACCGGCTGCCGCTCGAGATCCAGCGCGGGTGCACGCGCGGCTGCCGCTTCTGCCAGGTGGGGATGATCACGCGGCCCACGCGGCAGCGCGATCCGAACCAGGTGCGGCGCATCGCCGAGGCCGGGTTGGAAGCGACGGGCTACGAGGAGGTCGGCTTCCTCAGCCTCTCCGCCGGCGACTATTCCTGCATCAACGGCGTCCTGGAGGATTTCTTCGACGAGTTCGGAGCGGAGAACGTGGGCATCTCGTTGCCCAGCCTGCGCACCGAGACGATGAACGCCCGCCTCGCCGAGCAGATCGGGCGCGTGCGCAAGAGCGGCTTCACCGTCGCGCCGGAAGCGGCGACCGAGCGCATGCGCCGCGTGATCAACAAGGGCAACGCGGAGAAGGACCTCCTCCACGCCGTCGACACCATCTTCCAGGCGGGCTGGGACCTGGTGAAGTTCTATTTCATGATCGGCCTGCCCACCGAGCGCGACGAGGACGTGCGCGCCATCGTGGAGCTCTGCGCGGAGGCCCTGCGGCGCGGGAAGAAGCTGCAGCCGCGCGCCGAGATCAACGTGGGCGTCTCCACCTTCTGCCCCAAGCCGTTCACGCCCTTCCAGTGGGACCCGATGATCCGGCTGGAGGAGACGCAGCGGAAGCACGGCCTGTTGCGCGACGATCTGC
>Ga0209283_10001949_pt1 | contig 11451 bp, 9 predicted proteins | sample CZO8metaG_2_FD_188354 | JGI IMG/M metagenome (GOLD analysis project Ga0209283, IMG submission 188354) | Vadose zone soil microbial communities from the Eel River Critical Zone Observatory, Northern California, USA - CZOApr15con2H1.8 metaG... | ecosystem: Environmental > Terrestrial > Soil >...
TTCAAGCAGATGATTCTGGCCCGCACGATCAACGATATCCTCAAGACGCGCAAGACGCAGGGCAAATTCGACTTCTATATCGGCTGTGCCGGTCACGAGGCGATTGCCGGTGTGATCGCTGCGCTCAGGCCCGATGACTGGCTCACCCAATACTACCGGGACCTGGCCGGCTGGCTCTGGCGCACCCGCGATCCCTACGCGCCCATCCGCGGGGCCTATGCTCGCGAGACTGACCCGATGACCTCGGGTCGCAACTTATCGGAGCAATTCAGCAGCCGCCGCTTCCACATCCTGCCGTACTTCGCGGAGATTGCGGCGCTGGCCCCCTTCTGCGCTGGCGTGGCCTTCGCCTTCAAGCGCGAGCAGACTGGTCAGCTCGTCTCGTTCCACTGCGGTGATGGCGGCGTGGCGACCAACGACTTCAATGTGCTCTACCGTGCGGCAACCGTGCATCAATTACCAGTCATCATGGTTGTGGAGGAGAATGGTTGGGCCATCACATTCGGTGGGAAACAGTGGGGCGGCAGCGTGGTCGAATGGGCGCGTGGCGGCGGTGCCCACGCCGTCGAGATGGATGGCACCGATGCCGTGGCCCTCTATGAAGCGACACTCCCTCTAGCGGAGCATGCACGCACGAAAGGTCCCGTCTTGCTCCACCTCAAGATGGGCCTGCTCGACCCACACTCCAGCAGCACCGACATCTATGCGTATCGGGACCGCGCTGAGATCAACAAGACCAAGGAGGCGCGCGATCCCATCACCAATACCGGTCGCCGTCTCCTCCAAATGGGCCTGCTGACGGAAGCAGAGATCGAGCGCATGAAGAAAGAGGCCAGGGCGCAGGTCACCCAGATCGATGAGCAGGTGCAGGGCGAACCATTACCCAGTGGTGATCGCCTCTTGGAGCATGTCTATAGCTGGCCCAAGGAACCCACCGTCGAGCCGACCGGCGCCCCGAAGACGATGACCATGCTCGATGCTATCAACGATGCCCTGGTTGAGATTGCCAGGCGCGATCCAGGCTTCTTCGTCTATGGACAGGATGTCGGCGGCCCGCGAGGCGGCGTCTTCGGCGCGACGCAATCGCTGGTCAAAGAGTTTCCCGAAAGGGCTATCAGCAGTCCGCTCAACGAGCAACTCATCTTCGGCATCGCAGCGGGCGCCTCGATGGCGGATGGTCGTGCCCGTTGCGGCGAGATCCAGTTCGTCGACTATCACCAATCAATGGCGCAGACCGCACGCCTGGCGGCCGCTATCGAATACCAGTCGTTCGGCGACTGGAACTGTCCCGTGCTCATGCGCATGAAGTCTGGCAGCGGCGGCGGTGGTCCCGTCTCGGGTTCGGGCGCAGGCGGCGGCGGGATGGGGCATTCACACGCTGGCGAGCACTGGTTCACAGATATCCCCGGCATGATTACCCTCTGTCCCAGCACGCCGTATGATGCCAAAGGCTTGCTCATCGAGGCCTCGCGTACCGAGTCGCCCGTCATCTTCCTGGAGCGAGGTCGCCTCTATCGCTCCGTTGCGCCGAGGGACGCACAGGGCAACGTGATTGGGCCTGTGGCCGATCTCTGGCAGGTGCCCGGGGGCTACTACACCGTCCCGATGCGCCAGGCGCGACGCATCCGGATCGGTTCCGGCTTTCTGACCGGGGCCATCGTCACCTGGGGCATTATGATGCTTGAAGCGGCCATCGCTGCCGCCAATGTGGTGGCTCAGCACGGAGGGTCCTTCGATATCGTAGATTTGCGCACACTTATGCCCTTCGACCAGGAGACGATCTCCGCGGCTTTGCGCGAAGCCAACCGCGTCGTCGTTGTGACCGAAGAGCCCGACTATGCGAACTACGGTCGCTACGTCCACTCCTGGATCGTGCAGCACCACTTCGAGGACATGGACATGCCTGCGGCCTTCATCTGTGGCAAGGGCAACGTCCCCTCCGTGCCCTATGACGGACCGGAGGAAATGGCATTCTATCCCACCTCCAAGGACATCGAGGCAGTGCTGATCAACTTTGCGACGGCCTAGGCCCGGAGGAACGGGTCTGTTCATAAGTGCAGGAGAAGGTGATGGCAAGCAATCAGTATGATGTCGCAGGAGAAGAGATGGACCAACACAAGGAGAAACCTATGACAAACGGAACGCGCAACCTGGCCGACGAGGACCTCACGCGAGCGGTGCTCGCCACCTTCGGGGACTCCAAGTCGGAGCGGTTCCGGGAGGTCGTGCAGAGCCTTGTCAGGCACCTGCATGCCTTCGTGAAGGATGTCGAGCTGACCGAAGAGGAGTGGGTCAGGGGGATAGACTTTCTGACCCGTACCGGTCACATCACCGACGACAAGCGCCAGGAGTTCATCCTGCTTTCGGATGTCTTAGGCGTTTCGATGCTGGTGATCGGGATAAACAACAAGAAGCCCGCCGAGGCGACCGAGTCTACGGTCTTCGGCCCCTTCTTCGTCGAGGGCTCGCCCCGTTTCGCAAACGGCGAGGACCTGGCCAATGGGGCCCCCGGCGAGCCGTGCTTCATGCAGGGTCGGGTGCTCTCCATCACGGGCGAGCCGATCCCAGACGCGCACATCGAGGTCTGGCAGGCCGACGACAAGGGCTTCTACGACGTGCAGTACAAGGAGCTCTCGCAGGCGCGCGGCCGCGGCCACCTCTACTCTGACGGGGAGGGGCGCTACTACTTCTGGTCGGTACGGCCGGAGGCCTACCCGATCCCGGACGACGGGCCGGTGGGGGAACTCCTGGCTGCGGCAAAGCGCAGCCCGATGCGCCCGGCGCACGTTCACTTCATGATCAGGGTGCCGGGCTACAAGACCCTCGTTACCCACGTCTTCAAGGAGGGTGACCAGCACCTCGACTCGGACGCCGTTTTCGGGGTGAAGAGTTCCCTGATCACGGGCTTCGAGCGCCATGAGCCCGGCACCGCCCCGGACGGCAAGAAGATGGACGTGCCCTTTTACACCATGAGCTACGACTTCATACTGGCACCTGCCGAGGAGAAGGACGAGCACAGCTCGTGAGGCCTCCTCGGCAGGCGTTCACAAAAGCGTGGGCGAGAGGGGGAGGTAGGAGAGTAGGGACGTGACGACCAGCAGCGCACCATGGAGATCTTTCGCGACATGGGCGTCGAGCCGGACGTCGTCGAGAAGTCCGCGCCGCAGGAACTCATGAGCAACAAAGTGTTCTGCACGAGTCTGGCCGGGGAGGAGTTCGGATGGCTGCGTGCGTGGGGCACGCACCCGAGTCGGATGGCGGACTAGTGGGGAGGCTCTCATTCTGGAAGGGGAAGCCTACGCACAGGTCTTTGAGGTCTCCATTGAACAGGTACTCTCACCCACTCTCTCGCCAGGCCACATAGTGATCCTAGACAATTTGAGTATTCCTACTGGGCAGGCGGTGCGGCAGGCCATCGAAGCAAGAGGGACTGTGTGGAAATGCACCAGGGAAAAGCGGCGAAGACGACCGCTCCGCCGCTGGATGCCTACTTCCGATACATGGGGGCACCGTCCGGTGATAGCGACCTGCGCACCTTCAGCGACGAACAGACGTGCTGTCGCCAACCCGATGCCGCTGTTCCCTGCTTTCTCTGGGAGTCGCCTGACGCTACCCAGCCTCTCTTTCTTCGAGAGGATGGATCAGGAAGTTGTTGCCCCGAGATCTGCGAGGTAACGACCCAAATGAAGCTCGACATCACTGCGTTGCTGGAGTCCTTGCTTCAAGAGTAATCCAATCCTGGCTTGCGCATCCGGGAGCGCCGCAAGCCTGCTAAATTCCGTGAGATCCTCGAGAAGATCTTCGCCTGAGGGGACACCATGAGTTCGCTTATTCACGAGAGCTTTTGCTGTTGTTATCGCATCATGATTGAAGCTACTGATCCGTGTCGCAAGGGTGTCCACGAAACGATCAAGCTCAGCATCTGGGAGGGAGCGGTTGATCCATCCATAGCGTTCGGCCGTGTCAGCGTCAAAATCCTCACATCCAATGATGATCTCGAGAGCCCGTGATCGGCCAACCAGAGCTGAAAGGCGCTCAATCCCCCCCGCTCCGGGGACCGCGCTCGCACCGACTTCCCAGTGACCCAAAATGGCCTTCTCGCGACTGGCAAAACTCATATCGCACGACACAATAAACTCCGCACCACTGCCACGGGCACGGCCTCGAACCGATGCGATGCTGATGACGGAAGATTGTGCCAGGCGTACCGCGATGTCATGCAATGGAAATGGGAGCCCCGTTGGCCCAGGTTCCAACGGAACCTCTTCCGCACGCACCAAGTCATAGTGGGAGATGAAGTAGTCCTCATCAGCACTGTCAAAGACCACGACTTTGACATCGTGATCCGCTTCAAGCTGGTCGAGAAACCGTTGCACACCCACGATCATGTCAACATCTTGCAGATTGATAGGCGGGTTATCAAAGGTGACACGCCAATAGCCTGGGGTACGCTTCGTGATGCGTACTGGTGAGATGATATTTGTCTTGTCAGATATACATTACTCCTTCAGAGTTCTCGCTTGCGTGAGCCACATCAAGCTTTGTATGGGGAAACGTCATGACTCGTCCTCGCAGAGAGCAAGAAGAGACAGGACCACCGCTGTCTTCGACGGTCTGTGACAGGACTATCTCGCCGTTGCAAGCTAGTCTCCCCGTATCATTAATGATGAACGTCATCATTACTATATATTATAATGATAATCATCATCATTGTCAAGGGATGACTGCTCTTTTTTGCGGGCAATCTGTCAAATTTGGGATGCGGAACAGCGCACGTGTAGTAAATTTCATCACCTCGTGGCCAATTGTCTCATTTTCTACAACGTTCACGCCATCAGCGAGGTTTGAGAACAGTTGAATCAAGAAGGGGCTGAGTTAGAACAGAGCCGTGATATTTCCAAGCCTTCATGTGTTCCGTGAGAAAGACAGAGCATCAGGGTGAAGTCTTACCTCCCAAAGTAGCGTTGCGTAAACGTCGCGATAAAACTAATTTCGATGGTCAGGCCGATAATTGCCTCGCACGCGGCAAACACCGCCATCGGAAACGTCGGGAGAAAACCGCCGGGAAAGAAACCACGCCCATGAAACGAGATGATGCTGATGATGAGGGCGTACAATGGAGAAATCGATGCTTGATGCCCCGACAATAGGGCAAGCGAAAAATAGATGATTGCAAAGCTGAGGATCGTTGAAATATAAGCAATCACGGTGCGGCCTGGCTTGTACCCATACCCGGCCAGCACGTCAAGAAAGCACGAAAAGAAGTATGATCCATAGGAGCGGGCGCCGCTCCGCCACAGGACTCGCTTCTGTAGCACATGGGCGCGATAGGCAAAACGATCAGCCGCTTCGTTCAACCCCTGGGCACGCAGGACCACCGCGAGTTGCCTGTACGCGCGCACAGCGGCCCGGAACCGCTCCAGTTCCAGTTGCTGCTGCGTCTCCGGTTGCGCCCGCTCCTCTCGCACCAGCCGTTCGCGCAACTTTTTTGTCAGGGCAGGCGAACGCAAGACATAGCTCACAACCACGTCGCTGACCTCTTGTGCCCGCAGCATCATATCTACCGCTCGTTCAGCCCCGGCAGGCAAACCTCGTTCTCCGTATTGCGCACCTTCCTCCTCCTCAATCTTGAGTGGGCCAGCGATCGTCTCGTCGCCCAGCCGTTTCACATCTGCCCAATCGACAACGGTGAGATTCACATCGCCCCAGTGCACATCGGCCAGCGCAATATACCCATACTGATCGTTGCCAACATGAATCCCATCGAGATGTGTGCGGGTATTCAGGAAGACCCCTCGCAGGTCTGCCGCCGGCAAGACCTCTGGGAAGTGCGGCATCCATACGCGCAGGCGTTTGAGTTCATCACTGCCGAGCGCTTTCCCCTCAAAGTACGCACCTGGTAGACTGGTCCCTTCCAGGTGAGCGCCAACGAGCCTTGCCCCCTCAAGATGAGCTACGAACAAGTTCGCTTCTTCCAGGTAGGCTCCTTGCAGCATTGCTCCTTCAAGATGGGCCTCAAGCAACGTTGACCCTTGCAGGTGTGCCTTTGTGAGATCAACTCCCTCCAGGTGTGTGCCCGCGAGTATGGCCTGTTTGAGCGAAGCCTTGCCCAGATCAGCACCTTCCAGGTGCGCCTCCACCAGCACAGCTTGGTCCAACATCACCCAGCTTAGTTGCGCCCCTTGTAACTGCGCATTGCTCAAATCTGCTTTTGCCAGATTTGCCGCTGCTGCCCTGCTTTGCTCAACGGTCGCGTGACGGCCCTCTTCCAACGACAGCCCCGCGTGCAAGCACATCAAAGGCAGATCGCTCAAATTCACCTGTGACAGGTCAACCCCTCTCACATCAAGTCCGAACGACTTATGCTGATTCCCGCCTTTGCTACCACGTTTACTCTCCTCAGCATTCCCCTGTTCTTCCCTCGCCAACAGCCACTCGACATCCGCGCGGCTCAACCGCACTCCCTTGAAGGGATACATCCCGCGCTCGATATCAACAACCCCTTGGTAATAGCTCAACAATCGTTGTTGCCGCTCTTCGTCGATTGTCGGCTCGGTACGCCACGGCTGCCCCTGCTCTTTCCAGTAAGCTTTCCACGTCTCTGAGTTATGTGTATTGGAAGGGGACATTGACGATGAAGGATGATCTTGCATAAGGATGTGCCTCGATGATTTTATCAGGTCAAAAGGGGTCGGCGTAATCCCTGTGCAGCTATTGTAACGACTGAAGAATTGAACGTCAAGTATCACAGCCCACTCGGCTCCGTGTGGTCGTCCGGGAGCGAGGTGGCAAGGCGTTGGGCGTGCTGCAGTACCGGGTGAATCTGTGGCCCAGCCAGAAAGCGCGACCGCAGCGTCTTATCCTTGATGCCCTCAGCCAGTCCCTGGATGATCCTCGCCGCCTCCCTAAACGCCTTGCGAGCTCGCACAGACTCACCCCCTACCTCATACATGCTTCCCAAGGCCGCCTGGATCTGCCACTGTTCTGCTGGCAAGCCAATCTCTGCTGCCAGCTGAGCGGCCTCGCGCAAATGGCCGATGGCTCGCTCCCTCACCCCTTCCCATGCAGCGAGGATCGCCAACGACCGGAGATAGGGAATGCGGAAGCGCCGATTGGACACCAGGCGTTCCTCCAGGCGTCGCACTGCTTCTCGCGCCTGGTGCTCATCCCCCCACGCAGTAAGGCCTCCATCTCATACGTACGGTAGAAATCCAGCAGGAGCAATGGCATATCAGCGCTCTTACTCTTCCGTATAGCGATGGCTTGCACGGCATACGTGTGGGCCTGCTCCCACTCGCCTGTCACGGCATAGTTCATGCACAACTGCGACAAGGCGGGTGTGCGCAATCGTCCGAGATCTAACGTCTCTGCCATGGCGTCTGCCTCTGCGAGCGTGCTGCGCGCCTCTTCCCACTGCTGCAAGGCGTGATAGGTACTTCCCCGGGGGGTGAGAACGTGCTGGAAGTTGATCGTCGGGGGAAGGGTCCGCGCAAATGCCATGGTGTGTTGCGTGATCTCGAACGCCTCTTCATAGGTCCCCGCGTCCAGCAAGCCATACGTGAGGGCATTCGTACTGGCGACGTGGACCCAGGCGTTCTTGCTCTCTTGGGAAAGCGCGAATGCCCTGCGGCTACTGTGTATGCTGCCAGGCACTTGCCCAGCATGCACTTGCGCCAACGCCAGCAGCGCCCAGCAAAAAGCTTCTGAGGCGCGATTCGTCAAGGATTGGGTGAGCGGAGCGCCAGTGATAAAGGAGGGAAGTGACAGATCCCGCGAAGCGAAAGGCTCGCGGCCCTGGAGCGCATACAACGCCAGGGATGCTTCCACAGAGTGTATTGCCTCTTCAAAGTCTCCGCCAAGAAGATGGATCCATCCCAGTGAGCAGAGACTTCTGGCTTCCAGTTCCTGATTGTGGAGTGCTCGTGCCAGGGAGAGCGCCTGCTGTCCATGAGGCAAGGCACGCGTTGGATTCCCCCACATGACGGCTGTAATGAGGGCCAGGTTCCACTCCGTTTCCGCCAGCGCCCGCTGATCGTGACCGGTCTCGGCCATGTGCCAGGCCTCCTCAAGCAGCGCTCGCACCTTCGGCTTGTCGTTAGACTGTTGGAGTGCCAGGATGGCAAGGCGATTGAGGGTCATGCTGATCAGCGTAGGCAGACGATGCTGGTGTGCATAGGCGAGCAGCTCTTCATACGCCTCCTGGGCCTGCTGCCAGGCGTTCTGGAAGGCATAGGCTCGCCCCAGATGGGCATAGAGACGTTCGACCTCCAAGGCCGGAAGCTCAGTCTGGAGCCGCTGTGACTCTTGCAGCAAGGCACGCGCCTGTTCATAATGCCCGATGGCGTCTGCTACGGCGAAGACGGCCACCGCCTCCATCCCGGCCTGCACGCTGGAGCGATAGGCTGCCTCAGCCTCTCCGGCTAGCAGTGCATGATAGGCCAGCTCGGCGGCTCGCGCTCCCTCGCGCTCGAGCACCGCCAAGGCGCGCTGGTGCAAGACCTGCCGCCGCGCCTCGCCCAGTTCCGTATAGACCACGTCGCGCATCAGGTCATGGGCGAAGCGATAGCTGCCCTGCCGACCGACCCGGGCTTGCTCCTCACACAGCATACCACTCTTGATGGCCTCCTCCAGGATCTCGACTCCTGCGTGTGTTCTCTGTCCTCCGTACAGGCTGCCCACCTCGGCCACCTGCCACAGATGCTGGGCGGTCGCTTGCGTCCCCAGCACAGCGCTGGCCATCACGAGCTGATGCGAGGGCTGTGTGAGCTTCGCCAGACGTGACTGGATCAGCGCGCGCACCGAGGGCGGCAACAGTTCGCGCCGGGATCGCTCCTGCGCAACCGCCGCGGCCATGTCCACGGTCGGCTCCAGCCACCAGGTGCCATCCGCTCCCATCCGTGGCACCAACAGTTCCCGCTCCCGCAACAGCTTGAGCGTCTCCAGCAGGTACACCGGCTGCCCCCCGGTCTGCGCAAAGAGGAAGTCGGCCAGCACCGAGAGCTTCGTCTCCCGCGCGTGTGAAGGCGATGCCCCTGGCCCGGTGGTGGGGGGGCGAACCGTGCCATGCTCCCCCTCCCCGACAAGCGCCTCGATGAGCTGGAGCGTCTCCGCCTGGCTGAGGGGCTGCAACAAGACCTGCGTCACCGGCAGATCACGTCCCAGGTTGACCAACTGAGCGGAAAGCCGCGGGTTGAGCTCCAGTTCTTCACTGCGCAGCGTGCAAAGCCACAGCACCCGGCTGCCATGTTCCTTCCAGAAGTATCCCAGGTAGCGGAGCAGGTCCAGGGAGGCCTCATCCACCCACTGCAGGTCATCCACGAGCAGCACCAGGGGTGCGCGCTGGCACAGCGCGTCGAGGAGCCGCGCCACCGCTTCAAAGAGCCGTCCTTTGGCGGTCAGCTCATCCTCGGTGGGAGCCGGCAGGTCGGGATAGCGCACGCGCAGTTCCGGCAGCAGGCGCGAGAGCTCAGCCAGCCATTTCTCTCCGGCAAGAAGCTGCTCACCACCCAAACCTTCCGCGATCTGTTCCGCTCGCAGATCATTGATTCCTCGGAAGGCCTCACGATCAAAGATATTACGTTCCTGTTCGCCGACTTGAAAGGGTCCACAGAACTCTACGACCGAATTGGGGATGCTAACGCCTATTTCCTGGTAGGACAACACTTTGAAACCTTAAGGCAGGCGATTGTTGCCAATGCTGGCTCCATTGTGAAAACGACAGGAGGTGCTTCCTGCTCAGCACCATGATCTGATCTTCACCTGGTCAGGCTCTGATCCATCATGAGGGTGGAGATGCGTCTTCCGTCAGACGGGAGCGCTTGAGCGGTCTCAGTAGGGTTTTTTTACAATCTGGTGGGCAGACACTCCGCTCTGGATGATCGCAGCTCCATCGCTTCCGGGTGAGCAACGTTCCCGTTCAGGGCTGCTACGAAGTTGGAGCACTACATACATGAAGGAAGGTACAAGATGAGTACTGGAGAAAGGTATCCAGTGAGGGAGAATGGCCTCGTGATTGTCGATCCCCTCAATGATTTCAGGGTGTTGAAAAACTCTATTGTAGAGCCTTTTGACGAGGAAAAAAGTCAAATGCCTCTTTCATTTGTGGGAAATTCGTTTCCTTTTTGACAGTAGAACAGGACAATTCGTCCCCTTCAAAGCTCAGCAGTTTAGTTTTTCAACAGGCTGGGGGTGTTCTGGGCACTTGGCTACGTGAGCGTAATGAGAACAATCCCGTTGTCAGTAAGTTGGTTCAGGATTACATCAGCTGGTAGCACGGTTGCGATTTGTACGAGCATTGCAGTTACAACTTTTCACTTTAGTTAGGACAGGCCGTCCCACTTTGTGCAATGGCGCATGTCCATTTACTTCAAAGAGGGATTTATATAGATTTGCCTTGGCTGTTTCTGTTCTTGAGCCATCATCTCCTGTACTTCCTGCCCCTTTTCTTGGAGGCGTTGTAGCAAATCTTCGACACTTTGTTCACATTGTTTATTGATGTCAAGTTCTTGAACATGCTGGCAATATGTTCGCGCCTGCCTAACCATAGTTTGCGCTTGAGTCCAATCTTTAGACTTTTGTAACTCGTGTAACTTACCTTCAGAAGCCAAAGCTAGGTGCAAATAAATTTCGGCTTGAGCCGTAAGAGTCAAGGCATACTTCAGACAGATTATCGCTGCGTCGAATTCGCCTAGCTTATAGTGAATCCAACCCTTACAGTCTGGATATTTTGCCGGAAATTGAATTTCTGTCGACTCATCCTTACTCAAACTACTTAGCTCTTCATTCAATTCTTTTATCTGATCCTGTGCTTTATTGATAAGATTCAGAGCATCCTCAAGGTTCATGCTGCGTTCTGCATATGCAAAAGCTTGACCCCATTGTGCCAATGCTAGCATCTCACCCAAAGATATATGCCCTATGGATTCGAACTCAGACTCGACAATGTTATAAATTGGTTTGCCTTCGCTATTCCATTTTTCCTTTAATTCCTCAGCATATCTCTGTAACAAGCGGAAATTTTCAATACTTTCATCGTACTCGCTGTGTCTCAAATATGCGTACCCTAAATAAAAGGTTGACGTCAGTCGCGCAAATTTGAATGTTCTAGAAATACTTAAGTATGAAATCGCTTCCTCATACTCAGACAGGGCAAAATAAAAGTAACCAAGAAAATAGTATGCAGCCAATTTCTTTTGCCGTTGGTTGCTTTCGTAGAACTCAATAGCTTGTTTTAGGTAACTGATTGCTTGTTGATATACCGTATTTCTTCGAGATAGCTCACGGCGATGCTGTGCCAGTTTCACATAAGCATGCCCAATTTTAAAGTGGATTTCAGGACTATCTGGCTCCTTCATGCCAGCATTCCTCCGCAAGAGTCCATCTTGCCATGCCTCAATGGCATGCTCAAATTCGTCAAGTTTAAAATAAATATCACCAAGCGCCACACGCTCG
>Ga0209283_10001953_pt1 | contig 11445 bp, 10 predicted proteins | sample CZO8metaG_2_FD_188354 | JGI IMG/M metagenome (GOLD analysis project Ga0209283, IMG submission 188354) | Vadose zone soil microbial communities from the Eel River Critical Zone Observatory, Northern California, USA - CZOApr15con2H1.8 metaG... | ecosystem: Environmental > Terrestrial > Soil >...
CCGTTCCTGGATTCGGGTTCGTTCTCCACAATCGCGGATCGCTCTTCACCCTTGATCCGAACAGTCCGAATCTGATCGCTCCCCACCACCGGCCCTACAACACGCTCTCAACCGGATTCGTGATGCAGAACGATCGGCCGCTGATGACCCTGGGATTAATGGGCGGCGACATGCAGGCACAGGGGCATGCGCAGGTGCTGGTGAACATCATCGACCTCGGCGCAAACGTTCAAGCAGCCACGGACATGGCTCGCTTCCACCACAGCGAGGTTCCAAATATTTTGCAGCTCGAGGGGCCGCTCTATGAGCTGTTGGCGGGAGACCTTGCAGGGATGGGCCATAACATCGCAAGGATCACCGGATCGGGGGTCGGAGGCTACCAGGCGATCATGTTCACACCGTACACCGGCGATTCAAGGCCCCCAAGCAGCGACGCGTCCGTCGTGAACGGTTTTTACCGCGCTGGTTCAGACCACCGGAAGGACGGTCTAGCTATCGGCTGGTGAGCACATCAGTCTGACCTCGCTGCCAGGATGAAGGAGCGGCGAACTTGGGGAGTCTTCCGGGTTTGAGGTTACGGCCTATGAGCCGCCCGTTGCGCCTTGCGATTTCGGTGCGGTGTGAGATGTTTCTGTTGGATGTCGACCACGCCCGCTCAGATCGGATCGCCCGGACTGTGGATCGGCTTCTCGAGTTTCGTCCTCGCCGCGCTGCTGCTCGACTTCTTCATCTTCCACCGCAAATCACAGGTGGTCCCGATCAAGCAGGCCCTCGGGTGGGTAACACTCTGGGTGGCCGTGGCGATGGCGTCGATGGTGGCCTTGCGCCTTCGCTTTGGATCCGAGCCATCGCTGCAGTTCCTGGCGGGCTATCTGCTCGAGTATGCGCTCTCGGTCGATAACCTGTTCGTCTTTCTCATTATTTTTACCTATTTCGCCGTGCCAGCCACTGCCAAGGACCGGGTGCTCTTCCTTGGCATTCTCGGATCGATTGCCTTGCGCGGCGTGTTCATCCTCGTCGGCTCGGCGCTTGTCCATCAGTACCATTGGATTCTCTACCTCTTGGCGGTGTTCCTAATTTTCACCGGCCTCAAACTGATGTTCCAGAAAGGCGAGGAGGAGGTCGCGATCCAGAACAGCCCGGTGATCAAGGTCTTCCGCCGGCTAGTACCCATGGTCGCGACCTATCGTGGAGACAAGTTCCTGGTTAAGGAAGAAGGCCACTGGCTCGCCACGCCTCTGCTGCTGGTGGTCGCAGTGGTCGGATTCACTGACGTTATCTTTGCCACCGACTCGATCCCGGCGATCTTCGGCGTGACCGAAGATCCGTTTATCATCTACAGCTCGAACATCTTCGCGGTCCTGGGCCTGCGGGCGCTTTTCTTCATCCTGTCGCACCTGATGACCAAGTTCCACCTTCTGAAATTGGGCCTGGCTGTGATTCTCTGCTTTATCGGGGTGAAGATGTTGATTGCCGATTTTCACCGGCTCCAGTTCGTGGAATCGATCGGGATCACCCAACCGCTCCGGATCCCGATCGGCGTAGCCCTCGGAGTGGTGGCGGGGGTACTCGCAATCTCGGTGGTCGCCTCGGTGATCCTTCCACCCAAGCAAGAGTCGGACGCGTCCAGGCCCTCGTAGCGCCTTGGTGCTACTTCGGCACCTCGAGAGAGGAGGAACCGCTTGGATCGGCGATTGCTTGTGGGGGAGTTCGCCGCCGCCGCCGCCGAAGCGCCGTGATTGCGGGCAGAACGAAGAAGAAGATCGCCACAGCGCTGATCACGCCTGAGATCGGTCGGCTGAAAAAGATGAGCGGGGATCCCTGGGACATGATCAGGCTCTGGCGCAGGGCGTTCTCAGCCATGTCGCCGAGTACCAGGGCCAAGACGAGGGGCGCCAGCGGGTAGTCGAGCTTTTTGAAAGCGTACCCCACGATTCCGAAAAGGATCATGTACCAGATGTCGATCATGTTGTTATGGACGGCGTAGGAACCGACGGCGCAGATCACGACGATGAAGGGCGTCAGGATCGCAAACGGAATGCGCAGGATGGCGGCGAAAGCCGGCACAAACGCCAAGACCATGATCACGCCGATCAAATTACCGGTGTACATGCTCGCAATCAGCCCCCATACGAAATCCGGCTGCTCCTTGAAGAGCAAAGGGCCTGGCTGCAGGCCCCAGATAATCAGACCGCCGAACATCACCGCCGCCGTCGGGGATCCGGGGATCCCGAGCGTAAGCATCGGCAACATGGCAGCCACGCCCGCTGCGTGCGCAGCGGTCTCGGGCGCCACCACGCCCTCAAGTTCTCCTTTGCCGAAGCGTTCCGAGTGCTTCGAGAACCGCTTGGCGAAAGAGTAACTCATGAACGAAGCGGGCGTGGCACCTCCCGGCTTGAACCCCATCCAGAACCCGATCAGGCAACTCCGGATGAAGGTCCGCCAGTACTGCCCCAACTGTTTCCAGGTATCCAGAACCACGCGGAGATTGATCCTCGCCTTGGCTCCCTCGAACTTAAGCCCCTCCTCCACGCTCAGGAGGATCTCGCCGATCCCGAAGAGTCCGATCACTGCCACGATGAAATCAAACCCTGTCATCAGCGGGGTGAGTCCGAAGGTGAGACGAAGCTGCCCGGTTACAATGTCCAAACCGACCGCAGCGAGGATAAATCCAAGGACGATTGAGACGAGTGACTTGAGCGGGTTCCCGCCCCCCAAGCCGACGAAGCTCGAGAAGGTGAGCAGCTGAATCGCAAAGAACTCTGGCGGTCCGAACTTCAGCGCAACCTCTGCCAGGACCGGCGCGAAAAAAGTGATCAGGACCGTCGCGAAGAGGGCTCCAACGAAGGATGACGAAAACGCCGCGGTGAGCGCCTGACCGCCCTTCCCCTGTTTGGCCAATGGATAACCGTCGAACGTCGTCGCCACCGACCACGGCTCTCCGGGGATGTTGAACAGCACCGAGGTAATGGCGCCGCCGAACAGCGCTCCCCAGTAGAGGGAGGTGAGCAAAATGATCGCCGAGGTGGGTGGCATTCGGAACGTCAGCGGGAGCAGGATCGCCACCCCGTTGGCGCCACCAAGCCCCGGGAGCACCCCGATGATGGTTCCGAGAGAGATCCCGACCACCGCCATCATCAGGTTGAACGGTGTGATCGCCACGTGAAAGCCGTGGATGATGTTGTCGATCCCCATCGATCAGTAACCGAGCCAGGCTTCAAGGGGTCCCTTCGGCAGCGACACCAGGAACCATTTCTCGAACACCAGAAAGGTCAGCAGGGGAACGGAAACCGCGACCAGAACCGACGAAATCCAGGAGTGCCGCCCCGCCCACCGCATGTAAAAACCGAGGTAGAGCGCCGAGGCGACGTACAGGCCGATGAAGTGGATAAGCAGCACCATTGCCGCCGCCGGCCACAAGACCTTGAGCACCGGGCCGAGCTGCTCGCGGCTGACGAACGGTTTGTCTGACTTCCGGCGCACTGCCTGCACCGTGATTGTCCCGCAGGCGGTAAGCAGGATGGTCGCTAGCCAGAAGGGAAAGAAGCCACTCTTAGGACCATCGGTCCCCCAACCGAAGCCGAGGCGGATAGCGTCGAAGAGGACAACCCCTCCCAACACCATTAAGAACGACGCAGTGACGATATCGGCCGCGCGCATTTGTTACTTGAGCAGGCCGCCCTTCGCCATCAGCTGTTTGTGGAGGCTCTCGTTCTCCTCGAGCCACTTGACATACTCGGCGCCAGTGGCGAAGGCGGGCTTGAGCGCTCCTTCCTCCATGTACTTCTTGAAGTCGGGTGTATCGAAGACCTTCCTGAGAAACGCCACGTACCATGCGATTGCATCCTTGGGCATGTCTGGGGCCCCGAAAATGCCGCGAAGCATCAGGTACTGAATGTCCACGCCGAGCGCCTCTTTTACCGTCGGGATTTCCTTCCATGCGGGATCCGGAATGTGCGCCGCATCGAAGACCGCGAGGGGTCGGACGCGGCCCGCCTTCCAGTGACTCACACACTCGATCGGGTTGTTGACGGTCGAATCGACGTGCTTGCCGACCAGGTTGACGCACACTTCGCCGCCGCCCTTGAATGGCACATAAGTGAACTTGATTCCCAGGGCCTGCTCGAGCTGGATGGTAATGATCTGGTCCTCTTGGGCAGAACCCGTCCCGCCCATCTTCATCCGGTTGCCTCCACCCGATCGTTCCTTGACAACGGCAATGTACTCTTTGGCCGTCTTGTACGGAGTCTCCGCGTTCACCCAGAGAATGAATTGGTCGAGCGCCATTCGCGCGACCGGCGTCAGATCCTTCCAATGAAAGGGCACTCCGGTATGAAGGGGCGTGGTGAACAAGTTTGAGAGCGTGATGACGATCGTATGAGCATCGCCTTTCTTCCCCTTCACGTAGAGGAAGCCTTCCGCGCCGGCCCCCCCCGACTTGTTGATTGCAATCAGCGGCTGCGGCGACAGCTTGTGCTTTTCTGCGATTCCGCTGATCAAGCGAGCCATCTGATCTGCACCACCGCCCGTGCCAGCCGGAATGACGAACTCGATCGGCTTGGTTGGCTCCCACGCATGGGCAGGGGTAGAGACAAAGGCAGCTGCGCCTACCATCGTTGCAACTGTCGCCACAGAGAGAGATCCTCTGCTACGAATTTGGCGTTTCATCGTTCCCCTCCCGGTTACTGGTTACCGCTCGGTGAACCGCCCCCGCAAACGGTGTGAAGGCTTTCGACGCTACCCGCTCACCAATCTCTGCACATCCGATGCACCGAGAGAAAGTACATACCCTGTTGTCTCACCACGTTTAACGCGGGCATCCTTAGCATGGCATACCCGCACGCCGCTAAGGTGCAGCCTTGGCTGCACCTTAGCGTCAGCCTCAGGCCGGCGGGCGATCCCCGTCGATCTGTTTGCGGAACGGGATCACGCCTGGAATCAGCCAGCGCTCCCACATCTCATCGATCTTGCTCTGGAAGTAGTCGAAGTCGTCATCAGTGAAGTGTGCGAAGCGTCCCTGCCGTAGCAAGTAATCGCGCACCGGAGTCCGCTTGAGCTGTCCGTCCGCGATCGCCCTGGTCTTTCCAATCAGCTTGAGAACGCCGTTCTCCACTTCATACAAGGGCCAGACGCCGCTGGCCACCGCCAGCTCCCCGAGCTCGTGCGATTGGATCGGATCGTAGTCCCAGCCCTTGGGGCAAGGGTCGAGGGAGTGGATGAAAGTCGGCCCACCGATCGACAGAGCCTTCCGCACGCTGTTCATCGCGTCGACGGCGTAGGACATGCAGACCGTCGCTACGTAGCGGCACCCAGGGTGGCCCGCCGCGAGCATCCCAGCGGTGTTCTTCTTCCACCTGTGGTGCATGATCCGCTTCACCTTGCCCGGTGTGCTGAAGGTGGTGTTCGCCCCGTACGGCGTGGAGCCCGACAGTTGGATGTCGGTGTTGGCATACGACTCGTTGTCGTACATCAGGATCAAGAGGTTGTAATCCGGATGGGTGAGGGTAGCGGAGATCGCCGACAGCCCCATGTCCGCGCCACCGCCGTCGCCGCAGAAGGCGATCACGTTGATCGGCTCATTCTTCATCTTGCCCTTGCGCATCAGCGCCTTCAGGCCGGCCGCTGTACCCAGCCCGGCCGAGCCGCTCGACCCGAGCTGGGTGTGCATCCAGGGGACGACCCACGAGGTGCTGTAGTAGGTCGTATTCGCCACGTACATGCACCCAGTGCTGCCCAGGACGATGGTCCGAGGTCCGGCCGCTTTGACCATCATCTTCATCACCAGCGCCGATTCACAGCCCTGACAGGTTCGATGCCCGGAGGTAAAGAACTCCTCCAACGGCACCTTCTTGACGCCCTTGAAGGCATCGAGCTGCTGCGTCGGCTGTCGCTTCAACAACTCCGCCAGCTCTCTATCGTTCGCCACGGTGGCCATCTCCAAATCCTCCTTACTGGTTAATCCAAAGCCAAAGTCATTTACGCCCAAAGCTACTCGCGCAACCCGATCCACTGCGTTCCGGGCTGCGGCTTTCCCTCCGCGGCCAGGTAAATGCTGTTGGTCATTCTCTTGACGTCCGGAACGGTCACCTCGCGACCTCCGAGGCCGCAGATGAAGCCCACCACCGGCGGGCGCTTGGCGGCAGGGTACATCGCCGCGCGCACCTCAGTGGCGAGGACTCCGCTCGCGTACGGCGAACCGAGCGAGAAGTCGCGGTCGATCACCCCGACCGCCTTGAACCGGCCCAGGGTCGCGGCCAGTTCCTGGGCGGCGAACGGCCGGAACCAGCGCAGCCGCACGAAGCCCACCTTCTGGCCCAGCTCGCGCATCTGCCGGATCGCCACCCTGACCGGATTGGAAAGAGTGCCCATCCCGATCAGCACCACGTCTGCGTCGTCGGTCTGATACTCCTCGAAGAACGGGTTTCCATATTTCCGGCCGAAAATCTTCTCGAAGTCGGCGTAAGCCTCGCGGATCACGGTGCTGGACCTCTCCATCGCGGCCGCGTTCTGGCGCCGGATCTCCATCAGCCAGTCCTCGTTCACTTGCGGGGCAATGGTGATCGGATTGTCTGGGTGGAGCAGAAGGTCGCCCCGGTTGTAGCGAGGCAGAAAAGCGTTCACCTTCTCCTGGGATGGAATCTTCACCAGCGCCTGCGAGTGGGTGAGAAAGGCGCCGTCACAGCTGATCGCGCAAGGCAAGAAGACGCGCCGATCCTCCGCCACCCGGTAGGCGATCAGCGCGGTGTCGAGCGCCTCCTGCGGGCTGTCGACCCAAACCAGCTGCCAGCCTAAATCGCGCACCGCCAGCGCGTCGTTGTGCTCGACCCCGAACGCCCCTGGGTCGTCGAGCGCGCGGTTGCCCACCATCGCCACCATCGGGATGCGCAGCGCGGGGGTCACGGTGAGCGCCTCGAAGGCATACATCCATCCCACCCCGCTGGAGCCGCAAAACACTCGCGCCCCCACCGCCGAGGCGTGCTTGACGATCTCGAACTGCGAGTGCTCGCTCTCCGCGACGATGTACTCACAGTCCAGCTCCCCGTTCGACACTAGCTTGGCCACGTACTGCATCACCGTGTCGTAGGGCCGGATCGGGTAGGCGGTGATCACGTCCACGTCGGCCAGCTTGCAGGCCACCGCGATCGCCTCGCTTCCGGTGATCAGCGAGGTCTCCTCGGTGGTCGGACGTTGCTGCTTCGGGGTTGCTACGGATACCTGCGCCTCTGGCATGACGGCTCTCCCTTTAGAAAGCGTTGTTCAACCCTCTTTGGCGATCTCCAACATCTCTGGAACCTGCTCCTCATACTGCCCGCGGTAACGGAAGCCGTGGGAGCGCTCGGGCCTGTTCGCAATCTTCGACTCGAGCCAGCCATGGTAGCCCTGCTTGTCCTTTCTCCACATTTCCCACTGACTGGCGTTGTCCGAGAACTGCGCCTCGTTCACCATCGTGACGCACTTGTCGACTGGGCAGACCGCTTCGCACACTCCGCAGCCGCAGCATGCCTGCATGTTGGCATCGTAGAGGCCGTCGGGCGTGACATCGAAGCAGGAGTCTGGACACTGCAGCCAGCAGAGCGTGCACTTGATACAGGTGTCGAAGTTCACTACCGGCCGCATGGTGCGGGTGGTGAACTTCTTGAAGGTCGGGTTGCGCTCCGGTCGAAAGCCGCCCGACTTGCCGTTGGTGGGATCGGTCATCGCGCCACCTCGAGCGATGGAGGGGATGGCGATTCCCTCGCGCATCTCCGTCCATTTCGGCATCACGAACTCGTACGGCTTCTCCGGATCGCCCTGCGTAGGTTGCACCGTGACGGTACTGGTGCGCTCGTAAGCGCGCAGCGCGGAGGTGGCCTTGAGCTCGCTATCCCACTCGTCCCGGATCGCCTGCTGGACCGAGGCCAGGCTGAACAAATCGGGCAGGACCTTGGCGATAGCACCCAGGATGCGCACGTCGGAGTGGTCGTCCTTGTAGACCCAGAGGCCGGAGAAGCTGGGAGTGCCTCTCACGATCGCCAGCTGGTAAGGGTGCTCCTTGCGGTGAGTCATCCCGATCAGGGTCTCGGGGCTCTCGTGGGAGGTCACAATCAGCGTGCCGCCGGGCTTCGTCAGCCGGTTGATGGGCTGGAGCCCGTACCAAGCCCACGACTCCACGCCTTTGCAGAGGGTGTCGTCCACGGCGATGGTGACGTCGACCTCCTTGGGCTCGTACTTGGCCATCCCCTCTTCGAGGGTCAGGTCGTCGGTGGCGACGATCGCGAAGTTCTTGGCCGGGATGCCATTGCGCTCCGGGCTGTCCCCATACCGGCCGAAGGTGATGCCAGGCTTCCCCTCGCGGTGAGCTGCGAGCACGATCGCCCGGCCAATATTCTTCGCCAAGGTCTTCTGGAAGATACCGCGATAGACGATTTCGACTGCGAACAGACGGCTCATCTCAGCCTCCAATTTCAGAATTGCCGGACCACGATTCCTTCGATCTCCCTCAGATGCTTGCGCGCCACACGCTCAGCGGCAGCCCCGTCGCGCCGCTTGATCGCCCTTAGGATCCGCAGATGACCTTCGTAAGACCGTTCGCGCCGACCCGGTACTTGAAGCGATCGGGCACGGCTCTCGCGGAGCAGATCCATCAAAATGTCCAGAACCTTGAGCACCACGCTGTTGCGAGCCGCCAGCGCGATCGTCCGGTGGAACTCAGAGTCCTCCGCGATGGTCTCCTCTCCGCGGCGCATCTTTTCACGCTGCCGCTTGAGGATGTCCTCGAGCTGAGCGATCTCCTCATCGCTGGCATTGACCGCCGCGCGTGCCGCCAGGGCAGGCTCGATCATTCGACGCACATCCAACAGCTCGGCGACCAGTCCACGCTTGCGCAACAACACGCTGGCCAGCGGCACCACCAACGAATCGGTGGAGAAGTCGCGGACGACGGTGCCCTTGCCGTGTTGGGACTCCAGAATGCCCATCACTTCCAAGGTGCGGATCGCGTCTCGAACGGAGCTGCGACTAACCCCCAACTGCGATGCGAGCTCGCGCTCAGCCGGCAAATGATCGCCGGTCTTGAGCACCCCTTTGGCGATCAGCTGCTGGATTTGGTCCGCTACCTGGTGGTAGCGGCGTGCCTTGCGGATTGTCTTGAAATGCGCTGCGGCGCCGCTTGCCAGCGTCCCCTTCCCAGACGATGCCACCGAGTTCTTCATCCGCCTCCCCTGGTTGGGTCATCAGGTGATCGGACCACTTATGCCTACCATCCCACTTTCTAAGTCGGAGTCAAGAGGGCAGTTTTAGGAGCGCGAATTTCGGGGCAAGGCGAGCCCGCTTGAGTGGCTGGTCAACTTCAAGGATGCGAGTCGGGCAAGTCCAGACTGAAAAAATGCACCCTTTGCCGGGCGTTTTCTACTTGTCCTTCTTTGAGCCCACCGCACTCGTCCTCCACATCCACCAACACCCGGCCCTGGGCCGCGCGAGCGCTTCCAACAACATCTGCGAGCGCGGGCGATTCTCCATCGTAAGAACGCCCTCTTTTTCAAGACGCTCAACGGCGCACGCGTCGCCGATCTCTTCATGAGCTTCATCCACACCGCCGAGCTCAACGGCGTCGCGCCGTTCGACTACCTCGTCGCCGTGCTTCGCAACCCCGATCAGGCTACTGCGATGCCCGCCGCTTGGCTGCCCTGGACCTTTCTCAAATCTCCGGCCTCAGGCCCAGACCCGCCCTGGTCGACAGCCGCCCCGGCCCGTCAAGCACCCTTACCGGAAAAGACACAAACCAACGCCATCCTCGTGTTCTGGGTTGCCATCGCTCTTCCCCTCTGGTTGTAGGGTGTGCTCCTCTCCGATACACAAGTCAATCGGGGATGGCCGCAGTTGCCCTCGAGGAGCTGGCCCATTCCACTCGGGGACTGAGCGTCCGAGGTTTTCTCGCCAAAAGTCAGTGGCACTTATCGTGGCGCCACAGCTGTTGCCGCAGATGGGCCACGATTTTCAATCGCCAAATGACCGAACTGGCACATTGCGGTGCGGAATCGACACAGGGGTTGAAGCCAGCCTGTTATCCCGGATCCTCTCGTCTCGAACGCGGAGTGCGCTCGCCACAATGGTCAGCACAGCGAAAAGAACAACGACCGCGCCACCTCCGAAAAAGAGCCACGGGTCCTCGCGAGCCCGCTTCAAACTCACTGAAACGCGCTCCAGTATGCTCTTGGCCACTGTATTTCTCCTCTCCAGAACTAAGTGCAGGACGACTGCTAGAAATCTCACTGCAAGATGACTGCCAGAACCTGGGAACTCGGAGACAGGGATAGGGGCGATGCGTCTGTGGTTTCCCATGGCTACCTTGAAGGCCCGGCTGATTTACTGGGCCTGTACCCATAGAGATCGCAAACGGACGGAAAAAGACGACAGCTGAATTCGATCCCGAAGACTTCGAGGAAGAACGAACCGGGAAGCTGGCTGGGTGAGCGGAACGGACGAGGCCGGGCGAAGGCGGGTGGAGATAGGCGGCAAGGCAATCTGGGGGCGCTCGAGGCCAGGCAGAGGCTGGAGCGAAGGTACGGAGCCAGTGGAGGCTCCCTCCTCGAGGTGAAGTCTGTCGCATCGTCAGAGGGCCAGCGCGAGTCGGCGCTGGGGTGGCCACTGCGCCGCGGGTGGCGAGGTGCCACGCGGGACGACGATGCCCATGTTCCGCAGCGTCTGCTCCGCCCGTGCCAGGGCTCGTCACCACCGCGAGCACCTTGCGGCGGCCCCCGCACGGGCACGCCCAGATATCCACCTCCCAGGTCCGACGATGCAGGCTCGCCCAGCCCAGTCGAGGCCTGCGAGGAGCAGCCGGTGGTGGGTCGAGCGCAGCGGTTTGAGCGCTGCTGGCACCAATTAGCTTTCGTCGGCGCGAGTGGACGCTCAATCAAGCGGCCGCGGCGAAATCAGATTAATTTTTTAAGGCTCACACCACTCATGCGAAAGACGAATCGCGCAATCACCACGGTTACGCTGGCGCTTAGCCTATTCCTGGCGGCGTTGGAGATGACCGTCGTATCCACCGCGATGCCGACGGTGGTTGGAGAGTTGGGTGGGATTGAGCACTACGCCTGGGTCTTCACCGCTTATTTACTGGCAGCGACGATCACCGTTCCGGTTTACGGAAAATTGGCCGACCTTTACGGTCGCAAGCCAGTGTTCCTCTTTGGGGTCGGATTGTTTCTTCTCGGCTCCACCTTCAGCGGATTGTCCAACAGCATTGGCGCGCTGATCGGGTTCCGGGCACTTCAAGGGCTCGGCGCGGGCGCCATGCAGCCAATCGCCCTCACGATCATCGGCGATATCTTCACCGTCAAGGAGCGCGCCAAAGTCCAGGGGGCATTCAGCGGCGTCTGGGGACTGGCTGGCCTAGTGGGCCCGCTGACCGGAGGCCTGTTGGTGAAGTATTTGTCCTGGCGGTGGGTTTTCTTCATCAAC
>Ga0209283_10001959_pt1 | contig 11425 bp, 8 predicted proteins | sample CZO8metaG_2_FD_188354 | JGI IMG/M metagenome (GOLD analysis project Ga0209283, IMG submission 188354) | Vadose zone soil microbial communities from the Eel River Critical Zone Observatory, Northern California, USA - CZOApr15con2H1.8 metaG... | ecosystem: Environmental > Terrestrial > Soil >...
ACCCGGCTTCGGTGGACAGCAATCATTCACCAGTCAACCTGGCTTTGGTGATCAACAGCAGTTTAGTAGCCCACCCGGCTTCGGTGGACAACAGCAATTTGGGGGCCAGTCAAACTTTGGTGATTTGAGTGACTTCGAGAGCCAACAGAATTTTAACGGGCAGCAACAATTTGCCACTGGAGCCGAGTTTGGAGGTCAAAGTCAGTCATTCTATGCACAGCCAAACCAGGTCCCATTTTCACAGCAGCCGAACTCTGGCTCACTGCAACAGTCACAGCAACCAGGGCAAACAGGACAAGGGCCGACAGCTCGTCAGCGACGGTTGGGTGGCCCTCAACAAAATCAATCCTCGTATGACCCATGGTCTTTCCCAAATAATGGTCAGTAACAAACCGGTCTCACTTGTTGAATGAGACTAGAATGAGTGGGTGCGCGCAGCATGTCGAATGCATTTGATAAACTATCTGTCCTCGAATCGTTTATCGAAGAGGTAAATAGTTATTTGCCGGAGATCGAGACAAACCTTGGGCGGCTGGCTCAGTCACCTGACGATATAGATGCTCTTGAGGAGACGTATCGCCGCACCCATACCATTGGCGGCTCTGCTTCGATGATGGATTTCCCTGGTTTAGCCCATGTGGCCCATGGCATGGAGGATATCCTGGGCGATGTACTGGATGGTGTGGCCACACTTGACTCGCCCACAATCGGTCTCTTACAGCGATCTCTCGGACGTATGCAGTTCCTTCTACGCGGTATTCACGATGGTGTCGACGAGCATGCAGTCATTACAGAAGACGATGCCGATTATACTCAATATCGCATCATGATTGAGTCATCCGCACAGTTGGAACAGAAGCAGGTTCCTGATCACCAGCAACCAGACATAACCCAGAAACGAGAATCTCCTGAGTCTTCGATACCATCGATTGATGAAATGTTGGCCTCCTTCCGTACTCCAACTGTGGCTGCAGGAGAAGAAATCGGCTGGCCAGAGGAACCCGTCCCGGTATCCCGCTTCGCAGGGCAGACCGAACAGGATACCCAACCTGAACCTCATACGCCGTCTGGCTCTGAACAGCCCGGTGTCTTAGAGAGGCTAGCTGCAACAACAAGTCAGCCATCTAACGCCAAAACTGCGCCCCTCACACCAACGTCATCATCAGAAGTTAAAGCTGAACCGGTTTCGGCCTCTCAGTCGCAAAATGTGAGCGGAGGCAAACAAACAGAGTTTCTCCCTCTGAATACACGCTCCGCCACTTCTGGGTCTTCGTTTCCTCATGTTTACACTGAAATGCAGGAGGAAACTCGTGCATTAGAGGTTCAAGCAACATCGCTGAAGAGCATGTTGACGCAGCTACGCATGACGGCTTCGGTTATTGAGACCCAGCGTGCTGAGTTTAGAAGCTTCCTGGATGGTTCAAAGGATGCTCTGGATCGTATGGAGGACTGGGCGGGCCAGGCTATGGGCTTGAATTTGCGCAATAGCCCCGAGCACGTACGCCGCTACCTGCCGCTTTCCGTTATGTGGGTGGCCAATAGCAAGTTGAAGAAGGTGCTCGAACTGCTCAACCAGGTGACCAGTGGCGTAGTGACAACGGATGAACAGATGCAGAGTATCTTGCAACAGTTGCAAACCTCCGTAGAAGCTTTTGGCACTACTTTTGAGCAGTTGCAGGCAGATTCGTCTGCACGCGTTCTCACACAAGATCCCGGTTGGACACCCTGGGAAATGCGCGTCGCTCGTGAGTCTGGGACAGTGCAAGAACGTGTGACCTTTGAGCGACGAGGTGATGTGCAATCTCTACGCGCCGAAACAGAGGCACAGGTGCGTGAAGAAATACGCCATGAGTACGAATCCCGTCCTTCTACCCTGGCGGCGCGTGCTGAATTAGAGCGGCAAATACGCAATGAAGTGCTTCAAGAACTAGAGGCAAGCAGACAGTTACAGGAGCGCCTGTCCGGCTCGGAGAGGCGTGAAACCCTGCAGGAGATTGAGGACCGAATACGCAATCAGATTGAGATTCAAGTACGCCGTGAGTTTCTCAACAATCTCACTGATAGGCTAATCGGATCAGAAGCAGGAAATACATCGTCACCTGTGCCCGCTGAGTTGTCTGCACCTCAGACCGCAAATATTGCAGGCCTGGCACCAGGAGCAGCAGGATTAGCTGCTTCAGCACCGGCGCAAACAGCACAGCCACCATCCTCCATCGTAGTCACATCGACGTCAGCTCCTACTCAGCCTGCCCCTCGATCTGCACCTGCGAACTTATCAACCCAGGGGTCAGCATCCTCCTTTGGCGGGGAGTTCGGCGAAGAAGCGGCTGAGATTTTCCGTCTCGAGGCTGAAGAACACCTGCAAACGATCAGCATGCGTGTGGCTGCTCTTGAAAAGTCACCTATGGATCGTGATCTCATTCAGGGCATTCGTCGTGCTACCCATACGCTTAAAGGCGCAGCTGGCATGATGGGCTTTCGTACAATTGCCGACCTGTGTCACGTTTCAGAGGATCTCTTTGACAGTGTGATGGAGGGCACCACAGCCATCTCACCGACCGTTCTCAGCATCATCCTGGATACGGCAGAAGCCCTGGATGTGCTCATCAATGGTGGGGAGGCTGAACGTGCCAATGGTGAGGCTATGGCACAAGCCCTTCGCACCCGCTATATAACGCTTCTTGGCGAAGTTAGCAGTATTGCTGAGGAAGATCTTGATACCGATGAGGAGCCTATGCTCGACTCTTCCCTGGTTGCGGGAGTCCTTGCTGGTCCTCTTCCTGCCGAAACCCATGCCCAGGCTATCCTACGCGGCGATCTGAGTGTGCGCGTCCGTCTGCAGAAGCTGGATGAACTCGTCAATCTCTTCGGTGAGCTACTCGTGAATCGCAATGTCCTGGAGGAGCGCGTTGAACGCCTGACGCGTCTTGTTGCAGATGTCGGTATAAGTAGTACACGTCTGCGTGATGTGGGCCAGAAGTTGGAGACCCGTTTTGAAGCTGCAACCTTGCCAAGCGGACGCTCATTACAAGTAGTACCTCGCAATGGTAACCAGAGCGCTGTGTATACTCTGAGCGGTTACCGTGGTGGCAACCCAAGAGACCTGACAGGAGCATCGCATTTGGCGGAGTTCGATGAACTGGAAATGGACCGCTACACCGAATTCCATCAACTCACTCGTGGTTTGAGCGAAGGCATATCGGATATGACCACGCTCAGCGCTGAGATGGAAGCTATTATTCGTGAGTGTGAAAGCGTCTTTGCCCGTGAGGGCCGCTTGAACACCACCTTCCAAGATCGCCTGCTCAAGGCCCGTCTGGTGCCACTCTCTGTCATGACTCCGCGTCTCTATCGTTCCGCTCGCTCGGTCGCCCTCAAGCAGCATAAAGAGTTTGATTTCCTGCTGGAAGGTGAATCAACAGAGATAGATCGTACCGTTTCTGAAGAGATTGCCGGACCATTGTTGCACCTGATACGGAATGCAATCAACCACGGCATTGAAACGCCAGAAGTTCGTCAACAAAAGGGTAAGTCCCCTGTTGGGCAGATTAAGTTGTCTGCTGCCTATGAGGGCAACTTGGTAGTGATTACTGTACGTGACGATGGCACTGGCATCGATCCCGAACGTGTACGTAATGCAGCTATTGCCCGCGGCCTGATTCAACCAGGCCAGGTTCTCAGTGATAATGATATCTTCGGCCTCATCTTCCAGCCCGGATTCTCGACTTCCGAGGTGTTGAGCGAGGAAAGTGGCCGCGGTGTTGGCTTGGACGTGGTACGTGATAGTGTAGCGCGCCTGAAAGGCACCCTTGAGATCGAGTTTATGCCAGGTCAGGGTACAGCCTTCACCATGAAGTTCCCAACCAGCCTGGCGATACAAAGTGCCATGATCGTGCGTGCCGGTACCCAACAGTTTGCTATTCCCATGGTGGTAGTTGAGTCGATTGGCCGTATAGACCTCTTCAAACGCTCAACATTCAACGGACGACCAGCTATCGCTGTGCGCAATGAATTCTATCCTCTCAGTTTATTGGCACAATTCTTGGGGTTGCCAGTGAGTTCACTTGATGAAAAGGCCCCAATGCTGCTCGTGAACGCAGGTGGCCACAAGGTAGCATTGGTTGTCGATGAAATCAAAGGTAAGATGGATGTGGTAATGAAGAGCTTGGGGCCGCATTTGCGCCATGTGCGTGGTGTAGCCGGTGGGACAGTCCTTGGTAATGGACGTGTGATCTTGATACTTGAATTGATGGAGCTTATTGCCAGCCGTCCCGGCCTGGCAGGAGGCCCTACGGCTATACCAACGTGGCGTGAGGGTGTTGTGGTATCAGCACCGCAGGTAGCTGCCAAATCGACTGGAACAGTGGGGGCCCCCGCAGACCGGCGGGGTGTAGCAGTATTTACACCTTCTACAGCGTCAACTGCCACGGCAAAACGAGGCAAACACCTGCTCGTGGTCGATGATAGCCCTAGCGTACGTCGCGTCGTTGGCAACATGCTCAAACAAAACGGTTGGCAGGTGCAGACGGCCCGTGACGGAGTAGAGGCGTTGGAAATGATCACCAATGAGGCACCGGCAGCAGTGCTGCTCGATATCGAAATGCCTCGCATGGATGGCTATGAACTCATGGCCACCGTACGTGCTCAAGAGCAGTATCGCACCCTTCCCCTGGTAATATTGACCTCTCGTGCTGCTGCCAAACACCAGCAGCGTGCCATGCAACTGGGCGCCAATGCATACGTCGTCAAACCATATCAGGACGAAGAACTGCTCAACACCCTCAACGCTCTTGTCTACGGAGCCACAACATCATAACTTAAAACCTGCCTAGCTCGAAAGAATCTGTTCTATGGGAGTTGAACGTGCCGTAACACGCTGGTATGTCCAGCGTCAACGCATCACCGACGAATTAGCAGCATTAGAAGCAAAACTCGCACAAGCACAAACTGAGGAACAAAGGCAACTCAGCAACGCACAACGTGCAGACATCGAAAAACAACTAGCAACCTTGCATACTAAACTGCAAACCCTCGGCCCATGCCCCAAACCAATGATGGGATAACCCCAGTCTTGCCCCACTCCTGGTACCCGCAAGGTGCACCAGGTTAAATAGCCTCCACTATCAATCTTCCCATCTCCCTTGTCCCGACTACCTCTTTGCCCGCCTCGCGCAAATCCTCGGTGCGGTATCCAGCATCGATGACAACCTCTACCGCTCTCTCAACTGCATCCGCCTCTCGTTTCAAACCCAATGACAGGCGCAGCATCATCGCAACCGTTAGAATTGCCGCGATCGGATTGGCCTTATCTTGCCCGGCAATGTCGGGCGCAGAGCCGTGAATCGGCTCGTAGAGACCAAAGACGCCGTGGTTTGTACGCCGCGTCCCCAGGCTAGCCGAAGGTAACATCCCCATAGAGCCTGCCAGCATAGACGCTTCATCGGTCAGGATATCACCAAACATATTCTCAGTAACGATCACATCGAAGCTCGCAGGACGCCGGATCAGATGCATAGCACAGGCATCCACCAGCAGATGATCAAATGCAACGTCAGGAAAATCGGCTGCAACACGGTCGGCAGTCCGTCGCCAGAGCCGCGATGAACTCAGTACATTCGCCTTATCCACCGACGTCACCTTTTTCCGCCTGCCAAGTGACAACTCAAACGCCGTACGTAGAATACGCTCAATCTCCGCCTCTGTATAAATCAAGGTATCGATAGCATCGTACCCGTGTGCCGTCTCCCTGATCTCGCTCGGTTTGCCAAAATAGATTCCACCAGTCAACTCACGCACAACAACCAGATCTGTTCCTTGCAGAACCTCAGGTTTGATAGTAGAGGCATTGAGCAGAGCCTTCAGTGGTCGTACCGGTCGCAGATTGGCAAAAAGTTCCAGGTCTTTACGTAAACGGAAGAGCGCACGTTCAGGTTGTATCTTAGCGTCCGGCCCTTCGTAGCGAGGTGAGCCACCGACTGCGCCAAATAAAATAGCATCGCTGCGCTGGCAGAGCTCCATAGTAGCATCAGAAATAGCATCCCCCTCAGCCTCAATGGCAGAGACGCCCACCAGCGCCTGAGTAGTGTTGAAAGTATGCCCATAACGGCTGGCGACCCGTTGCAGTACGCGCACTGCCTGCTCCGTAACCTCCGGGCCAATGCCGTCACCCGGCAATACTGTAATGGTGTAGGTTCCCATGAATTAGTTCGCTGCCTTTCATCTTTAGTAGGTGTGCATGGCCAATATTACTCAGATCCTGCATTCAAGATCGCGTCTATTTTGGGTTGCAAATCGAGAATGCTGACAGTAGCGGTTTCCCAGACAATATCTAAATCAATTCCATCGTAGTGATGAATAAGCTTATTGCGTGTATTGATCATCTGCCTCCAAGGTATCTCTGGGTGGCGGTCCCTGAAATCTTGCGGGATAGCAGTCGACGCCTCACCAATAATCTGAAGATAATAAATGATCGAGTTTTGCGTTCCTTCCTCCCTGTCAAACTTGCGTCGTCCGCGCTTTGTGTATTTGATGATTTTTGTGATGGCATCATGAATGTGCCCTAGTCGGTCAAATGTTTCAGTCATAGAGGCACCGCCTCTTTTAGGACACGTTCTCGAATGCGATCGTGCAGTCCTTTCTCTGTCACAATATCAACATCATGACCGAGCAAATGCTGAAGATCCGTCAGAAGTTCACTAAGGTCGAAAAGTGTACGCCCCGGCTCCATGTCGACCAACAGGTCGATATCGCTTTCTGCGTCAGCTTCCCCTCGTGCAACAGACCCAAAAACACGCACGTTGGATGCGCCATACTTTACTGCTGTACGGAGGATATCCTCTCGTTTCGCCTGTAAAAGCCCTTCAAATGCTTTTGCTGTTTTCTTCCCGCCAGTTCTGGAGTCTAGACTCTTGCTGTTTGTGGCTCTTCTATCCATCTGCTCCAAGGCTGCATCGATTTTAGATTTCAGGTCTGGCAGGTCATGCTCGACTATTTTCCATAGAGCATCTCTATCAATCTCAATGTAGTATTGAGCGAGAAAGTTCCGAAAACTGATCATTTGCTTCCAAGGTATTTCTGGGTGACGATCCTTAAAATCTTGGGAAATGGCACGTGCCACCTCACCAATAGTCTGAAGATGATTGATGACTGAAAGTCGTATGCTCTCCTCTCTGTCGAACCTACGTCGTCCCTTCTTGGCATACTGCATGATCTTTGTGATAGCTTCCCGAATGCGACGTAGCTGCTCAGATGGGTCTCTCATAAAAGGCCATCTCCTATTGTGCCCGAACCACCTCTGCCCCTGTGATATGCGGTAGCTTCGGACTCATACTATTTTCCCTCCAGCATTATTAGAGACCTCCACCAACAGTTCTAGCAAATTGTTCTTGACTAGAACGGAGTATACCATGTAGGGGTCTGTGGTGCAACGAAGTGGGAAAGTGATATAAGGAAAAGCGGTAAAACGGGCAACAAAACGAGATGCTCCTTGACAACAATGATATTGGGGTATGACAACGATTCCTGCTCTCAAAAACCTGCATATTCGATATCTGCTCAGGTTTGTGGTGTCTCAGATGCCCCTTTCGTACTGCTCTCTCTTCGACACCGACCGATATGATGGTTTACACATATTGAAACTATCCATTGCGATAAAATGTGGCCTTGTATGGATAACAGAAACCGTGTAAGATACTCTACAGGGGGATTGCACTAATTCTGTGCGGTTTGAGAGGGATCTTCGATGCCCAAACGCCGGTATGAGCGCCGAGAGCCGACCCATGAGTGGCAGCAGATTCGACCACTGCTCAAAGATACGACGCAGCTCAATTATGAGGTGATCAGACCCGTCATCTTGGGATGGCAAACACCGAAAGAGCGAGGGACAGAGACGGGCGTTTCACCACGCACGATCTACTACCGCGCCAATCTCTTTGATCAGGCAGGGATGGCTTCGTTGCTCCCTCCAGAGCCAGCGCCACCCGTCCCCAAGCTGGATAAGCGTTCGCTTCCTCCCGACATCCGACAAGAGATCGTGGATTTGCACGTGCAATATCCTGCCTTCCGACCCCACGAGATCGCAACCATCTGTTTCGTGAAATTTAATCGCAAGCCTGCACCGGCGACCATCAAGATCATTCTGGCCTCTGGCCCCAAGCCATCCACCACTGAACGCCGCTACCCCCGCTATGCGGAGATAGAGGACGGAAAAACGAGGCGGCGCACGGTCATGCAGCTTCATGTGGATGGGTGGAATGCCAAATCGATTGCCGCCTACCTGGACGTGAGTCGAACGACCGTTCACGGCATTCTTCAGCGGTTTGCAGAAGAACAGTTTGCAGGGTTGGCCGACAAATCACATGCACGCAAACAGATTAGGAAGGTTGACATTTCGACGATTCAAGAGATCAAAAAGCTGTCGGAAAATCCCCTGATTGGTGCCTATCGGGTCAGCGCGGCCCTGGAGCAGATGGGCATCAAGCTCTCGCGGTCCACCTGTGGGCGATACCTCTCAATCAACCGAAAACTGTATCACATTCAAGTTCCACGTACGCCACGCCCAAAGGCAGATATGCCGTTCAGATCAGAGAGGCGCCATCAGCATTGGTCAGTTGATATACGCTACTTAGACATGCACAACTTGGGTGGAGGCATGATTTACTGTATCAGTATTTTGGAGAACTTTTCTCGTGCCATTCTGGCTTCCGCTATCTCACGCAAGCAGGACACCGAGGCGTTTTTTGCGGTGTTTTACGATGCGGTGCGTCACTTTGGGGTGCCTTCGGTCCTGGTCTCAGACAATGGAAGTGTCTTTACCTCCCACGATACCCGCTGGACGTGTGAGCTACTCGGGATTGAGAAACAGGAAATCAAGAAAGGAAGGCCCTATCAAAATTACATTGAGGCGGCGTTTGGTGTGCAGAGACGTATGGCAGACTGGAGCTTTGAAAACGCGCATACATGGGAAGATTTGCTTGCAGCGCATGAAAAGTGGATGAGGGACTACAACTTCCAAAAACACATGGCTCACGAAAAACGAGACGATGGATGTCACAGTCCTGCCGCCGTCCTGCAATGGATCAAGGGCATCGAAGTAGCGACGGAAGTGGTCTACCAGGCGTTCTCTGGCCTCTGTGAAACGCGCAGACTTAACAAAGCAGGCTATGTTCGCTTCAGGAACTTCTTCCTCTACGGAGAGCGGAATCTGGCTGGGGAAACGGTTCAGGTCGATATCTTTCAAGATGTCCTTACTCTGGATTACCGCCAGGAGAAGCTCTCGCGCTACTCGGTGGAATGGCAACCAGATGACCATCACCTGTCCAGGGTTGGCAACCCCCGCCTTTATCATCACCGCTATCCGTCTGCACAACTGGAGTTGTGGCAGCCCGGAGAAGTGCGGTGGTTTGTGATCATCCGCGACTCTGCGCCCAAACGTCGTCGGAAGCACCGTGGCCGCATCTTGGTGATCCAACCCCCTCTCTGGTCAGAGGGGATGCAAAGCTAGTCATACTCTCTCACTCTGAAAGCAGGTCAAGAGGAGCATATGGGGTCCCGACATTTTTTCCCGGCGTTTTTCCCGCTAAGCAGCTAGTAATTCAGGCACAAGATGAGAAAGAAGCATTTGAGTAGATATCCTGGCGCAAGGCCAACAGAGCCCCTTCCTTTGGCAGCACAATCCACTTCTCTCTGTTTCTGAACTGCCCCCTGGAGGCTTGCAATCGTCACGTTCTCTTCCTACGTGCTTCTGTTCTCATCTCTTTTTCTTTTTGCTTAGCGGGAAAAACGCCGGGAAAAAATGTCGAGACCCCGTGATAGAATTTTGCACGTATCCTGGGCTTACCTCTTTTTATGATGAGGCGTGCCGCAACGCTGTTTTCTCTGCTGATGGCTCGTTTGCTTGCTGTTCGTGACTTTGACGCCATTCAGGTGAGTCCGCACTGAAGACCACATGCGATCTGTCGGAAAATTCATCGAGAGCGAGGTAGGGAGCAGTTCGCGGTGCTGGACGCAGCAGCGAGATGATCATCCCGAACATGAGCTTGAACTGTGTGGCGAAGCTGCGCCTGGCTCCCGGGGTGGTGGCCGCATAGCGTCTGGCGATGGTCTCAAAATCCTCCGCCTCTCTCCCGGTGATGCGGCGAACTACATCCGTCGGAGCATTGACGGCGAATGCATTCTTCTGGTAATCGATCACGTATTGCGAATACGCGGCCACGTTGTAAAGAGACAGGCTGTCTCTTATCATCTTTGACAGCATCTGCACCGGAGTATCGCGGTAGGTGACCTTGCGTCCAAGGACCTTTCCGAGAATTGCTGCGATTTCTTGCGGAGAGAGTAGCTTTGGACCAGTGGGCCGATACGTCTTTCCTGCGTGTCCCTCTGGCCTCGCGAGAATCTCAGACACCACACGGGCCATATCTTCGTTGGAAGGAGGCGCGTTCTTGCCAGAACCATAGGGCAAGGACAACAGCCCAAATTGAGCGGCGAAAGGTAAGACTTGCATCTCGTTGTCCGCGAAAAACCCAGGGTTGATGAAGGTGACGGCGGTTCCAGGTAACAACTCAAACAACCTGTCCGCCAGCCAGACCTCGCGAGTGTGTATGGAGGGGTGATTGGGGTTGGAGAGCCACTGGCTCATGGCGACGACGGCTTCCAAGTTTTGCTCAGCCGCGGCCACTGTAAAAATGGCTGCTGCTTTGAGATACCCTGCCTCGTTTGGAAAACAGAAGTAGGCACGCCGGGCCCCTGCCATCGCTGTTCTCATATCGTTGATGTCGGTGAGCGAGCCGACGACGATATCCGCGCCTTTCGCCTTGAGGCGTTCGCTTCGCTGATCGGCTTGATGCACAAAGGCGGTGACGGGAAAGCCTTCGTCCAGCAGTTGAAGAACAATGGGCATGCCAGTCCTTCCGGCGGCTGTCAGAACAAGGATTCTTGGTTTACTCATAGGATGGAGCTCCTGTTTGATAGGTGGAGAGATGCCACTCTCCTCTGGTGAGATGCGCTCAAAGACGCGCTTCTATGACACGAATGCTCTTCTTACTCATTACTCTCGGGATGACGCAGGGGAGCAGGTGGCACGACGACCTCGACCAGCCCGGTCGTTACATCATAGACGAGTCCGGAACCCAGCCAGTTCCCGGGCAGGGCGGAGTTCGCGCTTCCGCGCAGCAACATCGACCGCAACCGCTGCGTGAGGATCAGTGACCGCTTTGGCCTTCAGTCCTTCTTGGCCAATGCCAAAGTAGCTCGCCAGCATGTCAGGGTTTCCTTCAAGGCGAGCAATCCCGCATTGGGTGTGCTGAAGCACGATAAGATGAAAAGAGCCCGCAGGATTGCCTCCTTCACTCTGGGCAATCTTACCCAGCATCCCCATGGTCTGCAACGTCGCTGGAGTGATGCGCCCCCCCACATTGCAGACCATGGG
>Ga0209283_10001961_pt1 | contig 11419 bp, 6 predicted proteins | sample CZO8metaG_2_FD_188354 | JGI IMG/M metagenome (GOLD analysis project Ga0209283, IMG submission 188354) | Vadose zone soil microbial communities from the Eel River Critical Zone Observatory, Northern California, USA - CZOApr15con2H1.8 metaG... | ecosystem: Environmental > Terrestrial > Soil >...
TGCACGAATCTCTTCGACGCTGCCTGCGGTTTCGGGGGCTATCGCGAGAGCGGCTATGGACGCGAAGGCGGGCGCGAGGGGCTGCTCGAATACCTAGAGCCCGCCTGGTTCAAGAACGCGCCGCCCGCTCATCCAACCCCGCTCGCGATGGATCAGCCGCCGGAGCAGCCCGTTGATTTCGCGGCTCCTGCGATTGATCGCACCGTGAAACTCTACATCGGCGGCAAACAAGCACGGCCGGATTCGGGTTACAGCATCAAAGTGCACGGCGCCGACGGGCGTTTGCTTGGGGAAGCGCCGCTTGGCAACCGCAAGGACATTCGCAACGCTGTCGAAGCAGCACGCAAAGCCGAAGGCTGGGGCAGAGCAACCGCGCATAATCGCGCGCAGGTGCTCTACTACATCGCCGAGAACCTTTCCCAGCGCCGCGAGGAAATCGCCGGCCGGTTATCCGCCGTGGTCGGCAAGAAGCAAGCGGAAGCCGAAGTCAGCCTCGGCATCGAGCGCATCTTTTCCTACGCCGCCTGGGCCGATAAGTACGACGGGGCAGTGCATAACCCGCCGTTCCGCAACGTCGCGCTGGCCATGAAAGAACCGCTCGGCACGATAGGCGTGGTCTGCTCCGCGGATGTGCCATTGCTGGGATTCCTTTCTCTCGTGATGCCGGCCATTTCAACCGGCAACACGGTCATCGCCATTCCATCGGAAAAATATCCTCTGATTACTGGCGATCTCTATCAAGTGTTCGAAACTAGCGATCTGCCGGATGGCGTTGTGAACATCGTCACCGGCCGCGCCACGGAACTCATGAAGACGCTCGCCGAGCACGACGACGTCGACGCTATCTGGTGCTTCACGGATGAAGCCAGCGCCGCGGCGGTGAAAACTCTTTCAGTGGGCAATCTAAAGCAGGTGTTCACCAACGAAGGCCGCGCCATCGACTGGTTCGACGTGAAACAAGGCGAAGGACGGTGGTTCCTCGACCACACCGTTCAAGTAAAAAACATCTGGGTGCCCTATGGCGAGTAGCGCCCTTCTAAGGTGCATCCTGCGAATCCGGGCCAGATTCGCGAAGCGTGCAGTTCGTTTTAAACAACAATGGAATCCATGAGGTAGGAAGTGGTCGGGGCGAATGGATTTGAACCATCGACCTCCTGGTCCCGAACCAGAAAGTCGGAAAATCTAAAGCCTTGTGGGTGTCGCACTTACAAGCCGCACCACCCAAAAATCCTGCCTCAATTGGTCCACAAAGTCCACAGCGTAAAAAGAGCATCTACCAAGGATTATCGCGGCCGGATGCGCGCGTGGCTTTGGACTACTCATGAAAATCCAGCCTGCAAACTCGGCCAGTCTAGTCTTCTGTAGAGTGCTTGCGGCGAGATTTCAGCCGTGGGCTGCCGCCTTGTTCTTGTAACTTGTCGCGTTGGACCTTGCCACCTTTCCTCTTGGCTGACAGCTCCGCAGTGACTCTGGCTGTAATCTTCGAAGCGTCTACTTTGTAGCGGACGGCAGTTCGCATCAGGTTCGCTTCCTTGGACAGTGTTTCTGCTGAACTGTACCCCGGGCAGTAAAGGTCGGGGACGAGCGCGCAGGTCACGACAAACCGGTTGAGATCGGCTGCCGTCATTGCGTGTATTCGAGCCTCGGTCAGTCGTTCGTGGTCCACCGTGCTCCCGCCCCATGACGTCTTTGTTTTGTTCTCTTCCCATCCATAGACCTGGAACAGCCGATGATGGTTGTCGTGACCCACGCGATGGAAGTAATCCAGCGCGACCATTTCGAAGTCCGCACGCGCCAATGCAGCACGAAGCTTCTGCCGAACCGCCTGTAAAATTCGCGAGCGTGATTCCTTCTGGACTCGGACGGCAAGCGCAAGCTTTCTGCGTTGCTCTCTCTCTTGCGGCGAGATCTCGTAGTGGGAGAATGGCCGGTGCGTCTTGCACTTCTCCTCCGTACACACATGCATGACCGTTCCTGCTTTGCGGCCGTCTGCAATGACGGCCGTCTTGGTATGCGGACACTCCCCCTCGCGGTCCGCGCGACGATACTGACCTTCATAGAGCGTGTTGGGCGCCTTAGGGCTGACCTGCCAGGAAGGACTCTCCGAAATCTGAACCGGCTTGCGCCCTTCTTTCACAAGGGGACCAACCCGCAGTTGAACAAACGCCTGAACCTTTGCTTGATGACAGGCCGGATCCATGCACAAAGACTTGTTCTTGATCTCTGGGAAGAGCAGTGGATTATTCCCTGTCCGTTTCGGGCATGCCGAGCATGCGCCCGCCTCAGGCAGCAAATTCGCATCATCTGTATCGAAGGGCGCATTTTTCAAGTCGAGGTGAATTTCGCGTTCGATCCACTCGCGAAGCTGTCGTACTGTCAGCGCCTGTGCCTTGCGGTCCTTCAAAATGGAACCCGTGCTGCGGTGGCCCGGAAAACACTCAATGAGTGCCCGTTCTTGGTCCTTCGGCTGAAGACGCGCGATTTCCAAACCGTGAGCAACAGTCAGCTTGCCATCGTAAAACGCGGTTTGCGCGGCTGGGACCAACTCGGTGAGAGAAATGCGACCCTTCACGTACGCCGGGCTTTTGGCAACCTGCGCCGCGATCGTCTCCATAGTGTAGAAATCCGGCCTCAAGTCCCTTAGCGATCGATAGCCTATTCCCTCATCCAACTCGTGAATATTTACTCGTTGCAAATTTTCGATGAGACGAATTTCTTGGCACTCGGCATCCGTTAGGTCCCGCACTGTTGCCGGGATCGTGTCTTTGCCCGCAATATTGGAGGCACGAAAACGCCGGGCGCCAGCGACCAGTTCGTATGTCCCGACCGCACCGTCTGGCGAAGGACGCACAAGAATTGCCTGCAAGACACCGTGCGATCTGATGTTGGTGGCCAACTCCTGGAGTTGGGCCTCATCGAAAACCCGGCGCGGGTTTCTGCTGGATTCCCGTATTCTTTCTAGCGGAATGTCCTGAATGGACGAAGCCACTGGCCGTCCCGCTTTCACTTCACTTGCTACCATCGTTGTGCTCATGGCTTACTTCTCCTTTTTCTCCAAATCAGTCGGATTAGTATTCTTGGGGCAACAAGAGGGTCGTCACCGAGCGGTCCGATTCTGTGACAATCCACAACTTGTCGCCTGCGTTTGTGCGGTAGCTGCTCAAGAGCCGGAACCCGTGCTCTAGGCTGTAGTGGTTTTCCTTTCGGTCCTCGTCGGACAAGTCGCCCCAGTCGCGGCTAACGTGGCGCGTGAGGAACTCGCCCGGCTGCTGTTCCGCCTTCCGAAGCGCGGCCAAAGCGCCCGGTGTTGCGACGATCTGGCCGAGTTCGAAAGCAGGTTGTTTGCTGAGTTGTTGCATTGAAAAACTCCTTTCGCTGGTTTAGTTTTTTGCTTCCTAGAGGCACCGTAGTGAGCGGTGCATTAAAAGCAAATGCCCTTCCTAGCGGGGCCAGGCGCCTGGCCGTCCGCGCTTTCAAGGCCGCGTGGTTTTCGCGTTCATCGGAGCGAAGCGTGAGAGCGGACGATCTAGGCGCAGGTTTTCACAGGGAAGGGCAGACGAAAACGCTACTTCCGAGTGGTGCTTGATCTTTTGCTACGACTGATAATGTGAACTAACGATGCGTGGGGATGATCGGTGGACTAAGCACGTGAATTATTTTGGGCGGCGATAGTACAACCTAAAGCTCATCTACTTGAGTGTTTCCTTACAACGACATCCGTCTGAACAGCGCCATCGGCTACATCAAGCCGAAAGGACATGCTTGCCGGGCATCAGCAGGAGATTCAGGCCGACCGGGATCTGAGATTGGAGGCGGCGGCGAGGGAACAGCGGAAGAATCGCCGCCAGCGGGCCGCGTGACGGACGAAACGGATTCCGGTTGGCCGACCACTCGACCAGAATCATCAGCTAGGTTGCACACTCGTGAACGGCGACAAGGCTACCGCATGCGCGTTTTGACCGTTAGTTATGTGCTCCGTAGACGAAAAGCAAAAAGGAGTCCCTCTCGGCACTACGCGGGCTTACTCCATACGCAAGGCGCGCATGGGATCTATGGACGCAGCTCGGTGGGCCGGAAAAAATGCGGCGGCCAACGTGACTATGGCGATGCCAACCAACGCAACAAGAATTGTCAGAGGGTCGCTGGAGCTCAAACCATACAGCATGGAACGCAAAGTCGTGGCTACCGCAAGGGCCGCAGGGATGCCAACCCCAAGACCCAAGGCAGCCATGGAGAAGCTTTCCAACAAAACCATCCAAAGCACTTCTCGTCGCTGTGCGCCTAGAGCCATTCGGACACCGATTTCCATGGTTCGGCGGCTGATACCGTAGGAAATCGTTCCATAAAGACCGATGGCCACAAGAAATGCCGCCAGTCCACCAAAGAAGACGGAGAGGTTTGCGATCAGCCTTTCTTGCGAGACAGTCTCTGCAAACTGAGCCTGCTGCGTCGTGGGTTTTTGCAGCGGCAGATTGGGATCGATCTCGTGAACCACCTTCGCGGCTTCCGGAATGAGCATCTTAGGATCGCCGCGAGTGTGCAATTCATATTGCATGTCTAGAACGCCCCTAGTCTGCGTGAACGGGAAATACGCCATCGGGCGCTCCGTTTCGCGGACACTTGTATAGCGGCTGTTTCCTGCAACGCCCACGATGGTGTATTGGACCTTACGGTCCCCGAGAAGTGCGATGTGATGTTCCAGCGGGTAAACGCCCGGCAAGTAGCGATCGACAAAGGTCTGGTTGACGATGGCGACTTTGCGTGAATCGGCGGTATCGGAGTCTTCGATGTCGCGCCCGACTTGCAAGGGGATTCCGAGTGTGTGCAGAAAACTGGATCCGACAAGATTCGAGCGCACGCCGGCAAACGGGCGGTCGGGCATGGGATTACGTCCATCTACAAGGACGCCGTCGTTGTCACTGCCTCTACTGCCAATGCGCACCTCCATAACCGTTGCCGAATCCACGCCCGGCAAGGCGCGCATGCGATTCAACAGCGCCGTGTGAAACCGGACTGCTTCCGCGTCCGTATGGATATTTAACTGTGGGCCGATTCCAAACACGAGCAGGCCATCGGTGCGCATGCCAAGGTCGCGGGATTCCAGATTCCGCAGCGTCTGGTACAGCAGACCCGCCGCGCAGAGCAGGACCATACAGAGTGAAATCTGAAGCGCCACCACCAACTTGCGTCCCCGCAAACGGTCTTGCCTCGTGCCAGCCTCACCGCCGGTCGATCGCAACGCAAGATTCAACGGAAGCCGAGTAATTAGTCCCAGGGGCGCCAACCCAAACGCGATGGCGACCACAGCGGAGACGCCCGCGGTGAACAACAAGACTCGTCTCTCTGGTTCAATAACTATGTCGACGCCAGACCAGACCGTGAGCGCTTGCGTGGCTACTCCTGCAAAGATCCAGCCAAGTGCCGCGCCTGCTGCCACCAGCAGCACGCTTTCCCGGAGCATTTGCAGAAAAAGGGCGCGCTTGTTGGCTCCGAGTGCCTGGCGCAAACAAAACTCTGGTAGCCGGGTGGCATTTCTTGCCAGCAGCAGCATGACAACATTTGCGCATGCAATGAGCAGGACCAGTACCACCATGCTCATCAAAAACCGCAGCGGGTGCTCGTAATCACCTCGCAAATTCTCCACGCCCCGAACTCCCGAAAGAACAAGCTGTGGCTTCTGTTCGTGGGGATCAACTGGCGAGGCGTTCGCTAGCGCATTCTGAAACGCCGAGGTCAGTTGCGCCAGGGCCTGTTGCGGCGAGACCCCGGGCCGCAAGCGCCCGAGCATTAGCAAGGCCAGCCAGTTTGGCGACCCATACAAGGTGTGATCGGTCGATGACGTTCCCCACGCATTCAATTCAGAACGCTCTTGCAGCGGAATCCAGAAATCCATGGCCGAGTGGACGGGATCCACTCCATTGAAGCCGGGAGGCGCGATGCCTACAATCGTGAAGGGGACGCCCTTGACGTAGATTGTCCTGCCTAGTATGTCCTTGTCACCGGCGAATCGGCTCTTCCACCATGCATAATTCAAGACGGCGATAGGCGCGTGAGTTGATTCATCCTTCAGTGTGAACCCGCGCCCCAAAATTGGCTGGACTTGCAGGCCGGAGAAGAAATTACCGCTCACCATTTCTCCGAGGGTTTCCTCCGGTTCGGCGCCGATCCGCACGGCTACTTTTTCAAAGGCTAGAGGAGCAAAACCGATGACATCAGCGAAAACCTCTTGCCGGATGCGCATGGCTTCGAAGACTGGCAGTGACATCGACATGTCACCGTAGCCCGTTTGCGAGGTGCTCAGAGGCTGGTTTTTCAAATGGAAATAAACGAGCTGTTGTGGATTTGGGACCGGAAGAAAATGCAGGAGTACGGCATTCATCACGCTGAAGATGGCCGTGTTGGCTCCAATTCCCAGCGCGATAGTTAGAATAGAAACGGCCGTGAAAACTGGCGATTTTACCAGTTGGCGAAACGTGTAGCGAAGACCCTGTGCAACTCTCAACACGGAAGCACCTCAGTCCTCAGGGGTTTCCGCATTTAGCTACAGCAGGCAGCGTACCAAGTAACCGGGCGAAAGAAGTCTTTAACTTGCATGAAGTTACGCGGATCTCACAAGACTAACCCGAGCTAAAACTGTCCGAACTCAGGGAATAGCGTTCGAAAATGGACATCTGGATGCGCCTAGTCGCAGCTTGTGAGGCATTTCGAGAAAGAGAAGGGTCGTCGGCTCCCGGAGTGCTATGTAACAACATTTTGATGAACGAGAAGTTAGCTACACGTTCCTTCGAAAGAAATCATTGGCTTCTCTCGGGATTGTGCCCGGATCACGGGGCACTCGGAAGTAACGGAAACGGCGCAGAAGGCCGTCTTCGCCAGGCTATCTCTGCTCGGACAAGACCGCTCGTCCGGTTTCGCTCCTTGGCCACTCCCCTCCACTACGGCCTAAACGCGCCGGCTACGGCATCGCATTGCCTCCGTTCCGGGAATGGCCAGTGAGACTCAAACCATGCTCTAATGAGTCAATCGTCGGCGAGCGAATCAGCTCGAAAACCTATTCCACTTAACATTTAAGTAGGACATGGAATCTCTTTTTTCTGCCCATTTTTTTGGAGCACCGAGAAGGGAGGGCTTCTGCTTCCCAGGCGAGCGGCTGCTTTATGGGAGGGAACCCAGCGTCTTTAGGGCGGAACCGGGAAAGCAGAGGCCGCGAAGCTGCCGGACGCAGGAATTAGCCCGAAGCAGTGCCCAGGAAAATGAGCGGCAGAGATAAGGATGGCCTAGTGAACCAGCAAGAATCGGTATTAGGAGCGGAATCATCCCGGCCGCAACTGCGAAAACGGGTGAAAAAATTAGATCTCGCCGGAGCGTTGATCCTGACTCGGCGATGAGGTCTCGATTCGAGTGGACTCGCAACCATCAGCGTCATATCGCGACTGCGAACGTGCTCGGACGGGCATGGCATCGCGAGAATATTGAGGGCGTCACTGGCATAGCGCCTCGCTAACACTATCGCGGGGAACCGCCTGCCTGCGCGGTTCCCATCAGCTAACGAACCTCCAGATGGAAGATATCTACGACTAAGTTGGTTCTGCGGTTCAGCAGAACAATATGTCCCCCAATCAGCACATGTGCGCAATCGGGAGGCGGTGGAGGTAGGCGACGTTCAAGCTCCTCGGGACAGGGCTGGAGCCGTTTCTGAAGCCCAGGCGGCAGCGTACCGCGCCGCACAAGTTGTTTTTCCAATCCAGGGGGCAAGTGATCTCTCTTGGCAAGCCCTGGCGGGAGATTGCTCCTGTGTTCGTCATACCATCCGCGAATAGCTTCACGGTCGCGATCCTTATAGTATTGACCCTGGTCGTCATCGTCTCCCTGCTTACCGTGCCCCTTTCCGTGCCCGTTTCCGCGACCCTGGGCTAATGCGAAACTGCTGGTGAGCAAAAATGCCCCCAACACGCAGGCCACGGTCGGTCTTGTCATTCGCATTGTTTCCTCCTAATCCAAATGTGCCTAACTTCGAGGCTAGTTGGAAACTCAATGCCACTACAAGCTACGACCAACAGGAATGTGTCGTGTTATCGACCCCGCTCCTCCCAGTGATGAGTTTCTCCTTAGGACAAGCCCGAACACTGGCACAGTTGTTGTTCCCAAGCCAGCGGCGCAAGAATCGAATAGACTGTCTGGAGTAATGCCATGAGAAAAGCTGGTGCTTTTGTTGTAGCCATTTTTGTGTCGTGTGCGGCCTTCGGCGCGAATCAAAGCAGGGAGCAAAAGCGCCTGGAAGCGTGCGGTCAGGTGTTCAAGGAAATTATGGACATCCCTGATGGGATTCCGAAGGACCTGCTCAACAAGGCCGAATGCGTCATTGTGATTCCTTCGGTACTGAAGTTCGCGATCGGCATCGGAGGCGACTTCGGCCGGGGGGTGATCACCTGCCGCACCGGCCAGCACTTTACCGGACATTGGAGCGCTCCCGCACTGTTTGCGCTCGAAGGTGCAAACATCGGTCTGCAACTGGGCGGTCAGGCCACGGACTTCGTACTCTTGGTCATGAATCCCAAAGGCGCGAACTCAATCTTGAGGAGCAAAGTGAAGCTTGGCGCCGACGCTTCCGCTGCAGCCGGGCCCAAAGGACGCACAGCGGCGGCGGATACCGACATCGTGATGAGGGCAGAGGTTCTCAGCTATTCTCGCTCACGCGGATTGTTCGCCGGCATCTCCCTCGAAGGCTCGACGCTCCGGTCGGACGGCAGTGCGAACAAAAAGCTGTACGGCCGAAGCCTCAGTGCTAAGGAGATTGTCCGCGAAGGCAAGGTTGGCGTCCCGGCTTCGGGCCGCGAACTCGTCTCGTTGTTGGATAAGAAGTCACCGAAGAATGAGTCCGATCCCGTATCGCTGAAGGAATAGGCCAAGGCGCAGGACTGCCCGAGATCGCTTCAGAATTGAAGTGTCGTCCCTGCAAGCACTCGAGATACGTCCGGCAGGATTTCCTCGCCGTTTTCATTGACGACGAATCTGGACACAAACGGAATGCCTCTTAAGGCACCTGCCGGTGCCACCGCCACGCGCAAAACAGATTGATTCCGCTGGCTGCTCTTAGTGATTTCGCCGGAGAATTCTTGACACCACCAACGCTGGACATTATGCTCCAGGACCGCGCTGCGAATGTCCCCCCTGGCGCGCAATACGCTCGAAACGCGACCGTCGAATTACCGATGCGCTTGCGAGGTGAACATGTTTCCAGTCAAGCCTTTCGTCATCCATTCCATTCATCTCCCGAATCTCTGGGAAGTGTCCATGATCCGCCTCCTAGTTTCGCTTGCCATCGCGGTCGTCCTCGCGACCAGCTATGGAGACTCGCCTCGCGCCGCCTCCCTGGGGCCAGGAGTAGGCAACATCCCCCAGGGAACGCAAACTGACGACTCTTTCCGGAATAGCTTCGCGGTGAACCATGTGACGAACGTGTTTGCCACCACGCAGCAGGTCAGTTGCTACACGCCGGAAGTTCCCTACACCGTGAACGACGGTCCACTCGATTGGTACACCGGCGAGACGCCGTGCAATGGCGCGGCGACCACAGGTGAGGATCTGGGGCCGTATGCCACCCAGCAGGGGAGCAACGCCAGGTTCCCGGCCACAGCCCCTGTGCTGGTCAACAACCACTCGGAATCCGACATCCAGGTCGACCCGACCAATCCTAAACACCTGATTGGGTCGACCAAGTGGTTCGCCAGCGCTGAGGGTTATAACCATATTCTGGGCTTCTACGAGTCGTGGGATGGAGGAAAAACCTGGCCCGTCCAGGGTCACATACCTGGTTACGAGGGTTGGACCGACAACACGGACCCAGTCGGGGCCTTCGACGGATTCGGCAACTACTATGAGTTGATCCTCCCGTACCAGTTTGCCTACAAGGCGGACGGCAGCATGCAATTCAACACCGGCCAGGAGCCCAATCCCAGCATCAGCAATGAGGCGGTCAGCGTCGCGGTCCGGCCGCACGGCGCCACTAGCGCCCGACAATGGATCACCACCCATAACGGCCAGCCGGACATCGTGTTCGCCACAAATGCGAGCTTCGGGCAGGAGCCAGACAAGCAGTGGATCGCCATCGACAACAACCCAGCGAGTCCGTTCTACAACACGATCTACGCCATGTGGGTGAACTTCAACGGTCTTGGCAGCAAGCCCTTCTACTCAACTGCCAAGGCGCTGCCGAACGGCACGCACACCGATTGGACCACGCCCCTGCTGCTTCCCGTCCTGAATTCAAAGCAGAACAACACCGACCTGTTGCCACACATCGCGCCATCCGGCGTGGTGTGGACGACCGTGGACCAATTCCCGGGAAAGAAGGGCCAGTGCTGCGTCACCCATACCGTGGACTTCTCGGCCGATGGCGGACAGACTTGGCACGGGCCGTTGGTCATCTCGAGCATGATCCAGCTCCCACCCTACCCTGGGCCCGGATACTCCAATACCACCATCAGGGATGGCATCGCGGTCACCTTCGGGGTTGGGAAGCAGCCCGTGGCAGGCCGTTACCCACTCTACGCTGCCTGGGAGGATTTCAGCACCGGCTTTGACAACATCATCCTGAGCGCCTCCTTTGACGACGGGCAGAGTTGGACCTCCCCGATTCAGGTCAACGATAACGTCTACGCGAGCACCGATGAGTTCCAGCCGAACCTGGCGACTGCAGCGGACGAGACGCTCAGCGTCAATTTCTACGACCGTCGGCTGAGCTGCCCTGCTAGCGGGACTACCGAGGCGGTGGCCGCCGGCTTGAGCCGAGACACCATGAATCCCAATTACTCGGGAAGCCTGCCCCCCTATAGCGCGGCTAATTACTGCGTGAACGCCGCCATCCAGTTCTATCGCGCAGACCTGACCCCGATCGGTCACAATATCCGGCTGACCGCCCATACCTGGGACCCGCAGCTGAATGGCCCGCACCCGGGTACCGCGTCGAACAACGACTACACTTTTATTGGCGACTACTTCGGCAACGCCACCGCTGGACCGACGGATTACTCGACGTTCGTCAGCACCTACGACGACGGCTCGAACCCCAATCACTATCAGCAACAGGTCGTGGCCAGCGTGCCGATTCCGAAACCATAGCACAGGGTCTTCCCTGAACAGGAGAAGGCAAATACGCGCGAGTTTTCCGGGCCAAGCGCCCAATAACGATTACACGGAGGAGTCCTTATGAGCAGCCGCAATTCAGCGTACAACGTTTTCCATGCGGTGTATTTGACGCAAGCCAATGCCGTTCCCCGTCTCCAGTGGTTCGTCTCCTTCGTTTTGTTCTTCTTGTACGGGCCGCTCGCTCTTGCGAATAACCCGGATGTGATCAAAGCCTCTGGCCATGACGTTTCGCCACCTCTATCGCGGATGGTAATTGGCGCTTCTTCTAACG
>Ga0209283_10001962_pt1 | contig 11413 bp, 7 predicted proteins | sample CZO8metaG_2_FD_188354 | JGI IMG/M metagenome (GOLD analysis project Ga0209283, IMG submission 188354) | Vadose zone soil microbial communities from the Eel River Critical Zone Observatory, Northern California, USA - CZOApr15con2H1.8 metaG... | ecosystem: Environmental > Terrestrial > Soil >...
TTGTCATAGACCCAAATGGCGAGGCCGTCCGGCAGCACTCCATAAGCGAACACTGTCTGGTTGGAAAGAAGAGGAAGGCGAGCGGGCAGCCGTGACGGATTGGGCAGCGATTGCAATGGCTCAGGAGTAGTCTTCGATGTCGCGCGCCGCTGGATGCCTACACGCTGCGGTGCTCCCAGGTACCACTCAAAGACATCGAGTGATTCCTGTTCCCGCCCCCGAACCAGTTCGGCTTCGGCGAGTCCCAGATATACCGGAGCCGCGTCTTTGCTCCAGCTCGTTCGTTCCGCTTCGGAAGTCAGGGACGCCAGGTTTTGCTCGGCCAAGCGCAGCGCCGGACGGAAAGCTTGCTCGGCCTCCGCTGCATGATGGCTGCGGAGCTGCACTTCGCCCAGTGTGGAATAAAAAATCTGCGCGAGATAATTATTGGACAGTTGCCGGACTTCATCCTGCACACGAGTCAAACGGGCCAGAGCAGCGTCGAACGCGCTTTGACGTGCCTCCAACTGAGCGGTCATGATTTCGTTCTCAAGGCGATGGGCCCGAGTGGCCTCGCTCTGCGGGGCAAGGGCGTAGAGCCGTGCGGCTTCCCCGTACTGGTGTTCGGCCACCACGGGCTGACGGGCCGCCTTGGCCGCCTTGGCCATGTTGCTATGGGCATCGGCGCGTAACAGAAGATCTTCGTTGGTATCGACCGTGGCTACGGCTTCGCGCAAGATCGCCACCTGTAGATTTGACCGATCTGCAGCCTCGGCGGCGAACGCCGCTTGGACATACAGGTTGTAGCCTCGCATGGCAGGAAATTGCCCTGACCAATAGCGTTCCAGGCCGGCGCAAACCAGCTTCCAGCCGCCCGACCGGTCACCGGTATCGAATTTACTTTCCGCAACAAATCCCAGGGCCCGCAGATAAAGAGCGCCGTAGCCGGCCTGCTGAGCGCGGTCCTGAGCGCGACGCGCGGCTTTTTCGTAGGTGCCGATATCGCCCATAAGCAGCGAACAGACGCCCTCCTCCGATCCAAGCTGAATCTGCACCCAGGGGTAGGAATAACGCTTCGACTCCGCTCCCGCCGCTATCGACTGGCGTCGGCATTCTTCACTGCGGCGCGAGATCTGGGCCTCGAATGACTCTTCGAATTCCGCTCGCAGCGCGCCTGCAGTGTTGCCGGAGGCACGAAATAATTGTTCGGCAAGGTCAGCCTGTTTTCGGGAGGCGCCATATTCGCCGGCATCATTGGCTTTGACGGCGCGGGCGAGCGCGGTTGCCGCTTCCGGAAAATGTGGCGCCGAGGAACCGCTGAGAAGATCAGCCAGCCAGCGGTCGCCGTGTCGCTGGCTGGTCAGGTCCGCCAAAAAAAAAAGCGCCTGCGCGGCGTTCGGATCGGCATCGGTCTTTGCTCCTTTGACCCGGGCTTCGGGAAAAGCCTCGGGCAACCAGGAGCGGACTGCTTCGTGTAGATAGTCCTCGATACGCCGGTCGACTTCAGAGCTGAGACTGGCGCTGGTGATCATGGCACCCATCTGTGTGGGAGACAGCAGCGGTGTCGCATTGCTGCCATGCTCTTTCAACTTTTCCCGCACGGCGTTAGCCCGGTTGCGGGCTTCTTCACCCCACTGCGAGCCCGGATCCACGCGCAGGTAATGCTCCCAGTCATCGAGCGCCTGCCGATAAAGGAACTGATGTTCCGCAACAATTGCACGATTAAAGAGCGCAACCGGATCGTCTGGGCGTAGCTTCAAGGACTGGCTCAGGTGCTCGTAAGCGGCGCCGAAATCCTCCTTCCGGTCTTCCTGCTGGGCGCGCTGGAAGTACGCGGTGGCGAGATCGGTCAGGAGCGCCGGCGAATGCGGTTCCAACTCCAGGGCGCGGCGCAAGGCTTCCACGGCCGCGTCGTACTTGCCCTCCAGCACGTCCGCCTGCGCCTGCGCCCGAAGCCAGGAAGGATCGGCGGGATGGGATTCCAGTTGGCTGGCAATCAGCGCTTCCGCTTTTAAGAGCGCCGCCGGACGGCTGATAAAGGAGGCTGCCGGTCCGAGCGACACGCGCAGAGGTGCATAGTCGGCGTCCGCGATCCTGAGTTCCAGGGTGCGCTTCTCGGTGTAAGCGTGGGCAAGGAGCTGGCCGGCGGCGGCTGGCTGGTTGCGATGAACATAGTTATGAACGACAACCCACGATCCCACGCCAACCACGGCTAGAAGAGACGCTCCCGCCATCGCCAAACGCGGAACGGCGATCCACCGCTGCCACCACGGTGCAGATTCCCGATGCGGCCCCGAATGCGGTGCGGCGATTCGCTGGGCCAATCGCTGCTGCCACTCCGGAGTCGCGCTCTCAAGGGTCGCGATATGGTTCCGCTCGGCCTCGGTGATTTGCCGGTTCAGATCGGTCAATTCGGCTACGGCTTCGCGCAGCAACGGACCACAATAATCACAGCGGCTGGCATGTTCGACGTGGGCAAGCGTCGTGTCGGATGGCGTCAGGCCGCCGGAAATCTCACGCCACACCCCCGGGGCCGGACAATCGCTCTCGCGCTGTGCAGACTCAACCGGCTTCAAGCTCAGTTGGCGATCTAATTGGCGCTCCAGCAACGACAGTTCCTCAAATTGCTCCCGGCAGGTCGGACAGAGGGCAAGATGAGGGTGCACATCCGGCGCATCCAGCACGGAATCTGCGCGCTGGCGAGACTTCTCGAGCAGTTTCGCCAAGTCCGCCGTTCCGATGTGCTCGCTGGGACTTCTCTCCAAAATTAGCTCCCCAACCTTTTAGAACGATTTTGCCTGTTCAAAACCTTCACTTCTCGGTGAGGGGTCGAATTCACAAGGTGACCGCGAATCATAGCCGCCAAGCGCAGGAGCACGCTTTCCACCCCCTCTGTAGTCAGTCCGATCGATGGGATAGCTGCGATCTCACTGGCGGTGAGTCCTAGCCGGTGGCGGAGCCAGAAAATCGTGCGCTTTCTTTCCTGATCCTTCCCCGCCGTGACCTGTCTCAGTATCTTGTCGATTTGCTCGAGTTGAAGACGCTGGCTGACAGCAGCGTCAAAGCTGTCGGCGCGGGCGGGTTTCGGGTCCATTTGGACTGGTCCCAGGATCGCGTCGGTTTGGCCTACGCCCCGCTTCGCGGCCAGCGCGGACTTGAAATGATCGTGGACGACATTGGCGGCAACCACCTTCAAAAATCCATAAATGGAATCTTGGTGCCGCGGCTGGAACGACCGCAGTAAACGGCTATCGTTCTCGCACAGCTTCAGGTAGGTATCCTGGATCAGGTCGTCCAGTTGCGGGCGTGACGGTTCGCAACAGTGACGGGCGGTCCTCAGCACCGCGGCGGCGATGACCACGTGAAATCGCCGGATGAACTCTGTCCACGCTTCCTCGTCTTTCGAGCCAGCGCAGGCCCTTGTCAATTCTGTCGACGAGAAATTGGTGTAGCGCGCCAAGGGTCCACTCCGGGTTGGCACGGATTTTACAACAGTCTTGCCACTAGTATGGTGAAAGATTGGGGGTTTGCCGTTTCGCCTCGAGGCGGTGAACCGCAGATCGAGTCTGGGCAGACTAGCACCGTGACCGCGTGATTGTTACTACTGTCGATCCACTCTTGCTGGTGGAGAGCCGGGCGTCCCCGCGCGGCTGGACGGGCGAGACGCCCGTCCTCCATCTTTATGACATTTCACGCGGTCGCGGCACTAGGCCAGCAGTTTTGCCGCCTCCTTAGCGTAGTAAGTCAGAATGATGCTCGCCCCCGCGCGGCGGATGCAAAGCAACGATTCCATCATCACGCGCTCCCGGTCGATCCACTGATTCCGGGCCGCGGCCTCGATCATCGCGTACTCGCCCGATACCTGATACGCCGCCAACGGCAGGTCGAAACGGTCCCGGGCCGCGGCAATCACGTCCAGGTACGGCATCGCCGGCTTCACCATGATCATGTCCGCGCCCTCTTCAATGTCCAACTCGATCTCCCGCATCGCTTCCCGAATGTTCGCCGGGTCCATCTGGTAGGAACGGCGATCCCCAAACTGGGGCGTTGAGTCCGCTGCTTCGCGGAACGGCCCATAGAAGCCGGAAGCGAACTTCGCCGCATAGGAAAGAATCGGCGTATTCGCGAAGCCCGCCAGGTCGAGGGCCCCCCGAATCGCCCCGACCCGTCCATCCATCATGTCGGACGGCGCGATGATGTCCACGCCCGACCGCGCCAGCGAAACCGAGGTGCGCGCCAACAACTCCAGGCTCGCGTCATTCACGATCTCGTACTCCTCGGTAGCTGGTGGCGCTGCCGCAGCCGCGCCCACCGATTGCGGTCCCGTTTTTACGTTCATTTTCACTATGCCGCAATGTCCATGTGACATGTACTCGCAGAGGCAAACGTCGCCCATCACGACCACGTCCCGCACCTCACTCTTGATAGCGCGCGCCGCCCCCTGTACGATGCCATCCTCCGCCCAGGCGCCCGTTGCCACCTCATCTTTTTTCTCCGGCAGGCCGAACAAAATGATCGACAACACTCCCAGCGCACGCGTCTCGCGCACTTCCTTCACAGCCTCGTCCACCGAAAGGTTGAAGACTCCCGGCATCGAGCGCACTTCTTTCCGGATCCCCGTTCCGGGGCAAATGAACAATGGATATACCAAAGATTCGGGCGTAAGCCGGGTTTCGCGGACCAGGGCACGCAAGGTTTCAGTGCGCCGCAAACGGCGCAGGCGGTTGGCGGGGAATGCCATAACACGCAATTCTAGCAGCCGCCGCCCGCACCGCGAACGACTCAATCGCTGAACTCGATCATTGAACTTCGATCGGTGATCACTGTGACCTTACATCACACGGCGCTTGGAACGTTACCGTGGTGACATCCGGTAACCAGTTAGTGATCTAAACATATCGTGATGAACGTCATATGATGCAAAGTGGTGTCTCGGCTCCACATCTCGTCGCTCCTCGGCGGAGTTGGTCTGCTGCTGGCCCTTTTTCTGGTTCCCGTGGTGTTTCCCAGCCCGTTCCTTCGCGTGGCTATGGGAGACCTGATCCCGCTGCTATTGGTCGCGGCTGCCCTCATCCTCTCGGCCAGAAACGCCTTCGATAGCCGTGGGCATACGCGCCTGTTCTGGAGTCTGATAGCCGCGGGCATGGCCATGTGGTGTTTCAATCAGGCCTGCTGGGTGTGGTTTGAAGTGGTGGTTCGCCGGCCGCTGCCCGAACCGTCCCTGGGGGATGTGGTGTTGTTCCTGCATGTCGTCCCCATTATGGCGGCCGTGGCCATCCGACCCCAGCAGGCGGAAGAACGTGAGGGGATGTTGCCCAGCGCGCTGAATGTCCTCATCCTGCTGGTGTGGTGGGTCGTAGTGTACGCCTTCTTCGTTTTTCCCGAGGAATACCTCGTCACCAACTTAACGGTGTACAGGCTGCGCTGGGATCTCCTGTTTTTTGTCGAAGGGGTGATGCTGATTTCCTTGTCTGGATCGGCATTCTTCACCAGCTCCGGAGCGTGGCGGAAACTCTATCGCAACATTTTTTTCGCCAGCGTTCTCTACACATTCTCCGCGGAAGCCATAAATGCCGCCATCGAGCGCGGCACTTACAAGACTGGCGGACTCTACGACGTCCCGTTCCTCACCTCCGTGCTCGGGTTCCTTTGGGTCACGATCTCCGGGCGGCGCTACCTTCGCGATACCCAGACGATGCCTTCGATCACGCGCCCCAGTCGCCCGGTCGCTCCTCAACTTGCGAAACTCGCCCTGCTCTCGCTGCCGCTCATGGGATATTGGGCATTGTTCCTGAGCCACGAGTCGCCTTATCTGCGCCAGGTCCGTTTTGCGGTGGCCATGGGCGGCGTCGCCCTGATGGCCTTTGTCGTTTTTCTCAAACAACACCTGCTGGACCAGAAGCTTCTGCGGCTGCTCAAGCATTCGCGCAAGAGCTTCGACAACCTCCAGCGGCTGCAGGGAAGAGTCATCCAACAAGCCAAGTTGGCTTCACTCGGAGAACTGGTCGCGCTGGCCGCCGGCGAACTGGAGTTCCCGCTCTCCGCCATCCTGGGCAGCTCCGAACGCATGGCCGCCGACAGCAGCCTTAGCCGAGAGCAACTCTCCAACGTGCAGAAAATCGGCCAGCAGGCCCGGCGCACTCGCGAACTCGTCGGCGACCTGCTCAGCTTCGCCCAGCAGACTCCGGGAGAGAAAAGTCCTCTCGACCTGAAGCCGCTCTTGCAGCGTGCGGTTCAAATGGAAGGATTCAAACTCGAAAACAGGAGGATCAGCCTGACCGTGGAAAGCAACGATCCCGTGCCCCGCGTTCTGGGCAACTCCAACCAACTCTTGCAGGCCTTTCTTCAGATCGTCGAGAACGCCGTCGACGCATTACAGGAAACCGGCGGCGGACGTCTCCAGGTCTCCCTCTGGCGCGAGGCCAGCGAAGTGATCGTCCAGTTTGCCGACTCCGGCCCCGGCCTGCGCGATCCCGAGCGCGTCTTCGATCCTTTCTACACCACCAAGCCGGTAGGCAAAGGCACCGGCCTTGGACTCAGCGCGACGTATGGTGTGATTCAGGACCACAAGGGACAAATCACCTGCTACAACCGCCCTGAAGGCGGGGCGGCATTTGAAATTCGGCTCCCTGCGCTCAAAGTCACGGCCCCCATCGCCGAAGCGGCGCGCGTCTGAGGTTGAATGAGTTAAGTAAAACGCGTAGGGACAGCCGCCCTTGGCTGTCCACCGGGGCGAAGCCCCATAAGCGGTAACTTAAGGCAGAATTCCTTCCGGGCAGCCCGTCACTCGGGTGTAATCCCAAGAGGCGCCGAGTTTTGACGGCAAGTTCACCGCTCCCGACCGGAACAACAGTGACATCGCTGATTTCAAGCGCCAGCAACTGGTCGACGTCCGCGGCTCCAGCTTGGTAATTACTGACAAGCTAGGCCTGCAGCAGCTTCTGGCCTCATAATCGCATTCTCACAGCCTATTTGAGGCTCTCCACGTAAGCGATCAGCGCCTTCAAATCATCCGGCGGCAAGTCGATGGGCGGCATACCGCCAGCGTTCATTTTCGCAGTGGGATGTTTGAACAGTTCGGCAAGCTGGTCCGGTGAGAATTTAGTTCCTATGCCGACAAGCGCTGGTGCTGCGGCCGTGCCCACTCCGCCGTCGCCGTGGCAGGCGTTGCATGATTGGCCCTCGAAAATAACTTTCCCTTTTGCGGCCAGCGGATCCGCGAGCGTCACATTCGCGGCGGCCAGAGATGCGGAAGAAAGCTGAGGCTCGAATGGCTTGCGCGCATAGTCGTCTTCTTCGGCCCTCTGCTTTGCCAATTGCTGAGCGACGCCGGAGTCGTTCCGATCCAAATACTGGCTTCGCAAAAAGAGGCCTAGCAGCACGAACACCACGAATGCGTATGCTCCCATCGCTGCCGGCCGCTTCCATGGACGTCGTTCGATGCTGCGATCCAGAAAAGGAAGCGCAGTGATGGCTATTACGAGGAACGTCGGAATCACAAGCACGCCGATAATCGCGCCCGACCCATGCCAGTATTTCAGCCATTGAAATATGGGGAGGTAATACCATTCTGGCCGAGGTATGTATTGCGCGTCGGCAGGGTTCGCGGGAGGGCCCAATTGCACCGGCACGAAAAAGCACAGCAAGCCGAGTCCGATAATGAGCAGCGCCGTCAGCGAGAGGTCCATCAGCACTTGGCGAGGGTAAAAGAGTTCCGCCTTCTGTTTGGGATGGAAAGGATCTTCGTTGATCGGTCCGGCGGCTCCCGCTTTGCGAAATAGAAAAATATGAGACGCCACGAGCGCGAAGATGACCGCGGGAATCAAAAAGATATGGGCCACGAAAAACCGCGATATGGTGAGGGTGCCCATCTCCGTGCCCCCGCGCATTAAGCGCTTGATGCTTTCACCAATCCAGGGAATTTCACTGACCGCGTTTGTTCCCACCGCAGTGGCAAAATACGCTCTCTGATCCCACGGGAGCAGGTAGCCGGTGAAGGCCATTGCCAGCACCAGCCCAAAGAGCGCGCATCCAGACAGCCAAAGAAGCTCGCGCCGTCCTTTATAGGCGCCGTAGACATAGGTTTGTGTGAGGTGGAGAAACAATACGACAACCATCGCGCTCGCTCCGTAGGCGTGGAGACTGCGGAGAAAAGAGCCGGCAGTAACTGCTTTGGTGATGTAATCGACGGTGGTGTGCGCGTGATCGGCAGAGGGAACGTAGTACAGCGCAAGAAATATTCCCGTGATCACTTGCGAAATGAAAATGAATAAGAGTCCGGAGCCGAATATGTAAGCGAACCGTGCGCCGCCGGGAATGGGTTCATCGAGCGCAGTCCGAAGCAAGTTGTCCAGGCCCGTGCGACGGTTCAGCCATCCCCGAAATCCTGCTTGGGGAAGCGGAGGAGCGCCACTCTCGCTTTTACGGGTCGAATGCATTCCTCGGAAGGTCCTTCCTTAGCCGATGACTTCTTTGTCGGAGACGAGTTGGCGGAAATATTGGAATCGCACTTGTAACTGGCCGTCTTGAACCGATGTCTCGAGCGTGTCCATTCCCCGAAGCGAGGGTCCGCTGACTCGAGCTCCGTCTGGGGAGAAAGTGGCGCCATGGCACGGGCAAATAAACTGGCTCCGTTCCTTGTTCCAGGGGACTGTGCAACCCAGGTGAGGACAGATGGAAGTGAGAACACGAAGCTTGCCTTGACTATCTTTCGTCACATAGACCGCTTTTTCAGTCACTACTTTGCGCCAACCGTCCACTTGTTCAATCTGGATGGTGCGCATTACGGGCTCAGTCGAGGACGAAAAGTCGGTCAATGCTCCCACGGGGGAGTATTTGAGATCGGTGGTTCGGCGCAAGAGAGGAAACAGCGCGAACCGAATAAGCGGTACCGACAGCAAGGCGCTTACAAAAAGCCCTCCAACTGCGACCAATGCGCCGAGAAACGAGCGCCTGCTCTCCAGAGATAACCGGGAGCCCGAAGGTATCGGAGTCCCGCTTTCCAAATGTCCCGCATCTTCAACCATGCCATCTCCAAGCGGCAGCAGCAACCGTGGAACCCTGTCTCTAGTAGCCGTCGAACCTCCAGGTTGTTTACTTTTGTTTGGGCAGTTCCCGGAGGTAAGCCACCAATTTCGTTACGTCGTCCGGCTTGATCTTCGCACCGAAAGCCGGCATCTTTCCCTTGCCCTTGGTGATCAATGCAGCCAGCTCCGCGTCGGTTTGCTTCTGAACTTCTGCCGATCGCAGATCTTTCGCATGGAATGCCTTGCCGGTGGGGTTATCGCCGCTGCCGTCGGCGCCGTGACACAGGGTGCAGTTCGTCTTGAAAAGTTTGGCGGGATCAGACTGGGCCTGCATCGCGGGTGACAGAGCCAGGCAACACAAGATGACAGCTGGATTAAGGCGGCAAGACAGCTCTCGCATGTTATCTCCTAGAAATTTATTGGCTGGGCGACCGCACAGCCCGAGTCTTTTCGGTCGACCCCGTAGACTCCGTGCCTGTTGCCTTGCACTTCTTTCAGGCTAGGAGTCTACAGTATTGCGAGGGCTTAGAAAACAAATCGTGCCAGTACGTAGACCGTGTTATTCGCCGCCGCGTCCCGTCCCGCGCCGTCGTAGTTTACTCGTGCGCCATTGAAGCGGAGATATCCCGTGTATTGCACCGCAAGATCGACGTTCTGTTCGGGCCACCATGAAACATTCAGGGTGTAGCCATTGCTCTGCGGAGAACCATTGGCGCTTCCAGAAACCGCGGCCTGAGCAAAGAGCAGAGGGTCACGGGTTCCCGTGATGTCGAACAATCCGGCCGTCCCGGAAAGTCGCGTGCCGAAATGGTATTCGACATTGGCCTGGGCGGTGTTCAGGTGGTGGCGGCTCAGCGCAGCGCCCCCTGCAAGGACTGTTGCCGGAAGAGACGAGTTCTCACGGATATAAGTACCGCGGACAGAAAGCACGTCGTTCTTGAACTGAGGAATCGTTCGATCATACTGAAAGTCCGCGGCAAAGTCTGTGTAGCTATCCTCGAGGCCGGTGATGTTATTCGGAGTGCTTTTCACATGCATGCCGTAACTGCCGATTTCCAAAAAATTATTCTTGGTGGAGGTCTGCCAGGCCGCACGCCAGTAGGGCGCGACACCCCGGATATTGAAGCCAAACCCCGCTCCCGAGTTGGGCTGCGCGCCTCCAATATGTTCTGACCGGTAGATCGTTCCTGCCAGGTACCAGTGATCGTTCCACATCGCGTAGCCGCCCCCACCGGCCACGTCCTGAGCTAGACCTCCATTGATCAGCGCGCCTGCGGAGGGCCCAGGAGCGACGTTGCTACCGACGAAGGGATATCCCCAGGCAGGCGTGCTATTCCAAAGATCCTCGACGCCTGGATTGTTGTTTAGCGTTATCCCATAGGTAATGGGCTTCCCAAATAATTTGCCTCCGTGATTGGCATAGCGAATGTCGGTGTTGTCCCAGGAAAAGTGGTCACCCTGACTATCGTAAGTGACTTGCACAAAACTGCCGATATGGCTCGTCCAGGCGCCCGCCAGAAAGAGGGATGCCGCCTGAGGGAACTGGAAATTGCCGTTCTGGGTTCCGGGCTGAGGGGATTTTGTAGCCGTGAGAGAAGTATCCAAGATTATGGAAAGAGGAAACGCTTCAAGGAGGTGCAGCGCTGCATTGTGGTCTTTTTTGTCATCACTCACCTGGGCTTTCGTGGTGAATGTATAGCCCTCCAGCTTGAAAGTTCTTCCGAACGGCGTCAGCTCGGGTGGGGCGTAATGGCAGGAAGAGCACGGAAGTCCTGTCTGCCGTGAGTAGCTGGGAACGGCGAAAGCTTTGGGTATGAAGAGGATGAGCAGCGACGCGACCGTGAAAAACGTGCCGCAAGCCTTGACCAGGAGGCCGGTTGCGGGGCGGAGGGCAGATTGTGGATTTCGCATGCCTAACTTATAGCTTTGCGATCCAGGCCGACTCTGTGACGGGTGTCACACGCACCTGTGCGCCACGTCACAGACAACAACGGGCTATTCGTAGAAGTGGCCGGACTCGGCATTTCGCTTCGGCCATGCGATTACTCCCGGATTGTCGGCAACTCGGAAACTACCCGTCTTAGAAACCTGCCGCACGTCCACCATCACGTGTTGAAGATCGACTTCTAGACCCGCCGGCTGAAGTTAGTGCTTATGGGGCGAAGCCCCGGCCACGCTCTTGAGAACAAGAACGAAACAAAACCCCGTAGCGAGCCGCGCTCGCTTGGACAGCCGGGGGCGGCTGTCCCTACGTGTTGCCCTTCTATCCTCCGTTTGCCACAATCGCGTCCGCGACTCGCGCTGCCTCCACCGCAAACCGCACATCGTGCGTACGGATAATGTGCGCCCCTTTCAAGATCAAGCCTGTTTCCGCAGCCAGCGTCCCGTAAAGCCGTTCGGCAACCTCG
>Ga0209283_10001963_pt1 | contig 11407 bp, 8 predicted proteins | sample CZO8metaG_2_FD_188354 | JGI IMG/M metagenome (GOLD analysis project Ga0209283, IMG submission 188354) | Vadose zone soil microbial communities from the Eel River Critical Zone Observatory, Northern California, USA - CZOApr15con2H1.8 metaG... | ecosystem: Environmental > Terrestrial > Soil >...
TACACAATCGATCTGGGGAACGCGGGAACCATCTTCCGCAGGGGGCACCGGATCCGGCTCGAGATTTCATCCTCCAACTTCCCGCACTATTCGCGAAACCTGAATACCGGTCGATCCAACGAGGAGGATGACCGCGTCGAGGTGGCCCGGCAAACGATCCTGCACGACGAGGATCATCCTTCGCGCTTGATCCTGCCGGTTGTTCCGGGGGTGAACGTTCCCGGAAGGTAGCAATGTTGGGCTTAGAACCAGCCCAATACAAGATACAAACTTTATCAATGACAATGGTTTGGTCCCAAGGGTAGTGTCTCACGCGAGCAAGCGCGGGGAGACGCGCTGTTACCTGAGGGGACCGCAAAATGAGAATAGGGCAGAAGACCTTTAAGCTCGCTTCTACACTTCTCTTGTCGGTTGGATTTGCATCTGCACAGACTCCACAGACGACGCCGACGACACCAGAGGCCCAGGCTCCTGAGACCGGAGGAATTCCGGTCACGCGGCCGACTGAGGGCGAGCCGGCCCCTGGTACAAAGCCGATGGAGGAAGAGATCCTCGTCACCGGCTCGCGGCTTCGGCGCAAGGACCTGACCACCCCTGCGCCAGTGACGGTGCTGACGCGACAGCAGTGGCAGGAGAGCGGGAAGTTGACGATCGGCGACTTCCTCCAGACCCTGCCAGAGCAGGGCAACGCGCCGAACTTCCAGCTCAACAACGGCGGCGCGACCTACGGCGCCGACGGATCCACTCGCATCAGCTTGCGCAGCCTGGGAGTGACCCGAACGCTCGTGTTGGTCAACGGCCGGCGCATGGTGAACGCTGGCCTGGGAGCATCCTCCGCAGTGGACCTGAACTCGATCCCCACGGCAGCGGTTGAGCGGATCGAGGTGCTCAAGGATGGAGCGTCGGCGGTCTACGGGTCCGATGCGATCGCTGGCGTCGTCAACATCATCACCCGCAAGAGGTTCAACGGCACCGAAATTGGCGCGGAATATGGAATTAGCACCCGAGGCGACGCGCAGACGGTGGATGTGCAAGGGACCGTGGGTCGCACTGGCGATTGGGGGAACTTCCTTTTCGCCGCCGGCTACTTCAGCCAGGGGGAGTCTTGGTTGCGCGATCGCGATTTCAGCAAGTTCGCCCTCACGTACGATTACAACGACAAAATGACGTCACCGGGCGGAAGCAGCCGTACCCCCGCGGGCGTGATCCAGCTTCCGCAGCAGCGAGACGGGAGCCCGGATCCCAACTGCACCGCGGGCACGTTGTGCAGACAGATCGTCGACGCCTACCCGAGCACTAATCCTGCGCCAAATAACTGGTTCAGGCGCTTTGTCCGCGATCCCGATGCTCCCCTGGGCTGGCGTCCGTTCATTGGCAGTGACCGCTATAACTTCGCGGCCGCAAACTATCTGACTATTCCCTCGGAACGGATCCAGGCCTATGGCAGCGCTGACACCAAGGTCGGCTTCGCGCGCCCCTACATCGAAACGATGTTTGTCCAGCGCCATTCTCAGCAGAACGCAGCCCCGATGCCGCTGAACCCGGGCGACTACACCTTCCCCGGGACGAACAGGGCGATCTTCGTATCCAAGGACAACGTCTATAATCCCTTCGGCGTCGATCTCGCTTTTGCCGGACGGCGTCTGGTGGAGTTCGGCAACCGGACCTACACCCAGGATTTGGACACCTTCCGCATCGTTGCAGGAGTGGACGGCACATTGCCAGAGTCGGCCGGCCCCCTTCGGGGCTGGTTCTGGGATGCGTCAGTGAACTACGGCCGCACCTCTGGTACGTTCACGACCAACGGCGCGATCCGCAACTCGCGCATCGCCGATGCAGTCGGCCCTAGCTTCAGCGATGCGACAGGACCGCACTGCGGAACCCCGGCCGCTCCGGTTGCGGGGTGTGTGCCGCTGAATCTATTCGGTGGACCCAACAACGGGTCGATCAATCCCGCCCAGATCGGCTTCCTCGGCTTCACGGGCACCTCCCGGGCCTTCGATCAACTGTTCACAGTCGATGGCAACGTGGGGGGTGAGCTGGTCAGGATTGCGGCCGACCGGCCCGTGGCGATCGTGGTTGGGTACGAGTACCGTCGGGTGTTGGGAGCTCAGGTCGCCGACCCGATTGTTGCCTCGGGAGATTCGGCCGACTTCAACTTCAGCTCCACCTCGGGCCGGTACAGCTCCAACGAAGCATACGCCGAGCTGTCGCTCCCGATCATCTCCGGCGCGCCCTTCATCCAAAACCTCGAGGCGAGCGCGGCAGGGCGCTATGTGAATTACAGCACGTTCGGCAGCAAGTTCACCTACAAGTTCGGCGCGCGATACACGCCGATTCCGGATTTTACCCTGCGAGGCACCTACTCCACCGCGTTCCGTGCACCTGGCATCAGCGAGCTGTTTCTCGGCAATGCGGAAACCGCCCCCACAGTCCGAGATCCCTGCGCGGACCTGACCAATGCGTCGCCGGAGTTGCGAAGCCAGTGCACCAGCCATGGCGTTCCGGCGCGCGGTTCGCAGGACACCGGTAACCAGGAGTTGGCCCACGTGGGCGGCAACGCGAACTTGAAGGCTGAAACTGCGAAGATTTTCACGGCTGGAATCGTGGTCGAGCCGCAGATCGTGCGAAACCTCTCCATCACCGTCGACTACTACCACACCACGGTTGACGATCCGGTAGGTACAGTCGGTCTCGCAACCATTCTCAACGGCTGCTATCCAGGCGCCGGGGGCACGTCCTTCGAGCAGTATTGCAGCCAGATCCACCGGGATACAAACGGGGGAATCCAATTTGTCGACGACTTCAACACCAACCTCAACCAGATCCGAACTGCAGGAGTCGACTTTGCACTCCGCTACTTCTTGCCCACCCCCGTAGGCCGCTTCGGGTATGCCTTCGACGGGACTTGGCTTGCGTTCTTCGACCGCGACCAGGCTCACGCTCCGACCATCCACGGCAAGGGCACCTACGATCTCGGCGCGCTGCCTGCCATCAAGTTCAACACCGGAGTGACCTACTTTTTCGCCGGATTTAACGCTGCTGTCCTGGGACGGTTTATCGGCAATTTCAAAGAGTGCGGCGCATTCGACACCGACAGCGGCCATTTTCTTTCCCCGGGAGGACTCTGCTGGCTGGATCCCACCGCTCGTCGGCAGGTGGGCAGCAATTTCGTGGTGGACGTAAACGTCGGCTACAACTTCACCACACCGGTAGGAAATACGTATGTGAGTGCCGGCATGAACAACGTATTCGATAAAGCCCCGCAGTTCGTGTACGCCGCGCCTCTCGCCAACTCCGACCCAAGTGTCTACGACTACATTGGCCGATTCATCTACTTCCGGGTGCAGCAGAGGTTCTAGATGAGCTGATAAAAGTCTCGGCGCCGGCCTGTCCCAGGGCTCCGGCGGAACCCTGCAAGTATGGCCGGTCCGAGCCTCCGGGGCTCGCGAGCGACGCAAGGGGGGCCACTTGCAAGCAAGCACCTGGGCCCGTCGCGAACATAGGCGCCGATGTCTAATTGGTGGAGAAAGTTAAATCCGCGTCGCCCGTCAGGAGATCATGAAAGAACGCCGAGCCCAAAAGCGGTTCAAGCGGCGATTCATGGTGCGCTATGGCGAAAAAGATCTAACCCACTCCGGATTCACCAGCGACATCTCCAGCGGAGGCGCGTTCATCGTCGCTCCCCAACGGCCGGCACTCGATGCATACGTCCACCTGCACCTGTTCACGGACAAGGAGACATCCGTTTATCTCGAAGCCACGGTGCGGCGGCATAAGATTGTTCCCCCACAGCTCAGGACGCTCGAGAAAGGGGGCTTCGGCGTTCGATTCCGTCGGCCCGACGAGGTGCTCGCGGACATCTTGTTCGAATCAGGCGCCCGATTGCAGGTGGCCTACGCCACTCAGGCGGATCTCAAATTGGCCTACGACAAGGAGTTTCGGCACGGGGGCGTCTTCATTCCGACCGAAATTCAAGTCGAGCGAGGCAGCGACATCATTGTCGCGGTGAGGCTCGATTTTGTGAATAAGACGTTCGAATTCGATGCCTCGGTCGTCCAGGTCTTTCTCGACAGCTCGTCTCATGGTCTGCGCGGCATCGGGGTGATCTTCAAGGAACGAAACGACGTCGAGGAGACCATTACTCCGTTTACACAGTAGAGCGTGAAGCCGTGCCGTTTTCTAGCCTGGACGGACCATTGCAGATTAGTTGAATGCGGATCTCGCAAAAATGCTCGCCGCATCCTGTGACATTTTCAGCGTTCCGCGAGGATCGGGATTGGCGACCGCGAGGCCGTGGAGCCGACTGATCGCTGTGACACTTTCTGTCGTCTGCAGAGTGAAATTCCGTGACATCTTTCGGTATTTTGGTCGCCAGTCGAGGTCGATGGCCTGGGCAGATTTGCGCCTCACGCTTGTGACATTTTCCGCAGAGCCCACCTCAGAACCCTTCGAAGCTCACCTCATTGCCGGCGCTGGCGGCGCTACCTGTCAAGCAGTCGCCACAAGTAGCGCGAAAGCTGAGGTGCTGGGTGGACCTTGCATTCGGTTTCTGCCCATCTAGAAGTCGCCTCATGCCGAGGAGGACGTCATGATACCCGTGTCAATCATTGACTATTTGGAGAAGAACAAAGTTCCATTCCAGCGCCGCCCCCACGCGAAAGCGATTGGCGCTCAAGAGCTCGCGGCATCTCTTCACATTACCGCCTATAGCGTCGCCAAATCCGTGATCGTCGACGCGGACGGCCAGAAGTGGATTGCCGTGTTGCCTGCCTCGGAGACCGTGAACTTGCCGCGCCTTGCAGAAGTCTTGGGCGCGCGGGCCCTCCGGCTACTCGAGGAACCCGAATTCGCACCGATTTTTCCCGATTGCGAGCTTGGTGCGGAACCTCCGTTTGGGTGCCTCTATGGAATCCCAGTCGTGGTGGACTCCAGCCTCGAAAAAGCCCCCGCGATCATTCTCAGAGCAGGTTCCCATCGAGAGAGCCTGGAGATCGCGTACGCGGACTTCGTTTCACTCGAAGAGCCCCGGATCGGCTCCTTCGGGGTTCTCCCCGGCTGGATCGAGGCCGAACGCCAGCGAGAAGCCAGGGCACGCTGAGGTTCAGGTTGGGATAAGCTGCTCGAAGCGCTCCCAACTCAGCGCCGTCCAGACCTCGGTTCGAGCATGCCCGAACGAGCGAATCAGCATTGCCACTTTCGCAGCGTGCTCCTCACTCGGAGCTTCGAAAACGTCCAGATAATCGCATCCACCCAGAATCGCGTAGCTGCTCGTCCACTTTACTTGTGGAAGCTCCTTGCGAATCTTGTCGATCACTTTTCTTTCAAGACCCTTGAGATCGCCTGGAGACTTCAATGCTTCAGGTGCCAAGGTCGTGAGCATCACGTAGGTAGCCATTGCATTTCTCCTCCTTGCGGCTAGCAACCACTAAGCAACCTTCATCCGCGATTCACCGCTTGAGCGGTCGAATGTCCACCAGATTGCTCTCCTTTAAACCCGAGGTTTGAAGATCATGCCTTCGCTGGTCATACCGTTCATCAGGACGAGAAGCGGTTCGGTGAAGCGGAGATGACGCACGCACCCGATTTCTTCGACCGCGGGTTGCGAAGCGAGCCATGGCCAGTCCAGCGATCCCTCTCCCGCGTCTGGATTGACGGTGAAGTAGCCGACCTGGAAGGTGATGAGATTCTGGAAGAAATGGCTGCCCTGTGAGGGAGTCACCCGAAAATCTCTGAAGCCGGCCTCGACAATCACGCGAGCGCCGGAGATTTCCTCCCACCCGACTTTGATGCCAAGCCAGGGGTCGTTCGAACCCCAGCGTCCGACGCCGATCAGCAAATAAGGGCGATTCGCTTCGCTCAGCTTCACGTTGAACTGAGCGACCGCCTCGGCGACTTCCCAGGTGCGACCCCGTTCGAAGCGCTGAGAGTCTACCACGACGACGTCCTGGAGATTCTGAATCCGGCCGTTTCCCAGAACCATGCCGCTTCGACAGATCAGCTGGGCCGGATCGACATCCTCCATCCGCAGCTCTGCCCCCTCGCGCGACAACACCAGCGGCCGAATCTGGAGGAAGCCGAATTCGGACCCTTCGTCCGGAGTGCGAGCAAGTCGAACCGCGAACTCGATTTCAACTGGTTGCCCGAGTGCGTCTTCGCCCACCTTCATCAGCTCGTCGAGAAGCGGAGCGAGCGGAAAGACACTGTGCTTGAGGATCGGCGCGAAGCTGACCACGCGAACGCCTGGGCGGCTCAGGCCATCATAGACCGCGTGATTGTCGATCGAGTAGGTCGAGCCCACCGCTTGCAAAGTGCCATCCGCTTCGGCCGCATCAAGCCCAAAGCGCACCTCGCGCAGGTCCGCCGCGGTCCCCGCACGATGCGGAGGATCGAGCTCCAGCGCCCAGAAGTCGGACTGCGAATTCGCGACGATGTCCTCGACCGCGGAGAACTGCACCAGATGCCGCGGATAGCGCGGGCAGAAGGACAGGCACTTCCCGCCCTCCACCACGGTACGACCTAGGCCCAAAGCGACCGCGGCGATGCCGTCCTCGAAGGTCATCGGGGAGATTGGATAGAAGTTGCGGCAACGCACGACGCCAGAAAAGTCTGGATAAAACCGCTGGCCATGAAGCGCACCTACGACTTGCTGAAGGATGACGGCCATCTTCTCTTCTTCGAGGGAGAACGGCATGCCTCGCAGGTAAGCCTTGGCACGCTGGCTAAAGGCGGACGCATAGACCAGCTTGATCGCCTCCATCAACTGCTCGAGACGCCAGTGAATGGCTGGTTCCCGGTTGCCCACCATGAACGTCTCATAGACGCCGGTGAACGGCTGATATTGAGAATCCTCCAGCAGACTGGATGAGCGGATCGCCAGCGGATAGTGGACCTCGTCCAAGAATGCCAAGAGCTCTTCGCGAACCGAATCCGGTAAGGAGGCGGCGGAGAAGCGCTGCTGGATTTCTGCATCCTTTTGGCATTGGACGGCGAAATCCAGAAGGTTGTTCTCGCTCATGAAACGGTCGAAGACGTCGGTGGCCAGGACCACCGCAGGCGGCACGGTGACGCGGAGGCCGGGAAAGCGGGTGGCGACGTTGCGCTTGCGCAGGAGGTGACGGGCAAACGCCAACCCGCGGGCCTTGCCCCCAAGCGATCCCGCTCCAATCCGCAGAAAGAAAGAGTCTCCCGCCTTGAAGGTCCCCGCCCGGAAGTCGCCGATCAGGGTTTCGCTTTGTTCGCGGCGATACTCACCAATCGACGCGATCAGGTTTTGTCGCAAGTCCTCGAAGGTTGCGAAATCGGAAACCTTACGCGGCCGCAGCTTGCGAGCGAGGGCGAATTCCGTCCTCGCCATCAACCAGTGGGAGAAGTGGTTGCGTTGGCCGTGATACGCGATGCTTTCTGCCGGGACGGTGTGGAGAAGTTTTTCCAGGGAGTTCAGGTCGGTGGCGCGCGCCACTGCATTGCGATCGAGGGTGCGGAAAACGAAATCACCGAAGCCGAATTGCTCGGTCATCAGGCGGCGCAAATCCCGCAGGAAAGTGGGCGAGCGTTTGTGCAAAAACGAGAAACCCTCGGCATGGGCGCGGGCCCGCACATCGGCGCGGCTGGACTGCAGAACGACCGGCAGATCGGGGATCAGCTCGCGGACCCTGTGGGCCAGCTGGAAGCCGGCTTCGGGGTTGGTCACACCATCGCGAGCAAACTCCAGATCAGAGACGATGCCGAGAAGGGTATTCTGGTAACTTTCCACCTGCCGGGCCGCTTCTTCGTAGGTAGAGCAGAGCAGAATCTTCGGCCGCGCCCTGATCCGCATCAGCTTGTGGGCCACGTTTACACTTTCCTGAATGACGCGGTGCGACTGCGTAATCACTTCGGTGTAAATCGTGGGAAGAAACGAAGAGTAGTATCGGATGTTGTTCTCAACGACGAGAAGGACCGGCACACCCATCGCACTGGTATCGTGCAGGACGTTGCGTTTGTCCTCGATGTACTTGACGATCGCGATCAGGATGCGCGCGTTTCCTTGCCAGAGAAAAATCCGATCGATGTCGTTGACTGGATTCCGAGCGATAAAGTTCTTCACCTCACCATAGTCGTACGCGAGCACGACCACTGGAACGTCCAAACCGGAGCGCTTGATCTCACTAGCCAATTGGGCGGCGTCCATCTCTCCCACCGCAAGATTGGTGACGATCAGATTGAAGTGCGGCTGAGAACGGGCGATGGAAAGCGCTTCCGAGCAGTTGGAAACGTGGGTGACGCCAGGAATTTTCTGGAGGTTGAGCTCGAGGGATTCCTCAATGATTAACTCGTTGAGACTTCCGTCTTCGCGAAGGATGAAGGAGTCGTAAAGGCTGGAGACCAGAAGGATCTCCTGCACCCGGAAGGGCATGAGATTCTCGAACGCTTCGAACAGCACCTCCTCGCTCGGAAGTTGCTGCGATACATCGATCAAGCTCATCGAGGCGCCCTGAGCGTATGCCAACAACGGGTGGAACGGGAATCAGACCAGGCCCTGGTCCATCATCGCATTGGCTACCTTGAGGAAGCCGGCAATGTTGGCGCCATTGACGAGATTTGCCGGGGTGCCGTACTCGGCGGCGGTTTCGTAGCAAGCGGTGTGGATCGCGATCATGATCTTTTGCAACCGGTCATCCACTTCCTCGCGGGTCCAGTTCAGGCGCATGCTGTTCTGGGCCATCTCGAGTCCGGAGGTGGCCACGCCGCCCGCGTTCGCGGCCTTGGCCGGACCGTAGAGAATTCCCCCTTCGAGGAACAGCTTGGTCGCCGCGAGGGTGCTGGGCATGTTGGCGCCCTCGGCGACCAGTTTGACACCATTCTTGATCAGATTGGTCGCGTCACTTGCGTTGATTTCGTTCTGAGTAGCGCTGGGAAAAACGCAATCGGCTTTGACGGTCCAGAGCGGATTGTAGTCCAGCTTGGCATCGACCGGCTTGTAGACCGCTTTATTGAAGCGCCCCACGTATTCCTCAATCCGACCCCGGCGGACGTTCTTGAGCTCCATGACGTAGGCGAGCTTCTCACGATCGATGCCGTCGGGATCCAAGATGTAGCCGCTGGAATCCGACAGCGTGATCGGCTTGGCCCCGAAGTCGAGCAGCTTCTCCACCGTGTACTGGGAAACATTTCCGCTCCCCGAGACCAGGCAGAGCCTGCCTTCAAGGGTTTCCTTGCGGGTCTTCAGCATTTCATTGGCGAAGTAGACGCATCCGTACCCGGTGGCTTCAGGGCGGATGAGAGAGCCGCCCCAATTGAGTCCCTTGCCAGTCAGCACGCCGGTAAACTCATTGGCCAGCCGCTTGTACTGGCCGAACAAAAAGCCAATCTCGCGGCCACCAACCCCGATATCGCCGGCGGGGACATCGGTGTAAGGCCCAATATGCCGCCACAGCTCGGTCATGAAGCTCTGGCAGAAACGCATCACCTCATTGTCGCTCTTACCCTTGGGATCAAAATCCGATCCGCCTTTTCCGCCGCCCATTGGGAGAGTCGTGAGCGAGTTCTTGAACACCTGTTCGAATGCCAGGAACTTGAGGATGCCGAGATTCACCGACGGATGGAAACGAAGCCCTCCCTTGTAGGGCCCGATCGCGCTGTTCATTTCGATGCGGAATCCGCGATTGACCTGCACCTCGCCCTGATCGTCGAACCAAGGCACGCGAAACATTAGGACGCGCTCGGGTTCCACGATGCGTTCTAGAAGCCGCGCCGCTCGGTATTCGGGCCGTTTCGCAAGAACCAGTCTGAGAGAATCGAGGACTTCTTGAACCGCTTGGTGAAATTCCGGCTCCGCGGGATTTTTTGCCTTAACCGAGGTGATTACTTGCTCCATGTAGTCGCTGCCCGGCCTGCCTGTCGGTGGCGCCAAAACACTCGCTGTCATCGCTTCACCCTCCCTGGTTACCCATCAAATCAGATCACCGGACAGGCGGGCTAGAAACATTGCGAAGTGTTCCGACTCGTCAGGCAGGCTTGGCCAGTAGAGCGTCGAGCGCGGCGTAGCTCTGGTTGACGCCCTGTTCCATGCCTGACCTCAGCATGCCGTCTCGCTCCTCCGTGGTGTGGAAGAGCGACGTGGTGACGACCTTGGTGCGACCGTCGCCGAGATCCTCGAGCGTCATCGTATTGACCGCGACATGACCCGGCATACCGTCCCACTCGAAGGTCAGCGCGAGGCGTTCCGGCGGCGTCACCTCTCGGTAGCGTCCTTCGAACCCGTGAACGCCGTTGGGAGAGTGCTCGATGAATCGCCAGTGGCCGCCGCGCTCGACCTCCATCCGCTCGATGACGAGTTTGTTTCCACGACCCCACCACTGCGCGATCAGCTTGGGGTTGGTGAATGCGCGCCACACGCGCTCGCGGGGTGCGTTGAAGACGCGCTCGATATGGATTTCCCGGTCGGTCGGTGTGGTGATCTTCGATGTACTGATGGGTGTTTTCAAGGCTATCTCTGGGCTGGCTGGAGCACTGCGAAGAATGCTCCTTCCGGATCGAAGAACATCGAGAAGCGGCCGACGTCGGGAATATCGGTCGGCGGCATGACCGCCTTGCCTCCCAAGGAGCCGACCTTCTTCGCGGTCGCGTCGCAGTCGTTGACCATAAAGTAGACAGTCCAATGCGACGGCACGTTGGCGGGCGTCTGCTTCGACATTGGCATCATACCCGCACGAGGCTCAGCGCCCTGATTGAATAGAGTGTACGTCTCGACGAAGACGCCCTTCCTCGTTTCTGTCTTCCAGCCAAACAACTTCGTGTAGAAGGCTCCGCACGCGTCGACATTGCGAGTCTGCAGCTCGTTCCAGACCAACGCGCCATGCTCCCCCACCCTCCCCGCCCCGATGTGCTTCTTGGCTTGCCATAGCGAAAGCTCAGCGCCAGAAGGATCCTGAATCACCGCCATCCGACCCAGGTCCATGACGTCCATCGGCGGGGCGAGGATTTTGCCGCCAAGCGACGTTGCCTGATTGGTGGCCTCGTCGACGTTCGCGACCGCCACGTACGAATTCCAGTGCGGCGGAATCCCCTTCTCCGCCATCCCCATCAGACCAGCGATGTCGCCCCCGTTGATTCGAGCAAGGGTATAGGCGCCGCCGCCTGGGAGCGGATTGTCTTGCGTCTTCCAGCCGAACAGCTCGCTGTAGAAGCGTTTCGCGGCCGTGGGATTCGTAGTCGCGAGATCTGCCCAACAGAAGGTGCCGGGCTTGTAGCTTTTGACTTCGGTCATTTCAAACTCCATGCAATGGGTTCGCTGCTTAGACGCACGTGACAACAAGAATCATCGGTCCGCCCGAAAAATTGCGCCGCCAGCGCCAGCGCTGGGCCGCTATCGGCTGTGGCCACCGCGTTGAAGGCTTCGGGCAGCGGTTGCGCCGCTTTTGAG
>Ga0209283_10001966_pt1 | contig 11401 bp, 6 predicted proteins | sample CZO8metaG_2_FD_188354 | JGI IMG/M metagenome (GOLD analysis project Ga0209283, IMG submission 188354) | Vadose zone soil microbial communities from the Eel River Critical Zone Observatory, Northern California, USA - CZOApr15con2H1.8 metaG... | ecosystem: Environmental > Terrestrial > Soil >...
GAGTTCCAAACCAACGAGCCCGAAGCAGATGACGCCGAAAGAGTTCAGAACAAAGCGCGGATTCGCGGGAATCCGGAAATCCGCAGCGGTTACCGAGGTTCCGAAGCGAAGCCAAACCAAGACGCCGAGACCAATCAAAAGGCCGCCTGCAATGAAGGTGCCGAACGCGCCAACATTATTGATCCACTTGCCGACCCCCAGACCGACAACGTTGAGCACGACCAGTATGGCGAGGAGGACCAGCGATGCGGTGAGGGCGAACGATTTGCTGTCTGCGAGAGTGGCGTGGGCGGGACCTAACACGAAGACGGATACGCCGACGAAGTACAACATGATGGTCGGCACGTACATCATGTTGTTCGTCCAATAACACCAGCCGGAGAGAAACCCGTGGAAGTCGCCAAAAACTTCCTTGGCCCAGAGGTAGACGCCGCCCTCGCCCGGGTAGCGGTGCGCCAATTCGATCACGGCAATGCCCTGCGGCCAGAAAAAAAGCAGGAGCGAAATAATCCACAGCCAAACGGTGACGCCGCCATTAGCGGCAATGGAGGGAACAACATTTAGATTGAAGACCGCGACGACAAACAGCAGGACGAGGTCCCAACGGCCGAGGACGCGCTTCAGGTGCGGGGCTTCCTGCGACGCAATCGCGGGAGGCGCAGCCGTGGTGACCTCGCTCGCCAATTCGATTCTCTCCTGATCCGGGCAGCTTACCACTGCCAGTCAGTGTCCCGCCGCGCCGGCGGAAGCCACCCCGCGTTCTTGTTGCGCTTTGACCAGTGCAGGTGCAACCTCTTCGAAGACTGCGAGATGCTTGTCAATGTCCGCTTCCGTGTGTTGAACTGAAATGGTCCACTGCTCATCCCACCAGTACGGCTGCGGCAGCACGTCGCGGTTTACCATGCCAAACCAATAGTGGCGCCAGAGATCGACGTCAATCTTGGTCCAGTCGCGGTAATTGCGAATCTCCTGCGGATAGAGCATCAGCGCGCCGTTGACGCCCGCGCTGGCGACGTAGGCCTGCAATCCCGTCTTCTTGATGATGCTGCGATAGCCGTCGGTCAATTTTTTGTTCAGTTTCCCGACGTGCCCATAGGCTTCGCGCGTGAGCACTTCGCGGAAGGTCGCAAGACCCGCGGCCATCGCCACGCGATTGGTGTTGTACGTGCCGCCGTGGAATACCTTATGCTGCGAAATCAAATCCATCACCGCGCGACTTGCTCCGAAGGCCCCCAGCGGCATACCGCCGCCGATGGACTTCGCCAGGCAGATCACGTCCGGCTTCACGCCAAAATATTCACTGGCGCCGCCCCAGGCGAGTTTCGCGCCGGTTTTCACTTCGTCGAAGATCAGCAGCGCACCGTTTTTTGTGCAGATGTTGCGCAGCCCTTGGAGAAAGCCTGGCTGCGGCATGCACAAGCCCACGTTCATCAAGATGGGTTCCAGAATAATCGCTGCGATCTGGCCAGGATTTTCTTTGAAGCGCCGCTCGACGCTGGCGAGGTTATTGAAGGCCGCGACGACCACATTACCGAGAGAAGCTTTCGGAATGCCTCCGCCGCCGGGCACGGAGTTGGGAGCCTCGGGGTCGCCCCAATCTTCCGCTTTGGGCTTGACGCTGACGAGCGCTGTGTCGTGCAGGCCGTGATATGCACCTTCGAACTTGAGAATTTTGTCTCTGCCGGTGGCGGCGCGGGCGATGCGGCAGGCGTGCATGGTCACTTCCGTGCCGCTCGAGCCGAATCGCACCATCTCGACGGGGTACCGCTTGCAAATCTCTTCCGCCAGCTCCCATTCCTGATCATGTGGCATCCCGAAAGTCGTACCCTCGTGCAACTTCTGTTCCACGGCCTTCACCACTGCCGGATGGCAATGTCCCGCCATCAACGCGCCGAAGCACAGGTTGTGATCGACGTATTCGTTGCCATCGAGGTCGTGAATTCTGCTGCCTTTGCCGTCCTTCACGAAGAGGGGATAAGGCTCGTAATGGCGGTAGTTGCTGGCGACTCCGAGCGGAATGCGCTCGAGTGCCCGCGTGTATGCGGCAGCAGACTTCGGCGTGCGCTTCTCGTAGTTGGCGAGTTCCTTTTGTAGTGCTTCGTGCATGGGAGTACTCCGTAAGTGCAGGCCTGTTCCCCGCCGTCAGTGTGAGGCGATGAATCCATTATCTCATGCGTGCGAAGGCGCGGCCCCTGCGAGCCGTGCCCTCAAGATTCAGGTGATTTCGTATTCGCGTCGCCTCCGATGGCGTCAGAAAACCAGTTTCAGGGCGAACTGGAACAACCGCGGGTCGCGCACCTTCTGCGGCTGGCCAAAGGTAGAACCCTGGTTCCCCGAGTTGCCGTCGACTCCGTAGAACTGGGCATGGTTGAAGATGTTGAAAATCTCGGTCCGGAATTCCACATGCATTTTTTCTCCAATTGGAGTTTCCTTGAAAATGCCAACGTCCCAATTGTTGATCGGAGGATTGCAGCAGAGCGTACGTGGCACATTGCCGAAAGTGCCGAGCGGAATTGCCGTGGGATCCCCTAGACATGTCGAGGTGTCGCAGTTATCGAACAAGTTCGGGTCAAACACGAAGCCATCGGTCCGTGGATTGTGAGTCTTGAAAGGCCCGGTGAAGTTGGGCTTGCCGGGGCACTCAAAGCCGAGCGTGCTTCCCTCCAACTCCGTGTCATTGCAGTTGTTGATCAAGATCGGAAAACCGCTCTGGTAGGTATAAATGCCGGAGGCTTGCCAGCCGTTCAGCACTTTCCCGGCAAATCCTTCCTTCTTGGGAATGGGCAAATCCCAAACATAGTTGAAAACAAAGCGGTGCCGCGAGTCGAACAACGAGGGGCCGTAAGTGGCGTTGAAGTTCAAGGGATTCAAGATCTCCTCGAAGCTCGAGGCGTTGTCCAGGGACTTGCTGTACGTGTAGGAAGCCTGGAATTGCAAACCGTGCGAGAAGCGCTTCTCCAAAAGGGCTTGCAGCGAGTTGTAGTTCGAATGCGCCGCAGTATCTTCCGAGAAGATACTGTTAAAGACCTCGGTGCCGTCGGCCGGGCAACCGCTGGTGAGCGGATTAGGATCGGTAGGATTGCAATTGGGAGAAGCATAGGGACGCAAACCAACCAGATTGATGGGTGTGCCCGTCCCGGCAGCGCCAGTGATGGTGCATGCAGCCGTAGTGGTGGTAATCGGGCAAGGAATGTTCGGCCCGCCCGGGGTCGAGCCGCCGATGTAGGGCATGTGGAGAACCTGACCCGGCCCAAGCGTAAACTGATACTGACTGTCTTCCGCGAAAGGCGTGCACCCTTGGCCGAGATTTGCCAAGTCGAGGCAGGTTTGCGCGTTGGCCGCATTCTGATCGTGAATAGCAAGAAGCCGGTGCCCCTGCGAGCCGACGTATCCAACTTGCAGGAGGATATTGCCGGGCAGCTCGCGCTTAATCGTAAAGTTGTATTGCGCCGAATACTGCGTCCGTAGTGTCGTCGGAAATTGGCCGAAGAGAAGAATGGGCCGATAGAGTGCCCAATCCACGGGCTGGTTGCGTGGAGGATTGAGGAAAGCGTTGGAGACGTTGGGAAAAGTGGCGCCCTCTTGGGTGACGAACGGAGTGCTGAACAGCGGATTACTGATGCCGTTGCTAATGCCGAAGGGCGGTTCGGCGCTGAATTGTTCCAGAACGAGCTGTTCGATGGGATTGTAGAACAGCCCCCAGCCCATGCTGACGGTAGTCTTGTTCGGACCTCCGGTAAGCTTGGCCAACGTTCCGTCCTTCCAGCCGGGACTCCAGTTCAATCCGAGGCGTGGCGCAAATGCCTTTATATAATTGGTGAGAAGCCCGCCGGGGACGCCTTTATCTCCGGGCACGACAAGTCCGGTGGGAATCGTTCCCGTATTCGCACAGTCCGGCGTAGGAGCTCCAGTACCGGAAAACTGGGGAAGCCCACTGAAGCTTGAGTCGCTTGGGGCAGGATATCCAGTTGCGAGATCGCAAGGAAACACGGTCGAATTCTGGCCGGGATTGAAGCGCTGAACTTTTTTGCCGATGTCGGTCAGCGGGGTGTTCATTTCCCAACGCAAGCCATAGTTCAAGGATACGTTCGGTTTGAGCTTCCAACTGTCCTGAGCGAAGAGGTAAAGAGACGTACTGCGAACCAGTTCCGTGTTGGCGGAGCCTTGCGAATACGAGACGGGCAAGCCCAGCAGGTAGTTTGCAAAAGGATCGATTGCGCCGGTGTCATTGGCGCCGCCCGGGCCGAAAATGTATTCGCCGTTCACATTGAAAAAGAGCTTCTGGTCGAATTTCTGATAACGGATGTCACCGCCGAACTTGAAGCTATGGTTGCCGACGATCTTGCTGTAATTCTCGTTGAACTGGAAAGTGTTCCCGGTTTGCGGCAATTGGCCCTCAAAGTTGTTACCAAAAAGGCCGAGCGTGCCGTTCAAGGTGATGTAGGGAACGCCTTCGAACTTGGAGCCGAGTCCCGGGTGGATGCCACAGCCAAAGCCCGGACACACGGGAGTGTTGGGATCGGCTGGAGTACCAAGAGGGGCGCTGGTGGGGTCCACAAGGGCGGTATCCGACTTCCCGCCAAAGCACAGCGCGGAAGAAACTGCGCTGCTACAGGAGGCGGTGACCGCATTGGTAACCGTGGGCGTGTAGAACTTGGGCTGAGCTTCGCGGAAGTAGGTGAAACGGAACTCATTGACAGCAGTAGACCCGAGCGTCCAGGAATGGCTGGCGTTCACTTGCTGAGCGTGCGTAATGATCTGGCCGGGAAAATTCCCGAGAGAACCGCCAGCCAACTGGAAGATGGCGAAGGGATCGAGCGTGTTGTCGTTGTCATAGTAATAGTAGAACGACAGCTTCTGCGTGTTGCTCAAATTGTGGTCCACACGAATTTGAAATTGATCGCCGCGGTCTGTGGACTTGACCACATCCTGGGTCTCGGAATTGAGGCCACCAGAACCGGGCATGTATCCCATATTGATCAGACTTGAGGCGACCGGGTCAAAGCATTGTACGGGAATTGTGGCGGTGAGAGCCTGGGAACCGGTTGTTGTGGGAAAGATGGAATCCCAGGGCTGGCCTGTGCCGGCCTGGCCTTGGCCGTTGATGACGGCGGTGAGCGCCGCTTGACCTCCAGGCGTGAGCTGGCTTCCACAGCGATTCTGGAGAATCGTCGCAACGGTCGGATCATTCAATAAGCCTGGAAATACCATTATGGGATCAGTAAGTAGTACTGGGAGGGGTGCCGTGAATGTACCGGAGAGATCGCCTCCCGTGGGCACCGGCACCTGCTGCGAGACGATGCCTCGAACGATGCGCCGCCCCTCGTAGGAACCGAAAATGAAGCTCTTGTCCTTTTTAATCGGTCCGCCGAGCGTGCCGCCAAACTGATTCTGTTTAAAAGGCGCTTTTGGCGTGGGCTGGAATGTGAAACCATGCGCATTGAGAACGTCGTTGCGGAGAAATTCGTAGGCGCTGCCGTGAAGATTGTTGGTGCCGGACTTGGTGACAACGTTGATGACGGAGCCGGAGTTGCGGCCGTACTCGGCATCAAAGGAATTGGTGATGACGCGAAATTCTTCAATGCTATCGGGTGAGGGTTGGACCGTGGGGACGTTAGCGAAGAGATCGTTGCTGTCGCCGCCATTTACGGAGTAATTGTTGGAGCGGCCCCGGCCACCATTGACGGTGACGACGCCGGGCTTGTCTGAGCCATAAAACAGGTTATTCCCGATCTGCGATTGCACTCCCGGCTGCAATTGCAGCAGCTGGTAGACATCGCGCGTGTTCAGGGGCAACTGCGTAGAGGAGCGCTCATTGACGATGGTACCAAGCTGCGTCGAGGTCGTATCCACCACCGGTGGCGCGCTGGTGACTTCCACCACTTCGGTCGTTCCACCAACTTGCAATGCAAGGTCCACAATGACAACTTCATTCAGATTGACGACAACCTTGCGGACGTACTTCTTGAATCCTTGCTGGTTAACGTCAATTTCGTAGGTGCCAACCGGCACTTCAATGAATGTGTAGTCGCCCGTGGCGCTGGTCTGAACCTGGCGAGTGGAACCGGTCGCCTCATTGATCAGGGTCACCGTGGCCCCAGCCACGGCACCCCCACTCGCATCCATTACCGTACCGCGAATGCGGCCGCCAGTGCTCTGCCCGCCCGCAAAGGGCGCAACCAAAAGAATTACGAGGACCAGAATAGCCGCAGACAGAATCCTCTGACCGCACAACGAACGGTGCCGCCCGAAGAGTGCGTTATCTTTCATGACCCCACCCCTTGCCGCGAAGAATTTTCGAGGTTCTATTCTTCGTGGTTGATGTGCCGCTGAAACCTTACTATAATCCAGCAAACTTAGAGAAAGTTGGGTGCGGTGTCAAGCAGAAAGAATTTATCCACACAATCGGTCAAGCGCGGCGCCGGTCATCTGCTGCGCATCAGCGAGGTGGCCCGCCGCGTTGGTATTTCTTCTTCTGCTCTACGGGCGTGGGAGACACTCGGCCTCGTCACGCCGCAGCGCACCCAGAGCCGCTATCGCCTCTATAGCGAATCCGACGTGCGCCTGCTCCAGCGCGCCATATTTTTCCGCCGGGCCCGCGGTCTCAATCCCCCCGCCATCGTCCATGTCCTCAAGCGTCAGGGCATGGTCTCCTCTCCGGCCGAAGGTACACTCCTTCCGGGGCAGCGTTTCCGCCGCCTGCGTGCCAAGCGCCGTCTCTCTCTCTCTCAAGTCGCCAAAGCCACGGGCGTCTCCGTCGGCTTTCTAAGCGCTCTCGAGCGCGGACAAATGCGTTCTTCCGTCGCCACGCTTCGCCGCATCGCCCGCTTCTACCGCATCAACATTCTTTCGCTTTTCGAGACTTCCGGTGATAATCCCCGCCTGGTGCACCCTGCTCAACGAAAAATCCTCGAAGCTACCCCTGATGTCCGCATGGAATTGCTCGCCTGGGGTAACACGGCGATGGAGCCGCATCTATTCCGCGTTAAACCCGGCGGCGGGAGCGGCGAATCCTATGCCCACGAAGGAGAAGAGTTCCTTCACGTTCTTCGCGGGAAATTCGAAATCTGGCTGAACAATGGCGAGCATTATCGGCTGAAGGTGGGGGACAGCCTCTATTTTGAAAGCTCGATTCCGCATCGCTGGAAGAATCCGGGCCGCACGGAGACTTCGCTGCTCTGGATTAACACGCCGCCAACATTCTGATCCGGGGAGACTTCACTCCGATGAACACTCGTTCTGTTCGTCTCGCGCTTCCATTTCTTACGCTCTTCGCCGGTATTGCCCACTTCACGGCAGCGCAGGGGCTCATCGTTGAGCCGGCCGACATCATCGTGATCCACGGCCGCGTCTACACGGAGGATCCCCGGCAACCTTGGGTTCAGGCCGTGGCCATCCACGGTGCGAAAATCGTTGCGGTCGGGGATGATACCACGATCGAGAAAATGCGCGGCATGGGCACAAAAGTCGTGAACGCCGGGGGAAAAGTCGTTCTTCCGGGCTTCACCGATTGCCACATTCATTTCCTCGATGGCTCCCTGAGCCTCGGCCGAGTGAACCTCGAAGGCGCAAAGGATGCCGCAGAAATCCAGAAGAAATTGCGCGAATATGCGTCGGAACATCCCGGTGAGGATTGGATCTTGGGTCGCGGCTGGAATTACGCCATGTTCGGTCCCGAGGCCCTGCCCCACAAGAAATATCTCGACGAACTCTTCCCTAACCGGCCTGTTTTCCTCGAGGGTTATGACGGTCACACATATTGGGCCAATTCCAAAGCCCTCGCGCTCGCTGGAATCACACGCGAAACGCCCAATCCGCCGAACGGCATCATTGTCCGGGATCCCCAAACCGGCGAAGCTACCGGCGCTTTGAAAGAGTCGGCGCAGGACTTGGTTGCCAAAGTGATCCCTAAGCCGACCCGCGCCGACAAGCTTCTGGCTCTGCGCGCGGGAATGAAATGGGCCAACCAACACGGCATCACCCGCGTCCACAGTGCCGGCGGTGATTTTGAAATCCTCGACCTCTACGAGGAAATGCGCCATCGCGGTGACCTCAGCGTGCGCATGTATATCGCTTACTTCCTCGATCCCCCTCAGCTCCGGCCAAAAAATCTCGATTCCATCGAGGCGGCCCGCAAGAAATCTCATGACGATTGGATAGACGCGGGCGCCGTTAAATTCATGGTCGATGGCGTGGTGGAATCCCACACTGCCGCCATGCTCGAGCCCTATAGCGACGACCCTTCCCAAAAAGGTAAGCCTTTCTGGGAACCCGCAAATTACGCAGCAGCGGTGGCAGAATTAGATAAGCGCGGGTTGCAACTTTTCACACACGCCATCGGCGATTATGGCGTCCGAATGGCCCTCGATGCTTACGAGAACGCGGAACAACGAAATCACAAGCAGGATCGCCGCCCACGGATTGAACACATTGAAACCGTCGCCGCGGCCGACATTCCACGTTTCGGAAAGCTCGACGTCATCGCCAGCATGCAGCCGCTTCATTCTTACCCCGATTCCGACACCCTCGACGTTTGGGCGCGTAACGCCGGCCCTGATCGCGCTTCGCGGGCTTGGGCGTGGAAGAGCATCTCGGATTCCGGGGGTCACCTGGCATTCGGTAGCGATTGGCCCGTTGTGACGCTCAATCCGTGGGAAGGTATTCAAACCGCGGTGACGCGACAGACCGCAGCGGGAACGCCGGAAGCTGGGTTCGTTCCCGAGCAGCGATTGACCGTCGCCCAAGCCGTGGACGGCTACACGCTAGGTGCAGCCATCGCCGGACGCCGCGAGAAAACCGAAGGGTCTCTGGAGGTGGGGAAGCTCGCCGACCTGATCATCCTTTCGCAGAACATTTTCGACATCAATCCGCATAAGATTGGGACGACCACAGTGGTCACCACCATCGTCGGCGGGCGGCTTGTGTACCAGGCGGATTCGAAGTAAGCGGGAGGCGCGATGAAACCTCGCACGGTCCTTCTTGGCATTCTCGTTCTTGCGCTAGGTTGCGGCGCTTGCGGGAAAAAAGAAGAGACGCTGAGCTTACTGGTCTGGGAAGGATATTCAGACGATACGGCCGTCCGTGCTTTCGAGGAAAACCATCACTGCAAAGTTGCTGCATCCTACATGGGCTCGAGTGACGAACTGGTGGCCAAGCTACGCGGAGGCAGCGCTTCCAACTACGATGTCATCTCGCCGTCCAGCGATGTCGCTGCTTCCATTGCTCGTACCGGACTCGCCGCGCCGCTCGATCTTTCGAAGTTGCCCACGTACTCGCAGCTTTCCGCCAAACTCCGTGATCTGCCGCTCGTCAAAGCCCATGGACAAATCTATGGCGTCCCCTTCATGTGGGGCCCGAATCCGCTTCTCTATGACACGAGCGTGTTCGCTCAGCCGCCCGATTCCTGGGCGATTTTTTGGAATCCCAAATACAAAGGAAAAATCTCCGTTTGGGATGACCTCTCCACGGTTTACATGGCCGCGCAAATTCTCGGTTACGACAAGCCCGACCCGTCAAAGCTCTATGATTTGACGGACGAACAGCTCGACGCCGTCAAGAAAAAACTAATCGAGCTTAAGCCCAACATTCGAAAGATTTGGTCGACGGGCGGAGAGCTCACCAATCTCTTCCAGAATCATGAAGTCGTTCTAGCCATGGGCTGGCCACTCAATACCAACGACCTCCGAAAGCTGAATTTCCCCATCGGCGAAACCATCCCGAAAGAAAATACCACGGGATGGATCGACCACTTGATGATCACCGCTGCCAGCAGCCACAAAGACCTGGCACAGGCTTTCCTCGAATACATGATCGAAGCCAAGACCCAAAAACTGGTGACCGACCGGACGCACTACACTCCGGCGAATCCGGGCGCCGCGCAATTTCTCACTTCAGATGAAATAAAGGGCTTGCATCTAGACAATCCTGATGCCTACATGCAGCGAATTTATTTCTGGCAGGACGTTCCGCGCCGCGCCAAATACAATGAAATCTGGAACGAGGTCAAGGCCGCGCAGTGAGCGCATCTCTTGCCAATCCGACGGAGCAAGGCACGGCCACGGAGGCAGCGCTTCTCGAAGTGCGCAACGTGGCCAAGCGCTTTGGCTCCATCGATGTTCTGAAAAACATTTCTTTGAACATCGCTTCGGGTGAATTCCTTACTCTTCTTGGCGAAAGCGGTTCCGGCAAAACGACTCTTCTTCGGCTGATTGCCGGATTCGAACAGCCTTCCGCAGGAGAAATCTGGATGAGCGGCCAACGTTTGGATATTCTTCCGCCCTACAGGCGCCGCGTAAACACCGTCTTTCAGAACTATGCTCTGTTTCCCCACCTCAGCGTCCGTGACAACATCGCTTACGGCTTGAGGGTCAAAAACACGCCTGGTAGTGAAATGAGTGGCCGTGTCGAGGAAGCTCTTCGCATGGTCAAGATGCAAGATTTCGCCGCCTCCTGGCCTTCCAAACTGAGCGGCGGACAGCAGCAGCGCGTGGCCCTTGCGCGGGCTCTCATCAATCGCCCGCAACTCCTCCTTCTCGATGAGCCCCTCTCCGCTCTCGACGCCAATCTGCGCAAACAGATGCAGGGCGAACTCAAATCTCTGCAGCGCGAGATCGGGATCACTTTTCTTTTTGTCACCCATGACCAGGAAGAAGCCATGGCGCTCTCCGACCGCATCGCACTGTTACGTGACGGCGCGCTCGAGCAGGTTGCCTCTCCCCGCGAGATCTATGCGCATCCCGCCTCCGCCTACACCGCGCAGTTCATCGGCCAGACCAACCTGCTCCGCGGGGGGATTCGGGGCAGCATCGCAACTTGTGGTGCCCTGCGCTGGCCTTTGGAGGAGACCGACGGTCCGGTGATCTTTTCGCTCAGGCCGGAATCCATTCGCATCTGCGCTGACGGTAAGCGCCAGACCAGTGAGGTGAAGTTTCGCGCTGTGGTGCGCCAGCAAATCTATAGTGGATCGAGCGAACTGCTTGAAGTGGATTGTGGAAACGGCCAGATGCTGCGCGTTCGCATCCCCGCGCGTGGTCCACTCACAGGCGAACACGACTTTGTCTTCAGCCTCGCCGACGCGATCCGCGTGAAGGAGTAGTCGCTCCTGGCTCTCATGTACTCGCGAGCTTACAAATCGCTCGTCTCGCTCCCCCCGCTCCTCTGGGTCGGCATATTTCTCCTGCTTCCTTACGCACTCATGTTTGCGCACAGCTTTTGGGCCGTCCGTGAAGGATTGATGGTTCACCAGTGGAACCTGCACAACTACAAAATCCTGTTTTCGAATCCCCTCTATGCCGGAGTTCTTTTTCGCACGATGCGCATCGCCGCTTCCGTCACACTTTGCTCTCTCCTGCTCGGTTACCCCCTGGCTTACTACCTGTCCTTTCATGCCCATGCCCGCAAG
>Ga0209283_10001967_pt1 | contig 11399 bp, 8 predicted proteins | sample CZO8metaG_2_FD_188354 | JGI IMG/M metagenome (GOLD analysis project Ga0209283, IMG submission 188354) | Vadose zone soil microbial communities from the Eel River Critical Zone Observatory, Northern California, USA - CZOApr15con2H1.8 metaG... | ecosystem: Environmental > Terrestrial > Soil >...
GCCGGCTGGGGCCCGTCTTCACCAGCAGCGCGCGCACGCCGGCCTCGCGCAGCGCGGCCGGATCCGTGCTGCCGTCCGTGCTCCCGCCGTCCGCGACGACCACGTCGGCGAGGTCCATCTGCCCCTGCATCTTCGCCAGCTGGCGGCGGAAGCGCCCGTCTTCGTCCAGCACGGGGATGCAGAGGCAGTGGCGCGTGCGCCTGGGGAAGAACTCGTGCGCCTCGTACGCCGGGACCTGCCAGCTCACCTCGACTCCCGCACCACGTTGCGGCGCTCGGCGCTGGGCACCATCACCGAGCTGTTGGCCTCCTCGGCGATGTAGTACAGCGGCCGCTCGCGCGTCTCGTCGAGGATGCGGCCGACGTACTCGGTGACCACCGCCAGGATGAGGAAGAGGAGCAGGAACATCCCGGCGTTCTGCAGGGAGAGCGTCATCCAGCCTTCGGCCACGCGCGTCTTGAAGATGCGCACGGCGAACACGTAGCCGATGTACACGAGGTTGAGGAACGCGGCGCCGAGAGCGATCCAGCCCACCATGCGCAGCGGCCGGGTGGAGTTCCCCACGATGACCGCGAGCGCCGTGTCGGCCGCGTCGAACAGGCTCTCGCGCGGGGGGCGGCCGCTGCGCGAGATGGGCCGGTACTCCACTGTGCGCGTCTCGTACCCGATGTAGGGCGTCAGCGCCCGCAGGTAGCGGTGCCGGTCCTTGATCTCCACGATCGCGTTCACCGCCTGCCGCGGCAACGCGCGGAGCTGCGTCGAGTGCGGCTGGATGGGCACGTCGAGCAGGCTCCGGCACATCCAGTAGAAGGCGCGCGCGCCGGACTCGCGCAAGAAGCCCCTGCGCCGCGAAGGCGCGATGCCGTAGACGGCGGCGTTGTCGCGGCGCGCCAGCTCGACGAGTTGCGGGATCAGGTCGGGCGGATCGGTCTCGGCGCTCAAGGTCACCACCACGTCCCCGATGGCGCTCTCCAGGCCGGCGGTGATCGCCACGTCCAGCCCGAACGCGCGCGAGAGGCGGAGCAGGCGGACCCCCTCGTACCGCCCGAGCAGCTCCTTGACGCGCGCGGTTGTGCCGTCGCGCGAGCCGTCGTCGACCAGCACGATCTCCCAGTTCTCGTAGTTGGCGCGCAGCACGCGGGTCAGGTCCTCGAGCAGGGACTCGACCAGGGCGCGCTCGTCGCGCAGGCGGCAGACCACCGAGACGAAGACGGAGGACACCGCGGTCACGCCGCCTCCCGCAACAGGCCGTCCAGCTCGCGCGGCAGGTCGTAGACGTTGTCGATCTTCCCGCCCATCACCGACACCAGCCCGGGCAGCTCGCCGCAGCGCTTGAAGAGGATTGGCCGCGAGTCGTCGTGCTCGGATTGCGGCAGCACGGTCTTCACCTCGAACAGGGAGCGGACGTGGCGCGCCATCGACAGGGCGGGAAGATACCGCTGCGCGTCCTTGAGCATGTGCGGGAAGCGCGACCCGGACGGCGGGGGCGGCGGTGCCGCGGGCGCGGCCCGCTCCTCCCAGGCGAAGTGCGGCGTGTAGCGCACGTGGGTGAGCGAGTGGAGGCGCTGCGCCGGAAAAGGCATCAACGAGAAGAAGGGGCCGCACATCACGGTGACCGCGCAGCCCCGCAGGGCCGGCGGCGGCTCGACCAGCGCCACCTCGGCGAGCTCGTGGCGCAGCGGCACGCAGCGCGCGCCGGAGGCGGCCAGCAGCTCGTTCACCGACGAATAGGTGCAGTTGAACATCCAGCTCGCGCGCAGCACCCCGCGGTCGGTGTGCAGCTCGCCGGTGGCGGCACGCAGCGCGCGCGTGGCGAGCTGCACCTCGACGCGCGCGTCCTGCAGACGCTCGCGCACCGCCGCCCGCAGCAGCTCCACGTCGAAGGCGTGCTCCTCGACCTCGTACACCTTCTCGACCAGCTCGGCGTCGAACCAGGCGCGGACCTCGGCGGGGGCCGGCGCGAGGCGCGCGCCGATGCGGTGGCAGAAGGTCTCGAACTGGCGCGCGGTGACGTGGCTCTGCCGCCGCGCGACCGCGTAGTAGTGGCGGAAGGAGCGGTCGATGCAGGGGGCGAACTCGGCGACGAAACGTGGGTAGTTGAGGCGCGACCGCAGCGCGGTGAGGATGCTGCGCGGGTAGTGGTAGCCGCCGTGCACGCGGGCCTGGTTGTTGGCCGAGGCGCGCAGCAGCAGATCGGCCTCGCGCTCCACCAGGGTGACGCGCTCGCCGCGCTCGCGGAGCGCGAGGGCCAGGCTGCACCCGAAGAATCCCCCGCCGATGACGACCGCCGCCATGGCCACGGTCTGCCTCAGCCGCGCACCCGCTGTCCAGTCTGTCTGTTACAGTCGAGGTCCATGTCGGAATCGCCCGCGCCGGAAACCGCCACCCTGCTGCTCGTCGACGACGAGCCGGCGAACCTCGATTCGCTGGAGCGGATCTTCGCCCGGGAGGGCTACCGCACGCTGCGGGCCGAGAGCGGTTCGGCGGCCCTGGATGTGCTCCGCGGCGAGCCGGTCGACGTGGTGCTGACGGATCTCATGATGCCCGGCCTCTCCGGGCAGGAGCTGCTCAAGGGAGTGCGCGCGGTCGCGCCCGAGGCGGAGGTGGTCCTGATGACCGCCTACGGGACGGTCGAGGCCGCCGTCGCCGCGATGAAGGACGGCGCGTACGACTTCCTCACCAAGCCGCTCAAGCGGCACGCCGTGCTCAAGAGCGTGGCGCAGGCGCTGGAGAAGCGCCGCCTCCTGCGGGAGAACAAGCAGCTGCGCGCCCGCCTCGCGGGCAGCGCCTCGCCCATCGTGGGGCAGAGCCCGCCGCTGCGCGCGACGCTGGACGTGATCCGGCAGGCAGCGCCCAGCTCCGCGACCGTGCTCCTCCTCGGCGAGAGCGGGACCGGCAAGGAGCTGTTCGCCCGCGCCCTGCACGAGCACTCCGGGCGCGCGCAGGGCCCGTTCGTACCGATCAACTGCGCCGCGATCCCCGAGACGATCCTGGAGAGCGAGCTGTTCGGATACGAGCGCGGCGCGTTCACCGGCGCCACGCAGCGCAAGGAAGGGCGCATCGAGCGGGCGCAGGCGGGCACGCTCTTCCTGGACGAGGTGGGCGAGCTGTCGCCGGCGGTCCAGGTGAAGCTCCTGCGCTTCCTCCAGGAGGGCGAGATCGAGCGGCTCGGCGGCGCGGCGGCGATCAAGGTCGATTGCCGGGTGGTCGCCGCCACCAACCGGGACCTCGCCGCGCGCGTGAAGGAGGGCCGCTTCCGCGAGGACCTCTTCTACCGGCTCAACGTCATCCAGGTGGTGCTGCCGCCGCTCCGCGATCGCGTCGAGGACGTGCCGCTGCTCGCGGACCACTTCGTCGCGCGGTATGCGGCGAAGAACGCCAAGCCGGTCCGCGCGCTCACTCCCGCGGCGCTGGAGGCGCTCGAGGCCTACTCGTGGCCGGGCAACGTGCGCGAGCTGGAGAACGCGATCGAGCGCGCGGTGGTGCTCTCGCAGGGGGCCGAGCTGGACGTGGACGCGCTGCCGCAGGCGGTCCAGAACGCGGCGCGCGCCGGGCCGCGGCCCGCCATCCCCGCTGCGCTGGAAGGCCGCACGCTGACCATCCCGCTGGGAACGCCGATGGAGGAGATCGAGCTGCGCGTGATCCGCGAGACGCTGCGACACACCAAGGGCGACAAGAACCTCGCCGCGCAGCTCCTCGGGATCGCCGCGCGGACGATCTACCGGAAGCTCCCGAAGGAGTCCTGACAATTTGTCACCGCGCCTCCGGGCGCGGCTGCCACCTTGTCGCGCGGCGCCTGCCCGCCCGCCCCTCGCCGAGCGACGCCCCGGCTCGCGGCCGGCGGAATCATGGCATGCGCCTTGCTGTTTCGCCCTCCCGTGGAGATCGCTCTCCAGAGGTACTCGTGGGTGGGCACGCTGGTCGCGGCGGTGCTCGGCGCCTACCTCTGCGCGCGCATCGTGAACACGGTCGCGGCCAGCGCCATCGCGCCCAAGCCCGCGCTGCTGCAGCAGTCCGTCGGCGCGTCTCCGCAGGCGGCGCAGATGCCCCCGCGCGCGGAGCTGGACGCGGAACGGCTGGCGAAGACGTTCGATCTGCCTCTGCCCAAGCCGGCCAGCGAGAGCGCCGCCGAAGCCCGGCCGGCGAAGCCCGCCTGGGACAGGACGCCGGTGCGGTCCTCGCTGCACGGGAACCTGGTGTCGACCGCGCTCGCCAATCCGCCGCGCTACTCGCTCTGCCAGCTCACCAACAGCGACATCAACGAGACGCTGGTCTACGCCATCGGCGACAAGTTCATGGCCGCCAGCATCTACGCGATCGAGAAGGATCGCGTGCTGCTCGACAACGAGGGCCGCAACGAATACATCGACAACAGCGCCGCCGCGCCTCCGAACCTGGGCTTCTCGCCGATACCGCAGCCGGGGCAGCCCGCGGCGCAGAACGACGTCCGGCAGCTCTCCGAGAACCAGTACGTGCTGGCCAAGTCGACCGTGAACGGCGCGCTCAGCGACCTCTCGCAGCTCGCCACGCAGGCGCGCATCGTGCCGTCCTTCAAGAACGGCGTGGCGAACGGGTTCAAGCTCTTCTCGATCGTCCCCGACTCGCTGTACTCGAAGATCGGGATCCAGAACGGCGACGTGATCCGCCGCATCAACGGCTACGAGATGAACAGCCCCGACAAGGCGCTGGAGATCTACCAGAAGCTCCGCGACGCCAACCGCATCGAGGTCGAGATCGAGCGGCGCGGGGACACGATCCGCAAGTCCTACTCCATCGAGTAAGGAACGCGATGCGAACGACCGCCCTGCTCCTCCTGGCCGCCATCGCCGCAGATCCCGTCCGCGCCCAGTCCCGTCCCGAGGACGCGCCTCCGCCGCAGCGCCCCGGGCAGCCGCCCCTGCGGCCCGCCACGAGGCGCGCCGGGCAGGCGGAGGAAGGCGCGCAGCGCCCCGCCCGCGCCGCGCCCGCCCAGCCGCCGGCGACGCCTCCGGCCACCAACCGGCCGGCGATCGCGCCCCAGCGGACCATCACGCCACAGGCGCCGCCGCAGACGCGCGCCACCCAGCCTCGCCCGGTCGAGCCCATCGAAGCCAAGGACGCCGCCAAGAGATCGACCGGCGTGATGATGAACTTCGACAAGCGCGACCTGGTCGAGGTGATCCAGTTCGTCTCCAACTATACGCAGCGCAACTTCATCCTGCCCGAGCGCGTCTCGGGGAAGATCACCATCCTCTCCAACCGCTCCATCCCGCCCGACGAGGTGTGGAACGTCTTCGTGGCGGCCCTGGACGCGAACAACTGGGCGGTCTACCCCATCGGCCACTACTGGAAGCTCTCGGAGAAGAAGCAGTCGGCGCGCGCGAACATCCCCACCTACCTGGAGCCGGGGCAGGAAGCGCCGCCCATCGAGCAGATGGTCACCAAGCTGTTCAAGCTTCGCTACGTCGAAGCCGACCAGATGCGGAACACGCTCAACCAGTTCACCAGCCGCGACAGCGATTTCCAGATCTTCCCGCCCGACACGCTGATCATCAGCGACCTGGGCCTCAACATGCGCAGGCTCGAGCGGCTCATCGAGCAGCTCGATCAGCCGGGCGGCACGGAAGAGATCCACATCGTGCAGGTGCAGTACGCCAGCGCGCAGGCGCTGCAGCAGAAGCTGCAGGAGATCTTCACCCAGCAAGGCCGTCCGGGCGTGCCGCGCGCCCTGGGCATCGCCGAAGTGCAGCCGCAGCCGGGGCAGCCGGCCATCCCCGCCGCGCAGCTCGCGCAGCAGCAGTCCGGCGGCGGCGGCGGGCCGGTGACGGTCAGCAAGATCATCGCGGAGGAGCGCACGAACAAGCTGATCGTGATCGCCGGCGCCCGCTCGTTCTCCCGGGTGCTCGAGCTGATCCGGCAGCTCGACGTCCCGGCCGGCGGCGGCGGCGTGAACGTCTACTACCTGCAGAACGCGAAGGCCGAAGACGTGGCGACCACGCTGCAGGCGCTGGCCCAGGGCGTGACGGCACGGCGCACGACGGGCGGACCGACGCCGAGCCCGATGGGCGGATACGTCCCTCCCGCGCCCGCCCCGGGCGGCGGGCCCCAGGGCGCCGCGACCGCCGAGCTGTTCAGCGGCGAGGTGAAGATCACCGCCGACAAGACCACCAACTCGCTGGTGATCATCGCCAGCGCGTCCGATTACCGGAACCTCACCAAGGTGATCGAGAAGCTCGACATCGCGCGCCGCGAGGTGCTGGTCGAGGCGGTGATCATGGAGGTGAGCCTGCAGGACGAGCTCAAGATCGGCGCCTCCGCGCACGCAGGAACGGTGATCGACAACCTGACCATCCGGAACGCGAGCGGGGCCGCGCCGCTCGTCTTCGGCAGCGAGCTGGGCGGCATCAACTCCCTGTTCGGCATCACCAGCCTCACCAACCTGAGCGGCTTCCTCGCCGGCCTGCAAGGGCCTCCCATCACCGTGCCGGGGCTCGGAGTCACGCTGCCGTCGCTGGCGGTGCTGGTCAACGCGCTGCAGACCTCGAGCGACGTCAACGTCATCAGCACGCCGCACGTCACCATGGTGGACAACACCGAAGGCGAGATCACCGTCGGGCAGAACGTTCCGTTCCAGGCGGCCTATGCCCCCAACGTGGGCGGCCTGCTCGGCAGCGCGAGCACGACCACCACCGGGCAGACCACGGGCGCCCTCCCCACCAATCTCCTGGGCCTCGGCGGCCTCGGCTCCCTGTACGCTCCCATCCAGCGGCAGAACGTCGAGCTGCGCCTTCGCATCAAGCCGCAGATCAGCGCGAGCGACACGGTGCGCCTCGAGGTGGACGAGCAGACCGAGGAGATCGCCTCGACCAATCCACAGCTCGGTCCGACCACCAGCAAGCGCAGCGCCAAGACCACGGTGGTGGTGAAGGATCAGGAGACCGTGGTGCTCGGCGGCCTGATCCAGGAGCGCACCGTGAAGGGCGTCTCCAAGGTGCCGTTCCTCGGATCGCTGCCCATCCTCGGCTGGTTCTTCCGCAGCGAGGACACGACTCGCACCAAGACCAACCTGCTCCTCTTCCTGACCCCCTACATCATCCGCGATCAGAGCGATTACCGGCGCATCTTCGAGCGCAAGATGGCGGAGCGGTCCGAGTTCGTGAAGCGGTTCTACGGGGCCGACGAAGGCTACCAGAAGGCCATCGACTACGAGCGCAAGACAGGCATGCTCACCCGGCTGCGGCGCGGCGTGCAGACGGAGCTGTCGCGCGCCGAGCACGGCGGCCCCGGGACGCCCGACGAGCGGGTCATCGTGCCCTCGCGCGGCGAGGCGCCGCCGGAGACCCAGCCCCGGTACGGGCCGCCGACGCCCGTCCCGCTCGTGCCGGAAGAGAAGGGCCCGCCGCCCGGTACCCAGGAGACCCCGCGTGGCGCCGGGCCCGCGCCACAGCAGCCTCCGCCGCCCGACGCGGGCCAGCCGCAGTCTCCGCCGAACGCGCCGGAGCAGGGGCCGCCGCCGGAAGAATCGCCTCCTCCCAGGAGTTGATGGTCGAATGGACCGGACCCTCGCCCAGGCTGCTGCTCCTCGCGCCCAGGCGGCCGGCGCCAGCCTGGCCGGCCGGCCCATCGGCGAGATCCTCGTCGCGCAAGGCGCGGTGCCGCAGGAGAAGATCGCCGAGGCGCTCGCGCTGCAGGCCGAGCGCGGCGGCCGGCTCGGCGAGGTCCTGATCTCGCTCAAGGCGTGCAGCGAGGAGCAGGTGCTCAAGGCGCTCGCCGCGCAGCTCGAGCTGCCGTACCAGATGCGGCTCGCGCCGGAGGAGATCTCGCCCGAGCTGGTCAAGCTCGTGCCCATCAACTTCGCCAAGCAGGCCAAGCTGATGCCGCTGCGCATCGAGACCGACGGCGACGCGCACGCGCTGGTGGCCGTCGCCGACCCGCTCGACTCGAGCTCGCTGGACAGCGTTCGGCTGCTCCTCGGGGCCAGCATCTCGCCGGTGCTGGTGCCGTCGCAGGCCATCCTCGACTGCATCAACTCCGTCTACGACCGCGCCGCCAACGAGGCGGAGCAGCTGGTCGGCGATCTCGAGGCCGGCGACCTGGACATGGTCGCGCACGAGCTGGAGGAGCCGCAGGACCTGCTCGACTCCAGCGACGAGGCGCCCATCATCCGGCTGGTCAACTCGCTGCTCTTCCGCGCCGCCAAGGAGCGCGCCAGCGACATCCACATCGAGCCGCAGGAGAAGGACATCTGCGTGCGCTTCCGGGTGGACGGCGTGCTGCAGGAGGTCATCCGGCCGCCGAAGCGGTTCCAGAACAGCATCGGCTCGCGCGTGAAGATCATGGGCGGCCTGAACATCGCGGAGAAGCGCCTGCCGCAGGACGGCCGCATCCGCGTGAAGCTCGCCGGCCGCGACATCGACATCCGCCTCTCCACCACGCCCACCGTGTTCGGCGAGCGCATCGTCATGCGCCTGCTCGACAAGAGCGCGGTGCTGCTCGACCTCGCCGAGATCGGGATGGACAAGGACCAGCTCGCCACCATGGAGGGGCTGATCCACAAGGCGAACGGGATCGTGCTGGTGACGGGGCCCACCGGGAGCGGCAAGACCACCACGCTCTACGCGGCCCTCAGCAAGATCAACCGGCCGGACCTCAACATCATGACCATCGAGGACCCGGTCGAGTACCAGCTCAAGGGCATCTCGCAGACGCCGGTGAACCCGAAGATCGACCTCACCTTCGCCAACGGGCTGCGCAGCTTCCTCCGCCAGGACCCGGACGTGATCATGGTCGGCGAGATCCGCGACCGCGAGACGGCGGAGATCGCCATCCAGGCCTCGCTGACCGGCCACCTCGTCTTCAGCACCGTCCACACCAACGACGCCGCGGGCGCCATCACCCGCCTCATCGACATGGGCGTCGAGTCCTACCTGGTGGGGTCGTCCCTGATCGGCGTGCTGGCGCAGCGCCTGGTGCGCGTCCTCTGCAAGGAGTGCCGCGAGGCGTACCTGCCCACCCCGGAGGAGCTGAAGGAGATCGGGCTGGCGACGGAGAAGCAGAAGCCGCGCGAGCCGCGGATGATCTACCGGCCGAAGGGGTGCGAGGCCTGCAACGGCACCGGATACCACGGGCGCACCGGCATCTACGAGACCATGATGGTCGACGACGCCATCCGCGAGCTGGCGGTGAAGAAGGTCGACAGCGGGAGCATCAAGCGCGCCGCCGTGCAGAAGGGCATGCGCACGCTGATGGAGGACGGCGGGCGCAAGGTGCTGCGCGGGATCACCAGCGTGGCCGAAGTGCTCAGCGTCACCCAGGAGGACCTCGCTTAAGGCGCGAGGGAGCAGAATGCCGGTGTTCGAGTACAGCGGCCTCACGGAAACCGGGAAGTCGGTCCGTGGCCTCAAGGACGCGGAGAACCGCAAGGCGCTCCGCTCCGTCCTGCGCAAGGACGGCATCTTCCTGACCGACGCGCGCAGCGCGGAAGGGGCGGCGGCCGTCGCCGCGGCGGGGAAGGTCGAGGCCTTCAGCGGGCAGGGGCTGTCGCGCGAGGTCGACCTGCGCGCCCTCTTCGGCGCGCGCGTCTCGGCGCAGGACCTCGCCATCGCCACCCGGCAGCTCGCCACGCTGATCGGGGCGGGCATCACGCTGCCCGAGTCGCTCACCGCGCTGGTCGAGCAGATCGAGCACCCGCGGCTCAAGAAGGTGATGGGCGCGGTGAAGCAGCGGGTGAACGAGGGGGCCTCGCTCGCCGATGCGCTCGCCGACCACCCGCGCATCTTCTCCAACCTCTACGTGAACATGATCCGCGCCGGCGAGTCCTCCGGCGCGCTGGACGTGGTCCTCACCCGCCTCGCCGACTTCACCGAGGCCCAGGCGGTCCTGCGCAACAAGCTGATCGGCGCGATGCTCTACCCGGCCATCATGGTGGTGGTGGGAATCGCCATCGTGGGCATCCTCTTCGTGGTGGTGATCCCCAAGGTCACCAAGATCTTCGAGGACATGAACGTCGCCCTGCCCTGGACGACGCGCATCCTGATCGCCACCTCGAGCTTCGCGCGCGACTACTGGTACGCGCTGCTCGTCGGGCTGCCGCTGGCGGCCTGGGGCCTGCGACGCTGGCTCAGGACGCCGAAGGGGCGCGCGTGGTGGGACGCCAGGCAGCTCACGCTGCCCATCTTCGGGGAGCTGATCCGCATGCTGGCGCTGGCGCGCTTCGCCAAGACGCTCGCCACGCTGCTCAGCTCGGGCGTGCCGCTACTCACCGCGCTCGACATCGTGAAGAACATCGTCCACAACTCGCTGCTCGCCCGCGTGATCGAGGACGCGCGCGACGCGATCCGCGAGGGCGAGAGCATCGCCGCGCCTCTCAAGCGCAGCGGGCAATTCCCCCCGCTCGTGCACCACATGATCGCCATCGGCGAGAAGAGCGGGCAGCTCGAGGAGATGCTGCAGAACGTGGCGCGCAGCTACGATGCGCAGGTGGAGATGCGCGTCGGCGCGCTCACCAGCCTCCTCGAGCCGATCATGATCGTCGCGATGGGCGGAGGAGTGGCGTTCATCGTCTTCTCCATCCTCATGCCCATCATGCAGCTCACCAGCTTCGTTCCAAAATGAGGACAGCCATGCAGCAGAAGAACGAGAGACAAAGGCGACTCCGCCGCAGCCGCGGCATGACGCTGATCGAGATCATGGTGGTCCTGGTGATCCTGGGCCTCATCGCCGGCGCGATCGGGTTCAACGTCTTCCAGAACCTCAAGGAGGCGCAGATCAAGACCGCGCGGCTCGATCTCCAGGCCATCTCGCAGGGCGTGGACCTGTACCACGTCGAGACGGGGAACTGGCCGGACACGCTGCCCGCCCTGACCCCCAAGTTCGTCCGGGAGCTGCGCAAGGACCCGTGGGGGAACGAGTACCAATATCTCAAGTCCGGCGACGGATACGACGTGTACTCCTACGGCCCCGACAAGGCGCAGGGCGGAGGCGACGACATCACCGTCCACGGCGGCGAGAGCACGACGCCCACCGCGCAGGGAGGCAAGTAACGGCGTGCGCGCGCGCGGGATGACATTGTTGGAGATCGGCATCGCGCTCGCCATCGTGGCGGGATTGATCGCGCTCGCCGTGCCGTCCATCTCCAGCGTCGCGCGCGTGCAGCTGCGCCAACGTACCGGGCAGCTCGCCGGAGGTGTCCGCTCGCTCTACGGCGCCTCGGCGATGGCCGGCCGGAGCTGCCGGCTGGTGATGGACCTCGATGCCAGCGCCTACTGGTCGGAGTGCGCGCAGGGAGCCGTGCGGCTCGCGGCCGACGGCGAGCGCGCGCGCGGCGGCGCGCGGGAGGCGACCCGCGAGGAGGAGCTGCTCGCCACGGTCGCCCAGCGCGGAGACGCGATCTCCGACGAGGAGCGCACGCGCGCCGAGTT
>Ga0209283_10001969_pt1 | contig 11397 bp, 9 predicted proteins | sample CZO8metaG_2_FD_188354 | JGI IMG/M metagenome (GOLD analysis project Ga0209283, IMG submission 188354) | Vadose zone soil microbial communities from the Eel River Critical Zone Observatory, Northern California, USA - CZOApr15con2H1.8 metaG... | ecosystem: Environmental > Terrestrial > Soil >...
AGGTCTTCCCGAGATCCATGGTCTGAGCTTGGACCTCTTTCCAACCCTCAACAAATGCCTGCTGCACCCTATCGAAGTCTTTCAGCAAAGCATTCCGTGCCTGCTGACCCGCCTCATCCGGGGTTCGCCCAAAAGCCATGGCCATAACACATTCGCCATCGTTCGCTGACAAGTCGAGTTCGGCAGTCAGAGCAATGTTTCCGTCGGGGGCAGTCGAGTATTCCCAAGTCATTTTCTTGTTCGCGTTGATGTCCTGCCAACCGTCGCTGACACCTACGTATCCGCAGCTCATCTTCCTGAATTGGCTCGAACAGGCGAGCGCGAGGGATACTCCTTCTCTCTGAGCGAAGAGCATCGGTGTGCCCTTGTAGTTTCCGATCCATCCGTTGTTTCCGTATCCACGGTTTCCAATGTGCGGAGCCAGCAAAGCATAGACGCCGTAGTCTCCGAGTTTGCCTCTACCGGCGTCGAAGTGGATCTTCTGGAGAAGAACATCTCGCTCGGGATCGGTGATGACGATCTTCGTCAACCTGTAACGTCCCCTCTTGCAGGAGTTGACGAGTTTGTATCCGGGCACACCTTGCTCTAACGGGGAGATTCTTCTCTTCGTATCTCGTTTCTCTTCAGAAAAATATTGGTCGCCGTCAGCGACAAGAAATTCCATGTCACGAGTATTCGCCTGGTCTATTCTTGGGTAGTAGACCTCGTTGAGGATCCCGTGAGAAATAGTGAACCAAACTCTGCTCTGATAGCTTGCGGACGTTCCGACGCCCTCTTTGGCACTCGATGTCCAGCGAGGTGCTATTCCGGGCCAACCAGGCGCTACTTCTCCAGTTGATGAGGTCATAATCGGTAATCGAGACTTGTTCTCGAAAGCACCGTAATAATCTGATTTTCGGAGTCCCGAATTGTCGTTAGGACGAGACCGCGGGAAGTATAATTGCGCCTGCTTGAACTGTGCTTCCGGCTTCAGGTGCCTGAGTTTCCGTAGTGTTGTGGTAACTATGCTGGTTTGACGATTATTTGCCCTGCCAACCAGTTATGCCATGCGCAAGTGTACCTGTAGGCTCCGGGAGTGGTCAAGCTGACGGAGAAGGTTTTTCCTGGAAGGATTAGCCCAGAGTTGAACAAGGGCGTTCCCGCGGGAGCGACGATCGCCGTAGCGGTGTGCGGCTGGGTGTCCTTGTTTAACCATTCTATAGTATTGTTGACTCCGATTGTTACAGTGATGTTGACAGGATATGGGTAAGCCCCCGTCGCGAATTCTGTCTGGAACCGGGTCAGGTTGAAACCCGAAGGCTCGATGTAGGACCCTTGAGGAATGTTGATCGGGGTGACTCTCGGGTTGTTGCCGTTACTTGTTGCAGAGAGTGACGCGAGATAGACGTATCCGACTAAGGCTGCCGCCAACACTGCCACGACTGCAATTGCTAAGACGAAGACTCGCCGGGGCATTTTCTTCACGTAGAATCCGGCTTTCTGATAGTTGAAGCTAACTGTTGCGGCTCGCCGAATCGCCTCGCGACCATTTAGAAGGGATCTCAGGGGTTTGATCGACTGCTAATCATAGAACTATGACCCCGAACCACCGCGGCATCCGATGTTCCGGGTCCTGTTCCTTGAACTACGAGTATGTTACCCTGTGACGATTACTGTTCCGTGCATCCACGGGTGGTAGGAACAGACGTAGTTGTAAGTGCCGTCTATTGTGAATGTAACTTTGAAGGTGGCAGTGTAATTCATCTGTCCGGAGTCAAAGCTTGAGGCTCCTGAGGGGACGCTGACCGAGGTCACTGTGTGGGGCACTGGATCACTATTTGTCCATGTGACAGTGCCACCTTTTGCGACATTAACGCTTGAGGGTTGAAAGTTTAGGGACTGCTGGGTACCGGTACCATTCAGAATTGTTACGCTGACTGAGCTGGGAGGAGGGCTGCCTGAAGATGTGGTTGTGAAGACGTTGGGGCCGCCCACGAGTTGAGAGACTCCTAATCCTGCCGCGCCTACTCCCGCGCCAACGGCGAGCACTATCAAGATCGGGGCGACAATCTGTACAATCAGAGGTCTCTTGTACCAAGGTGACTTCGGAGGAGTGACCGCCAACTCTCACCAATATGATCTGGTTGGTGAGTGAGAAGATAAGTTTTTGCGAAGAAAAATATGGTTCAAGATCGATAAGATCTAACCTCGAAGGACTAGGCCTTCGTTGGTCTAGTTCACGGCTTAATCTAAAATATGAGTAGGCTAGGCAAACCTGAGGCTTAATGTCGAAGACGACTAGGCGAGAGTTTCTCAAGATTGGATTAGCAGCGGCGGGTGGCGCTCTGGCGGCTTCGGGGGTCGAAATTCCACTGTTTTCCTCCAAGAACTCTTCTATGCAGACCGCGCTCAATAACGCGAATACACAAGTAACGAACCTCCAAAACCAACTCAAATCCGTTACTGGATTCCTCACCCTCAACGTCAAAGAACAGGCGTTGCTGGAGCCAATAGTTGAGACGATAATTCCGTCCGATAGCACTGGTCCTGGAGCGAAGGAGGCGGGAGTGATTTACTTCATCGACAGACAATTGGCCGGGGATTACGGCCAGAGCGCAAACATGTTCATGGAAGGACCATTCATACCACCCAAGGTTCCATCCACCGCCAACCTGAGTGTTGCGCCGAGCCCGAACTGGGTTGCTTTACCTGCTCCCGCCGGGGGTGGAGGTAATGCCGCAGCCATATCCTATCCGGGAGGCACCGCGAGTCCTAGAGTGGGATCAGGAATCAACTATCAATATCCACTAAACCTTAGGTCGTTATGGAAGACTGGCCTAGAAGCGGTGCAGAACTATTCGAAGAATACCGCCCCGTATCTGACAACATTCCAGAAATTATCAGCTACCAATCAATTGCAGCTTCTGGCGGACCTCTGGGCCGGCACGCCAACTTCTTTTGCAGATGACCATGGGACGAGCATCAGTCCAGTGGACTTTGCTTATGAATTGAGCTTCATGACGTGGGCAGGGTTCACGATGGACCCGCTCTACGGAGGAAACCAGAACATGGTCGGATGGCAGTACATGGGATTCAATGGAGTAAACTTGGGCAACGCTTACGGCGAAGGCCTAAGCCAGAAGGACCTAATGATTGCCACCACCCCTACGCGCCTAAAGCCCGCGAGCCTCGCCCAGTACCAACAGGCCGCTTCTGGAGGAGCCTAAGTGTGTCCAGCGTTATCAGGGAACCCCACAAAGACCTAGTCTGCTTGGGGGCAGGTTTCATGAGCGGCCTAGTTGCCGCTGAAGTGGCTCGCGACTCTCACAACTACCAGGTAGTAGCAATAACAAAGGGTCCGTGGTGGGACTACGTCAGCGACTTTTCGACGACCAAGTACGACGAGTGGGGGGTAGGACTGGGACGAAAATATGACAGCCCTCTTCCGGTGCAGTCCACAACAATAAGGAACAGTCCTACGCAATTCGCGCTCCCCGTCCGAAGGTACACGATGCCGATTCAGTACCACGCTCTGGGACACGGTGTTGGCGGAGCAGCCCAGCACTACGGGGGAACTATGGGACGCCAAGGACCCTGGGGTTACCAGCAGAAAACCCTCACAGACACCAATTATCCAGGAAAGCTGACCGCTATACAATCTAACAATGATCTTCAAGATTGGCCTTTGGACTACGCTGGTTACGAGCCGTACTACCATAAGTGGGAGCTTGTCTATGGTCTCTGCGGGACAAACAATGGGAGTCCCAATGACAGTTCCGGCGACCTAAATTATCCATGGATGGACTCGAGCTATGGCTCAAAATATCCGATGCCGCCACATCCCCTTACGCAAGTAGCGAAGCAATTCCAATCCGCTTGTCTCGCAACTCCTCCACCTCAAGGCGCGAAATTCACCTCATATCACCCGTTCCCACATGTGAGCTCGCTCGCATCCCAGCCCTACACAAACGTCCCCTACGGCGTTCCGGTCAACCCATGCGTCTATGACGGATACTGCGGTGGGAACTGCAATTACGCTTGCGAGACCGGTGCAAAAGCCAACGCGGCCTACCGAACCATCCCAGCTGCGATGGCAACCGGGAACTTCAAACTGGTAACAAATGCCTACATCTTCCGTTTGGTATGGGACGCGACTAGTCACACAGTAACAGAGGCGCACTATTATGATGCACAGGGAAATGTGCACATTCAACCAGGCACTGTTTTCTTCAATGGAATGTGGGGATACAACATGATACGAATCATGCTCCTATCCGGAGTTGGCGTTCCATACCAGTACAACTCAAACACAGGGACAGGCACGGGGTCTGTGGGAAGAGGACTAACAAACGGATACCCACCCTACACGGGAACATCGGTTAGTGGCAAACTCACCAACATCGGATCCAACTCGTACTCTGCCGGAAATGCTAGTGGAGGCAGCATAGACATCTACGACCTCATGGACGACAACTTCGATCATACGAACCTGAATTTTATCGGAGGAGCCCAGATCGGAATGGGCGGATACGCGGGCGGAGGACCCGGAAACATAACGCTGGCCGGGGGAGTAAGCCCCTCAAACACGGGAGTCGGAGGTACATTCAAAGCGAACCAGAAAGACAAGTATCTTCCGACGAGTACAAACGTAGGTGCGACTCCATTCGCGCCGGACATACCAACGTACGATCACTACGTCGACCTAGACCCTCACTATACCGATATCTACGGAGACCCGCTCAGCCGGCTTACATACGACTGGACTAACAATATGTACAACGGAGCAACATATCTGGCAACGATTGTAGCCCAGATCCTTACAAAGATGGGTGCCTCGAACGTCAAAGTAGGAGCAACGCCGGCCCAAGTTCACAATGACTGGTGGGGCCACCACCTTCGAGGTGGTTGTCGAATAGGGAAAGATCCCGCAAGCTCAGTGTTCAACAGTTGGAACCAACACTGGCTGGCAGGGGCGCCGAACATTGGTACCAATTATTTCGCCGCCGGCGAGATCACAAACACAGCTGGAGACACCGTCCCATCCGGGACGCACGTCGCGGGACCGCAATCATGGCGTGCCGCGGAGGGTATCAGACAGTATTTGCTAAACCCGGGTCTTCTGACACCTTAGCACGACAGACAGTTCAACGTAATCTGGAACCGGCAATTGCCTGCATTGAAAATCCCGCATAACGCCCGTTCGATTGTTGCGCCGTTTGTGGAGAGCCGGGTTCCGGGACCCGAGGAATTTGTCGTTCTCAGCGAGCCTTTACTGAATACCACATTGAAACTTGCCGGATTGTTGAGGGAGTGTGAGTCAAAGTGGGCCATGTCGGGTGATGCTGGAGAGCTCTTGTCTGGGGTCAGTGTCCCTGCAGACCATCTCTCTATACTCACAACAGCTGAGGGCTGCCAAGAGATTAGCAAGAAACTCATACAGAACATGATCCAACCTCCCGGAATGGTCGAAAGGAAATTGGAGAGGGAAGCCAAAGTGGACCTTGAACCGTACCCAGTTCAGATCAAAAGTTACGAAGCCAGATTCCAGCTCGAAGGGGTGAGACTCGACGTTTACGGCGAGTTACGCATAAGGATCGGGGGCTGGGAGTGGGGTGACCCACTCGATTACGAACCTGATTATGTATATGTAGGATCGGAGAAACTGCCGGTCGTGCCGCTCCGACTTAAAACCGAACTTTACATCGGTCTAGGTTGGACGGATCGCGTGAAGAAAATCAACGAAGCAATGGTAAGACGACATCATGGGCCGGGCTTTGGCGGCTAGCTCGTGACTCAACAAGTAGGACCCTTAGGACAACCGATTTTCTCTAAGGACGTTGCGAGACTACACGGTAAGGAAGCATGGACAAACAATCTTCGATTAGCCACGCTCGCTGCATCAAAACTTGCTAGTAGTTTAGGCCCGAGAGGTGCCTACAAGCTTGTGACATACCGCTTGGGGCCTGAACTAGTAACAAGAGTCACGAAGGACCCCGTTGATATTGTAAATGAGCTGGGGGTTCAGTATCCAGCGATCAAGACACTGGTGGAAGCAGCGAAGATACACCGGGAGGATGCTGGGGACGGGGTCTCAACCCTCATCGTACTCTTATCGTCTCTGCTTACCGAGGCCGATCGATTGATAGAAGTGGGCGTTCATCCCGTCGCAATCCTCGACGGATACAAAGACGCAGCCAAAAAATGCCTTGCAATCATCGACGAAGTTGCCGAGGATCCTGCTGGCGACCTAGAGCTGTGCCTTATGGAGATCGTCGATTGTGGAAGGGGCCTACTAAGCGAAAGACTGCGAAATGAGCTATCTCAAGCTCTCAACCTCGTGGACCAGGGTGGCAAGTTAGACATTTCCAGGATCAAGATAGAAAAGAAACTCGGAGGAACCGTTGACGATTCCAAACTCATACGTGGCGTCATCATCAAGAAGGGAAAAACACATCGGTCGATGCCTGACGAAATCATTGAGCCAAAGGTCGCTGTCGTCTACAACATGGAGATCAAATCTCTGGAGCTGATTGATAAGAAACAGGGGCCTTTCTCCACGACCCTAAATGTGTCCTCCGGAGACCAGCTCAAGTCGTTCATCTTGGAAGAGAGCCGGCTGAGGAGCCGTCTAGTCGAGAAGGTGAAGATAGCCGGAGCGAATGTCTTGGTCTCCCGAGCTAAACTCACAGATCGGATCTCGGACAAACTCAGCCGAGAGGGCATATTCGCAATGCAGATGGTAAATCAGAAGGACATAGACGAGGTCGCAGCGGCTACGGGGGCGACCATTGTCGGAGACACTAACGACATCAGTGAAAGAGACATCGGCACCGGCGAAAAACTGGAAGTTGACAAGATTCCACCTGAGGACGTGATCTTCCTTTACTGCGAAGGCACCGCCTCTATCCTGCTGCGTGGGAGCTCTCCAGAGGTCGTCCAAGAACTTGAGAAAACGGTGAGAAGCGCGCTCCTAGTCCTCAAGCACGCCCGTTCCAAACCGAAAACCCTACCCGGCGGAGGTGCGATCTTCGTCAGATTGGCTTTGCAGCTTCGAAAGTTCGCCCTAACGTTTCCCGGGAAACAGCAACTTGCCATTGGAGCCTTTGCCGACGCTCTGGAAACAATACCCAAGTGGCTCTCAATCAACTATGGCCTAGACCCCATCGACACAATGATGCAACTTCGGAGAGATCACTCAAACAACATGAATTCAATGGGCGTTGGGGAACAAGGGTGTATGGATATGCTCAAGGCAAACATCGTTGAGCTTGCAGCAATAAACAAGGCTACTATTTGGAGAACCTTCGAAGTCGCCTCGCTTCTACTCAAGATCGATGACTACTTCTACGTCAAGGATCTCCCTGTCTTTCACAAAAAATGATCTCCCGATTCATCCAACGATGATCGAAGAGTTCTGAGTGACGATATCTTACTGCCACGAATCTTCGCTTGAAATTGAATCAGATGGGACCCGGAAGGGAGGGGGCAAGGCCGAAGGCTATCATCTTTGACATGGACGGGACCCTAGTTAGTAGTCTCCCGGTTATCTACAAATGCGAGAATGAGATCTCTCGCAAATATCTCAAGATCTCGCTGACACTTGAAGAGGTAATCTCCAAGTTCGGGCCTCCAGCACATACGATTATCAGGGATATGACTCGAAATCTCCCTGATGCTCTCCAGACGAGAGCAGTATCAGACTACTACGAGTGCTATCGAACTCATGTCCCCAGCCGGGGACTCGTATTTCCCGGTATTACCGAATTGCTACACAAGATCAAAGGCTCTGGACGTCGATTGGCTCTCTTCACAGGTGTTGAGAAGACGATGATGGAATACACGCTCAACCCGTTCAAACTATCTGAATTCTTTGAAGTGCGCGTCACTGCGGATGATGTTAGGAACAGCAAGCCGGACCCTGAGGGGATCAATCTGGCGTTGAGCCGAATCAAAGCCGATCCGAGAGAGTCGATGTATGTTGGGGATTCACCTGCGGACGTAATCGCGGGGAGACGTGCTGGGGTTTTGACGGGAGCTGCGTTGTGGAGTCCTGAGAATCGTGGGGACCCTACGACAGAGCATCCTGACTTTGAGTTTCGAAGTGTGCAGCAGTTGTCGGATTTTCTCTTTCCAAAGGACAAATCTGGCGAAGAACCATATTTTGGTTCACATTGGACCAACGAGGGACCGTGAAAATTGTCTATGGCAAGAGAACGAGATCTTCATAACTTCATGGAATGAAAAAAGAGGAGTTTGACCTGAAGTGATCAGGTCTTGGTTTAGTTTGCTGCCAGTCCGTCGGCTCCTGCTGGGATCCCGCTGGTCGTCTGTAGCCATGTGAGACTGCCGTCTGCATGCACTTCGTAGGCTACGATAGCGTGGTCTCCGTTGTCGAATACGTAGAGGAACCTGCTGTTCCTTGCAAGAGCCATGTCGAGATCAGTGCCGCCAACCGTTGCGGCTTTAGCGTTGAGTAACGAGATTTTTCCGTTACTATCAATGGTGTAGGACGAGATGGTGGTGCTGTGGGCATTGGCCGTGTAGGCGAACTGGCCATTCCCGGTTACGACCAGCCAACATGCTGCTAGCTGAGTGTCAGGGACTGAAGCGCTTAATGTGGTTAGACTGCCGGAGTCGGATATTCTGTAAGATGAGACTGCGCTGGTTCCTGCAGGTCCGCCAGCAGCTTCACTCACTAACAATGTGCCGCTGGGTGTAAAGTCGAACCCGAATGGGGTTCCGCCGCTCGACGCCTGGACATTTGGAGCAGAGGGTACGCCTTCATCGTTGACAAGGAATATGTCTATCTTGCTGGTGCTCTTCTCCGTCACAACTAGAACTGTGCCGCTAGGGTTGAAGGATATCTGGGCAGGTGCTGTTATGCCGCTTAGAGGTTGTACGGAGCCAGATATCGCGAAGAGTTTGCCATCGTTGAGGTCGAAGCCTGCAATGTTACCGGTATTCTCGGTGCCGCCAGTATTGAGTACATAGACGACGTTTCCGTGCACTGTTACGCTGATAGGCATTGTGCCCTGCGAACTAGCCTTGTCAGTAAGGGTCAACCCTTTGTGATTGATGCTGAAGACGGAAACATCGTTGCTGCCCGCATTTACCACGATCAGCCATCGACCGTTTTCGCTGAGGACTAGTCCTCCCTGATTGCTTCCAGTTAGGCCGGTTATTCCGAGACCGTTGGTAGCATAGTTCGCCTGCCAAGTTAAGGTGCCGTCGGCTGCTTTGCCGTATACGATGACCTGATTGCCGCTCGCTGAGTTAGACATGATGTAGACACTTCCGACAACTCCCTGTGCGTTAGCAGGTGCGATTACTCGCCCGCTCGAGAACGCGACGATGAATAATGCGAAGAGTCCGAGGATAGCGATCAGATTCTGCTTTTTCATTCTTAATCCCACCTCCCGTTTTCTGAGTCGCTACTGCTGTGACTGTCAGAGTCTATTTGAGAGATTGGCGAGATGTGGTGGACGTCTGGTCTAGATCTGGGCCTGTTCTAGCGAAGCGTTGTCCTGAAGAGGACGAGTACGCCTAGCACCTGCGCGATGTTTATTCCCAGGAGGTATGGGAGGAACGGGCCCCCGATGAATGGTGACATGGTCACGAACGAGTAGACAGCGAGGATGTTCTGTGCGAAGAGGATTGATGCAAAGATCGTTAGGCCCAGGCTGAACTGTGCTCTAGTGTCCCTGTAGAGTTTGGCGTAAGTGATGATGAGTCCGAGCAATAGCGCTGCGCTGATGGCCGCCGTGTAAAGACTAGCATCCATTAGTGATACCATTATTTTTTCACCTCCCTGTCTCTGGGCTGGATCTTGACCCAGATCTCGTCAAAGATCGGAAGGTGCGCTTCCATTTCCTGTGAGAGAAAGTAGAGGCGTCCGTATCTTTCCCCTGAAGGTGAGACTAGGTGATTCTTCTCTAGAGCGCGGATATGATGTTCCGCGACTCGATAGTGAACGTCTAGAGCCTCGGCCAACTGGTTCACGTTCTTAGGTCCCTCTCGTAGTAGGTTGACGATTCTCCCTCGGTTCGGTCCTCCTCGAGACCCTGCGAGAACGTACCATAGAAGACGTCTCCAGGAGGTTTCTGATGGAGAGAGAACCCTAGCCAATTCTAAGACCTCCGTGGCATCTGAATGGGTTGCCTGAAACAAGGGCAATAAGACTTGCAGAAGACTCGATACTTTGGATGCTAATAGGCGCTGGTCAGGATTAGGTCAGGATCATTTGGACGATAAGTTGCTTCTTTGACGAAATCCCGGTGTCTGAGTCAGGAGTTGGGGCCAATACCGAAATGTCAAAAGGTCCGCGTGAAGCATCGGAGCCTCAAGTTGAAAATTACTAACTTTGAAGTCTACCAGCTCGGCGAGTCCTCATCGCATGGAAGTGCAACCTGGGCTGGAAACTCTATCATTCTAAGACTCACCACATCTGACGGTACTGTCGGGTATGGAGAAGCGGTCCCCACTCTACGCGTCCAATCAGTCATCCAGTCTCTACATGAGGTCGCGCGAGTGTACAAGGGAAAAGACCCGCTGGACATGGAGCTGAACATTCACGAATGGCACAAACACGACTTCTACCTCCCAATCTCCTTCGAATCCACAACAGCTCTCAGCGCTTTCGACATCGCCTGCTGGGACCTTGCCGGGAAGCATTTCGGTGCTCCGATCCACCAGCTCGTCGGAGGCAGCTTCAGGAGTAGTGTTAGGGTCTACGCGAACGGATGGTACGACAAGTGCGTTACGCCTGAACAGTTTGGTACACGAGCCAAAAAATTTGCGGGAATGGGCTACACTGCTCTGAAATTCGATCCCTTTGGGGCACACTACGACTCGATTGATGCGAAAGGACTGGAAACGGCCTACGGGCGCGTAAAGGCCGTCAAGGACGCCACCGGCGGCAAGGTAGAACTTCTCATCGAACACCACGGAAGATTCGACCCCAACGCGGCCATCGCAATCGCCAAGAAGCTCGGCGAGTTCGACCCATTATTCATGGAGGAGCCGGTTCATCCGGATAACCTCGAAGGGCTTCGAAAGTACAGAGAAGCAACCGACGTGAGAGTTGCCCTTGGCGAGCGGATACTGACCAAAGAGCAGGCGGCCTTCGTCCTCGCAAATAATCTAACCGACTATCTGCAAATAGACGTGACAAACATCGGCGGAGTTACCGTAGCTCGCAAAGTCGCGGCAATGGCAGAAGCGTACGGAGTAGAGATTGCCTTTCACAACGCGTTCGGACCCGTTCAGAACGCAGTAACTATACAGCTCGATGCAGCCCTTCCCAACTTCCTCATTCAGGAATCATTCTACGACTGCTTTCCCGCCTGGAAGAGACAGCTCGTAAGAGACCAATCAAAAGTCGAGAACGGTCAGACGAAAGTTCCGACTCGCCCAGGCATC
>Ga0209283_10001971_pt1 | contig 11394 bp, 8 predicted proteins | sample CZO8metaG_2_FD_188354 | JGI IMG/M metagenome (GOLD analysis project Ga0209283, IMG submission 188354) | Vadose zone soil microbial communities from the Eel River Critical Zone Observatory, Northern California, USA - CZOApr15con2H1.8 metaG... | ecosystem: Environmental > Terrestrial > Soil >...
GCCCGGAATTCCTGCGAGTTCCCAGGGCTTGGTCCACGCACACTTGATTTGTCCGACCGAGAAGGCATGGTTGGGGCGGTCTCCCACTTGGACCATGGCCTGAGGGTCGGCCTTGGCGCAATGATTCGTTCCAGAAATCTTGGTCTGCGCCGCAGTGCTTTTGGCAACTTGATCTGGCCCCACCGTGGCCGTCTGATTTGGCCCCACCTACGTCATAAGTGTCTTTTTCCTCCAGCTTGCTAATGACCTGACCGCCAGTGCGATCCGGGCTAAGCCGGGATGGAGCGCCGAGGAAGGGACGGCGTCTGAGTCCCTTCCTCGGCTTAGCTCTGTAGAAGCTCACAAATGCCTGAGGCTACGAGGCTTTCTTTTTCTGCCGTACCTCCAAGGTTCTGCGAAAACGATACGATTCGGTTCCCGTCTCGATGATGTGTGCCCGGTCGGTGATGCGATCCAGCAAGGCTTTGCACAGGCGCGGGTTCGGGAAGACCTGCGTCCACTCCGAGAATGGTAAGTTGGTGGTCACGATCAGTGCCGCCCGCTCTGCCCGCTCAGCGATCACTTGGAACAGAAACTCCGCGCCGATGTCAGCCAGCGGCACGTAACCGACTTCATCGAGCACGATCACGTCATACCGCAACCAACGGGCCAGCACGCGTTTGACCGCGTTCTGCTGCCGGGCTTCCACCAGTTCGTTCACCAAGTTCGCGGCCGTGGTGAATCGCGCCCGCCGTTTCTGGCGGCACGCCGCCACACACAAGCCGGTCGAAAGGTGTGTCTTGCCCGTGCCGCACTCGCCCATGAACACCACCGGCTCGGCGCGTTCGATGTAGCCGCCTTCGGCCAGCTCACGAATCTTCGCCGCCGGAATCTGCCGCGCCTGATTGAAGTCGAACTCTTCCAGCGTCTTCAGCCGGGGCAGCTTGGCATCGCGAATGCGCTTTTGAATGGCGTGGCGGTCGCGTTCTTCGGCTTCCATCACCAGCAGGGCTTCCAGATACCCGATGTGACTGCGCTGTTCTTTGATCGCCTGCTCCGACAATCGCACGAAGTTGGCCCCGATGACCGGCATGCGCAGCGCCTTGCAATACTGCCTCACACTGGCGTGTTCCAGAGCTTGCGTGGGCTGGTTCATCGCGCCACCTCCGCTCCGGCAACCGCGCCGCTGTTGAGCAGCAGGTCATACTCGTGCATCTCGGGCAACGGACGGTCGTAACGTTCCAGTCCGCTCACCTCGAATGGCTCCGGGCGCGAGCGGACGAGTTCGTTCGCCGTGACCAGATGCCGCACCGCGGCCGCATCCGTGCAACCGAGCGCGAGCGATTCTTCCACGGCTTTCGTCAACCGATCCCAGCCGTGCCGCTTGCCCAGCGTGAGCAAGTCGATCATCTCCCGCGTGCCTTCATATCGGCCATGCCGTTCTTGCAAGCTCTGCCACAAACGGTCGAAGCTCTCCGGCCATCGTCCGCGTTCGCGCCACTGCTGGAGCGGACTCGATCCCGCCAGAGCGCCCGGTTTCCGCTCCAGCACATCGAGGTAATGCTCCAGATCGAGCACCTGCTCGTAGCGCGAGAAGCTGCGCTCGTGCCGCGCCACACACTCCCGCTCCTGCCAAATCTCCACATAGGCCGGCAACAGTCTCGCCTGTGTGCGCGTGCCCGGCTTCAGCGGCGTCGAGTAGCAGTTCGTGCGCACCTTCACACAGCCCTTGCCGTCCACGACCGGAAAACTCGTCTCAGCCAGCTCGAATCCTTCCGCAGACAAGGGCAGCAGGTGTTGGTGCTCGATCTGCATGGCCTCACCGACGGTGTGCGGCTTGCCCGCGATCCGCCGCTGCTCGTCGGCGCGGCAGCCTGCGAGCAGAAGCTGGTTCAACTCTTCCAAGCTCTCCACGCGCGGAACCGGCACCAGATGGTTGCGCCGGAAGTAGCCCACTTCGCCTTCCACGCCGCCCTTCTCGTTGCCCCGCGCCGGATTGCAAAACTCCGTCTCGAAACCCCAGTGCGAGCGGAAGGCGATCAGCCGTTCAGTCTCTTCCCGCTGATGACCGCGCAGAATCCTCTTCACCGCGCTCTTCAGGTTGTCATAGCGCAGCCGCCGGAACACGCCGCCGAAATAGCGAAATGCGAACTCGTGCGCCTCCAAAAATGCCTGCTGCGTGGCGTGATAGTAGGCGCGATGAAACGCCCCGCCGCCCGCCATCGAGCGCATCGCGAAGCAATAAACCTTGCGCAGCTCGCCCATGACCTCCACGAAGGCTTCGTACCAATCGACCTGCGCCTCGCTGCCCCAGCCGTAGGTCTGCGGCACGAATGTCTCCCGCGCGGTCATCCCCAACTCTTCCTTGCGCCGGTGCACGTAATGGCGCACCGTCGATTCCGCCACCGTGATCTCGGGCAGCTCCTGCCCAATCCGCGCCCAGATGTGGTGCGCCGTGTGCCGCTGCTTGCGCGGAGCCCGTTGGTCAGCCCGCAAAATCTCGTCAATGAACTCCGTGGCCTGGCCCAGCCGGGGCTTCGCCCGCGCTGGGGGCTTGCGCTCCGGTGGGATCGCGCCGGCCACTGCCTGCCGCACCATCCGCCGGTGCACGCCCAGTTTCTTCGCCACTCCTCGGATCGTACCCACCCCAAAGCGGTACTCTCGCCGGATCTGTTCAAACAGTTCCACCTTGCGTCTCCTGTCCATCGCCCTCCCCGTCCTGGCTGGCAGGCACAGGGTAGGCCGATCTATCGGTTAGGGTGGGGCCAAATCAGACGGCCAAAGTGGGGCCAAATCAGGGTAGCGAAATCAAACGACGGGTTCCTGGCCACCCCCATAGTCAGGGGTTGTTTGCATGTGAATTGCGCACAGCATCGGGGACCGTGGCGCAAAGTAGAACGGAATGTAATCGCCCAGCGTACCTTTCGGAGGTAACGGAACTGCTTTCGCCATTCTGCGCTGTTTTATGTGGTCATAACCGATTTTCGTTCCATGCAATGCTTTCGACTGACACTGCCGATCGCACCAAATTCCGCCTTCAGCGGCTATTCCCGCCAAAGTGTCCAAATGCTTGATGTGGTAGATGGCGGTCACACGGTTGCGCAAATTCACAACTCTACCAATTAGGCGTGAAGGATAACAGAACCGCACTTCATTTGGTCGTTGTGCCGAATCGGGCTGCTTGTTCGGCCATAAAGAAGGCGGGTGGTCACGTGCTATGACTACCCGCCTTGGCTGGCTGGGTAGTTCTGAACCGAGTTGTTGCCCCGATTCATTGTGGCAGGTAGAAAGTGTGCGAGGTCCCAGCCCGTCCTACCGTGCCCGCGCCAGCACCAGTGTCACATCATCCGGCTGCTCATTGGCACCAATCCAATCATCTACCGCGGCGGTCACGATTTCGCTGATTCGGGCCAGCGGCAAATGCCGATTTTCCCGCACCAGTTCGATCAGCCGGTGCTCACCGAATTCCCCAAAATCATTCTCCGGCTCGGTTACGCCGTCGCTATAGGCCAGAAAGATCTCGCCACGGCGGAGTTGGACCGAACCCTCCTCATAGCTCACGCGGTCGAACAAACCAATCACCGTCCCGCCGCGATCCAGCTTCCGCATCGAGCTATCCTCGCTCAGGATGATCGGCGGCAGATGTCCGGCATTGCTGTAAATGAGCTTGCGCTCTCGCCCGTCGTAGATGCCCAGGAATAACGTTGCGTACTTTTCCGCGGGCGTGCTTTGGTAGAGCTGATGGTTCAGCAGTGAAAGCAGGATGCCGGGAGAAACCTCCGAGCCCTCCAACCCCGACGCCAACATCATGCGGGAGCCCGCCGCCGCGCCCACCGCCACCGGCTCACGCAACATGGGGATGCCTTCCAGGCTGTAGGCCCGCACCGCCGAGTGGATCGTCGCCATCAGCAGCGCCGCGGAAATTCCTTTTCCGCTAATGTCACCCACGGCGAGGATCAGCTTGTCGGAATCCACGGTCAGAAAGTCGTAGTAGTCGCCACTTACCGTGCGCGCCGGCCGGCAGAAGCCATGGACTTCCAGCGATGGTAGTTGCGAAATATGTTGCGGGAAGAGCTGCGCCTGCACTTCCTGCGCGATGACCAGTTCGTTCTCCAGCCGCTGCTTCTCCTTTTGCTCCTCGATCAGCTTCTCGATCGACGCCGTCATCGAGTTGAATGAATTCGCGAGCGTGGCCAACTGATCATTGGACTTCACCGGGATGCGGTGACTGAAGTCGCCGCGGTTGATGTGCTTGGTGGCGTCGTAAAGCTGGGCCACGGCTCCCGTGACGGTGCGCGTCAGGCGCATACCGATCAGCAGCGCGACCAGCTCGATCACGCCGAAGACGACCGCCACCACCAGCAGGCCGAATTCAACCGCGGGAGCAAATTCCCCGAGCGCGCCAAACAGACGGTCGTAGAGCTTGGAGACCCGGGTTTGCACGCTGATGGCGACCGGATTGGACGTGTCGCCGGTGTCCCAGTTCACCACGGACACCGAAGTGGGAAATGTCACTTGACGGTCAAGGGTGCGCGTCGGCGGTGGCACGGTGCCGGCCGTATATGTCGGAGTTAATGCTTCCCGGCCTGTGTCCAAAACGTACTCGCCCTCCGGCTTGCGCGCGGCGATCGCAGGACGCTCACCGTCTTTGCTCCCGTCATTCACGGCCGAGTTGGAGGGGCCTGTTTGCGGCTGCTCTATCTTGCGAAGCGTGAGACCAGAGGCATAGAGCGTGACTTCGCCGAGGTTGGTCGCCAGATCCTGCAGCAGGTGTTGGTCCAGCGGTTCGCTGGATAGCACGGTCAAAACCCCGTCTCGTGCGGGGATCCTCTCGAGGGCGCGTAAGAAAAGCGTATCGTGGTCCCTCACCACGTCGCGGAAGGAGTTCTTCAAGTACTTAGGCAGGGCGGGAGGCGAAGATACCATCCCCGCCGGCACGCTATTCAGGATGATCTTCCCATCCAGCCAGGCACAGACCTGTCGATCAGCCCAGGCCTTTTCGGTTCGTCGCAGTCCTTCGAGCGCCGCGGTCCCAGCGCCTGCCCCACCCTGCAGACGGGCCGCGAGCTCGTGGGCGATGGCCGAGTTGGCGGCATCGAGGCTGTGCAACTGCGAGTTCAGCCCGCTGGTCACAATGAAGGTCGCGAACTGTCCCCAAAACAGATAGGCCGAACCCAGCGCCAACGCGATCAGCAATACGACCGGGATCACGCCGATGAAGACATAGGTAACGATCAGCCGGTTGCGCAGCCGCCACAGCAGCTTTGTCTTCAGCCAGCGGTAGGCCAGAATGGCGAACAGAACAATAACGACAAAGCTCAGAAAGCTGACCCATCCGCCCAGGTTCTGGCCGGAGGCAAGCTTGAAGAGCCCAAGCAGCTTCTCCAGCGCAAATAGAAACAGGTCCAGTCCCAGCAGATACCAGGCAGCCCGCGCTACCCGGCTGGTGGGCAGCAAGCCCGCCTCGCTCAGCCGCAGACGCAGATATCGGTAGGGTAATTCCATGATGCAGAACCGATTATAGATGCGGACTCCTGAAACGCGGACACCGGACCCCGGACTTCAGACCCCGGACTTGAAAATCCACTGCACAGGCACAGACTTCTCGTCGATCGGTTCACCCCAAACAACAAGTGCGCTGAAAAACAAGGACTTAGTGGGTTTGTTTCGCAAAAAGTACTTGTGAGGCGCATCTTCAATTGGTCCGCTTTTGCAAACGGCATCAGCAAACCTGATGCGTCAGCGGCCAGGGATCCGGCATCGCAGTGCAGTGTCAAGCCGGTCGGCGCCTGGGAAGGGCAGGAGAGTAGCGAAGTAGGAAATCATACAGATGTCGAAAACGGTCCACGTCTGCAGCAAGTCCCGACGCGCTGCAGAACATCCACGTCAGATCCTCCACGGGCGGGTCCCGCTTTCTGCGTTCACCCATTTCGCCCTCCAACTCCGCGCTAGCGGTGAAGCACCAGGGGCAGCTTTGAGGGGGCGAACCTGGGCTACAGTAATGTAGTAATGTTCATAACGTTCAAATGTTCATTCTGGAGCTGTCCTGACTCTCGTCCCCGCTGGTCCAGCACCGTCTGTACGCATCATTTCTTCACATAGACGCATCTTCTGGTAATCGCCCACACCTCATTAAGTCATAGGGTACTTAAATCGTACCCTCGGGTCTTCTGGCATAGAGATCGTGAATAGCACCATCTGCCGAATTCCCTATATTCTCCTGAACGCGAGGGCACCTCAGGGCAGCGCTGCTGAGGGGCCACAAACGTAATCGCATGTGTTTCGTGCAACCAGGTTGCACAACCCGGCGCCTGCGGGGTCCTGACAGACGCACCAAAGGGGAGGCTTTCCCCAAAGACTTTGTGATCCGAGATGGGCCCACTCCCCGTGCAAGTTTGCGGATTCCTCAGGATTTGTCCGTCCAAACAATATTCGCTTTTTATTCGTTCTATGTCAAGCTTCTTTCTCCGGCTCTCGGCGAAGTGGATCTACCGAGTGCCGATGCAGGTGTCGAATAAATAGCCGATAGGATGCTGCACCTCAGACCCTTGTGCACGAGCGCGAGCTCGCTCCGGCACCCATAAAAAGTGTAGAACCTTCTGGACCGGTCGCGCATGCCTATGATTGTTCTTTCTCTTTCTTTTGTTTCGCCCATCTAGCAAGGGCAGCCTTCTTAGCGCTAGCGCTTCTTTCCTCTGGGGTCAGCTTGGCGGCTCTTCTCTTCCCGCCCTTCGAGCCTCCCATTTTTCCCAATGCAACTGCGTGAGGGTTCTTCTTGGGCATCTCTGGAGACCTTTATGCCTGAACCTACGGGAAAAACGCAACCAATAAAAAAGCCTTGACAATGCGTAAGCGCCTACGCATAATAGAGACAGCATGCGTAGCCGCCTACGCATAATGCTGGGAGGGACTTGATATGGAGCGGGCAACAACCGCAACGAACCGAAACGTTAGGCTCGCAAAGCAACGATGGGGGAGATTGCCTCGGACAGCACTTACGGCGTTAAGGGAGTTGAGTCGAGAATATCGGCTGTCCGTTGCTTTAGGCGATCTGCTTTACCTTGATGAACGCTGGTATGTAAGCCATGCGGGTCTCTTGAGAATTGCTCAAAGGAGGAAATGTTCTGGAATGAACGTGGAGTGCATTGGTGAATTCTCCGACCCGGCTGCGGGACGATGGGCATTCAAAGCCACAGTCTTTAAGTCCGGCGATGGCAAAGGATTTGCCGGCTACGGCGACGCCGATCCCTCCAACGTCTCCTCCATCGTCCGCGGGGCCGAAATGCGGGTTGCCGAGACCCGGGCTGTCAATCGGGCACTGCGAAAGGCCTATGGCATCGGTATCTGCTCGGTTGAGGAGATCGGCTCAGCGACCGAACCGCCACAGTCCTCTCGAGAGTCGAAAAAGCTCCCCGCACTACCTGCCAACGGAAACTACGGCGGCCCGAAGGTCCGCGACCGCCTCTGCCAGATCATTCGCCAGCATCAGCTTGATCCCACCCTGGTCAAGGCCTACGCCATTGACTTCTGCGGGACCAAGACTCTGCGCGAAGCTACCCGTGAGCAGGTGGAAAACTTCGTCGCGCACCTGGCCGACTGGGCCGAGAAAGACCGCAATGCCCTGGTCTGCCAGCTCAACAGCTATGCCCGGCCGACGGAAGGTGCCGCATGAGGCGCCGCATCGAGGGTCTCCATGACGCCGATCAGTCCTCTGCCGGCGTGTTTCCGGATGGGCTTTTCTTGGTGCGGATCGAGCGAGCGCAATATCGCTGGCGCGCGCAAAAGCCCCACTACACCCTTCGCCTCCAGGTGCTGGAGCCCAAAGAACTGGCCGGCCATTGGATCGCCGGACGCCTCTACTGCACTCCGAAAGCGCTGTGGAAGCTCAACTGGTTCCTGCACGATTTCGGTTATGACACCGAACTCCTCGGGCGGGATGAGATTGATGACAAGAGCCTAGTCGGGCTCCGCGGGGTGATCAAGATCAGCCACGTCGTCCTGCACGGCACTTCCCTGCTCAACCTGGATGGCTTTGCGCCCTCAAGCCAATGGGAGGAACTGTCGGGTGCCTTACCGACAAATGTCAGCAGTTCCGAGGTGGCGCGATGATCTATAGCTACACCCAGATCAGCCACTACCTGACCTGCCCGCGCCGCTATCGCCACCGTTACCTCGATGGTTGGCAGGAGAAGAATACCCGCGCCGCCATGCTCTTCGGGCGAGCCTTCGAACGAGCCCTGGGTGCTTATTTCCTCCGCGAAGACCCGGCAGCTGTCCTGTTTCGAGAATGGGGCGCCTGCCAGAACCAAGGCCTGCAGTACTCGAACGGCGACACCTGGGACCGCATGCTGCAACAGGGCATCCAGCTGCTGGATCGCTTCTGCCAGGATGATCGCATCCGTATTCGCCAACCGCGCCGCAACCTGCAGATCAAGTTTGTCCGCCCGATTTCCAAGAGAAAGGACTTCATAGCCTATGTCGATGCCATCGGACGCCTAGATGGTACGCGCTGCCTGCTGGAATGGAAGACCACTTCCAGCCGCTATGCGGAGGAGCCGCAAGGCTTGCTGGCTCTCGATCCGCAGCTGGTCTGCTATTCCTGGATCACGGGCGTCTCCGAGGTCGCACAGGTGGTCTTCGTCCGCAAGCGGCTGGTTGAAGTTCAGTACCTACGGACCACGATTACGGACGAACGACGCCAGGAATTCGGCCAATTGGCCGAAGACACCATCCGGCGGATCGAATCCGCCCAGTTCCTGCCCCACAGTGGCATTCGTTTCCCGCAGAACCCCTGCAGCAGCTGCCCGTACGTGGGGCTTTGCCTCGGACGGCAGGAAGTGGCAGATGCCGCTCTCGTACGGAAGCCAGGAGCCGAAACCCTTGGTTGGCTTGACGAGCTTGTTTACTAGGATTCCTCCGATGCCTCCCAGGCTCAATCGCAAGCGGGCACAATTCGTGCTGACGAAAATCGATGAGATCTTGGCTTGGGAAAAGCGCAACGAGGCGGAAAAGGACACCCGCTTTGTTGACCTCGGGAGATACCTGTGCGAGGTGCGAGCCGGCCAATATTGGCGGCTGGAGAACCTGAAGTCGTTTGACGAGTTCCTGGAACGACGCTTCCCGGAATCGAGGAGGAAGGCGTACTACCTGATGTCCATCCACGAGCACCTGCCGCCCGAGGCCAGGCGGGACCTGAAGGAGGTGGGATGGACCAAGGGACTGGAGCTGGCGAAGCTGGCGCGGCGGGATGGGCAGCGGTTCGAAAGTGCAATCTGGTTGCACAAAGCCCGCGCGATGCCAACCGACGAATTCAAACGGGAGGTGGAGAAGGAACTGACCGGGAAAGAAGAGGAGCCGTCGGAGATTATCTACTTCAAGATCTACAAAAGCCAGATCCCGGTAATCGAGCAGGCGATCGAGACGGCGGCGCTGATGTTGGGAACGGATAAATCCCGCGGTTACTGTCTGGAGATGATTTGTGCGGATTTCCTGGCGGGAGCGAACCTGGACAATGGGAATCCAGACATCCTTTTGAATTCGATCTCACAATTTTTCAAGTTCCTGCCGGATGCGCAAAGACAAACATTCCTGGAACACGCGAACCAGAAGGCATCATGAACAAGGTAGGACCGAAGCAGCCTCGCCTGCGACTGGGCACTGATTCCTACCGGCAGCTTCACAGGCAGGTGCTTGAGCGAGATGGTTGGCGGTGCCAAGCATGCGGCACCGTGAAATCACTGCAGGTTCACCACATACAGCTACGCAGTCATTCTGGCACAGACATCGAAGAAAATCTAATTACGCTATGTCATCGCTGCCACAGGTTAGTGCATTGCGGGCTGACACATCGTTCGTCGAGGATCCGCCACGGGACGGCACAAGAACAAACAGCTGTCCTGCCCGATTGGACTCTCCTCCCGGTATCTTGCAACCGGGGCGCGAAATATGGTATCGGATAATGGAAGAAAGCCTGTGACGTGTGCAGCGGAACGTCGGTTCGATCATTTGGGACGCAGCTATAACTGCCTGAAAAGAGCGTAACTTCCAAGAACGCGCAGGATCTCGTTCGGTTAGAAAATTCCACAAGAATTCAAATCTATGGCCGGTCCCAACATCTTTGGGCAATCCGGCGGGAGGATACATCTATGACTTCCGACACCAAAGGTCGCGCAAACGAAGACTCAACAAACGCTCCGGGCCCGAAAACCAAAGCTGGTAACCAGCGCGTCCGCTTGAACGCACTGAAAGAAGGAATTTTCGCGAAGGAGTTGATCGTAAAAGACAATGAAAAACCGGAGTTTGAGGCCTTGCGGTCGGCGCTGCACCAACAGTATGCTGCTTCGACCCCGATGCAGCAGATCGGGTTTGACAGGATTGTTTGCTGTGCCTGGTGGCTTAAGCTCTCGATACGTAGGGAGATGCGGCGGCTAAACGCGCATCTCGATCTCCAGACTCCCCATGGTCCTTTAGTGGAAGACCCAGAGGAAAAGGCGCAAGCTCCGCGCTGGTACGGCTTCGGTCGCGCGGGGCTGCGAGCCGCAGAACGAATGCTTTTGGACCTGCGCCAGGATATCCAAGCCACCGGCTGGATTCACGCGGAGCAGTGGAAGGAGCCCTTGTCCGAGACCTTCGGTAATAGCGAATTCTATGACTCGCTCACGGAATGGGATCCAGGGAGCATCGACGCTATCCTCGCGGCCGAACATCTCGTGGCTCATAGCAAGACATACAATCTCCCTCTTCCCGAACTGCAGGAGGCGGGAAACAGCAACTCAGCGATCGGCGATCCGCGTTCGCGGTGGCAGATGATGGTCAAGCTCGTCGATGTGAAGCTGCAACAACTGAACGACTTCCGGCGCTTGCTCGATGAGCGAAGCGCTGGGGAAGACTCGCAAACCACGGCCTCTGCGGACATCGCTGGCCGGTATGTCACCACCGCCAGCCGCGAGCTGGAGCGGGCGGTGGCCTGGTACGAGCACCTCAAGGAGCATGGGCGTTGAAGATCTCGGCCTAAACCACGCTCGGGTCAGGGGACACGCGCTGCGATTCCGTACTCGTGTCCGGAACACTCGCGCCCATCGCTGAAGTTGAAGTGATGCGGGGCTGGGAGTATTTATCGGGCCGTTATATCTATAAGATATAGTAAGAAGGAAGGTTGGTTCTTTTTGGTCAGTGCTCAGATCGGCTGTCGAGATACGGGTGGCCGACTTTTTGCTGGAACAAACCCGACAAGCTATTTGTTTTCAACAAAAGCATAGGGCGGGGCCACGAGTTTCAAACTCGCCGAGAGCCAGATCCCGGTGATCGAGCAGGCGATTGACACGGCGGCCCTGATGCTGGGAACTGACAAGTCCCGAGGCTACTGTCTGGAGATGATCTGCGCGGATTTCCTAGCGGGTGCGAATCTAGACAGCG
>Ga0209283_10001974_pt1 | contig 11388 bp, 11 predicted proteins | sample CZO8metaG_2_FD_188354 | JGI IMG/M metagenome (GOLD analysis project Ga0209283, IMG submission 188354) | Vadose zone soil microbial communities from the Eel River Critical Zone Observatory, Northern California, USA - CZOApr15con2H1.8 metaG... | ecosystem: Environmental > Terrestrial > Soil >...
CGTCAAGTGGGAAGCCGAGGCGACCGAAATGGGTTGGGCAAAGTGGAGAAATGTTCCACGTGGAACATTTTGTGATCACAATATTGTACGTACAATAATATATGTATTCAGGCGAAACTCGTTCTGCCGGTTGGGGTTAGGACGGGGAATTGCGGCTTTGGGCCGTCCGGTGAGCGCAAAGTTTGCGGGTCGAGACTTTTGCCGGTTGGGTAAGAACTCGTTTGTCATCCGTCATGGAAGCTGGGCGAAGGGGTTCTCAATGCGGATGCCGGCAATCGTCTGCTCCGCATTCAGGTCCTCGGAGAGAATCCGCACCGCTCCGCATTTGGCGGCGGAAGCAACGATGAGGGCATCCCAGAATCCGATCCGGGATTCGTCCTCAATGCGAAACGCAGTTGCGATTTCAGCCGGGGTGGTTTCGACGCACCAGAGGGCGTAGGTGTTCACCACCAGGCGCGCCACATCTTTGGGAAGTGGAGAGGCAATTTTTCGCGTGACGTTGACATAGAACTCCTGCAGCACCTGCAGGCTCAGAACACCGGCTCGCTGGCTCCAAAGCTCGCGGAGAACGCTCTTTGCCGTTTCATGCTTGGCTTTCGCATCAACGTCGTGAGCGTAGATCAAGACGTTGGTGTCAACGAAGGTCCTATCGCTCATGCAGTTCGTCGCGGCTGGCGCGAATCATGCCACCCAGATGAAAGCCTTGCTCGAGCAAGGTCAGAGCCTTGCGCTCGGCGCGCTCGTACGCTTCTTCCTCACCCACCAGGATTTCAATTTGCTCGGCAACCAGACCGCTGATGGAAATGGCGCGGCGAGCGGCGAGGATTTTAGCCTTCCGGATAGTTTGCCGGCTGAGGCTAATGGTTAAGTTCTGCTTGGAGGGATCCCGTGAGGTTCTCATGCAGAGTCAATTGTATCACGTATCATACGTGTATCACATAAAATACGTGTAATGAGAGGTAGGGCTCTTCAGCCACAAGTGGATAAAGCCGATTAGTCATAGGCCAATCTCATCGGCCTTAGCTAAAAAGCCGTGTCCTTCCCCCGAAACCTTCAGGAAAATCGCTTCCGGTCTTGACGGATCACCTACCGGCTGTACTGGTTTTTCTTCTTCTCTTCGTGCCGTTCCAGGCCCAGGTCGATCAGGCGCGCGATTAGATCAGGATACGATAATCCCGAAGCCGCCCACAGTTTGGGATACATGCTGATGGCGGTGAAGCCGGGCATGGTGTTGATCTCGTTTACGTAGATTTTCCGAGTCTTACTGGGAGAACCAGGATCCATCAGGAAATCCACGCGAGCCAGGCCCGAGCAGTCCACAGCTTGGAAAGCACCGATTGCCAACTGCTGAACCTTCTTGGTTTCAGCCTTGCTGAGCTTGGCGGGAATAATCAGCTCGGAGCCTTCGTCGAGGTATTTGGCCGCGTAGTCGTAGAACTCCTTGCCGGGGACAACTTCTCCGGGCAACGACGCTTGCGGCTTGTCGTTCCCCAGGACCGAGCATTCGATCTCGCGCGCCTTTTGCTTTTTCCCTCCCACGCCCTGCTCGATGACAATCTTGCGGTCGAACTTTGCGGCCTCTTCGATCGCCGGGCCGAGTTTTTTGCGGTCGTGGGCTTTGGAAATCCCAACGGATGATCCCAGATTCGCCGGCTTCACGAACACGGGATACTTCAGCTTGCTTTCGACCAGTTTTTGAACTTTTTTCGGATCAGCTTCCCAGTCGCTGCGCAGGATGGTCACGTGCTTCACGATAGGCAGGCCGGCCGCACGAAAGAGCGACTTCATGACGTCTTTGTCCATTCCCGCAGCCGAGCCCAGCACGCCTGCGCCGACGTATGGAATATCCGCAAGCTCGAGCAGGCCCTGGATGGTTCCGTCCTCGCCAAAGGTGCCGTGCAGCACAGGGAAGATGACGTCCACGTTGATGGCGCGGTCGCTGGCCCGGCGAGTCAAGGCGGCGTCGGCCTGGAAAGGAGCCATTGAACTACCTTGCTTCTGCGGTTCGGGCGGGACGACGACCGCCTCGCCTGTAGCGAGGACCGCCGCCCCGGCAGTCGCGTCGGGATCGCCAGCACGCAGATGACGGGCTGCATGCTCCAGCGGTTTCCCCTGCAAGAGCCGCTCAGCATCCGACGCTGTCACCCAGCGGCCTGCCTTGGTGATGCCGATGGGCACGACCTCATACTTGTTTTTGTCGATGGCGTTGAACACCGACGCGGCCGAGAGCAGTGACACTTCATGCTCTCCACTGCGCCCGCCAAACAGAATGCCAACCCGGAGTTTCTTCATGACCTTTCAGTCTGGACGGAGAGGGTGTTATACGTCAATCGCAGGGATGGTTCCACGCGGGCGTAGCTACAGAATCTTCTTGCCAAACGCCGAGAGTGTGAGTTCCACGGCCAGATCCGCCGTGCGGTTGTGCTCGTCAATGACCGGGTTCACTTCGACGATTTCGAAGCTCAGCATGCGGCCGTGGTCGGCGATGATCTCCATAGCGAGGTGAGCTTCGCGATAGGTCGCGCCGCCTCGGACGGGCGTGCCAACACCGGGCGCGTCTTCGGGATCGATCCAGTCCATGTCCAGGGAAACATGGTAACCCGCGGTGCCTCGTCCTGCCATGCGCAAGGCTTCTTCGATGATGGTGCGCATGCCGCGCTCGTCGATGTCGCGCATGGTGAAGACCTCGATACCGGCCTTGCGGACATTTTCCTTTTCGATGGCGTCGATGTCGCGCACGCCCACCAGCACGCAATTCTCCGGCTTCACCTTGGGTGAGAAATCAAGAATGTTGGCCAGTTCAGGAGGGCCCAGTCCCATGATCGCCGCCAGCGGCATGCCATGTACGTTGCCACTGGGAGAACTATCGGGCGTGTTGATGTCGGTGTGCGCGTCGATCCAGATCAAACCGATCTTCTGATTTTGGCGGCGATAGAACTCGGCGACTCCGGCCACGGTGCCGGCGGCTACAGAATGATCGCCGCCCAGCACCATGGGCACTTTGCCGGACTCCAGCGTCTTCAGCACCAATTCGGCGTGCTTGGTGCAAGTCGCCGTGATTTCCTTCAGGTATTTCGCGTGCGGGTCGCCTTCCTTTTTCTGCTCGGCAATGGCAACCGCCACGTTGCCGGCATCTTCCACAATGTGGCCGAGCGCTTCCAGACGTGCCTCCAGACCGGCCACTCGTACCGCAGAGGGTCCCATGTCGACACCGCGCCGTGACTGTCCCAGGTCCAGCGGGACACCGATGACGCGAATCTTCTTGGGAGTGATGCTGGAGAACGATGCTGTTGTGGGTGTCATCATAGGCCTCAACTGGCTTTTTTCACTAAGCTGCTTCCAGCTTGCTAAACGTCTCGCTCATTTTCTCGACCGGCCTGATCTTCTCGTCGCCCTCGATTTCCAGCAACAAGGGCGGGGTGTGCGGCGCGGATCGAAGCAGTTCCATGGCTTGCTTCCAGTCGATTGAGCCTTTTCCCGGCCACAAGTGCGAATCGCGGTCCTTGGCGTTGTCGTGGATGTGGGTGGAACGAATATATCCCTTGAGGGTTTCGAAGGCCGGCAAGACATCGCTCATGATGTGCGCGTGTCCGACATCGAAGCACACACCCACATCATCGAAATGCGAGAGATGAATGAACTCGACCAGCCGGTCTGGTGTCGACAGCTCGTTAGGAATGTTCTCCAGCAAAATGCTCACGCCGAGCGGCTTGGCGAAAGCCCGCAGGTGCTCGATGGAAGTCATCGCCGCCTCAAACTTGCGATCGTCGAACGACTCACCACTCGTACCCATATGCTGCACCAGAAAACGGAATGGGATTTGCTCGGCCAGTTCCAGGGCGCGTTTGATCTCATCCATGGCTTCAATGCGCTGCGCCCGGTCGGCGGCGGCTACGTTCACCGGCGGAGCGCCGGTGCGTCCCCACTCGTAATCGGCGTACATGGGTGAGTGCACGGAATTCAGCGGGATGCCGCTGGTGCGAAACCAGTCAGCAATTTCGCGCACATGCTGCTTGCGGTTGGCGTAATCGAGATGCTGCCGTGCGGCAAAGATTTCAATGGCCTGCGCGCCACCGTGCACCAGCCCGTCCAGCAGGCCGGGGTGCAACCGCTCTTTGATGTAGACGTAGGTTGACATCGCCTTCAGCATTGTTGGTTCCCGTCACTTCGCGTGGAAGCTAGCCGAGCTTAGCTCGACTGGGCGGCCGAGGGCGGCCGTCCCCACGCGTGGTCCATGCCCATCCTAAAATCCAGTAGTGTCTTAAATTAACCACGAAGGGCACTAAGGAGCACGGAGGAAACCATTAGGGATCCATCCTTCGTGTAACTTCGTGTCCTTTGTGGTTCATGAAATTAGGACACTACCTAAAATCCTACCGCCTTGCCGTTATTCCTTGCGTCGCTCGCGCCCAGGCGATCTCCGGTTTTCAAGTCGATGGCAATGCACTCGCCATCGCTCCAGTACGGTCCCCAAGTCCCAGATTCCTTGATTCCGAATTCAACCTTGTGTCCCATCTGCTCGATCCGTCTCACCGTGTCCGGAGAAAACCACGGCTCGACGCGAACGACGTCCGGCAACCACTGATGATGGAAGCGGGGCGCATTCACCGCCTCCTGAATGTTCATTCCGTAGTCCACCACGCCCATCAGCATGTTGGCCACCGTACTAATGATCCGCGCTCCGCCCGGAGAACCGAGGACCAAAAACAGCTTGCCATCCTTGAGCACGATGGTGGGAGTCATGGACGAGAGCGGCCGCTTCCCGGGCCCGATGGCGTTGGCCGGCCCCTGGATCAAACCGTAGACGTTGGGCACGCCCTGCTTGGCGGCGAAGTCGTCCATTTCATCGTTTAGCAGAAAGCCCAATCCTCCAGCAGTGACACGTGAACCAAAACTGTCGTTCAAAGTGGTAGTCACCGCGACCGCGTTCCCTTCCGCATCCACCACAGAATAATGGGTGGTGTGCTGCGGCTCGCGCACCACCCTAGCTTGAGGATGCAGCGCTGCATATTGTTCGAGCTGGCTAAAGATCTCTGGCCGCCGAAGATCTCTGCTGGCGGTAGCGGCCGCGGGGTCAATCGACTCCCGCCAGGCTGCACCATATCGCTTATCAATGAGCTGGGCCACGGGAATCTTGGTGAAATCCGGATCTCCGAGAAACTCAGCCCGATCGAAGTAGGCCCGCCGGAAAGCTTCCAGGGTCAGGTGCATCGCCTGTGCCGACCGGTTTCCCAACTTGGCCAAGTCGTACCCTTCCAGAATATTGAGGATCTCAATGAGGGCGATGCCGCCGGAAGACGGTGGCGGGGCGCTGATGATTTCGTATCCGCGATACGTTCCCCGCACCGGCTCGCGCTCTTTCACTTCATAGTCGGAAAGGTCGGCGGCAGTAACTAACCCGCCGCCCTTTTGAATGGCTGCCGCCAGTTCCTTCGCCATCTGGCCGTGATAGAAGTCATCTGGATGCGCTGCGATCCGTTCCAGCGTCCACGCCAGTTCCGGCTGGCGGAAAATTTCACCCGCCTCGTAGTAATTCCCATCGCGCTGAAAGATGTGCCGCGACTCTGGGAACTGGGCCAAGTGCTTGTCATCCCGAAGATCTTGTGCGTCTTCCCAGGCCAGAGGGTAGCCTTCGCGCGCCAGCTTGATGGCCGGAGCCATGACGCGCCCCAGCGGCAGCTTGCCGTATTTTTTCAACGCATACACCATGCCTGCCACGGAACCGGGCACCGCGATCGCCTTGTAGCCAACAACGCTGGCATCTTCGATGACGTTGCCCTGCGCCTCCAGATACATGTTGGCCGTAGCCGCCGCCGAGGCCTTCTCGCGGTAATCAATAAAATGCGTTTTGCCATCCGCCATGCGGAGGAGCATGAACCCGCCGCCACCCACATTACCCGCCTGCGGATGCACCACCGCCAGGGCAAAGCCGGTTGCTACCGCTGCGTCTACCGCGTTTCCACCGGCCTGCATCATTTCCACCCCGGCGCGGGAGGCCAGTTCGTGGACGCTGGCCACCACGGCATGAGGCGCGTGGACGGGGCGGATGGGGGCGCCGAAAAATGGCGCGGGACTCGCCAACAGCGCTGCAAGCAGCAGCAGAATCAGTAACTTGCGGTGAGATTGCATGGAGTATATGAGACCGTTGCCCGCAGCACGGAAACGGCTATCAAGCTCGGACAACAAGGCCTTCGGCGGACCTCTGAGGCTAGCCCAGCGGGTGAGGGGGAGTCAAATCACCAATCGGGCTCTTGACTCCGACATTACTCCGACATTGGCGCCTGCCTCGCTGAGGGATGCTGTGCCGGGTTTGCCCGTGCTCTGTCCGGTTCGATATAGTTTTCTGTCGCCATGTATCAGGACTTCCACGCCATGGACCGCTGGACGAAGAAGGAAGTGCACTGCGTCTACCAAGCGCTGATCGTGGCTATTGCCACCCGGCACGCCGATGCGGTGGACATCAAGTTCCTGGTGGACGGGCGTCCGCTGTGGGTGGCGCTGCCGCATCCCGCTTGGGTGGAGTATAAGAACCGCACCGGCAAGATCATCACCGATCCGCTCGCGGTGGAGATCGCCGGGCATTATCTCAAGACCGCACTCGAGTCCGGGGAAGGAGTGGGGCGGGAGATGTACTCGCTCACGGTCGAAGAGACCTTAAGCCATCTGGACGCGGTGGCCACACAAGCAGAGTCTCATGTAGTTGCGCAACCCTAGCCCGATTTAAAACTGGTCATTCTTTCCGGTTTTGCGTATCACCAGCACTTGTGATCTCAAGCACTTCCGACGATCCGCCGATATTCAGACAATAGAGTAGTTCCGCGGGGAAAGGCAGCCAACAGCTTTAAGCACTTGGAACGTCCCTCCAGATGAGGGACAATAGGGGCCTTGCTTCTAATGGAGATCCTTTCTCCCCCGGCAACGGCTTCATCAGCGCGGGCATTGCATCCACTAAGTTCTTCGTATGAGGAGAGGCTTTCATGTCCAGTCTTACGCAAACCATAGAACCTGAATCAACCGGCAGCGAGATAAGGCATAAGCGGCTGGCGCAGTGGGTGGAAGAAGTCGCGCGGATGTGCAAGCCGGATCGCATTCACTGGTGCGACGGTTCGGACGAGGAATATCAGGCCATGATGCGTCTGCTGATCCTCGCCGGCGTTGCCATCCCGCTCGCTCCGGAGAAGCGGCCGAACAGCGTTCTGGTCCGCTCGAATCCCGGGGACGTGGCCCGGGTCGAGGATCGGACCTTCATCTGCTCGCGCACCAAGGAAGAAGCTGGCCCGACCAACAATTGGGAAGATCCGGCGAAGATGAAAGAGAAGCTCATCCGGCTCTACAGCGGCTCGATGGGCGGGCGCACCATGTATGTGATCCCGTACAGCATGGGTCCGATCGGCTCTCCGATCGCAAAAATCGGTGTCGAGATAAGCGACTCACCCTACGTGGTCGCGAACATGCATATGATGGCCCGGGTCGGCACCCGCGTACTGGACGTTCTGGGAGAGGACGGTGAGTTCGTCCGCGGCCTGCACTCGGTCGGTGCGCCGCTCAGCCCCAACGAGCAGGACTCGACCTGGCCGTGCAACGCCGAGCACAAGTACATTTGCCACTTCCCGGAAACGCGCGAGATCTGGTCGTTCGGCTCCGGCTACGGCGGCAACGCGTTGCTGGGCAAGAAGTGCCACGCGCTGCGCATTGCCTCGGTGCAGGCACGCGACGAGGGCTGGATGGCTGAGCACATGCTCATCCTCAAGCTGACCAGCCCCGCGGGGCAGGTCAAGTACATGACCGGCGCATTCCCCTCGGCCTGCGGCAAGACGAACTTATCCATGCTGATCCCGACCGTTCCCGGCTGGAAGGTGGAGACGGTCGGCGACGACATCGCCTGGATGAAGTTCGGCGCCGACGGTCGGCTTTACGCCATTAACCCCGAAAGCGGCTTCTTTGGCGTGGCGCCGGGCACCAACATGAAGTCGAACGCCAACGCGATGCTCACGGTGGCGAAGAATTCCATCTTCACCAATTGCGCGATGACCCCCGACGGCGACGTCTGGTGGGAAGCGATGACCGACGAGAAGCCGGCGGAATTGATGGACTGGCTGCGCCGACCGTGGACCCCGGCCTCTGGCCGCAAGGCGGCGCACCCCAACGCGCGGTTTACGGCGCCAGCCAGGCAGTGCCCGGTCATCGCCCCGGAGTGGGAGGATCCGAAGGGCGTGCCCATTGACGCGATACTTTTCGGCGGCCGACGTGGCGGCGTTGTCCCGCTGGTCATCGAAGCCTTCAACTGGCAACACGGCACTTTCCTGGGCGCGACCGCCAGCAGCGAGACCACCGCCGCGACGACGGGCAAAGTCGGCCAACTCCGCCGCGACCCTATGGCCATGCTGCCCTTCTGCGGCTACCACATGGGCGACTACTTCGCACACTGGCTCAAGATCGGGGCGCATTCGGAACCATCCAAGCTGCCGAAGATTTTCTACGTCAACTGGTTCCGCCAGGACGAAAATGGCAAGTTCCTGTGGCCCGGCTACGGTGAGAACAGCCGCGTGCTGAAGTGGATCTTCGAGCGCTGTGACGGCAAGGTCCACGCGCTAGACACGCCGATCGGACGGCTCCCTGAGCCGGCTGACCTCGACACGCGCGGGCTGGATATTTCAGCCGCCAACCTGGCCAAGCTGCTCAGTGTCGACACCGAGGGCTGGCGGGCTGAGGTACCGCTGATCAAGCAGCACTTCTCGAAGTTTGGCAGCCATCTCCCGGAGGGGTTGAACCGGGAGGTGGCAGGGCTTGAGGAGCGGCTCCGCGCGGCGAAGCGGTAGAATTCCTTCGCAGATGCAACTTCCCAGAAGCCCACTTCTGACCCGGCATAACTTCCGGCTTGCCCGTGAAACGGACATTAGGGGCAGTGGGCGGCGTTTCGCTGGGCTGGGGAATAAAACCGGGGGGCAGACGGGACGTAGTCTCGTCAATGTCCCAATCCAGGAAAAACGTTCCGTCTGTCCTCATGTTTCCTACACACTGGGAAAACCACTTGGCAAGCACGACAAAGTGCCCGGAGCGATCTTCCTTTGGAAACCCTCGCGTATTTCATTTCGGCTCGCCGAGGTAGACCTTATCTTTCCGAACGTCGAGCTTCGCTAACTTTCCTGAACTTGCGGAGCGAGCGCAGAGATTCTCTCCATCGCAGCATTTACCGCCTTTGCGGTGGCGTCGGCTCCAAATGCCACACCCTCGACCGTAATGACCTCAATATCGGTCAGGCCGATGAAACCCAGTGCTGCCTTGAGATACGTGTCTTGGACGTTCAAGGCTTGCATCGGGCCTTCTGAGTAGATCCGCCGCGCGCAAGCACGAGGTACACTTTCTTACCGTGTACCAAGCCTTCAGGTCCTTGGTGTGGATCCAGGTCCCCTGCACCAATACCGCGTGGTAGTCCGTCGCGTGAGTGTGCATGCCCGCCTCGCCCGACTCTCGGCGCCTTATGCTCGTTTCTCCCGCAACATCTTCAATGCGCCGCTCCAAGCGATGACTTGGTCGAACATTTCATTGACAGACTTCTCGTGCCGGGCATCCGGCTTGAAGACGCTGAAGTTCTCGAAGTCGCTAAATAATGAAAGCAAGACTTGGTTGCGGACAGTGGCGATTTGCACCTCGGCAAGCACGAGGCGTAACTGCTCAACCGCGCGCGCCCCGCCGGCGCCGCCGTAGCTGACGAAACCCGCAGCTTTGTTGTTCCACTCAGCGAACAAAAAATCGATCGCGTTTTTGAGCGCACCGGAGATGCCGTGGTTGTACTCAGGCGTGACGAAGACGAAGCCATCGAAAGGACCGATCTTGGCCGCCCACGCTTTGGTGTGAGGCTTACTGTATTGCCCCATGGACGGCGGCACCGGTTCGTCGAGAAGCGGCAAGTTGAAATCTTTGATGTCCACGAGTTCGAACTCGGCGTTCGTGCGCTTTGTCGCGATTTCGTAAACCCGCTTGGCCACAGCCTCTGCGTTGCGACCCGGTCGCGTGCTCCCGATGATGATTGCGATTTTAAGCATAATTTCCTCGTGGTTTGGTTTCTAAAAACGCTGCCTTCTACCGTGTTCCCGTTTCGGTCGATCAAACGCCTCGAACAACTGGAGATGATGGCGCTTTAAGCGCCTCACGGTAACAACTAATCCGCTTTGAGCGGTTCACCCTCTTTCAAGCCTCCTGCTTTGCCGGAGGTCGCTGACATTCACTGTAGCTTTGGCTTTCCAATACTTGCGTCGACATAAGACATCCCTTCGTTTGTGTCTGGAGCAGGCGTTTGCCTGAACCCCAGTGGAAACATTCATTTTCTACATTTCCATCATCGTCTGAGAATCCGGCCTTGATTAGACCGGCTGTTAACGTCTTGGCCATAGGCAACGGCTTGTCGCGACTCTGTCCGATCTCCGACAGGGCCGCGTGGGCAGGCCTCCCTTGGCGCGCGAAGCTCATTGCTTCTCTACCGGGCGGGGACCCTTGAACGGAATGAAGTCGGACTTGCCGAGCTGGTGGATGTAGATAATGCAGTCTTCAGAACCCATGAACTTTTCGTTGTGGAACTGCCCGGCCGGCTGAAAAACGTACGACCCCGGTTTCAGTTCCTTCGGGGCGCTGCTGTCGCCTTCGACTGTGTGGATCCAGGTCCCCTGCACCAATACCGCGTGGTAGTCGGACGCGTGAGTGTGCATGCCCGCCTCGAACCCGCCGCCTGGCTGCTTCAGCAGCATGCCGAACGGACCTTTTTTGGGGTCGCCCCACAAGACCGAAAACTTCTGGGGTGAGCCGGGATGCATATCCTCCCACTTGAGGTCGGCGACCGGCGTGGTGATCTCTGCGAAACTCCGAACGATCTTTTTTGTGGTGATCATTTGTCTCATCTCCTCATCAACTGAATTAGACCTTCTTGAACAATTTTGAGTTTGCTCAATGTTGAACAATTTTAAGTTTGCTCAATGAGCTGAAACTGCTCTTGGCCATCTTACCGTACAGCAAATAGATTTTCCGGGGACTGAATCGATCCGTAGTATGTTTCAATCAAATTGATAGGAGGAAACGATCAGTATGGAACTCAGACATCTTCGATACTTCACTGCGGTAGTCGAACGGAATGGCTATCGTGAAGCCTCCCGGCACCTTCATATTGCCCAGCCGTCTATTAGCCAGACCGTGGCCGATCTGGAGCAGGAACTTGGCTTGAAACTCTTCTCGCGAGCTGGCCGGAAGGTTGCGCTGACTCCGGAGGGAGAGGCATTTTACGTCGAGGCTGTGCGCACCCTGGAACAAGCAGAATCAGCCATCAACACTGCGAAGCGAGCCGCTAAGGGTGAAGTCGGAAAACTGGCGATTGGCTTCATTGGTTCAGCCACTTAT
>Ga0209283_10001983_pt1 | contig 11374 bp, 6 predicted proteins | sample CZO8metaG_2_FD_188354 | JGI IMG/M metagenome (GOLD analysis project Ga0209283, IMG submission 188354) | Vadose zone soil microbial communities from the Eel River Critical Zone Observatory, Northern California, USA - CZOApr15con2H1.8 metaG... | ecosystem: Environmental > Terrestrial > Soil >...
TGTCGCCAATATCTACTCGTTCAGACCGAGGCGACATTGGCGACAAGCGATCCAGTACTGCGTGAGGTCGCCTCACACTACCCGGGGCTCTCGATCGAGCAGCTCTCGAAAGAAGTGACGACGGCACCTAAGACCAATACACAGCTTTTTGAGATCGATGTACAGGACCCAAGTCCGACAAGGGCGGCAGCGATCGCAAACGATATCGCTGCGACGTTGATCAAACAACAAATTCAGTTGTCTCAGCAAGGCGACAATCAGGCGCAACAAAATATGCAGCAGGACCTCCAGCAAACGCAACAGCAAATTGACGCTATTTCCGCCCAAATAGCCACGTTGCAAGCTGGACGAGGAAATCCAGCCAGTATAAATAATCTGAAAGCGCAACTGAATAACTTGCAACAGCACTATAGCCTGGTGCAGGCGGCACAAGCCCAACTTGAGTTGACACAGGCGCAGAATGACAATTTCCTACGCATTACTCAACCTGCACAGCCTGTCTTAAAACCTGTGCAACCCAATAAGCTCCTCAATACCGGTATTGGCCTATTGACCGGCTTGCTGTTGGGAATATTGCTGGCACTGCTGTTTGAGCAATTAGACACACATGTTCGCACTCCTGAGGCTCTCACCCAGTTGCTGGGCTTGCCCGTGCTGGCTACAATCTTGCAAGCAGAGCCTAAAGAGGATGTGATTAATCCAACCGGCCGCAACGCCAACGTCGAGCCCTATCGCATTTTGCGTACGAATATTGGCTTCTCAGCGATAGATAGGCCGCTGCGTACCCTGATAGTCACAAGTGCCTCGCCTCGCGATGGCAAGAGTGTTGTCGCAGCCAATCTGGCCATTTTTATGGCCAGGGCGGGTAAAAATATCCTCCTTATCGACGCCGACCTGCGCCGGCCAAGACAGCATGATCAATTTGGCCTCCCTGCTCAAACAATGGGATTCAGCAATGCCATCCTGGCATTTAGCATGCCGTCCTACGTAAATGCGTCTGCTTACCAGCCCCACCCGCTGCCATCAAGTATACCCGACGTTACCAGGACACCATCTCTTGATCCCTTTATCCACGCTACAGACATTCCAAACCTTTGCGTCATGCCTTCCGGGCCACTGCCACCTAATCCTCCGGAGCTACTTGACTCAAAGGCGCTGCAGCATCTCTTGACAGCGCTTGCCAGTAGTGGGGCCGAGGTGGTCATCTTCGATGCTCCTCCTTTACTCGGTTTGTCAGATGCCAGCATTCTGGCATCAAAGATCGATGGAACGCTTGTCGTGGTCGATATCACCCGTGCCAATAAGGGACAACTCAAGCAGCTGAAAGCAATGCTGGAGCAGGCTGGGGCCAACGTCCTTGGCTGTGTTGTCAATAGGCAGCGCCGTAGCCGCGATAACGCGATCTATTCCTACTACTATGCCGCTCAAGAGCAGACCGGCAGCAATAGTCATAGTAGAAAAAATGGACACAACACCGCTCTCGTCACACCGGATATCATGAAGAAGCCAAAAACACAACCCCAACAAGACTTACTTGACAGTACGGTAAAGATAGAATCCGTTCATCCTATGGAGGTAGATACGCAATCTCAGTCAGACGTATCTGACAAGAACACAGTAAAGACAGCATCTGTCTATCTACAGCTAGAAACAGAATCTCTGACAGAGAGACTTGACGGGAGGAAAAGTGAAAAGCATGAAAGTGGTGGATAACTGAAAGTGGAAAATAGGCAAAGCATAAAAGGCAAGTGGCAAAACCAGATTCCTTGATAATGAGTGGAATTAAAAATGGAAAACGCCAATAAGGTCCAACATTGGGCTAATTTCTTAGCCAGGCCCATGGATAACGTTCGGCCTATCCTGGTAGTTGGGATAGCGTTGACACTAATGCTGGCTGGTTTAACTGGCTTCAACCCCTTCCTGGGCATGGCGAGCGCCCTGGTGCTCTTCCTACTGGTACTTGTTGTGTCCCGACCAGTAATGATTGTGTATGGGCTGGCCTTAATACTGCCTCTCACTGATGGAATAGCTCGAGGAGCCGTGGTGCCAGTTCTGCGCTTAGGGCAGGCGCTGCTCGCGCTTGGATTTATTTTATTTCTGCTGGCCAGGCCCAGCCGCCTGGGCAAAAGTCGCCTGACGGCTATCGACCTGGCTTTTGTCCTCTTTTTTCTGTCCGAAGCTGTCTTCCCACTGCTGGCCCTTTACTATCGCGGTGAACATCTAGACCTGAACAGTCCCGGCCCTTTCGCCACGGCAGCACCTCTTCAAACCTTGTTGGGGCCGCTTCAGTTTTACTTAGTATACCGTATTGCGGTGGCAACTGTTACCTCAGAAAGGCAGATAGCAATCGCGCTGAAGTTGAGCTTTGTAGCAAGCATCGTTGTCTCAATCATTGGGATTGCAGAGAAGTTCGTAGCTCCCGTCCACACATTCATTCAAACTTATTACCCACCTGTTGCGTGGAAAAATACTGGTCTTCCTTCTGAGTTGCGGATCACTTCTACTATGGAGGGCTATACTGGCCTGGCATCTTACCTGACTGCCACTTTAATCGTAGCCCTGGCCTGCAGCACCGTTCAGAAAAGACTGAAAATTTCCCCGCTGCTCCTGGTAACTACGCTGCTTTTAGACAGCATGGCCTTGCTCCTAACCGGTACTTTCGCTGCCTATGCTGGGTTGGTTGTCGGTGCGGCTGTCGTCTTTATATTGTTCCGGCGCTTGCCTAAGTGGATAATTATTGCTCTAGTTGGTATTGCCTTGTCAGCGCTTGTCTTCCAATCTTTCATTTCAGTCCGGCTAGCTGATTGGCTGGGAGGGACAGGTCAGGGGTTGTTTCCAACATTTAGCTATAGAATCATACTGTGGGAGGAAGTATTTTTACCGGCCGTCAGCCAGCACCTGTTGTTTGGTGCTGGTCCTGCGCCAGCAGCGCTCAATGCCTGGCCAACCGAGGAGACGCAATATTTGAGTCTGCTGCTCAGGGGTGGTTTGCCCTACTTCTTCAGTTATTTTCTGCTGATGGGAGTAATGATGGTTACCTGCTGGCGTCGGATTAAAAATAAGAGCAATGAACTCGTCCACACAATAGCTATCGCAACACTGGCTATCCTGGTGGCTATTAACGTCATGAACGTGTCGTCTGTCTATTTTACCTATCCCGGTATCACACAGACACTTTTTATGCTCCTCGCCATAATTGTAGCCAGAGAGCAGTTAGAAGTTCAAGGATTATCTGCGGCTGTCGAACAGGCGAGGGACGACCCAGAGAGAGTAGGAGGCAACACCTTGCACGAGACAACAAGCATCGTTGTGGGTAAACCGGGCGATGGCCTGCTGACGGGGAAAAGCCTTCTCCTTTCATCTATGCCCAAAGCAACCCGGCCATACCGAAATACGCCACCCCTGGAAAGGCCCTGATGTATGAACGGACTCCGTCGAGTCATAAGTAATACCATTATCTCATTCCTTGGTCAAGGAGTAAATTGGATATCGACAATACTATTGACCATTGCTTATGGGCACTTTCTGGGCGCTTTTAAGTTCGGCGAACTCATTTTAGCCATTGCCTTTGTCAGTCTGATAGGAGTTCCTGTTAGCTACGGCTATGATAGCCAGGCTATACGTGATGTGGCACAGAAACCTGATAAGGCTCCAGGCTACTTTTCAAACCTGCTCCTCATCAGGCTGAGCACCTGGTTTATCCTGTATGCTGTTTTTCTCCTCGCTTCCTGGCTGCTCGGCTACAGTCCGGAAGTACGCGTTCTCGTGGCGATATGTGGTTTTGATTTACTATGTAATGCGCTGGCGAACACATGTGCATCGCTGCACTATGCCTTTGAACGAACGCTTTTCCCGGTTGTAGGCAATTTTCTTGAAAAGGGACTTTCTGCCCTCCTTGGCATCCTCTTGCTCAGTTCTGGAGCAGGGGTGCAGGCCATGGCTGTGGTGCTGGTGCTCGGATCTCTCATCAATGGAGTATGGCAAGCAGCCTGGCTCTTCCGCCTGGTAGGAGCCGATTTTGCTATTGACCTGGCACTTATTCGTACAATAGTGCGTACGAATATACCATTCCTCATCAATGGAGTGCTTCTGGTGGGCTACACGACTATCGATACTGTTCTCCTCGCCCAGGTAACCAACGATGCTGTGGTAGGTTGGTATGGTGCAGCACAGCGCATAACAGGTATGATGAGCTTTCTACCGGGTATCGTGATAACTTACATCATGTTTCCCATCTTCTCGAAGCTATCTCTTGCCTCGGATGCAGATCTGAAACTGGCAGTTGAGAAATCAGTGAATTTTCTGCTCTTTTGTGGGATTCCTATTGCCACAGGAATGATAGTTGCCGCGCCCAACATCATTCGATTTCTCTATGAGAGGAACGAATTCGCTCCTAGCATTCTTGTGCTCCAAATAGCTGCCCCCAGTGTGGTCTTTGTCTACATCAATTATGCGCTTACCTACACAATCCTGAGCAAGAAACAAGATCGTAAACTTCCGATTACATCGGGAATCGCTCTGGCCTTCAATCTCGGACTCAACCTCGTCTTGATACTGCTCTATCAGCAAGTCGGTGCAGCAGTCGCTTCTACACTCACTGAGGCACTGGTCTGCTGTACCTTCATCGTCTTTATACCCCGGCAGCTGATGCCCTTTGGAAGCCTGAGAGTTGCACTCAAAGCCCTTATCGCGAGCCTTGTGATGGCCCTGGCGATTCTACCGGTGCATACCTTACATATTTTTATCATTATACCAATTGCAATACTTGTCTATCTTGGAGTATCCGTGCTCATTGGCGTCATCCCACGAGAAGACTACCAGGCAGTATACCGTGCAATAAGACGGAAAGCGCAGCCAACCTCCAGTCCAAGCACCAATGATCTGCCGGAGATCGCGCTGCCACCTTATCATGCTGAGGTATTGCTCGAAGACGGGCTGATAGCAACGGTGAAGCTCCCAGCGAGGCGACCCCGGTCAATGCAACCCGGCGCCAATGGCCTGGCGGAGAATCCTCAGCCACCTTATCATGCTGAGGTATTGCTCGAAGACGGGCTTGCACCAACAGTGAAGCTTCCAACTATTCGAATACAATCAATGCAACAAATTCCCACTGATACAGAAATACAGATAGTTCCGGTGAGCGAAGAATATACCGGTAATAATGAGGTACGGTAGGGTGAAAATAGCACTTTTGCATGCATATGATACACATGATAGACGATCATGGTCGGGCACTGTTTACTATATAGCTCGCACACTTGAAAAGTATAGTGGGGAAGTATTCCATCTCGGTCCAATACCTCGTTTCAAGGAGATGTTGGTTGGAAAAGTCATAAATAAAATTTCACAGACCTTCTTTAGAAAGAATTTTAGGTATCATTGCAGCTTTTTATTAGCTAATAGATACGCAAAAGTCGCTGCTCAGAGGCTAGCAGGCCAGTCTTTCGATGTGATTGTTGCCCCAGCGGGCGCTACAGAGATAGCCTTTTTAGACACAAACATTCCTATTGTGCTCATAGAAGATGCAACATATGGATTGCTGTTTGACTATAATCCTGCATTCTCAGATCTTCTGGCAAGATCGATCTACGAGATGAATACCCTTCAAACCCTGGCACTTAAGAAAGCCAGTGCGGTGATTTACTCCTCAGCATGGGCAGCACGGTCGGCTATCGAGGACTATGGTGCAGATCCGGCCAAAGTGCATGTCGTGCCCTTTGGCGCCAATTTTGATGAGTGGCCTCCGCAGGAGGTAGCCCTGGCGAGAAAGCCGTCAGACCGCTGTCGCTTGCTCTTTCTAGCGACCGGATGGGCAAGGAAAGGAGGGGACATCGCCTTTGAGACGTTGCTCAAGCTGGAAGAGTTGGGCATTGCAGCCGAACTGATTGTGTGTGGCTGTACTCCTCCCAAAGCGTTTGTCCACGAGCGCATGAGGGTCATCCCATTCTTAGACAAGAACGACCAGAGGCAGCGTAGAGAGTTAGACCATCTCTTTATGATGTCCGATTTTCTGCTTGTGCCGACAAGAGCTGATGCTTATGGCCTGGTGTTCTGTGAGGCCAACGCCTTCGGCCTGCCGGTCATCACCACCCATACAGGAGGGGTGCCCGAGGTGGTCAGAGATGGCGAAAACGGGTTTCTGCTGCCCTATGATGCAGGAGGGGCAGCCTATGCGGAAGTGATTGCCAGCCTCTACCGCGATGAGCCGCGGTATGTGCAACTGGCGAGAACGAGTCGGGCGGCTTTTGAAAGTCGCTTGAACTGGGATGCCTGGGGAGTCGCCGTCAAGCACATCCTGGCTGATCTGCTTGGCCATGAGAGTCCCCGATCGCAGCGAATAGAGGTGCGGCCCAAAAAGGTGGAGGATATTTCTGTGGAGGATATTTCTGTGGAGGAATTCATTCCCACATCTATTCAACCACTCATCGATGACTATCTCCATGCCCTGGAGCCTTTGCGCTCTCACTTCTATGGCATCTACATCTACGGCTCCATTGCCTTCGGGGCCTTTGAGGAACTAGAAAGTGATATCGACATCCTTGCCTTGACGCATGGGGAGTGGACCACCCAGGAGCTTGCGCAATTAAATGCTCTTCATACTAAGCTGATTGGGGCACATCAACGCGGCAATCGTCTGGACGTTCTCTACATTCCTTTGCGTAATCTTGGGAAGTGTAATAGGAAGATTGCACCATATCCCACTATTCAACATGGAAACTTCTCTCCTGCGAGATATGGTGACCTCAACTATATCACCTGGTGGACCGTCAAGAACAATAGCATCCGTCTCCTCGGACCAAAACGTTCTACACTCCCTTTTGAGGTAACCTGGCAGGATGTGCTAGAAACGATGCGCAACACCCTGCATAGCTATTGGGTGAGCAGAGCTAGACGTCCCTATCTCTTCCAACGTGATGATTGGTTTGAGTTCGCCGTAACCACACACTGCCGTATAATGACGACGATCGAAGAAGGAGAGATTATTACGAAGTCAGTAGCCCTGAAACGCTGGCGAGCTCGTCTTCCCGCACGTTGGCGCCCTCTCATCGACGAGGCATGGCGCATCCGTTATCACCTCGACTCACCTTCATTGTATCGTTCGCGCCTCAAACGGGCGATAGAGATACTGGCATTTATGAAGTATGTACGCGAGCGAGAAGATAAAGCATTGGAAGATCTTCTCAGAGGTGAACGATCAGGTGTTGATCCAGAGACCTCGGGGTCGCCATCAATTATGCCACTAAGAAAGGAAAGGTAAAACAATGCACAGCGTCTTCTCACTCCTGGACAACAAACATTATCAATTGGTTGAAGACCTCCGGACCGAGCTGGCGAGGAAGTTCGCAGTAAGGGAATTTAACAACACATCCCATCCACATATTACTTACCAGGTTGCCGGGCGCTACGACGTAAAGTCGATTGAGACTGTCTTGCAGCGATTTGCTGCGAGCAAAGCATCATTTAAAGTAAGAACCAGTGGATTGGGCATCTTTACCGGGCCTAATCCAGTGCTTAATCTTCGCGTTGTACGCAGTCCCGAGTTAACACAGTTTCATGAAGCCCTCTGGCAAGAAATTGCCAGGACGGGTTCGGATTTTTGGGATTATTATCATCCTGCTAATTGGATGCCACACATCACCATCGGTATGCACGATATGAATAAGGATAATCTGTCCCAGATTGTGCCTTTCCTGGCTGAGCGCGATTTTTGCTGGGAGATGACTGTCGATAACATCACGCTGGGCTACAACCGTTTCGTTCCACTTTTTGGAAAGAAGATCTTTTTTGGAGCAAGAATCTCTATCTATTCACTTTTAGGAAGGAAGGTCGGTTTCGAAGCACGACCAGTGCATCATGCCTCATCCGTTTTTGCGCCCGTTGGTCAACCAGTTGACGCTCTGGGGAGTGAACACAGCGCTTCGGGTTAAACCAGAGGACCTACATCTTAAAAAAGCAAGAGGAATATTGGCCAGCATACTCGGAGATACACATATGCTGGAGGTAGCAGCGAAAACGGTAGAGCCACATTATCCGGTGGACGAGCACAAATAGAAGCCAGGTTTGTGCTCAAATTCAGATACCTCCACCACTTAATGTAGCTCTACCGCGAAAACCACTTCAGAGAGAAATATAAATGAGCGTTAAATCTATATTCATAGTTTGGGGTGACCACTCGCGGCGGGCCGAAACTCTCGCGGCCGAGTTGGACGTGCAGGTTCGCTTCCTATATGAGCTTCGGCTAAAAGGGGGCTGGTTGACGCCACTCCGCTACCTCGTACAGGGCTGGAAGACCTGGCATCTTCTCGAACGGGAGCGACCAGAGGTTGTGTTGGTTCAATCTCCCCCGATCTTCGCACCGCTGGTTGTGAAACTCTGGTGCGAACTGCGAGAGAAAACTCGACCTGCAAGACGCCGGGTATCCTACGCTATAGACTGCCACCCCTCGACCTTTTTCAGTCGCAAGTGGCGTTGGGCATTGCCATTGCTGCGCTTTTTATCGCGACGAGCGGTTGTCACACTTTCCTCCAATGCGGAGGGGCAAAACATCTTGCAAGGTTGGAAAGTCAGTGGGTTTTTCCTTGCAGACGGAGTTCCATCCCTTAGCCCGCCCGTTGGTACAATTGGCTCTGAAGGAGATGCGCGTGTCGCTGTCATCAGCACGTTCGCAGACGTTGAGCCGATAGCAGAGGTTTTTGCCGCCGCTCAGCTTCTACCACGAGTTACCTTCTATGTCACTGGTGACCCGAAGCGAGCATCGGCCAAACTGCTGGCACAGAAACCAGAAAATGTAACCCTGACGGGTTTCCTACGGGGTGGCACTTATACTGCGCTACTCAAGAATGTACATGGCATAGTCATCCTGACCAATCAGCCAAAAGATTTGAGTTGCGCTGCATATGAGGCTGTAGCTATGGCAAAACCGGCCGTCGTCTCGGACTGCTCAGAGAACAAACGCTGGTTCACACATGGCTTTGTCTATGTAAACAACACGCCAGAGGCAATTGCTGAAGGTGTAAAAAAAATGCTGAATGAACAGGCGATCTTGGTACCCGAAGTCATCGCTATGCGCTCGGAATTGGCAGCTAGCAGGCAACCCAAATTTGAGGAGCTTGCTGCTCTTTTAAAATGATTGTTCTCTGGCTATAAGGAGCTTGATAATCATCTTTTCTATTGCCTTCACAAGGCTTTTCAAACACATTCTTACTTTGAGGGGGAGGAAGTCAATGGGCAGAACCGCTAAAATACTAATGCTGATAGAAAATTGCCCTGCCGCAAGTGATAACCGTGTCTGGGCTGAGGCCATAGCCCTACGTGATTATGGCTTTCAAGTGAGCATCATCGGCCCTAAGGGGACCAAAGAGTACCGGGAGTCGTACATATGCATTGAGGGCATTCACGTTTACCAATACCGAGTGCCTACCAGCGCGAACAAATATATTACTTACATCGCGGAATATGGTCTAGCAATGCTCTTGACGTTCTTGTTGAGCTTTAGGGTGCTGTTCCGCCATGGCTTTGATGTAATTCATGCTGCGAATCCGCCCGATACATTCTTCATGATCGGGTTGTTCTATCGACTCCTCGGCAAGAAGTTTGTCTTTGATCAGCATGACCTGTCACCAGAGGTATTCCAGGTAAAATTCAATGGTAGAATGAGTTCACTTCACAAGCTGCTGCTCTTCCTCGAGTGGTGCTCCTACCGAGCTGCCCACCTGATCATCACGCCGAACTTAGCCGTGAAGCGCTTTGCCATCGAACGCGGTCGGTTTGATGACAGCAGGGTGTTTGTAGTGCGTAATGTACCTGCACTGGAGCGTATAAAGCTAGTTACGCCTGAGCCTGAGTTGAAAAAGGGAAGGCGTTTTCTACTGGCTTATGTGGGTGCTATGGAAGTTCAAGATGGCGTTGAAAATATCCTGTATGCACTCCATGACCTTATTTATAAGCGCGATCGTCAAGATGTTTCACTCGTAATGATGGGAGACGGTGGTCATGCTCCTACACTGCGTGCGCTTGCTCAAGAACTGGCCCTTGACGAGTTTGTTAATTTCACTGGCTGGCTAGAAGCTAAAGACATTGTACGCTACCTTACAGTAGCAGATGTGGGACTCACGCCTGAGCCAGCAAATGGATTGAATGAGTACTGCACTATGGTCAAAACCATGGAATACATGGCCCTTGGGAAGCCAGTAGTAGCGTTTGATCTTGCTGAAACGCGCCTTTCAGCACAGGATGCCGCTCTTTATGCTATACCGAATCTTGTAGAAGACTTCGCTAGCAAGATTGCCATCTTGCTTGATGACGAACAACTCCGAGTCAAAATGGGAACTATTGGGCGGAAGCGAATCGAAGAGGATTTAAATTGGGATCATGACAAAAGAAATTTTTTGCTAGCATACAAGATGCTTTTCCCCGCCCTCCATCAGTTGAGCTCGATGATTTGATATTCTGATTATGAAAGGAAGGACCCTATGCAAAATGGCTTAACTAATCATATCCCTTCGCGTAGGTCTATTGCTGTGGTTGGCCTTGGTAAGATAGGCTTACCGCTTGCTGTACAATATGCAAGCCATGGCCAGTCTGTTATCGGATGCGATATCAACCCTTTGGTGGTTGAGAAGGTCAACGCTGGACAATCCTACATCGAAGAGGAGCCAGAACTTGCTGCAGGACTTGCAGATGCAGTTCATAAAGGATTGCTCTCTGCAACACTCGACGTGTCTGAAGCGGTGCATCAGGCTGGAGTTGTTGTGGTCATTGTACCGGTTATCATCGACGCGAAGCATGAGGTGAACTTTGACACGATTGATGCTGCTACTGCTGCTATCGGAGCGGGATTGCGCTCCGGTACGCTCGTGATCTTTGAAACCACCCTACCTGTAGGTACAACAGCAGGACGTTTCGCTCAGATTCTCGAATGCACTTCAAAGCTTAAAGCAGGTTATGATTTCCTTCTTGCATATAGTCCTGAGCGCGTAAAATCTGGACGTATCTTCCGCGATCTACGTACCTATCCCAAGCTGGTAGGTGGTATTGATGAGCTAAGCACTGATGCCGCTGTTGAGTTTTATAGATCAGTGCTTGACGCCGAAGTTATCGCTATGACTTCAACCGATGAAGCCGAATTTGTCAAGCTCATCGAGACAGCTTATCGCGATGTCAATATCGCACTGGCCAATGAGTTTGCCTGCTTTGCCGATACACATGGCCTTAATCTCGCACAAGCCATCGCTGCTGCCAATACTCAGCCCGAATCACATATCCATACTCCCGGGATCGGTGTTGGGGGGCACTGTATTCCAGTCTATCCGTATTTTCTTTTCTCCGGCTTGACGGGACCTAACTTCCAGACCCATAGTTCCGAACTTCCAAT
>Ga0209283_10001984_pt1 | contig 11373 bp, 9 predicted proteins | sample CZO8metaG_2_FD_188354 | JGI IMG/M metagenome (GOLD analysis project Ga0209283, IMG submission 188354) | Vadose zone soil microbial communities from the Eel River Critical Zone Observatory, Northern California, USA - CZOApr15con2H1.8 metaG... | ecosystem: Environmental > Terrestrial > Soil >...
GGCACGGATCTGGTCGGCCGCGTACCGGATGAGTGATACCTCCGGTTTGTCGCGGTTGATTTTTACAATTTCAGCGCGCACTACCGTTCCTTCCAGTGTCATGTCCTGAAATCGCGAAAGCTAACATAACATGGGCACACGCTGCAAGCGGAGGGAAACGCGTATGATTTCGACCGGACGAATCCCAACATGAAGAAAACCGCCACCAGCAGCCGGGAACTTCATGGCCGCTTACGCCGGATCGAGGGACGCCACAACGCGCTGGTCAAAGAGCTGCGGCGAGCCTTTGCGCGCGGAGAGCTCACTCCGGACGGGTATTGCGCCATCGAGGGCCTGCGCATTCTCGAAGAGGCCATCCGGAGCGGGCTGCGGTTTCGAGCTGTGTTCTTCAGCAGCTCGGCGGAAGCGAAGGCGCAACGGCTGCTGCCCCAGATTGGCGCCCAGGTGGAGACGGTGCTGCTGCCGGACAAACTGTTCGCCAGCGCAGTGCCCAGTGAGACGCCGCAGGGCGTAGCGGCGCTGGTGCGGTGGAAGGAATTGTCGTTGGACGAGGTGCTGGCCAAGGCGCAGGCGGGACCGTTGCTCGCGCTTGCCGGGATACAAGACCCGGGGAATCTGGGGACGATTCTGCGCTCAGCGGAGGCTTTTGGGGCCGGCGGCGTCCTGCTGGGAGAAGGCACGGTGAGCCCGTTCAATCCTAAGGTGGTGCGCGCCTCGGCAGGGTCGGTTTTCCGGCTCCCAGTGGCGCGGACCAAGCTGTTTGCGGCTCTTGGCCCCATGCGCGAGCACGGCCTGCGTCTGGTTGCGACTTCGTCGCACAAGGGCACGCCGCTGTGTGATGCAAAGCTTGCCGGGCCAGTGGCTATCTTCATCGGTGGTGAAGGCGCAGGACTGCCGCGGGACCTTATCCCAGAGATGGACGAGATTGTAGCCATCCCGCACTCGCCGCAAGTGGAGTCGCTGAATGCAGGCGTGGCGGCGAGTATTGTGCTGTATGAAGTAGCAAGGCAGAAAAGATAATTCACCACAGAGACACGGAGGCACGGAGAAGGAAAAAGAATAGGTTTTTCCATGCTAATCGAAGAGCAGGTTACAGAAGGGATTATCGGCGCCGCGATTGAAGTTCATCGTCACCTTGGCCCCGGCCTTCTTGAATCGGCGTATGAAGAGTGCCTCTGTCACGAATTGCACCTGCGCGACCTGAGCTTTCAACGGCAGGTTGACCTGCCGGTCGAGTACAAAGGCATTAAACTCGATTGTGGCTACAGGTTGGATGTCGTGGTCGAAAACGTGGTAGTAGTCGAACTGAAGTCAATCGAACGAATCCTACCCATCCACCAGGCCCAGCTGCTGACGTATCTGCGTCTGACCGGAAAGAGAGTGGGATTACTGATCAATTTCAACGTCTCTGCGTTAAAGAACGGAATCGTGCGAAGAGTGTTATGAAACTTGATTTCTCCGTGCCTCCGTGTCTCCGTGGTGAACTGGTTTTATGAGCCTCTTCCAAACTACCCCGAACCCCGACAACGCTGATCGCACCCGGCCGCTGGCCGACCGCATGCGTCCGCGCACGCTGGAGGAATTTGTCGGGCAGGAGCATCTCATCGGACCGGACAAGCCGTTGCGTACGCAGATCGAGCGCGACGACACAGGTTCGTTCATCTTCTGGGGCCCGCCGGGCACGGGCAAAACCACCCTGGCGCAGATCATAGCGCGTATGACCAAGGCGGAGTTCATCGAATTCTCCGCTGTGCTCGCCGGTATCAAGGAAATCAAGCAGGTGATGGCCGACGCCGAGCGGGCGCGGCAATATGGCACACGCACCATCGTTTTCATCGACGAGATTCACCGCTTCAACAAGGCGCAGCAGGATGCTTTCCTGCCTCACGTGGAGAAGGGCAACATCCGCCTGATCGGGGCGACCACAGAGAACCCTTCATTCGAGATCATTGCGGCGCTGCTTTCGCGCAGCCGGGTCTACGTGCTGAAGCCGCTGACCGAAGAGCAGATCGTTCTGCTGCTCAGGCGGGCACTGGCCGATGAGGAACGTGGGCTGGGCGCGATGAAGTTGGCGGCTGCCGAAGAAGTTCTGACAAAAGTCGCGTCCTATTCCAGCGGCGATGCGCGCGCTGCCTATAACGTGCTGGAAGTCGCCGCCTCGCTGGCCCGCGGACATACGGGCAAGGAAGTTGGCGCAGAGATCACGGACGACATCGTCCACGACGCTTTACAGAAGCGAGTCCTGCTCTACGACAAAAGTGGCGAAGAACACTACAACCTGATCTCGGCTCTGCACAAATCGGTCCGCAACAGCGATCCCGATGCCGCGCTCTACTGGCTGGGCCGCATGCTGGAGGCAGGCGAAGACCCGCTGTATATCGCGCGACGCGTGGTGCGAATGGCAGTGGAAGACATCGGTCTGGCCGATTCCGCTGCGCTTTCGCTGTGCATGGCGGCGCGCGATGCTGTGGATTTCATCGGCATGCCCGAAGGCAACCTGGCGCTGGCGCAGGCTGTGGTCTATCTGGCGCTCGCGCCCAAGTCGAACGCCCTGTACACGGCTTATGAAGCCGTGCAGCAGGACGTGGAGTGCACCGCGGCTGAACCGGTCCCTCTGCACTTGCGCAATGCGCCTACCGGATTGATGAAGGGCCTGGGATATGGCCAGGGCTACAAATATGCCCATGACGTTGAGAGCAAAGTCGCCGACATGCAGTGTCTGCCGGACAATTTGCGGGATCGGACTTACTATCAGCCGACCGGTGAGGGAGTGGAAAAGAAGATTCGGGAGCGCTTGGAGGAGATCAAGCGCCGCCGATCACAAGCTGGAAAGGGCACTGCATCGAAGCCAAAAACAGAATCGTAGGCGCACCCCGCCGCATCTCATAAGCCAAGTTAGCACTGTGTCTCTTGTCGTGAGGGCTATATCCATGGCAACCAGCCCGAGAACAGCGGATTTCAATTCTACAGTAGTCCGCGACCTGCACATCGAGCAGGTTGAAGACCTGCTGAAGCTGCAGAAAGCGGCGCAGAAGATCACCTCGATCCTCGACCTGGATCAACTCATCGACAAGGTTGTGACCGATGTCGCACGTTCCTTCGGGTGCCTCGATGCTGACGTGTATCTGCACGATGAAAAGCGGGGGGAATTGGTGCTGAGCCACGCGCACGGCTGCACCGACTGTGCCGTCCACGGCAAAGGCCACAGCCTCAAGATCGGCAAGGAAGGCATGGTTGGCTACGTAGCGGCCACCGGCCAGATGCGCTACGCCCCCGATGTGCGCAAAGATCGGTATTACATCGGCTGTGAAGAGTCCACGCTGTCTGAAGTGGCCATTCCTCTGCACGTCGAGGGAAAACTAGTAGGCGTGTTTACCGCTTCGCATCCTGAACTGGATGCGTTTCCCTCCGAGCAGCTCAGACTTCTGCAGGCGCTGTGCAGTCATGTTGCAGTAGCCGTGCACAACGCCCGTCGTTTCCAGAGCGAACAACGAGGACGGGAAGAGATGACCCGCGAGGCGCATGAGGCACACGCGATTCAGCAGGCCTTGCTGCCCAAGAGTTCACCCTTCATCCCTGGATTTGCGGTGTCTGGGCTCTCGATCCCCGCGGGCGCCGTAGGCGGTGACTGGTACGATTTCATCTCCTTTGACGACGGTTGCTGGGGACTGGTGTTGGCCGATGTTTCGGGAAAGGGCACCGCGGCTGCGCTCCTGATGTCCGCAACCCGCGGTATGCTTCGCTCGCTGGCCCAGACCTGCAGCGGCCCAGGAGAGGTGCTGGGCCGGCTGAATCGTTTGCTGGTCGACGATTTCCCTCTGGGCAAGTTTGTCACCATGGTGTACGCGGTGCTCAATCCCGCCCGCCGGACTTTGACCTTTGCCAACGCGGGGCATCTGCGGCCACTGCTGGTGGACCATGACGGCGCGCGTTTTCTGGATACCGACCGGGGAATGCCGCTTGGACTCGGATTTGGAAGCTTCTCCGAAGTTGAGGTTCGGCTTCCGGAGGGCTCGCGCCTGGTGTTCTACAGCGATGGCATTACCGAGGCGGCAAATCCAGCGGAGGAAGAGTACGGTCAGGAGAGGCTTGAGAACCATGTGCTGCGGCCAGAGGCGTGTGCGGACAGCATTCTCAAGGACGTGCGCTCGTTCGCGAACGGAGCAGGCCTGCATGACGACGCCACCGTGATTTTTGTGAAGGCGTGAGGTTTTTGGAGAGTCTTTTCGAAGAACCACGGCAGGATGCCCTCGTGACAGCCGGCGCGACACCGGCGCTATCCGAACCGCGCCTTGTGTTCCTTCAAGATGCAGTGGTCCATGACCACGAAAATGCCTGCCTGGCGCGCCTTCTCGGCGGCCTTCTCGTTGATGACCGATTCCTGCATCCAGATGGCGGGAATCTTGAGCTGGATCGCCTGATCAACGATCTCTTCCACGAACTCCGGACGGCGGAAGATGTTCACGATATCGACCTTTTCCGGAACATCCAGCAGCGATGCATAGGATTTCTCCCCCAAGGCTCCCCTAATCTGCGGATTCACGGGAATAATGTGGTAGCCCTGGGTCTGTAGGTAGGCGGCTACTCCATGACTGGGCCGCAGAGGACTGTTGGAGAGTCCCACGACGGCAATTGTCTTCGAGCGTTTCAGCAGGTCCGCAATTGGATCGGAATGGGCCAAGGAGGCCATAACAGCAGTATTGTACCGAGAGGGCACTTCACAAGCCAACTTTGGGTAGTGTCCTATTTCATGAACCACAAAGGACACGAAGTTACACGAAGGACCAATTCCTAGTGGTTTCCTTCGTGCTCCTTAGTGCCCTTCGTGGTTAATTTTAGCCCACTACCCAACTTTGGAGAAGATTGACAAATTGCTTGACGGATTCCAAAAAGCCATAGTCCCCAGTTACTTCGTCAATCGTAAATGGGCAATCGTGAAATTGCTTCAGCCTGCGGTTCTCTTTAGTCCCTCCTGCCGGTGTCCAGCTTCTGCTTGAACATCTTCAGGGCCAACTTGCGAACGGTTTCCGAAACTTCTTTGTTGCCCGACAGGTTCCTGAGATCGTGCATCAGCATGTTCTTAATCAGGCCCAGCGACACATCGAGCGGGGTGCGCGGATTGAACACCAGGTTGCGCACGATGGCATAGTGTTTGGCGAAGCGCCGCTTCATTGGGATGCCGCGCAGAACGGCCTCAAGCACGTTCTTCTGGCTGGCGTACTTCTCCACTTCTGCATCAGAAATCTTGGGCGATTCCAAAACCGCCAGCGCCACCACCTTGGTACCATCGCGGATGAGAAGGGAGCGCTCTTCCTTTGTGCCTTTCATGGCCAATTGAATGCGCCCTTTGATGTCCAGCTTGGCGATCTTCTGCAGGGCGCTTCCCCGTTCGTGTTCGGGGCTCGGGTGGGATTTCTTGATAATCGGCGCCTTCTTAGCGGCGGCGGCTGAGACTGCGGGTGCAGCCTTCCCGGCGGAGGCAGTTTCGGCTTCCGCCAGCGGTTCTTCAGAGTCGGGCACGAATTCATCGTAGAAGCCGCCGATCGGCTGGAACCGCTTGTCGGCGTCGGCCGAGATTTCGCCGGCGTGCTCACTAAGGTAGGCGAGGATCCCTTCGTCGAGCACGTCGTCGGAGCCGGTCTCTTGGCTGGGAGACACTGCAATCAATACTTCATCGCGCCCAGCCTCCGGCGCGGGCGACGGTGCGGCAGCCGCGGCTGACTTCTCACTCTGAACGGTATTGAGTTCGGCGGCATTCATGCTGGGATTCGACCGAAGGGAATTCATGATGTTGGGCGAGTTTTTCACCCGTTCGCTCTTCAACATCAGCTCGAGGACGTCGTGAGAGGCCGAAGCCGCGAGTTGGACCAGAGATTGCTCTGTAACTGAAGGATTCTCAAGCAGGGCGGGAATCAGCACCGGGCGCAGGTTTCGCGGAGAAACCAGGTACTCGAGCACTTCCTTCGGCGTGCCGGGCTCAGAAGCGACGGCCCGCGATGCGGCCTCGTCCCAACCCGCCAGCGTGAGCTGCGCTTGCTGGCCAAAAATCTTGTTGTGCTTGGCCAGATGAACCAGAATCTCGATCATCTCGCGGGGCGGCACGGAAAGGGCGCCTTTGGAGGCGGCCTGCATGACGTTGGACGGCAGGGCCGAGACGCGAATGAGATCGATCATGCGCGACATGGTGCAAACCCCCCGGTTATTGTCATGTCCTTCCCAATATTATTGCACCTAATTTTGCTTCTCTCCCCGTCGCATGCGCAGATAGGCACGGATGAAGGGCTCGAGATCGCCGTCGAGCACACGGTCCACATCGCCCACTTCAACCTTGGTGCGGTGATCCTTGATCATCCGATACGGCTGCAAAACGTAAGAGCGTATCTGCGAGCCAAAGTCGATGTCGAGCTTTGAGTCTTCGATCTTCCTGGTGGCTTCGCGCTTCTTCTCCATCTCATATTCGTAGAGCTTGGAGCGCAGCATGCTCATGGCGCGCTCGCGATTCTTGTGCTGCGAGCGCTCGTTCTGGCAGCTGGCAACGATTCCTGTAGCCAGGTGGGTGATGCGCACGGCGGAGTCGGTGGTATTGACGTGCTGCCCGCCCTTGCCGCTGGAGCGGTAAGTGTCCACGCGCAAGTCCTCAGGCTTGATAATGACCTCAATGCTGTCATCAATTTCCGGCGAAACGAAAACGCTGGCGAACGATGTGTGCCGCCGTTTGGCTTGATCGAAGGGTGAAATGCGCACCAGGCGATGCACGCCGATTTCGCTGATCAGGAGGCCGTAGGCGTATTCCCCATTCACGGCGAACGTCGCCGATTTGAGGCCGGCTTCTTCGCCCGGCTGGTAGTCGTAAAGTGTGGTCTGGAATCCTTGCCGTTCTGCCCATCGCAAATACATTCGAAGCAGCATTTCGGCCCAATCCTGCGACTCCGTGCCGCCCGCGCCCGGATGAATGGTGACAATGGCGTTGCGCGCGTCATTTTCGCCGGAGAGCAGGGTCTCGGTTTCCAGGCGGTCCACGAGCTGCCGCAAAGAGTCGATCTCGCGGCGAAGATCCGCGTCAACGCTTTCCCCTTCATGGGCCAGGTCGAAATAGGCAGAAATATCCGCGCCGCGCCGGACCAGGTCAGCCTCGATGGCCAGCACGTCTTCCAAACGCTTCTTCTCGCGCATCACCTTCTGGGATTGCTGGGGATTCGACCATAGATTAGGGTCGGCAGCCCGCTTTTCGATTTCGGCTAGCTGGTGACGCAGCTTGCCCGCGTCAAAGGTACTCCCGGAGGTCGTGAACCTTATCCTTCAGGGCCGTGTATTCCTGTTCCAGCTCTTCAACCATGACTATCGCTCTGTTCTCGAACTCGCGCCACGTGGCCGACGCATGAGAAGCGCCACCACAGAAATTATCGCACACAGGTAGGCGAACCAGTCACCATGACGAGTGTAGAACGTGGTTACGTTAGACAAGGCGTAAGGGGCCTGCAGTACGGTGCGGATTTTGCGCGGCACGCTGGCCACGATTCGTCCGTATGGATCGATCGAGGCAGTTACTCCGGTATTGGTATCGCGCAGCAGCCAGCGGGAATTTTCCACGGCGCGCACGCGAGCCTGTTTCAGATGTTGCGCGTACGCGCCGCTGTCACCATACCAGCCGTCGTTTGAGATGTTCACAAAAACTTGCGCCCCATTCGCGGCGAGCTGCCGGACCTCATCCGGGAAGATGGACTCGTAGCAGATGAAAACGCCGAGCTTGGACCCGTCGGCCTCGAGCGGCGCGCGCGAAGTGCCGCGGGAAAAATCGCCGACTTCCTTGGTCAGTCCACCGGCAAACGCAAATAAGCGTTTGAAGGGAACGTATTCACCGAAGGGGACGAGGTGAACCTTGTCATAGCGGGACACCCATTCGCCACTTGGGCTGACCAGCGAGGCAGAGTTATACAACTGCGTGGCCTGTTCCGGCGTCTGGCGGGCGTTACGGACGCCCAGGCTTCCGCTCAACACCCAGGTCTGCGCCTCGCGGGCAATGTTGCTCACCGCATCGCGGAAAATCGGGTCCGTCGTATAGAAGGGCGCGGGGGACTCAGGCCAGACGATCAGGTCGGCATGTTGTGGCTCACTGCTGGCAGCATTCTGATTCGGCGGAGTCAGGCTGGGATTCAGGCCGAGCGGATTCAAGCCAGGCGGATTCATACTGGGCGGTTTGAGGCTAGGCGGTTTCAGGCTAGGCGGTTTCAGGCTCATCCACGTCAAATCGCGCAGGGTGCCGTCGAAGTATTCTTTGGTCCACTCGGCGCCTTCCAGAATGGGCGTATTTTGCTGCACCAGTCGTGCGGTGTGGTCCGTCGGCAGAGGCGCCGGGATAATCCACTGTCCGGCTTGGAGCACGACGACCGCGCCCAGTGCCGCCAGCAGGAGCGTTTTGCGTTTGTCGCGCTTAACCTTGCCGCGCTTAACCTTGTCGCGCTGAATCACGAACGCCGCGGCCAGTGCCGCATTCACCAACATGATCTCAAATGAAACACCGTACACGCCCGTGAAGGTGGCAATGTGGGCAAGTGGAACATTGTCCACTTGTGCGATGCCCAGTAAGTCCCAGGGAAATCCGGTAATGCGGGTGCGGGCCAGTTCCACGACAACCCAGACGAACGGCGCTGACAGCAGAGCACGCCGGCTGAGTGGACTGCCTCCCGCAAGCAGACTGATCAGAAGGCCGAAGAGGCCGTGGTAGAGGGCAAGATACAGGCAGAAAAGAATCAAGATCCCCACCGCCGCCGGCGTACTGACCCCGCCGTATTGGTGCATGGTGTTGTAGATCCAGTAGCAGGTGCCGGCATACCACAGAATCCCGCACACGTAGGCGAGCAGAAATGCCTGTAGCGGGCTGGCCGGCAGCAGTTTGATCCCCTCCGAAAGCTGCAACGTATCCAGCTGCCGTGTCCGCAATAGAGCAATCAACAGTGGAGCGACCGCAACCCAGCAGAGCAGGTAAAGATCGGGTAGGGGAAAGATCACGATCTGCAAGCCAGCCGAGAGTAAGACCAGGAGCCAGGCAGTGTTATGAATCTGTCTCACCTGGCAAGGATAACAAACCGCTTTCGCTTTGCTGGATCGGTGAGCCCGCGAGCGTCAGGCCGGTTGCCGGTTGCCGGTTGCCGGTTCTCGATTCTCGGTTCCGGAGAACGTGATCTTCAGGGAGCCTATCCCGTAAAATGCAAGCCATGAAAGTCAAGCTTCTGCTGGCCCTCTTCCTGCTCTTGTCGAGCGCTTTTGTTCTGGCCGCACCTGCCACGATGCGGCTCGACTACTACCACACCGGCAATACCAAACAAGAGCTATTCAGCGTGGATCGGATCGTGATCGAGCCGCTCCCCTGGCCGGGCGATCCCGCCAAGGCAATTGATGACACCAATCTCGGCAACTATCTCTTCGAGGTGCACGATCAGGCCAGCGGCCGACTACTCTACTCGCGCGGCTTCAGTTCGATCTTTGCTGAGTGGGTCACCACCGCGGAGGCGAAGATCGCTAATCGCGCTTTCTCGGAGTCCTTGCGCTTCCCTGCACCATCGGCTCCGGTGAAGATCGTGCTGAAAAAGCACGAGGAAGGGAGATTCCACGAAATCTGGACGACGAACATCGACCCCAAGGACAAATTTATTGACACCTCGTACCCGCCGTCTCCCGGTCCGCTGCTGACGATTCAAAAGATGGGCGAACCAGCGGGCAAAGTGGACTTGCTGATTCTCGGCGACGGATACACCGCCGCCGAACGCGCGAAGTTCGAGGAAGATGCACGTCGTTTTACCGAGATACTGTTTGCCGCATCACCGTTTCACGAGCGCCGGAAGGACTTCAACGTGTGGGGTTTGTGTCCGGCGGCAGTGGAGTCCGGCGTTTCCCGCCCTTCGAGCGGCGTGCATCACCGCTCACCCTTGGGCGCTGCCTACGACACGTTTGGCACCGAGCGCTACGTGCTGACCACGGAGAATCGGGCGCTGCGCGATGTCGCGTCCTATGCGCCCTATGAATTTATCGAAATTCTGGTAAACGGAAAGACCTATGGCGGGGGCGGAATCTTCAACCTCTACGCGACCGTGGCCGCCGACAGCGAGTGGTCCCCGTATGTCTTCGTGCACGAATTCGGCCATCATTTCGCCGGATTGGCCGACGAGTATTACACCTCGGATGTGGCCTACGCTCCCCAAACCCGCCGCATCGAGCCCTGGGAGCCCAATGTCACGGCTCTGCTCGATCCGGCGGATCTCAAGTGGAAGGATCTGGTTGCACCCGGCACGCCCATCCCGACACCATGGCGCAAGCAAGACTTTGAAGCTTTAGAACATCAAATCCAGGTGCAGCGCCGCGAGATTCGAGCGCAGAATCGGCCCGAGTCAGAGATGGACAACCTTTTCAAAGAGGAAAGGAAAAAAGAAGACGAGTTGCTGGCGAACGAAAAATATTCGGACCGTCTGGGGGCGTTTGAGGGCGCCGATTACGAAGCCCACGGTTATTACCGGCCTGAAGTGAACTGCATCATGTTCACCCGGCACGATTCTTTCTGCGCCGTTTGCCGGCACGCGATTGAACGGATCATTGCAATGTATGCCAGTCAGTGAATTCGAAACCTGCGACTAGGAACTGGAGACCAGAAGCCATCTGGCTCTGTTGACCCCTGGCGCTCCTCTTTTTCGGCCACATAAAACATTGGCAGTGCCGTGGAAGAGCGGCGCTTCAGCGCCGCGTATTTGAGCGGCACGAGAGGACGGCCTTTAGGCCCTGCGGTCCACCGGGGGTGAACCCGTATGTTTAGCGGCCCCGGCGGCACGGCTGGAAGCCGTGTCCTTCCCAAGAACATTTATGAGATGGCTAGATGGTTACCAGCTTCTTTCGCACAAATTCCACGATCTCGGATGTGACGTACTCCGGCGGGTAAATATGGAAGATGGGGCAGCGGCCGACCGGTTTGAGCGAGACGCCGTGCCAGGCAGGCTTCGCATCTGCTCGTTCTGGCGCGTGCAAGATGACCGCATCCGCCAGATCGAGGAATTCCTGGGCTGATTTCTTGAAATCCTCGGTCCCGGGATCGAGCACTGTAAGGTAGATGTCGGGGCGCACAAACTTCAAAATGCTGTTCGACTCCAGGATCACGTTCTTGGACTCGGCCAGCCTGCGGCGAATCGTCGGGATGGCTTCTGCCAGCCGTCCCTGCTCGGTGCGCACCCACCAGGCACGGGCAGCGCCCGCCAGCAAAAAGCGTGACGTATCGGACTCGCCGGAGCGGTCTTTTTCTTCCGAGATTGCCCAGGTGTGATCCTCGGTGGCGCAGTGACATGCTTCGCCATTCATCGAGCACACGCCGTGACCATATTGCGTGATCTT
>Ga0209283_10001985_pt1 | contig 11373 bp, 12 predicted proteins | sample CZO8metaG_2_FD_188354 | JGI IMG/M metagenome (GOLD analysis project Ga0209283, IMG submission 188354) | Vadose zone soil microbial communities from the Eel River Critical Zone Observatory, Northern California, USA - CZOApr15con2H1.8 metaG... | ecosystem: Environmental > Terrestrial > Soil >...
AAAACCTACCAGAGAAGGCGGTTTGGCGCAACGACTTTGGACGGCTTGGCGGGTTGTGAACCCAAGCCGTACGCCAGCCCTGTTTGGAGGCGGAAAGCCATGTCTACAGGTCCAAAATGAAGCTCGAAGGCCTAGATTTCCGCTTTAGCTGGATGGCTTTGCAGTTGTTTGGGGCTGCAGACCGTCAGCGCCAAAATTCAAGGACTTCACCTGGCCGTAATCGCCTTGCGGGGGGAGCTTGGTCCCGTTGAACGAGAATTCCAACCCACCAGCATTCCCTGCCTTGATTACGACTTCTTTCTGCGCCTGCACGGATTTCTCTGCGGGCGCGACTAGCATTTGATCCAGAATCACTTTTCCATCGGCGGTAATCGAAATCCAGGAGTCTTCGCGGGCCTTGATCGACACGAGGAAACTGCTGGATTTCGAAGCTGTTGGCATCCTGTACGGACCGGGTCGCGGCAATGGCCGCGTGTAGTAGCTCCATACGCAGGACGCGAGCGCAACCGCGAGCAGCAAAGAGGCCAGCACACCCCAGGGGATCTGCTCAGCGACACTCTTTTTGACAACCTCCGGCAGAACCACAGGATAGACTTCTGGCGATGTGTCAAGCTCGTTGGCGGGTGCACTTTCGCGAACGGCATCGAGGTAGTCGGTAACGGCCTGTTCTTCATCGATTCCGACGCGCCGGGCGTAAGCGCGGATAAATCCTTTGTTGAAGACGCCTCCGGGGAGCTTGTCGAACTTATCCTCTTCCATGGCCAGCAAGAACCTGGTGCCGATCTTGGTGGACAGAGAGATTTCGTCGAGAGAGATGCCGCGCTGCTCTCGCTCCCGCCTTAACCGCTGGCCTAAGGATGGCACTGCCTCTCCCTCTTTTGTCGACCCGGTGGGGCTCGGCCCGGCGCTCCAGGAGTCGTCTAGATATAAATATATGTTAGGTTTGAGCTGTAGGAGCCATTAAAAATTAAGTTTGGAATGCGAAACGAATCAGAAAGGTTCATGCCGTGTCTGGCGCTGTGGTCCCCGCGCCCCTGTCCCAGGCACAGGCTCGTGGCCTTAGGGGTTCTGGTTACCAAGGGTGGTTGCCGGCATTTCTGAACGGCGCATATAATTCAAGCATTTCCTGCCGAACATTGAGGATTCTGGGCATGCCCGAGGCCGCCGGCGCCGACCGCAAACGGCAAATCCAAGAACTGAACATCTTCCATGATGTGGCCAAGGCCCTAACATCGATGCTCGACCTCGATTCCATCCTGCAGACCATCATGGAAAAAATGGCTGAGTATTTCCGCCCGGATACCTGGTCGTTGCTTATGGTCGACGGGGAGCGTGAGGAGCTGTATTTCGCCATTGCCGTGGGGGATGCGGCCGAGGCGCTTAAAAATGTAAGGCTCAAAGTCGGCGAAGGCATTGCTGGATGGGTGGCTAAGCATGGCGAGCAGGTCATCGTGCCCGATGTCCTCAATGACCCACGTTTCGCCAAAAGAATCGACGAGATGACCAAATGGGAGACGCGTTCGATTATCTGTGTGCCGCTGCGCTCCAAGCACCGCGTGTTGGGCGTCATTCAGCTAGTCAACGTCGATATGAAGGGCTTTAGCGATCAAGAGATGTTCTTTCTGCAGTCGCTTTGTGACTACGCTGCCATCGCAATCGACAATGCTCGCGCCGTGGAAAAAATCCAGGAACTCACGATTACAGATGACTGCACGGGTCTTTACAATGCCCGGCATCTTTACAAGGTTCTCGAAACTGAGGTCTACCGCTCGTCGCGCTTTGGCTATGAATTCACCGTGCTGTTCATAGATTTGGATCACTTCAAGCAGGTCAATGACACGCACGGCCACCTAATCGGAAGCAAACTGCTGATCGAGATCGGCTATCTGATCAAAGCGCAGTTGCGTTTAATTGATTTCGCTTTCCGTTACGGCGGCGACGAGTTCGTGGTTCTGCTGCCACAGACGGGAAAAGATTCCGCCTTGGTGGTGGCTAAGCGCTTGCGCGACAACCTCCGCGCCAGCAGCTTTTGCACGGAAGAAGGACTGAACCTGAATGTCCGCGCCAGCATTGGTGTGGCTACATATCCGCACGACGCCAAGACGCCGCAAGACATAATTCGCCAAGCGGACGAGATGATGTATCTCGTCAAAAACAGTAGCCGCGACAATATCGGCATCGCGCAGAGGGGAGTGATGAAGTAGGAAGGCGGCGCGCAGCAATTAGCAGTTGGCAGTTAGCTGAAGAAGAGAAGTCGTACACACGTCACGCAATGGAATATCACCGGCAACATCCGGATTAGATGCGCGGTGATGGCGTAATCCTGCTGAAACCCTCAGGCAATTAGCCAAGCGTTACCTCATTGCTTGTCCCGTTTTTCCGGCCCGACCGGCCTGTCTGGCGTCGGTTGCTTAATCGCCCGCGGATCTGGTTTCCAGGCTGTCGGATTTGCTGGCGCGGAGGGGTTCACCCCAAAATCCCAGACGAAGAGGTTCATTCCTTCCTTCCCCAACATTTCCACCACCGCATATTCGCCGGGAGCTAGACTGGCCGTCGGAGTCACCTTCACCCAGCCGCCGGAAATCGGTTGTGAAGTAGTGGGCACGAGCTTTTGCTCCTGGCTCACCTTCCCATAAACCGCGATCTTGATGTCGCCGGCAATGCGCTTGTCGGACTTGACCTGCATGCGGACGATGCGGAACCGATCTATCGGCTGCTCGGGTTGCTGCGGTTTTTGCGGCTGCTGAGGCGCGGCGTTCGCGGCCTGATTCTGCCCAGCACTGTCCTGCTCGACGTTTACGTAGATGGCTGGCATGGTGACGTGCGACTGCACCTTGGCATGCTGTCCCTTGAGTTCGATGGTCTGCTTAGCACTGGCAATCGGGTTGATGGCCGCCCGCAGAATGTTGCCTTTCATGTTCTTGTTGAGCTCGCCGCCACTCTGCTGGAGTTCGTTCAATTGTGGTTGGCTTTGGAAGTTGTCCAGCAGAAAGATACCGCCCTCTTCAGGCAGCCGCAATCCGGGCGCGACCTGGGGAGACTTCAGCTCTTCGGCTTTGCGCTCGGCCTCAAGCTCTTTGTCCAGCTCGACGGCTTCCGGCGGCGGCGCGCCAGCAGCGCGATCTTTTTCATATTTTTCGGTTGCTGCCCAATCGATCAGCGAGTCCGGGATCTCTTCCCACTCGGCGCGTTCCGCGCTGTAATAGCGAATGCGGTTGCCCTTCTTTTCCCACTTGGTGGCGAGCTGGTAGGAACCATCTTTGAGGATTAGGCGTTTGGCCAATTGCTGGGCGGAAACTGGCGGCAAGAACAGGAAACAAGCAGCGGTCAAGGCGAGCGCAACCAGCGAGAAGGGCCGCATCTTATAACCATTTCGCAGAATATTTATCACGTATTATGACCCGATTTTTCTTTGCGTTGTATAAATTAGATGCAAGATGACCCTCGTCCGTCAGCCCTATTAGGCACGCCAGATCCCGACTTTTGATTGAGGAAGTTTTGGAGTATAGACCCTTGCCGCTTCAGCCTGGATTGTTGCGTCCAAAGCCCGGACGCTTGTCGCGAGACTTCGACGTGTGGGGTTCGTTAAGCGGCAATTCGGGCCAGACTGTAATCTGCCGCTGAAATCTTTGTAGCTCACGAGAGTCAAGAGTAATACGCCTGGAGCGTTCAACCCGGTACAGGAAGTCCCCCAATAGACCTACAGAGAAAACTTGATTCTCAGTTCAGCCGTACTGGAGTCGAATAATCCAGTCCTTTCGCCGAAGGGTACCGAAAGGAAATTTTCCGAGGAGTTTATGATTATGGCGGGAAAGAACACAGCAGTGTTCGGCATTTACGCGAAGCAACCGGATTTTAAGAAAGGTCTTTATCAACTAAAAGAATCGGGATTCCGGCATGAGGACATCTCCGTACTCGTACCGGAGAACATGGGCACGAAGGAGTTAGCCACGGAGAAGGCGACTAAGGCCCCAGAAGGCGCCACGGCCGGCGCGAGTTCCGGAGCGGTCGTGGGAGGCGTGCTGGGCTGGCTAGTTGGGATTGGAACGCTGACCATCCCGGGCGTAGGCCCGCTGCTGGCGGCGGGGCCGATCGTGGCCGCTCTTGCGGGTGTGGGTGTAGGTGGAGCAATTGGCGGTTTCACAGGCGCCCTGATCGGCATGGGGTTGCCGGAATACGAAGCGAAACGATATGACGGCCGCATTCGCGGGGGCGGCATTCTGCTTTCAGTCCATTGTGATGATTCTGAGTGGACTAAGCGTGCGAAAGAGATCCTCCAACTCACGGGGGCAGAGGACATTTCCTCGAGCGGCGAAGCTGCGGCAGATTTTGCGAAGAGTGACCATCCGCAGCCGGCAACCGGCACTTATGGAAAGTAGGTGGTAGCTGTCAATACTCATCCGCTGATTACACACAACGGGGTCGGCGGATCACAGGGGAGGAGCTAACAAGTGTTCACCATTCTGATTATCATCCTGATTCTGCTGCTGATCGGCGCTCTGCCGACGTGGCCGTACAGCAGCGGCTGGGGGTACTACCCAACTGGCGGGCTGGGATTGGTTCTGCTGATCGTGATTATCCTGGCCCTGATGGGGCGGGTATAGGCGGGACTCCGTCGGCACCAGGAAAGATTTTCAGGTATCGTTTTGCAAATGTAGACTTGCATGTCATTCTCCCTGGGGGCAGGACCCTCCTGCTTTCAGGGAGTAGACTGTTATCTGAAACTGCCGTCAGCGCTATCTTTCCGCGGTTCGGTTCGCTTGCGGTGAGCCGATCCGCGGGTACCATGCTGCGTCGCATCCCCCGCCCATTGGAACCTCAAGCCTCTTTCATTGCTAGACTATTCCGCGACCTTGGAACGCTCTCAACTCAAGCACAGGAGCGAAGTGATGAACACCAGACCCACTCTGGTTGCGGAACTGATTGCTGAGTTTCTCGGCACGTTCGTATTGATCCTTCTCGGCACAGGCGTTGTTGCCATGGTTGTACTGTTTCCGTCACGGACTCCGGGCGAACTCGTTCACGGCGGCTATACCAACATCACTCTTGGCTGGGGACTGGGAGTGACCATGGGCATCTATGTCGCCGGAAAAATCTCGGGAGCACATCTCAATCCGGCGGTGACAATGGCACTGGCAGTGTTCCGCGGCTTTCCCTGGCGTAAGGTGTTGCCCTATTCCATCGCGCAGACGGCGGGAGCTTTCGTTGCGGCGGCGCTGGTGTATCGAAATTACCTGCCGGCTTTCAAGCAAGTAGATCCCCAACTGGAAAAAACGGCGGGCGTGTTCACAACTTTTCCAGCGTTCCCCGCATTGCCGCAGGCCGGGTTTTTGGATCAGGTGATTGGCACGGCCTTGCTGCTTCTGCTGATACTCGCCATCACCGATGAATTCAATACCCCTCCGGGAGCGAACCTCTCCCCGGTAATGATTGGTCTAGTTGTTGTGGCCATTGGAATGAGCTACGGTGGCATGCACGGCTATCCGATTAACCCTGCTCGCGATTTTGGACCACGCCTGTTCACCGTGCTTGCCGGCTTTCGCAATAACGGCCTAACCGATGGGACTGGCTCCTGGTGGGTGCCGGTGGTGGCGCCACTCTTGGGCGGCTTGGTCGGAGCTGCCCTTTATGATTTTGGTATTCGGCGCTTCCTGTGCGTCTCGTAGCGGAGTCGTGAATCCTCCGGATCGCGCCTTGTTGAGAACTTAGACGAAGCGCTCACTGCTCCCAAGTGCCGGCAATTCTTCTCTGAGACTGTAGCCGCTGGCCCGCAGTTTCATCATCCGCCCAGCGAGATTTAGGATTCGAGCCACCGCATCATCCGTGCGCACCCCGCGAGCGTGGATATTGGAGATCAGATTTCGGTTGGCATCGGTGTGAGTGCCTTGCGGCCGATATCCTATGTACGCCGAAAGGCTCTCGGCGGTCGCGAGTCCCGGCCGTTCGCCGATAAGTAGAATCGCAACCTCGGGAGTAAGTAATTCACCAATCTCGTTCAGGATCCCGACGCGGCAATGACGAATAACAAAGGTATGGCCGACACTCCATCCCTTAGCCTTGGCTCTCTCGCAGAGCGCGGGTAATAGCGGAGGGACTTGCCTCGAAACGGCAGTGACCGACAAGCCATCTCCGACAGCAATCTGCAGATGGTTACCTGTAGGACAGCGTTCCAACAGCTTCTCTCGAGACTCGTGGCTGAAACGTCGGCCGAGATCCGGCCGCAGGAGGTATTCATCCTTGCATGTCGCTTGTGTAGAAACCTCGAAGAGGTTCCACTGCTTCACGAACGTTGTTCCAAAATCAGCTTGCAGATCCAGTTCAGTGCGGACCGCGTCGCGTGCAGCCGCATGCGCTTCACGTAAATCCAATTGAGTGCCGGTCCGGTACGAGGCTCCTGCGCGACCAACCAGCAAACGCGCCGGCGTCCGTGCCCGAATCTTGCGCACGATCTCGGGCCAATCCGATGAAGCAAGGGACTCGTCTGGTTCATCTGTCATCTAGATGATCCTCTCTAACGATGACTGCAATCCCTGCATCAACCGGCGCCGCGCGGTTGCATCAAGTAACGCCGGTTGGGCATCGCGATAGATGCCCATTTCTTCCAGCCAGCTCAGAAACTCAGGCGTGGGCCGCAGCTTGAAGATCCGGCGCACTGCCAGTGCATCATGGTAGCTGGTGGATTGATAGTTCAGCATTACATCATCGGCACAGGGGACTCCCATGAAGTAGTTGCATCCCGCCGCCGCCAGCAGCAAGAGGAGATTATCGGCAGAGTTCTGGTCAGCAGCCGCGTGGTTGGTGTAACAGACATCGCAGCCCATCGGCAGACCGAGGAGCTTACCCATGAAGTGGTCTTCCAGCCCGGCACGAATGATCTGACGTTCGTCGTACAAGTATTCCGGACCGATAAAGCCGACCACACTGTTCACCAGAAAGGGCTCGAATACGCGCGCTACCCCGTACGCCCGCGCTTCCAGAGTCAATTGATCGACTCCATTGTGAGCTTCCGCCGAGAGGGCGCTCCCCTGACCGGTTTCGAAATACATCAAATTGTTCCCCTTCCAGGACCCATTACGTCGGCTGTGATGTTCGAGGACCTGCTCCCGGCCCTCCCGCAGCATCTCGAGAGTGACGCCAAAGCTGCGATTGGCCGCTTCCGTACCGGCAATCGATTGAAAGAGCAGGTCAACTGGCATTCCACGATTCAATGCGGCCAGTTGGGTAGTAATGTGTGCCAGGCAGCAGCTCTGGGTAGGGACTTTGTATGTTTCTACCAGGCGATTGAGCGCGTGCAGTATGGAGCTGACCGTCTCTACCGAATCCGTAGCGGGATTCACGCCAATCACTGCATCGCCGCAACCATAGAGCAGCCCCTCAAAGGCCGCCAGCAGAATCCCGCCGAGATCGTCGCTGGGGTGATTGGGCTGAACGCGGATGCCTAACACGCCGCGTTCCCCCATAGTATTTCGGCACCTTGTGATATTCCGAATCTTGGCTGAAGTCAGTACCAGGTCTTTGTTGCTCATGATCTTGGCGACCGCCGCGACAATTTCGGGCGTGATTGCCCGCTGCAGTCGTTTCAATTCTGCTTCATCGGTGGCATCGTCGAGGATGTACTCGCGGAACTCTCCTATAGTCATGCTTCGGAAGGTGCGAAAGGCTTCTTGATCAAACGTCTCAAGAATCAAGCGACTGACGTCATCATCGGCAGGATCTATCAAAGGCTGCTGGACAATTTCAGCAAGCGGTAGATCGGCGAGCTTGTACTTGGCCGCAATCCTTTCCCGCTCCGATCGTGCCGCCAACCCTGCCAATTGGTCCCCGGACTTTTCCTCATTGGCCTTAGCAAAGAGCTCACGGAGGTCGGAAAAGATAAATCGCTCAGGCATACAGCAGCATTGGAGCAAAGAGGAGTATTCTATCCCCGCTGGAACTTACCATTAATCGAGCAGTGAGGAAAGGCTGATCGAAAGCAGCGTTGCGAGCGCAGGCAGAAATTCGTCTTGCGTGCAGGTCACATCCTATCCTGTGCATCTCGGGCTCTTTCGATCCTGGCACCCGCAGGTGAACTCGGTAATCCATCAACCCATGTGAAGTGGACCGGCTGGACTACGGCAAGTGCGCAACATTGTGCAACCCCCGACGCAACTGGGCGAGAACGCCGTCCCTGCCAATAGTTGACGAGAATGGTGGCGGCGGTTGGACTCGAACCAACGACCTACGGATTATGAGACCGTCGCTCTAACCACCTGAGCTACGCCGCCAAACGTCTGCTTTCAACACTTTGCAATCATCTTAACATCTTGGCACTGCTACTGTGGGACTACTTCTGTGTTCCGGTAAGAAGAGAGCTAGATGCTGGTGGGGGTCTGGAATGTCCTGTATGGGAACGTTATTGCAGGAGATGCATCACGATTTCGCATGCTGCACAAGAAGCCCAGGCTTCACGGTCACAGGTTACTGGCATTGGGCATCGGCGCAGACACTGCGATCTTCCGTCTCGTACTCCCTGCTGCGCGCGCTTTTCGAAGGAACGTCTCTCACCGTCTAGCGGTATATCAAATAGATAACCAGAAGCAAAATCGCCAGTTTTTGGTATTTTCTTGTTGCGTGTTCGAGCCGCCCCTGCTACCGTGTCGCCAAGAAGTGCGCTGATCATGGGCAATTTGCCGGTATTTGCGTTGTATACAGACCCCGGGGCGGGCAGCATGATGCTGCAACTCGTGCTGGGCGGCCTATCTGGCTTGTACGTTTACTTCCGTATCTTTCATCAAAGAGCACGAAACTTCTTCTTGGGAAAACCAGAGCAACATCTTCCCGACGCCAATCACAATGTAGCTTTGCGGTCCGGTAGCCTAGACCAGAGTGCCAAGGTAGTCGGGGAACATTCATCTCAAGCTGCGAATCCTGCCCAAAAACTGTGATATCTAGTTTCGACCCAGCCTCCTTCCGTGATCCGGCAGGGCATGTTTTCAGCCTTCAAGACAGAATTTTCCGATACGTTCACGCAGCTTCGGTGCAAGACTGGCGAGACTTGTGCAATTCCGGATTGTTCGCCCATTTGCAGGAGAAAGGGTTCGTTGTTGCCACACGAGAGGTCCAAGTGGACCCTGCTCTCGACCCCGATCTGCCGTCCAACTCGGTCGTCCTCGAGCACGAGAAGGTCCCGTTCATAAGCTATCCCTACGAGTGGTCTTTCGAAATGCTGCGGGATGCCGCCCTGCTGCATCTCGAACTCATGGAAACCTGTCTGGGGAAGGATTTCATACTGAAGGATTCGTCCGCATACAACATTCAATTCATAGGCACCCGTGCCGTCTTCATCGACATCCTCTCGTTTACTCGGCCGAAGCCAGGTGAACCCTGGCTGGGGTACAACCAGTTCTGCAAAATGTTTCTCTTTCCTCTGATGCTGCAGGCCTACAAGGAAGTTCCATTTCAGAGCTGGTTGCGTAGTGAGTTAGAAGGCATTGATCCTGTCCTATTCTCGAAACTGATGGGAACCCGTGATTTGTTTCGACCGGGAGTACTAATGCACGTCTGGCTACAAGCTGTGCTGCAGAATAAATTTGCCGCAAAGAAACGCAGCATACGCACCGAGATAAGAAGCGCACAATTCAGCAAAGCCGCGATCTTAAATAACGTTCGTGGGCTATCCCGGTTGATAAGAAAGTTGGATACCAAGCCACCCTCGGGACAGACCTGGGTGAATTACTCCGATCAGCACAGCTATCGGACAGAGGCCTTTGAAAAAAAAGAACAGTTCATCCGTGAGGCAATTGGGAAAAAGCGATATCGACTGGTTTGGGATCTAGGATGCAACACCGGTCACTTCACTGAATTAGCTGCCCCCTTCGCCGACTATCTGGTTGCGATGGATGCCGATCCTTTTTCGATCGACCGTCTCTTCTCCTTGGTGAAAGAAAAGAAGATACCGAACGTTCTAGGTCTCGTGATGAATCTGGCCAATCCTTCGCCCGACCACGGCTGGAGGGCTTGCGAGCGACAGGCGTTGGTTTCACGTGGCAGGCCCGACATGATTTTCTGCCTCGCTCTGGTTCACCACATGGCGATTACGGAGAACATTCCTGTCCGCTCATTCTTGCAGTGGCTGTCCCAGCTCGGAGGAGAGCTCATCATCGAATTTGTGAGCAGGCAGGATGCCATGGTTCAGCAGCTACTGCTCAACAAGGAAGATACCTACGAGGACTACCATCAATCGCACTTTGAAAGCTGCTTGCGGGAGCTATTCTCCATTCGAACCCATCTTATGCTTCCGAGTGGCACTCGCTTTCTATACTGGGCTACGCCAAAAGAGAATTCGGTTGCTAGGGCAGGACAGCGGACGCAATCGGAAGCTTCTTCCTTCGAGATCCCACGATGAAAGAACCGAGCTCGACAGTCACCGACTCGACTACCGCTTTCTCTTATGTCGTAGTCGCGTCCTTGACCTTGGTCAGTTTTCTCATGGCTCAGTCTATTTATGAATTTATAAGCGCGAACCTTGAGTTCTTAACCTTGCGGCACCACGCAACCCAGGTGCAATTGCTCCTCATGATTTTTGCGTTCCAGTTCATACCCGCATTGTTCTTGTCCACGGTATGGCTCATAGTTAAGAAGCTCAATTCTACGCTGGCAAAGTGGTTTTTTAATGGCGTCGCATTCATCCTGTTCTTAATTTTCTTCTTGCAAGTACACAACAAGCTTTTTAGCAGTCACCGGTTATTCGCACACAGTTCTGTGCTCGCCCTTGTACCGGCTGTTTTGCTTGCGCTCCTCTGCGCTAGCCATCCAAATGCCTTTAGGAGTTTCGTTTTATTTCTGTCTCCGTTTGTGCTGATCTTTCCCGCGCTTTTTCTGTTTCATACCTGGCAAACGGTTTCGGCAGCAAATCAGAAGGGGGTTCCCGCGGTATCTTCAACTTCAGATAACACAGGCATGGAAAGGCAACGGCATCCTCCCGTTTTTATGCTCATCTTGGACGAACTGACGCGGAGCGCCTTGCTAGACAAGAACGGCGAGATTGACGGGGACCGTTATCCGAATTTCAAGAATCTGGCAGCGAGCAGCACTTTTTTCCGGAACGCGACGGCAAATGCGGATAGAACGGTTCGATCGTTGCCAGTAATCCTCACGGGAAATTTCCCGATCGGCAACGATCCTTCCCTTAGCGCCTATCCCGACAATCTGCTGTCTCTGCTGCGGCCATACTATCGCATCCACGTTCGCGAGTTGACGACTAGATTCGCAGGGAGCCCGACTTTGATTGCCCTGATGGGAAATACTTATCCTCGTCATCCGAACTGCTAAAGGATACTCTTCTGTTCTACGCCTCTGGTGTCGTGCCCACATTTCTCGACTCCTATTTAGAAG
>Ga0209283_10001988_pt1 | contig 11365 bp, 8 predicted proteins | sample CZO8metaG_2_FD_188354 | JGI IMG/M metagenome (GOLD analysis project Ga0209283, IMG submission 188354) | Vadose zone soil microbial communities from the Eel River Critical Zone Observatory, Northern California, USA - CZOApr15con2H1.8 metaG... | ecosystem: Environmental > Terrestrial > Soil >...
AGATGAATGGCACCTCCCAGTATGAGGCTATAGCCGGTGAAGCCGACCAGCGGTAGGAGCAGGGCATAGATGATAATATAAATGCGGGCGATCAGACGGGAGATGTGGAAACGATAGGCGATGATACCCAGGATACCAAAAAGGGCATGGGCACCGAAGACAATGAGGAAGGGTACCAGGCGATTGCCAGACTGGGCAGTCGCATTGATGTAGGCGAAGCTAAGCGTACCGAGCAGGATGAGAAATGCCCCCAGCAAACCGATAACCGTGATAGCGTTGTCTACGAAGAACGCTCCCCATGAGAAAACCACTTCACGGATGCTCGGGGACTGCCGCACGGGTGCAGCGGGCATCGGTTGCTTTACCGGCACAGTGGATTGTCTGGCAGGAGCTACCCTGGCTGGTGGTACCAGTGGCGGTGCAGGTGGGCCAGGCGGTGCAACCTCAGGCGATTTCCCTACCGGTGAGGCAGATGGTGTGGCAGGAGCTATTCTAGCCGACCTTGCCACCGGTGCGACTGGCGGAGGTGGAGACACTACCTCAGGTGGTTTCTCTACTGGTGCGACTGGCGGAGCAGGTGGGACTACCTCAGCGTACGGGATAGACGGCAGGGATACGTCTGCCTCATACGGCGAGACCGGCGCAGGGGACGGGACGATCTCCGATGGTTTTGCTGTTGGCGGAGCAGGCCATGTAGCAGGTGCTACTTGTTCAGCAGGTGCTACCTTGCTCGGAGGTACAACAGGTGATCTTGCAGGCGCTGGTGCGACGTCGAACTGGTTCAGGTAATTCAAACGTGTCTGATAGCGACGGATCAGACCGGCGACGGTGATCGCCCCGCCATGAGTGGCGACGCGCTGGAGATCACGAATGGCCGATGTTAAAAAATGCTTTTCTTTAGGTGGACTGATCGGATAGCCGCAGCTGGGACAGTCTTCCCCTGCCTGTGCATCGATGGCCAGGCCACAGCAGTCGCAGTGTAGCAAGTCAACGTTTGATCTCTTCAGTGGTGGTTGCTCTTGTTTGTTCATTGTATTCGTCTCCTGCAACCTGAAAAAGTGATTCCCTAATCGGGTCAGAACTCGTCTACGACGATAGAACGGTCAGATGTGCGTGCGGATTCGACTTCAAGCTATAAATGAATACTCCCTGCCCAAAACCAAACGTCATATATACCCCTGGTCCAAGGATCAAGCTGTTGTGGCCATGGAAAACAAGCTGCTGTGGCACATTCGTCGTGTTGGTGAGAGTAAAACATGGGTTTGTGAGGTCATGCGCGTTACAATGGACGACAGTTGGACTGAACACCGCCTTGCCATGCCTGGTGACGATATTCACGTTCTGATTACTGGCCGGAGTCTGGCCGGTCGCGGTCGCTGCTCTACGAGCGGAAGTGGCCGTGTGAGCACTCGCGACGGGGGTCATGAGAACAATGGATAGTAAGGCAAACAGAGTACTAAGGAGAATGGTTCGGAGCAGGTGGTTCTTTTTCATCGTTGGTCCTTTCTGTTTTTGAACTCTCTTGCTGAAATGAGAACATTGTTCGCAATCCACAAGACGATTAAGTTGATCTGAGCTTTTGCTTTCTGCATGGGCTTGTGCTCAGTATACTGGGGCTTCGCGTTCTGCTGAAGTGACATTTGACCCATATTTCCGATATATATTACTTGTATCTGATGTTAGATCACCCCATGTGCAAGTTCTTTGTGAATCCTGAAGCTGTGAAGCTCTGAAAAGACTTGACTCTCACCAACCAACCTGTTATACTCTCCATGAAGCAAGCAACCTCCGCTTCACGTTCACCGTAAGCGTCATATCTCTTCCGCCAGAGAGACAGCGTAAAACCCCTGTCCCAACTGTCGCAAGTCCCAAACAAAAAAGCAACATGAGTCCTGCCTCAATACAAACTTTCCAAAATACCTGTCCCAAATATCCATCTCTTTAACCCCCTTGCGTGATATTATTAAATATGGACATTGTCAAGCAAGGAACGGAGGATAAAAAGTGTCTATTTCCAATTCCCCCAAATTGCGAGTTCGGGATGTAATGACAACCAATCTCATTACAGTCAAAGAAAACCAGACCAAACAGCAAGCGGCGCGCTTGTTGTCCCGACATCGCATCAGTGGCTTACCCGTTGTCAACGATGACCATGTGGCGGTGGGTGTTGTTACCGAGTTCGACATCATTGGCAAAGAAGGACAAACGGTCGGCGAAATTATGACCCGCGGCGTCATCAGCGTTACCCCGGACACCGAGCTGGAAGAGGTCAGCCGTATCCTCGTTCATGAGCGCATCAAACGTCTGCTGGTGCTTGACCAGGGCAAGTTGGTTGGCGTCGTGAGTCGCGCTGACCTGGTCAAAGAGGTAGCGACGCGCTGGGTGTGCCATGTATGCGGTGAAATAACGCATAGTGAGGAAGAGCCGGACCTCTGCCCCCGTTGTCAAGCACCAGGGGTTACTGCTTCGTCTGAATCGGCAGTTCCAGGGTCATAAGAGGACACTACCTTCCCGTAGTGACACAATGATGAGGTTTAACAATGTCCATCCTTGACAAGAAAGGATGAGGAGACATTTTGGATACACAGAAAAAAATGCAACCAGATGCAGAGTCTCGTATTTCGGTCCACGATCAAGCACAGGCTTCAATACCAAGGGATGAAGACCGCGATACCCTGCTCCACTACTATTACCAGATGGTACTGATTCGCCAGTTTGAAGAAAAGGCGGCTGAGATGTACGCCAAAGCCAAAATTGGCGGTTATTGCCATCTCAATCTCGGCGAAGAGGCGACGGTTGTCGGTTTCTGCGCTGGTCTGGAACCGAGTGACTACGTCTATACCAACTATCGCGAGCATGGCTATGCCATTGGGCGCGGTATCTCGCCCAACGCAGTCATGGCCGAGTTGTTTGGCAAGGAAACAGGCTGCTCGCATGGGCGTGGAGGTTCCATGCACCTCTTTGATATTGAGCGGCACTTTATGGGCGGATATGCCATCGTCGGTGGCCAGGTGCCTCTGGCTACCGGTGCAGCCTTTGCGATCTCCTATCGCGGCTCACATGAAGTCGTTGCCTGTCAAATGGGTGAAGGGACTACCAATGGTGGGCCATTCTACGAATCGCTCAACCTGGCTAAGATCTACCAACTGCCCATCATCTATTTTGTTGTCAACAACCAGTATGGAATGGGGCTGCGCGTTGAGAAAGGCTCGGCGGTAAGCGAAATATTCCGCAAGGCATGCGCCTTTGACATGCGTAGTGAGCGTGTGGACGGCAACGATGTGCTGGCAGTGCGAGATGCTTTACGCACGGCGGCAAGGTTCGCACGCGAACAGCACGAGCCTAGCCTCATTGAAGCTGTCAGCTATCGCTTCCGGGGCCACTCCGTTGTGGACCCTGATCGTTACCGAGACCGGGAGGAAGTGCAGGCAGGGCGTGCGGGTGACCCCATCTCTGCTTTCTCTGCACGCCTGATGGCAGCCGGTCTACTGGATGAGAATGGCGTCCGTGAAATCGACGAGCAAGTGCAGCAAGACGTCGATGCAGCCGTTCAGTTTGCCGATGAAAGTCCCGATCCGCCGCTGGAGGAACTCTTCGATTATATGTATGCTGACGCTGTGGCACCTGGTGATACATCGATGAAAGGGGAAGAATGATGGCAGAAATCACGTATCGACAGGCGCTCCATGATACGCTGCGCGAGGAACTTTTACGCGATGAAAATGTCTTCTTGCTGGGTGAGGAGATCGGCACCTTCGAGGGATCATATAAAATCACTGCCGGTTTGTTGAAGGAGTTCGGCCCTAAACGTGTCGTGGATACACCGATCTGCGAAAACGGCTTCGTGGGCATGGCAACCGGTGCTGCGATGCTTGGACTGCGTCCCATCGTAGAAATCATGACGATCAATTTCATCGTTCTGGCGATGGATGAAATCGTCAATCATGCTGCGAAAATCTACTATATGTTTGGCGGGCAATGCCCTATCCCGTTGGTTATCCGCACGCCTGGCGGTGGTGGGCAGCAGCTTGCGGCCACCCATTCGCAGAACCTGGAAGTCTGGTTTGCTCATGTGCCGGGTCTCAAGGTCGTTGCTCCATCCACGCCAGCCGATGCCAAAGGTATGTTGCGTACCGCTGTGCGAGACAACAATCCGGTGATTTTCCTGGAGAACCTGGCCCTCTACAATACCAAGGGTGAGGTGCCCAATGGTGACTATATGGTCCCCTTTGGCCAGGCGAAAGTGACCAAAGAAGGAGCCGATCTGACGGTCATCAGCTATTCGCGTATGTCGGCAATGGCCCTGGATGTCGCCCGCCGCCTGGAACAAGAAAACAAGCTGAGCGTGGAGGTAGTGGACGTGCGCTCGCTGCGGCCACTAGATCGTGAGACCATTGTCAACTCGGTCAAGAAAACGAACCGGGCGATCATTTTTGAAGAAGACTGGCGATCTTTCGGCGTTGGCGCAGAGATTGCCGCGACCTTGCAGGAAGAGGCGTTCGACTTCCTGGATGCACCGATCAAGCGCGTGGCAAGCGTTGAAGTGCCGCTGCCCTACTCCAAGCCTCTTGAACGTGCCGCGCTGACCGGCGCTAAACAGTTGATGGAAGCGATTGATGAACTTAAGCCACGCCGGAGGAGGTAAGCCATGTCAGAAGTAACGATGCCCAGGCTCAGCGATACTATGGAAGAGGGCACGATTGCGCGCTGGCTCAAGCATGCAGGTGATGAGGTCAAGAAAGGCGATATCCTGGCCGAGATCGAGACAGACAAGGCCACGATGGATCTTGAGGCCTACGAGGCGGGCACCCTTGAGCAAATTCTGGTGCAGGAGGGCGAAACGGTACCCATCGGTCAGGCCGTTGCCATCATTGGAAGCGGCACGAGTGGCGTAGGATACCTGTCCCCCAGACAGGATTCCCGACTTATCGCGCCCGCACCTGCACCTGCACCCACATCTACCTCTGTTCCCTCACCCTCACCCGCCGACGTAGGGGCCTCAGCGAAGCTTGCGGAGCGCGTTTCAATCCCGCGCCCATCGCCTCAGCGAAGCGAAGCGGAGCGCGTTTCAATACTTCGGCCTACGGAAAACCAACCTCCTATCGCGCCCGCACCCACAGATGGTAGCGGGGCCAGAGCGCTCAAAGTGTCACCGCTGGCACGTCGTATGGCTGAAGAGCATAGTATCGATTTGCGCCAGGTTCAAGGTACCGGTCCTGGGGGTCGCATCGTGCGCGATGATATCGAAGATTATCTTGTGCAGCGCCCACCTACAAAAGCCCCTACAGCACCAGCTGCACCCGGACCTGCTGCTCCGCCACAAGAGGTTCCAGCAGCCGCGCCCGCAGTAACTGCGCAGGTGAGTACGCCGGATATGGAAGTCAGCACACTCTCGCGTATGCAGGCAACCATCGCTCGACGCCTGGCCGAGTCGAAGCAGACCATCCCACACTTTTATGTCAGCAGCGAGGTGGATATGACCGATCTGCTGGCAATGCGCCAGACGTTCAACGCCAGTGCCGGCGAAGATGGAGTGAAGGTTAGCGTCAACGATTTGATTGTCAAGGCATGTGCTCTCGCGCTGGAAAAGTTCCCTGAGGTCAACAGTTCCTTCAAGGACGGTCAATTTGTGCGTTACAAGTATATCCATGTTGGCATAGCCGTGGACATCCCATCGGGACTGGTGGTGCCGGTGATCCACGATGCCAATGTCAAGGGTGTGCGCAGTATTGCTCGCGAGTCTAAAGTGCTCATCGAGAAGGCGCGTAACAACAAGCTGAGCCAGGCTGACCTCGATGGTGGAACGTTCTCTGTCTCGAACCTGGGCATGATGGATGTGACAGAATTTATTGCAGTCATCAATCCGCCCCAGGCGGCGATACTGGCGGTGGCATCTACACGCAAGCGCTTCGTGCCAACTGATGGCCAGCCGGCGACCCGCGATCTGATGTCTATGACTATGTCGGCTGACCACCGTATTCTCTATGGAGCGACGGTCGCCCGCTTCTTGCAGGAGGTCAAGCGTCTGCTGCAAAACCCGTATAGTTTATTGGGGTAATAACTCCCCATCCCCAGGGGCTCAGGGCGCAGGGCGCAGGGGCGTGATTAATCACGCCCCTACGAAGCTTGCAACGAGATCACAGGAGGGACACATATGGACGAACCTATAAACGTACATGCAGAGGCATCCCTCGTAGCCACCCTCGAAACGAGTGTAATGCCCGATACTACTCCTGCTTTTGGCCTGGGGCCGCAGGAAGCTCTGGAGTATCGCAGGCGATTTCGCGGGATGATTGGCGTAGCCAGTAAGGTGCCGCTCAAGGATCGCTCTGTCCTGAGCCTGCTCTACACGCCAGGCGTTGCTGCACCCTGCCTTGAGATCGCCAGGTCGCCGCTTACCTCTTTTGATTACACTATTCGTGGCAATACCATTGCACTTGTCACCGACGGTTCGTCGGGCTTCGGCTTCGGCAATATTGGTCCAATCGCGGCCTTGCCTATGCTCGAAGATGCGTGCATCCTCTTCAAAACCTTTGGTGGTGTAGACGCATTTCCCATCAGCCTGAACACTCAGGATATCGAGCAGATTATCGTCACGGGCATGGCACTTGCGCCTACCTTTGGCGGCCTCTGCCTGAGCGGCATTACTTCACCTCGCTGTTTTATGATCGCGGACCACCTGGCGCGGGCTGTTAATATCCCCGTCATTCACGCAGAACAGGATGCGACTGCCGCCGCGATCCTGGGTGGCCTGTACAATGCCCTCAAACTTGTTGGCAAAGCGAAAGAGGCTGTTCGCGTCGTGATCAATGGAGCTGGCGCCGGTGGCATTAGTATCGCCCGCCTGCTGCTGCGCGCTGGATTCCGGCATATCTTGGTCTGTGATCGCGCAGGTATCCTTGACCGCTATCGCTTGCACAATATGAACTGGGCAAAGCTGGACATCGCGCGCCAGACGAACCATGCCAGTGCTACAGGATCACTGAGCGATGCCTTGCACGGCGCTGACGTATTTATTGGACTCTCTGCCGGGAATACGGTCACAGAAGAGATGGTCGCCTCGATGGCTGAACGTGCTATTCTCTTTACGCTGGCCATGCCAGACCCGGAAATCGCGCCAGATGCAGCTATAGCAGCCGGTGCAGCTGTTGTGGCAACCGGGCGAACCGATGCCCCCAATCTGATCACGAACGCACTGGTATTGCCCGGCATCTTTCGCGGAGCATTGGATGTACGTGCCACGCAAATGACGCAGGAAATGGTGATAGCTGCTGCGCATGCCATTGCCGAACTTGTGCCGCCAGATCGTCTTTCTGAGCAACAGATCGTACCGTCGGTCATGGATTACGCGGTGGCTCCGCGAGTAGCCAGGGTGGTGGCTGAATCTGCAAGGCAGAGCGGCGTTGCTCGCATAGAACGAGACCCGGCGGAGATCGAAGCACAGGCGAGGGCAACCATTTATGAAGGACACCGGCCAGTTCCGCCACCGTCGCATCGCTACGCCAATTTGCAAGAGCAGGCACTCGAACTGCACTACCGCTATCAAGGCGTGCTGCAAATTCTGCCTAAGATGCCGATTCGTGATCACCTCGTTCTCAACTCATTTTATCTGCCTCCTGGCATTCCTGAAACCGTACGCCTAATCATCGCCCGACCCGACGCTGTCTTCGACTATACGGGTAAGAGCAACCGTATTGCGGTTATCACGGATGGCAGTGCAGTGCTCGGACTGGGGAACATCGGTCCGCGTGCTGCCTTGCCTGTCATGGAAGGGAAGGCTATCCTGTTCCAGACCTTCGCCGGCATCGAAGCCTATCCCATCTGCTTAGCAACGCAGGATGTGGATGAGATCGTTGCGGCTGTACAGCATATTTCTCCGGCCTTTGGTGGGATAAACCTGGAAGACATTGCCGCGCCACGCTGCTTCGAGGTGGAAGAGCGGCTGCGCAGCCTGCTCGATATTCCTGTCTTCCACGACGATCAGCACGGTACGGCCATTGTGATTCTAGCTGGCATCATAAACGCGCTACGCTTAGTTCAGAAACAGAAGCAGGATGTGACCGTTGTACTCGTGGGAGTGGGGGCCGCAGGCACAGCGACCGCCAAGATGCTGCTGGATTGGGGGATAGGCAAGCTGTTGGTAGTGGACCGCATTGGCATCCTGCGACCAGGACTTGCTGGCATGACAGCAGTCCAGGCAGAGTTGGCGGCTCGTACTAATCCTGAGCGCAAAAGTGGTGGACTGTCTGAGGCAGTTGTTGGCGCAGATATCTTTATTGGGGTTTCCGCGCCAGGGATTCTATTGCCAGAAATGGTGCAAACGATGGCGCCACAAGCGATTGTCTTTGCCCTGGCGAACCCCGTGCCAGAGATTATGCCCGAGGAGGCATTGGCTGCGGGCGCACGAGTCATAGCGACGGGTCGCTCGGACTATCCCAATCAGGTGAACAACTCCCTGGTGTTCCCAGGACTCTTCCGTGGCGCGCTGGATGCCCGTGCCCGCGTGATTAACGAGCCAATGAAATTCGCGGCGGCAGAACGACTGGCAGCAATGGTGAGCGAGCGGGAGCGGCAGGATGGTCAGATTATTCCACCAGCGATGAGCTACGATATTGCTCCCGCATTGGCTCAGGCGGTGGCTCAGGCGGCAATGGACAGTGGAGTAGCCCGCCTGCGCGTCGATCCACAGATTGTGGCCCAAAACTGCTATGATTTTATCTATGAGGGGATACTAATGCCGGTCCCACCACTGGAAGATACGCGTGTAGGGGCGTGATTCATCACGCCTGTACGGAAAGGAAAGACAAATGACCACATCAACAAGCAACCCGAAGGTTGAGGCGATTCGTCGCAGCGTGCAATCTTCCTATAATGAGCTGAACCGGTTCATCGCGGAGGAGTTGGTGACGTTAGACCCGGTTAAACTTTATCAGCGGCCTGCCGAAAACGAGTGGACAATCATGGAGAGCCTTGCTCATATCGTGGAGATCATGCCCTACTGGGCCGGTGAAATTGAGAAATTGGTGGCAACACCTGGACAGAATTTTGGCCGTACGATGCAGCATGCAGGGCGTTTGCAGGCGATCAGTGAGCATGGTTCGGATAGCCTGGAGCAAATTCGTGCCACGCTCCCCGGCAGCTATGCTCGCCTTGAAGAGGTGTTGAGCAAGCTGAACGATGGTGATTTAGCGTTGACGGGCCACCATCCCAGGTATGGCGATCAGACGCTTGAGTGGTTCATTGAGGATTTTGTGACGCATCATCTGAGCAGCCACTTAGAGCAACTGAGGATTAGCCTGGCGGCCGTGAAGTAAAGTCGCGATGTCTCACCAACCTTTGAGTTATCCACGAGGTATGCACAGGTTGTGCGTACGATATCTATAGGCTAAACCGCTTTTTCTTTCTTTACCTCGCCGTGCGCCTCTGCAACGAGCTGCATAGCTTTGAAAGTCTGCTGATGCACCTTGAGGAAATCCAAGAGTTGCAAGGCCTCGTTCGATGTCAGACCAAAACTGATGTGCGACGGATGCGTGAGGACAAGTCCGGACTCATCTACACGTACCTGGTACCTTCCAAGGACAGCGTCCATGAGCATCTCCCTTCTAAATGAGTGGCGCCATTATATTAACAAGCTGCTAGATGATCGCTACTGCTTAATAATATATTGTAGGGGTTTTTGGAGCGGATGTCAATTGTTAGGGCAATTAAAGCTGACTTCCTGGACGAGCAGATTAGCCTGGTCCAGGAGCAGTTTACCCTATTTTTATGGGTTACGAGCTTGGTGAGCTTCGTAACCCACGCAACATTTGCTCCAACCGCCGATTTGTCTCCTCCAATTGTTGGTTCCGTACTTCCAACTGCCGCATTTCCTCCTCCAGTTCTTCCTTCTCCCGATGCAACAGGGTGAGTTGGATAGCAAGCTGTCGTCTGGCTTTCTCATACTCGTATTGTGCGGTTCGCAGATCATTCTCAAGTTTTGTGATCTGTGGGCCATAAGGCTTGCCAAGCAGGACGCTGTAGAGTTCATGTTCTGGGCTGCCGTAGAGACTACTCGCCTGCCGATTTTGCAGCGTGGAGCTATTCAGATGCCCACCGGCGAGCAAACCACCCAGCGCACGCAAGGCAACCGCCTGGCGTTCGGAATACGTCATGCTGGTTTGATACATTGCCAGGCCAGGGTAGCCGATGGCTTTGGTATACTCATATACATCCTGGTGAGGTGTCATCATACCCAGTACACCTACAACTTCGGCGAGCAGTTCTGGTGGGATAGCACGATAGCGCAGCATCTCTAGAAGAACCTCTTCTGCCTCTTTTCCCAGTAATAAGAATGCCTGCGTAAGCTGTTCCTGATGTCCTGGCTGGTTATGATAGTGATATAGCCCCCAGGCGATGTGATTGGCAACATCGCTGCCACCAACCAGAAGCAACAAGGCGATGATGCGCTGCGTGGCACGTTCTTCGCTCTGCGTCTGCAGGTACTCCAACAGTGCTTGTATCATCTCCTGGTTGGTACGTGGCAGCGTAGCTTCATCGGCGATTCGTTCTAAAAGGAGACCCAGGGCCATCGAGATGTCCGCTAGCTCATCGGCGAGCAAGTGCCCAATCAACCCGTCCTTGATCTCTACAGTGGGCATGCTACGGAAAGTGTTCAGTGCCGCCTCCCGTCGTGCACGATTGCTTACATCGTGCGATGCAGCCCAGATAGCAGGAAAGGCAGCTACACCAATATCACGCAGAATTCCTTGCGCAACCTGGGCCAGCGATAGGTCAGGATCAGCAATCAGGTTAATGAGACCGGGTACAGCCTCTGCACCAATATTCACCAACACGATCTTCGCACCACGCTGCCGCTCTTCCATACGTAAAGCATCTAAGAGACCTTGCAAAGTACTATCACTTTGGGCATCATGTCTCTGCACCAAACGCACAAACGCCTCACAGACGCCTTCTAGGAGGTACACATTTTCTAACCCCTCGAGTAAAGCAGGAATGCTCACGTCTGCAAGTTCGTTTGTCAGCACCTCCAGCAAGGCTTCGCGAGCACGTTGTGGCAAAGGCAAAATGAAGAGTTGCACAACTTGAGGCAAGATATCCGCTGCCTGGCGCACCAGGTCTACAATGATGCGCTGTGCACGCGCCTGTGCCGAGCTATTGGCATCATCCAGTCCTGGCACCAGCAACGGTAATACCGTTGGGCCAATTTCTAGCAGGATGACCGCGGCAGCATCACCACGTTCGGGGTCTCCCAGCAAGCTCACCAACTGCGGTATGGCGTCCTCTTGATACATGTGCAGTAGTTCGTTAACCGCCGGACGCAGTACGGGATGATGTAGTACCGCCAATAATGCGGAAACGACCACAT
>Ga0209283_10001993_pt1 | contig 11344 bp, 12 predicted proteins | sample CZO8metaG_2_FD_188354 | JGI IMG/M metagenome (GOLD analysis project Ga0209283, IMG submission 188354) | Vadose zone soil microbial communities from the Eel River Critical Zone Observatory, Northern California, USA - CZOApr15con2H1.8 metaG... | ecosystem: Environmental > Terrestrial > Soil >...
AGAGCACCCACATGTTTCCAAGGATGTGTGCCAGAGAGGCGTGCAGGAACATCGAGGTGACGATTGGAAACAGGGCCGCGCCCGGGCTGAACACCGGGGTCCCGGTCAGCAGGGCGATTTCGTGCCTCGGCACAACCCCGAACTGAAATAAGAGAGCATTCAGCTCTCCGCGTGTTTGGAATGCCGGTGAAAGCTCAAACAAAAACACGAGTATGTTCAGCGCAATCAGGAAATAAGTGATGAAAGGCGTGCTGAAACACGGCTGATCGTCGCGCAGGGGAATCATGGCTTCATCCCGATGGGTAACCCGGCGCCTGGCGTCCAACAATTCCTTACGCAAGGGTTGACCGGGGATGCCAATCACGTCCACGATAACAAAGAACCGCTTATGAATGGAGTCCTGGTCATAGACAAACCGGCAGGGCTGACCTCACACGATGTGGTGAATCGCATTCGGCGCACCTTGCAGCAGCGTGCGGTTGGCCACCTGGGCACACTGGACCCGCTAGCCACGGGTGTACTACCGCTAGTCACCGGCAACATGACCCGCCTGGCACAGTTTTATACAGACTCAGAGAAGACTTACGAAGGCGTGATCCGATTCGGTTTCGCTACTGATACCTACGATGCCGAAGGCGAGCCAGCCGGTCCAGCCCAAAACGTTAAAGTGTCACTTGAACAGTTGCGCGAGTTGGCCGAGCGATTCCGTGGTCGAATCAACCAGATGCCGCCGCCATTTTCCGCCAAGAAAATCCATGGAGTGCCCGCCTACAAGCTGGCTCGCAAGCACAAGCCAGTTCAGCTCGAGCCCGTGCAAGTGGAGGTCAAGGAATTCGAGATTCTGGGGCTAGTCAACAATGGGATAAAAGAAAATGGGGCGTTAGGAAGCGGACGAACAGATAACAGTCAGCTGGGGGATCGTGCCAGCTTCCGTGCGCGCGTCGCCTCTGGAACTTACTTGCGCTCGGTAGCCCACGACATGGGGCAGCAACTGGGCTGCGGTGCCCATCTCGAATCACTGCGCAGGACCAGTCTGGGGGAGCTCGAGGCTTCTGACGCTCACAGCTTGGAGGAGGTCGACGCCGCTGCACGGAAGGATAAAGTGGAGGATCTCTTCGTCCATCCGCGCAAGCTCCTGCCGCACTTGCCAGCCGTTACCGCCAATGAGGAAAGCGCAGCACGCATTCGCAATGGCCGTGCCGTGAATTTGCCGGAACTCTCGCGAGCTCGCCAGGTGAAAGTGTTCCAGGGACAAAGCGAACTGATCGCGATCGTCACCCGGGTTGCGGGAACACTATTCCATCCCAAGATCGTGCTGGTGGGGGATTCCAGCAAACAAACGGGAACGGGATTTGCCCGTGCTCGGGGTCTGAGCTAGTGGCGTTCGAGCTCAGCAGGTGTCAAGGCCGCAGATCCAAGATAGTTACAATGTCCGATAATAGGTATTATGTAAAGTAACCAGAGGCGCTTAAAGTGCCTCACGAACCGCGTCGATAACTTCTTCTGGGACCGTTCCCTTCAACCAGATTTGGTAATATCAGGGCGCATATCGAGGTAATTCATGAAGGATGCAGCAGCAACCGGGAGCTCACCAAATCATACTCATAGCCGCCGCTGGCCGCGCTACAAGGTGAACGTTCCCATTCGAGTAATCATTCAGAGTGCGATGAAAGCGACAATCATTGACGGAAGGGGGACCTCCCTGAGCGAAGGCGGAATGGCGATGTTCGCCGGAGCAGAGCTCAAACCGGGTGATCAAGTGGCGGTGGAATTTACACCCCCATATTCCGCGCCGCCCATAAGAGTTGAGGCAAAGGTCTGCAATCGGGAGGGTTATAACTACGGAGTGGAATTTCTTACCGACAACAGTACTCAAAAACAAGATGCCGCGGAGTTGCGCAGGCATCTGTCGAGTCTGGCAGGTCTAGCGGAAGAATGACCTGGCGGAAGACTAACCACAAATTGGTGCGCTAGGCTCTTGGTGCTAATAGTTCCTGCAGGTCTTCTCGGAAGCGGTGCAGAGCTGCCAGCCGGTCTGGGGTGGCCTCCACAATCTCGTGCTTGGCCTGAAACACCTGGCGGCCTTCCTGTTCGGTCAGGACTCCCATGACTTCGCCCATGCGCCATCCAGGAGTTCCCAGCATTTGCAGACCGTCGGAAGCCGGAACTAATAGCGCGATGCAGTTATCGCGCATCACGCCGACACATTTAGGAAAGCGATCGAAGGTTTGAAGTTCGAATCCAGCGAGATAAATGCGCTGCAGTTGTTGGGCGGGATCAGCCATGCGAATTGAGTCATTTAGCTTGATTGATTCATTGAGTCCATTGAAAGTCGATCGCCAAGCCAGCGGCCGGCAAAATGAGTCAATGGTCAATGATCCCCTAACTCAATCCTTACATCTTGTATCTTCCCAAGTCCTCGTCATTCAGCCCTTCAAGCCACTTGCGCAATTCCTCGCTGCTGACGCGGTCGGAAACATTTGCGGCCAGCTTGGAGTTCTTCAGGACGTCATCTTCGACGAAGATCGGGCAATCCACTCGCAGAGCCAATGCCAGCGCGTCCGAGGGCCGCGAATCGACGCTGATAATGCGCCCCTCCCGCTCCAGCCAGATTACGGCGTAAAAAGTGTCCTCCCGCAACTCGGTAACGACCACTTTGTGAACCTGCGTGTCCAGTCCAGTCAGGACGTTCTTAATGAGGTCGTGAGTCATGGGCCGGGGCGTGGTGACCTTCTCGATCTCGAGAGCGATGGCGTTGGCCTCGTAAATCCCGACCCAAATCGGTAGAACCGTGTCGCTGCCCGCGTCTTTGAGGATCACGATCGGCATATTGGTAACCGGGTCCATCATGAGCCCGCGAATTTTCATTTCCACTTCCATCGTGACCCCCAAGGAAATTATCAGGTCTAGATTATTGATTCAAACCCAATCAGATGCCGAGTGTCTTTCGGGGTCATGGTTTTCAATCAACAATCACAAAATCAACAATTCCTGCGCTTCTTATACCACCATTTCCCCCAGAAGGCTGTTAGGAAAACTAGTCGTCGTCCGGACCCGCGCGTAAGTGCCAATAGCCGGATATGGGCCGCCGGGCTGGACCGTGAAGTTGAGAACTTTATTCTGAGAACTCCTGCCCACCCACTGGCCGCGGATCTCGTTCTTCCCTTCAACCATCACTTCAACTGTCTGCCCAACATGTCTTTGGTTTCGATGCATCTGAATCTGCTTTTGTTTGTCCTGGAGGACTGCCAAGCGGCGCGATTTCTCCTGGTCGGAAATGGGATCCGCGAGATGCAGCGCGGGCGTATTCGGCCGGGGAGAGTACTTGAATGCGAAAATGCTGTCGTATCCGACTTCATCCAAAAGCGACAGCGTCTCCTCGAAATCGGCTTCAGTCTCCCCCGGAAAACCTACGATGATGTCGGTGGTGATGCTGATCTCCCGTTTGGCCGACTTCATCCAGGCTATGCGTTCCAGATACTGTTCGCGATTATAGAGGCGCTGCATGGCATCCAACACGCGCGTGGAACCGCTCTGCACCGGCAGATGCACGTGGTCGCAGAGCGTGGGCACGGATTCAATGGCTTCCACGATGTCCCGGCCAAAGTCCCGCGGATGGGAAGTCGTGAAGCGCACACGTTTAATATCAGGAGTCTCGGCGACCGCCGCCAGCAATTCAGCGAATGACTTCTTCCCTGCTGGATCCTTGTAAGAATTTACGTTTTGGCCCAGAAGCTGGACTTCGGTGTAACCCAAATCAGCCATCTGGCGCGCCTCGGCCAGCACGGACTCTGATGTCCGACTGCGCTCCTTGCCGCGGGTGTAGGGAACCACGCAGTACGCGCAGAACTTATCGCATCCTTCGATGATCGTGATGTAACCGCGATGTGGGTTGGTGCGAGCAGTGAACTCGGTCTCGAAACACTCGTCGGTTTCGCGGTCGTCGAGTCCGGTTACACGCTGCTTCCCTGCCTCGATCTGCACCAGCATCTCCGGCAAGTTGCGGTAGGAAGCCGAGCCGCACACCATCGACACATGCGGCGCGCGCTCAAAAATCTTTTCGCCTTCCTGTTGCGCCACACAGCCCAGCACGCCAAATTTTTTCCCTTGTGCCTGCAGCTTCTTGTAATCCGCGAGCCGATGGAAAACTTTCTGCTCCGCCTTATCACGGATGGAGCAGGTGTTGTAAAGAATCAGGTCGGCATCCTCGACCGTCGAGACCTGGCGGTATCCCTGCGACATGAGCGTGCCAATCACTTTCTCCGAGTCGTGCACGTTCATCTGGCAGCCGAAAGTCTCGAGGTAAAACGTCTTCTGGGGCTCCCCCGGCATACGAAGCCAGTATAACGCCGTACACCCAAGCCTAGCTAAAGCGGGTTTCTCCAGCGGAGGCCGGGAAAGCGGGCAAAGTCGCGGTCCGTGGTGTGCAGCACGCCGCCATATTCAATGGTCAACGCGGCCAGATGCGCGTCGGTGATGAGCGGGCCGGGAGCTTCGCGATGTCAAACAAACCGCCACTAATTCTAGGGTGTTTCATGAGGAAGCCGCTGCCGATGTCGTCAAACCTCGCACGAGCGGGACGCTCGCGCCTACATATTCGGCGGCGGCTCCCTCTTGAAACTCCGTAGGATTAGCGGGCACGGGGCGGAAAGTCTGCGGAGCTTTGCTCCGCCTCACGGACGGGTGCGTCCAGTCCCTACATGGTCTGTAACGAATATGTAGGCGCGAGCGTCCCGCTCGTGCGACGTTTGACCGCTGCGGAGCCCGTAGGCGCGGACACTCCTGTCCGCGAATGCTGTACAGGGTGTGCTCTTTAGCTTGTCAGATCACGTGCGTAATGGGCAGACGGCACAGCGCACCGCGATCTGCTCGCAGTGGCAGGAGATGGGCACTTGGTTCGAGCTGGCGGGGTCTGGTTCGATCTGTGCGGGGCGAGGGCGCGCCATCAGGCACCAGGCCTCGCGATATTTTTCAAACAGCGACTTGCATCCGCCGTGGGGATAGAAACGCAAATTCTTCCGCGCCGCCATGGCCTGGATGGGCACGACGTACCACAAGTCTTCGGGAATAACCCAGGCGACCAGGAAATCAATCTCGTCGCGAGCGTAGGTGGCCTTCCATCCCGCTGCCTTGACGCGGTAGCGTGACTCGGCGCAGCGTTCGGTGGATTTGACCTGCACGCGCCAGAAGCCGAGTCCGGAGTCGAGAATGAAGTCGTAGCGCTCGCTATCTCCCCAGGGTTTGGCGACGCCGAAACCCAGGCCGGAGGCTTTGGCGAGAAAAGCGGCCTCGGCGGCTTCCCCGTGGCGTTTGCGGGTGGTGAGACCGATGGCATAGACGTCGAACAGTTCTTCTGCGTGTGGTGCGCGAAACGCGGATGGTGCTGCGTCTTGATTATGCACGGCCGAGTCTCTGACGCGGCGTATGCCGCTTGCGCGAGTCGCGTTTTGTTGGTTCAGCGTTCGTCTGTTCGGTGTTCCAGCTTGTGGCCCGCTCACGATCCTGGCGGATGTCTTGCCGCAGTTGTCCGAGCCTGACTGCCTGTAATTGGTCCTGTGCTTCCATCAAGCGCAGGGCTTCGCGAATGACTTCGCTGGCGGAGTTATAGCGCCCGGAGGAGACTTTCTTGCGGACGAGTTCCTCAAGCTGCGGGGTTAGATTGATATTGAGGGTCATGGCAGTCTCCGGTTTGAACGAATCTTGAGGGTAGCAGGATTGGCAATGATTGTCAATGATTGACAACAGCGGCTCCCGGCTCACCAGCCGGATCCCCGCCGTGTTAGCCCTCCGGGATAATTACTCGCAGTTAACGTCCCCGCCCTGTCTCTCCAAAATCCGGAGAGACACTGTGGGGGTTCGGCACGATGAACTATCTCTAGCATCAAGCCTAACTGCTCCTTTTTCGCGCAGCGCTCTGGGACTCAAGTTCGACCACGCCCTCGACGCCGGAAATTTAATGGCGAAGCTGCCCCATCCAAAATGTAGGCGCGAGCGTCCCGCTCGTGCGAGGTTTTTGACACCGTTACGAACTATGTAGGGACGGACGTCCTCGTCCGTCAGGCGGAGCAAAGCTCCGCAGAATTTCGCCGCTATGGGCTGGCCCCCAAGTTCGATGTGGAAGTGGGTCGCGCCTTGATGGAGAGCACCCTGCCCACCCTTTCGCACAAAGGCGAAAGGATGGGGCAGCCCCGCAAGTCAATGCGATATCGAGTTGAGATGAGATAGCCGAGATAGTTCGCATCCCCTCGCTAGCTAGTAAACATTATCCACAAAGGCTAACTAGGGAGTAAACACGCTAGTGTGCGGAGGTTGCGCGAGGAAGCGCTTGTGAGATTGTGTGCTTCTGCGCTTGTGAGAGCGCGAGCGAGGGAGCGAGGGGGGCGGCACTGTCTGATTGTAGGGAAGCCAAAGTTTTATATGCATCGATTCTGAGTTTCATGGTAAAGTCCTCCGGCGAAAATCACCATTTGCTTGCAAGGTTCACAGCCTGGAGCAGTATATGTATGCCGTCAACTTGGAAGAGCTCAGGCGATGGTTATCCATAAAAAACCGTGCGTTTCGCTTCTGGACTCGTGAATGGATTGATTCGTTGCATGTCGGCACCCACATCCACTGGCAGCTTAGTCCTCTTTCCGTTCTTAACCTTGCGTTCCTGTGGCAGTTCATTGAACGCCAGGAATCCCGCTATACAGCGCGTCAGCGCGTAAGCCTGAAAGCAATGGCCCGACGTCGTCACAACGGTCCAGGCTTCGTTACATCCATGCCTGCTTTCGAAGATAAAGAGACAGCATGGAGCGCCTTCTTCAGTAGACAGATCGCGGCGAAGGACCAAATCCACGCAGCACTTGTGGACTGGCATCTCACGAAGCTTGCTGGCTGCACGAATATGGTGGCTTTGTGCGGTCCAATGTCGAATCTCTTTGCTTCTTTGCTACTAAAGGGCTTTACCACGGATCAGCTCTTTCGGGCTGTTTGCAAGACGGTCTTAGATCCCCTTGGAATGCGGGAAACGAGTGTAGAACAAAATCTCCTTGCGTTGTTCAGCTCGTTCGCGAACCCGCCAGCAACGGAATTCTTTGCATACACGAAGCTCGTCCGAGTCAGCACGGATCAGGTATCCAAGACTCTTCTTCGCAAGTGGTCAAAGCGGACTCTTTCTTCGGTTGAGAAATTCGATTCAATCGAAACACAAGCAGTACTCATCGGTGACTCTCTTGATCCATACATCATAACCAGGAGGAGGGTTATCGGAGGTATTGGGGAACTACATCGTCGCGAAGCTCACAACGTCTATTCCCTTCGGGTCCGACAACACCCGGAACTTTCCCTCTTTCGTCTACCGGCTCGTTCATACTTCAAGGGGACTGCACTTGGGGCGGAGGAGCAATATTATGATGTGAATTTCAAGCGAACCGCGCCTTCTCTTGTCAGTAGCGGTGACGACGCCGGAGCAGTTCTATTTCAAAAGGCGACTAATGAGTTGTTCGACGCTCCGGAAGATGCGATTCGCAACCTCATAGTAGCGACGGACATCCGTTGGCGAAGGCCATCAGTTCGAGACACGGACTGCGTTCTTGCAGATGCATACCGTTGGAGCTTACGTACTCGCCTCGGCGAAGATCTAGCAAACTATTTGGCGCGAGTTCGATCGATGAACAAGGATCTTCCCATTCCGGCGGGGTGTGTAATCACGCAAATAGGTGCATGGAATTGGGAGAAGCGCAAGGGTTTTTCGTCACTTGAGGCGCAATTAGAAGAGATGCAGGACCCTGATGATGAACTTGTGCTTTTCAGGTTGAGAGAAATCAACCACTGGTACTCCACAAAGGTACAGGAATCAAATGAGTTATTTCAACGAGAGAACACGTTCCGAGAAATAGACGATCTGCTTGCAATCATCCGGGGTATTAGGAATTCAGCTACACACTTCGAAGCCGCAGATGAAACGACTTACGGTATCACATTGTACTTAGCAAAGATTCTTTTTGAAACTTTTACGGCGGCCTGGGTACGGGATTCTGTTGAAGGAGCTGCTCGTAAGGCCGCCACAGCCTAAGACTAGGATTCAAGATTGGTTCGAGCACACGTGTGAATCCCAGGGGGCTGGCCCGTCCAAGCTTCGCTTGGGCGGGGATTTTCGTAACAGAGTACAACGTAACGGTGTCAAACCTCGCACGAGCGGGACGCTCGCGCCTACATAGTCGTTATGGACCATGTAGGGAGGGACGCCCTCGTCCGTCAGGAGGAGCAAAGCTCCGCAGAATTTCGCCGCTATGGGCTGGCCCTCAAGTTCGATGCGGAAGTGGGTCGCGCCTTGATGGAGAGCACCCTGCCCACCCTTTCGCACAAACGCGAAAGGATGGGGCAGCCCGCACCTTAGAATCCGCCCCAACGCGGCTGCGACACTCTTCGAAACGCCTGGTGGCAGGCTAGGAATTCATGCCCTTCCGGGATCACGGACGACGACCAGCACAGGTTGGCCGGTTCGACTGGCAGGGCTCCGACGAGCAGGTTTAGGCAGCCAAACTTTACAATAACACCGCTTGGGCCGAGACCCTGAAGAAGCGGTATGAAGAGTAAAGCGACTCTCTCCTTGATGATCACTGGGTTGGCGTTGGCAGCCATTCTCCTCCTGTTTGCTGCGGAGGGTCGCCTTAAAAGGCTTCATAAAACCGCGGTGCCGAATGTCGATTTCACAGAAGTAATCCTGCCGGTCAACAAGCAAACGGCAGTTAAGAAGATAGCGGCGATCTCGTACGGGGTCGCGGGCATTAACCGGGGCGTAACCCTTGAGGGCAAGTTCGCAAACTTTTGGCTATCGGATTCCCATGACTCCATTTCCCCCCAGGACGATTATCAGCTTCGCGCAAACTCAAGCGACAATCCTGCCCTTCAGCGTTACTTGCAACTGAGCCCTGAATCTCGGAGGGACGATTTTTATTTAAGTCCTCAAACCGATTTCTACTGGCCCTCATCCGAGTACACTTATCGCGGAAAACCGGCGCAATTTATGTGCAATTTCATCATTCACCTTGAAGATACGGGAAATTCAACAACCAAGCTCGAGGTTATCGAGGCTTCGCCTTACGTAAAGATGGGCAAAAGATTTGGATGGTCCGCGCACACTGGTCCGTTTCCTCAGTTTTTTTATGACATACGCCGAGTTCCACCTACGACGGAAGATCGGCAGGAACTCTTGGAAGCACTCGAACAAGCAATTAAAGGCATTCCCAAAGGATAGGAACTGGGCTGGCGGAAGCGCAATGCTGGATGAATATCCCCGCCCTGTCTCTCCAAAACCGGGAGAGACAAGGACGGGCACCCTCGGAGATAATCTTGCTGGAAAAGCGCAGGCCACCCCCGCATCCCTTAACGCAGCTCAGGGCCAGAGATTACTTCTTCTCCGCTTCCGCTGGCTTGGCCGCGCTGCCTTTCAGTTCGACTACTATCAAATCAAATCCGGCGTCGCCGGTGTTCTCCGGCAAGTGGGTAGTGCTCGCGGCGTATTGTGCGTCGCCTGCCTTGAGGGCAAAACTTTCCTGTTTCCCGTCTGGATAGCTGAACTGCCCCTTGGCGTCGCTGAGGAACACCGCAACCGTGGCCGGATGGCTGTGCATGACCGACTTCTCATGCGGGCCGTAGTGCACCTTCAAAATCCGTACCTGGTCGTTTTCGCTGACTACCGAGTAATGCTTGGGATCAACCTTGGCCGCGTCTTGGGCCGAGAGGATGGGGGCGAGACAGAGGCACAACGCCACCCCATAAAGCGCTAGTCGCACTCGCATGTTGCTCTCCTTAAGTATGTGGGATTCGTTCGAAAGGCATCCAACCCTACTCCGGCAGCGTTGCTGATGTCAATTGGGCTTTCATTTTGTGACGTCAAGCTGCCTGTGTAAATACGGAGAGGGTTCATTTTGACCACCAGCCGGGTGCCCCACGTCTGGCGGTTTTCGAGACCCCTGCCCTGAGCAAAGTCGAAGGGGGATTCCCGCGTTCTGTGCGCAAAGGTGGGACCATGGCTCGCGCCTTCCCATCGATCCCAAGGTTGTCCATGAGCATCGCGATCCGGCAAAGCCGCGATTTCCCTGCCCTACTCCAGCGGGCAGAGTAAGTTACCGCCGATACATGTATATTTATGTACGTACATAAGCGTACTGTACGCACACCGGCGTACCAACAAAATGTTCCACGTGGAACATTGGGCGTCTCTCAGCCTGCCGAAACTTCCTTGCGTGTGTCCACGGTCTCGCCCTTCTCGACGAACGTCTGCATCGAGCCGAGGACGTGGGTCCATCCTTTCGCGTGATCCAGCGCTGCCTTTAGAGCGGTGGCAAATCCTTGGTGGATTTTAACCACTGGACTACACTCACGCAGACGATCCTCTACGAGTCTCGCGCGGCCCGTGACCTTGTCCTCAAGTCCCCCATGGAGCAGGGCGTGGTTGCGAGCTACGACAGGCTTGCCGAGTTGTTGGCATCACTGGGGACTTCAGGGGAGAAAGGGAGGAAGTCACGGGCGGCGCAATGAGAGGAGAACTAGATGCAAAAAATCACCCCGTTCTTGTGGTTCGACGGCAAAGCCGAAGAGGCGATGAATTTCTATGTTTCTGTCTTCAAGAATTCAAAGGTTGTGCGCGTTACTCGATATGGAGAAGGAGGGCCAGGACCGAAGGGGACGGTAATGTCCGCGACATTCCAACTGGATGGACAAGAATTTTTCGCACTAAACGGTGGCCCGCAATTCACTTTCTCGCCGGCCGTATCGTTCTTCGTGAACTGTGAGACGCAGCAAGAAGTAGACGAGCTGTGGGAGAAGCTTTCTGAAGGCGGAGAAAAACAAAGATGCGGCTGGCTGAAAGACAAATATGGTCTGTCGTGGCAAGTCATTCCCTCCGTTTTAGGCGAGATGTTGCAAGACAAAGATGCTGAGAAAGCAAAAAGGGTCATGAAGGCGATGCTTCAAATGGACAAAATTGACATAGAAGGCTTGAAACAAGCATACGACCGAGGATAACTCAGCACAAACCACAATCGGGCTTGGAGCAACTTTCGTCACTACCTGAGGTGAAGCGGGTGCGGTGGAGATCGAGTCACAGTGGACGGCGCGGAAGAGAGAGCAAACCGGGATCTTTCCTGCGGTCAGGGTGCGCCCATCCGCAGCCCCCCGCCCAAGCAAAGCTTGGACGGGCCACCCCTCGAGAGTAGAAATGCACCTGATAGGCTGGGCCACGCATTATAAAAGGGCGCCCCTTTCGAGTAGGCTGCGGTTGCTGTGCTGAGCAGTCAACCCCGGCTGACGAAAGGAACACCCGATGGAAAGTGTGAAGTACCTTGGCTTCGATGTC
>Ga0209283_10001996_pt1 | contig 11323 bp, 10 predicted proteins | sample CZO8metaG_2_FD_188354 | JGI IMG/M metagenome (GOLD analysis project Ga0209283, IMG submission 188354) | Vadose zone soil microbial communities from the Eel River Critical Zone Observatory, Northern California, USA - CZOApr15con2H1.8 metaG... | ecosystem: Environmental > Terrestrial > Soil >...
CCAGCCGCCCACCGTGGGTCCGAGGGTCGGCCCGACCATCACGCCGACGCCGAAGATGGCCATCGCCGTGCCGTATTCCTCGCGCGGGAATTCTTCATAGAGAATCGCCTGCGACGTCGAGAGCAGCGCACCGCCGCCGAGTCCCTGGATGATGCGCCAGAACACGAGTGAACCGAGTGAGCCCGCGTTGCCGCACATGAACGACGCGATCGTAAACAGCGCGATCGAGCCGGCGAAATAGCTGCGCCGGCCGAAGTAGGCCGACAGCCAGCCGGTGATCGGCAGCACGATAACGTTGGCGACGATGTAGCCGGTCGAGACCCAGGCGATCTGATCGAGCGTCGCGCCCAGGTTTCCCATCATGTGCGGGATCGCGACGTTCACGATGCTGGTATCGAGCAGCTCCAGCACCGACGCGAGCGAGACCGTGATCGCGATCAGGTACTTGAAGCGATATCTGTCCGGCGCTGCCGGCAGCGCGATTGCCGTCATCGTATTAGTGCGTCTTGATGGTCGCCACGACGCTCATGCCCGGCCGCAGCGTATGCGCTGGGTCCACGGGGCCATCCAGGTGAATGCGCACGGGGATGCGCTGCACCACTTTCGTGAAATTTCCGGTTGCGTTGTCGGGCGGCAGCAGTGAGAACTTCGCGCCTGTCGCAGGCGACAGGCTCTCGACGTGACCGCGGAAATGCATGCCCTTGTACGCGTCGACCGTGATGTCGGCAGAGTCGCCGGGCGTCACGTCGGCGGTTTCTGTCTCTTTGAGATTCGCCGTGACCCACACGTCCTCGAGCGGGACGACCGTCATCAACGGCTGGCCGGCCTGTACCAACTGGCCGAGCTCCACCGCTTTCTTCGAGACGACGCCGTTCGACGGCGCGATCACGCGCGTGTAGGACAGCTGCAGCGCCGCCTGATCCCGTGCCGCACGCGCCGCCGCGACGCGAGCATCGGCGCCCACCAACATTGCCTGCGCGGCCGCGAGCTGCGCCTCTGCCGCGGCTGCCGCGGCGCGCGCGGCATCGAGCTGCTGCTGGCTGACGACGTTCTGACGGGCCAGCGGCTCGATGCGCTGCAGGTCGGCGATCGCTTTGACCGCCTGCGCCTGCGCTTGCGCCACCGCCGCCTCGGCCTGGCCTACCCGCCCGCGCGAGCTCACGGTCGCGAGCAGCGCCGCCAAGTCCGCCTCGGTTTGCGCCAGGCGGGCGCGGAGGTCACGGTCGTCCAGCACGACCAGCGTATCGCCGGCCTTGACCGAGTGATTCTCCTCCACCCGGACCTCCGCGACGAAGCCACCGACCTTCGGAAGAATCGGCACGATGTGGCCGTCGACCTGCGCGTTGTCGGTCGAGACGTGCGAGCGGGCGAACCACCATTTGCGCACGCCGAAGATCAGGAGCCCAAGCAGGATCACGCCCATGATCATGAAGACCGTCCGCCGCGAGCTCTTGGGACGCTCCCCACCCTCGGCTGGGCTGGAGGGACGGGGTGCCGGCCTCGCCGGAGTCTCGGTCTTAGGTTCCATCGTCGTTGCCATTGTCCTGTTCCTTAATGCAGGGTCCGCGCGCTGCCCACCGATCGGGCTAACGCAATGCGTGCTGTTACGGCCGCAAACCGCGCGTCGATATCCGCGTCGCGCGCGCGCAGCAGTGATTCCTGCGCGGTGATCACTTCGATATTGCCGACGACGCCTGCCTTGAAGCGCTGGCGTGCCTGCGACACTTCCTCCGCGGCGAGCAGCAGGCGATCGGTCGCAACGACCTGCTGCGCGGCCGCCGAGCGGAGATCGAGCAAGGCGCCGTCCACATCGGCGCTGACCTGCTGCCGTAGATCACCCTGACGTACCTCGGATTCACGCACGACCGCGTGCTGCTCAGCCAGCCGTCCCTCACGCCGGAATCCGTCCAGAATCGGCAGCGTCACCTGGATGGCGACCTGACGCGTGCCCACCGCGTCCGGCATACGCACGCCGCTGAGCCCGTAATCGGCTTCGAGGTCGAGCCGCGGCAGCCGCTCCGCCGAGATTGCCGATGCGGAAGTACGGGCTGCCGCGCCGCGCGCGACTTCCGCGGCGAGATCGGGCCGCGCCGCGACCGCTTGCGCCATCGCGGCGCTTCGGTCGGCCGGAACGTCCGCGAGGCCCATCTGCGCGTTCAGCGTATCGGTGAGGGCGATCGGGGTAGCGGGATCGATGCCGAGCGCGCGGGCGAGATCGATCCTCGCGCGATCGAGCTGATTCTCGGCGATGATCATGCGGCCCACGGCCTCGGCGAGCTGCGTCTTGGCGCGAGTGACGTCAATGGACGCGCTGACGCCGGCTTGCTGCTGCGCCACGGCGAGGCCGACGAGCTCCGTGGCCAACACGGAATCAGCCGCGCGCGCCGTCACGACCGCCTGCGCCCTGCTCGCGCGCGCGTAGGCGAGAGCGACGCTCTGCGCGCTCGCTTCGACGACGGCGGAGCGCTGGGCGCCCGCAGCGGACGCCTCGCTCTTCGCCGCACTGACGCGACCGAGGTTGGCAAAGTCGAACAGCGTCTGAGTGAGCCGCACGCGGCTGTCGTAGGCGTTGAACGGACCGATGATCGTCGGAACGCCGGGAAAGGAGATCCCCTGCGCCTTCGAGTTGAAGCTGCGGCTCGCCCACGAGCCCGAGAGCGAGAAACTCGGCAACAGCCCCGAGCGCGCCTGGCGCACCCGGGCGGCGGCGGCATCGGACCGGAAACCGGCGATCGAGACGGACGGTGGTACCACTGGCGCAGTTCCAGTTGCCTGGCGCACGGCGTCGGCAAACGAGAGGCGCAGCGGTGCGGGTGCTTGCGCATGCAGCGACGAGCTCGCCGCGAGCGCCAGCGCGATCAGGAGACTACGACTTGCTGATACCATGGAGATAGAGATCGATGTGGGTGTCGAGGTAACTGGCGACGTCGAAGCCTTCGGGCATGCAGGCCGAAAACGCCTTGCGGGCGATGACCGCGTGCATCACGGGCGCCATGGCGAGCTTGGTGGCGACGGCCACGTTCACGCGGCGGAACTCGCCGGCTTTGATGCCCCGCTCCAACACCCCGGCCATCAAGCGATGACCGCGGGTGACTACTTCCTCGTAGTAGAAGCGGGCGAGCTCGGGAAAATTGTTCGCTTCCGCCATCATCAGCTTCGGGATGCCGACGAGCGACGTCTCACCGACGAGCCGCCAGTACTCGCGCACCAGCCGCTCGAACAGATCGCGCGCGCTGCCGGTAAACGACTTTGCGAGGGCCTCGCCCTTGGCGATCACGGGGACGATCGTCTGCCGGATCAGCGCCTTGAACAGCGCCTCTTTGTTTTCGAAATACAGATAGATCGTGCCCTTCGTGACGCCGGCACGGCGTGCGACATCCTCGAGCTTGGTGGCGGCAAAGCCGCGGTCGGCGAAGACCTCAAGCGCGGCCGTGAGAATCTCCTCAGGCCGAGCACTCTTGCGACGACGCCAACGGGGTTTTAGGGCAGCGGTTCGCGGCATTCAGACTCCAAAGTTAGTTACTGAACGGTCAGTAAGTAACTTTGGTTCCCCCCGAGCGTCAACCCCTCCGGCGGTAGTAGAGGATGAGGTCCGTGCTCGGGGGTTTGACGCCCAACTGGCGCAGAAACGTCACGATTTGGCCGCGATGGTAGGACGAATGGTTGATGAAGTGGCGAAACATCTGTCGGTACGTATGAATGTATTCCCCACCGCTGGAAGGCTTTACGAGCCTCGTCTCCTCGAGCCGGCTCGCGCTGAACCCGCCGAGAAAGCTCCCCCGCTCCGCTTCCACCACCTCCCAACGCCCGCGGACGTCGGCCAGCGATTGCAGATCGGCTCCCTGTGGAACCGCGGGATTCGCTCTGCCGAGCCAGCGATGCAGCCACAGCTGCTCGGCCCACACAATGTGCGCGAGCGTCCCATGAATTCCGCCGTAGCTGCTCTTCAAGTCCCGGAGGTACTGCTCCTCTGGGAGCTGGGCGAGGGCGTCGAAGATGGTACGGTTCGCCCAGGTGTTGTATGCAAACAGCTCGAGGAATTCGTTCACGCGCTAACGGGCGGCCGCAATTTCCCCCGCATCCATCACGGAATCCTTCACCTCGCGGCCCTCGATCACCTGCTCGTCCCCGATCACCGACCCTTCGACCTTGGCGTTTTTCACTTTGACGCCCTTGCCGAGGATGCTGTTGGCAATCGTGCTGCCCACGATGCTGCTGCCCGCCTCCACGGCTACGTTCGGACCGATCGTGGCGTCCTTGAGCGTGACGCCGTCTTCGATGTAGACAGGCTCCTTGATCTTCACGTCTGACGAGACCTTCGCGGGGGGGGGGCGCTTGCCGCGGCCGTGCTCGAGCAGGTGCTGGTTCGTTTCGAGCAGCGTATCCACCTTGCCACAATCGTACCACCCGCCGACCTCGCTGACGAAGAGTTTCTTCCCCTGATCCGCCATGTACTGGAAGGCATCGGTGAGATAGAACTCGCCGCCCTTCCCCGGAGGACTCTTCAGCACGTGTTCGATGCCGTCGAATAGCGTGCGCCAGTCCTTCACGTACTGCAGGCCGATGTTGGCCCGCTTTGAGATCGGCGTATTCGGCTTCTCCACGATCTTCGTCATGTGGCCCTGCTTGTCGGTCACGACGACGCCGAAACGCTGGTAGTCCTCGACCTCTTTAGTCCAGATGATGCCGTCGGCCTTCGTCGTCTTGACGATCGACAGATCGGCGTCGAACAGCGTGTCCACGAAGATGACGATTACCGGCCCGTCCACGTATGGACGCGCGAGATTCACGGCGCCGGCCGTCCCGTCGAGCACCTTCTGTTCGATGAAGCGGGCGGGAATGTCGTAGTGCTTGCGCACGTACGCTTCGACCTTCTCCTTGAGATGGCCGGTGATGATGATCAACTCGTCGAGCTGCCCCGCGCGTCCTAGCGCATCCATCACATAGTCCATCACGGGCCTGCCGGCGACATTCACGAGCGGTTTGGGAACACGCTTGGTCAGCGGTAGCAGGCGCGTGCCTTTGCCGGCCATCGGCATGATGACTTTCATGGCACCCGTCCGTAGCGATCCTTGAGCCGTACGACGTCGTCCAGCTCCGGCGTGGAGGCTTCGAGCAGATCGGTCACGACGACGGCCTCGAATTGGTGGATTTGTTTGGGAGGAACGTGGAACGCCTCTCCGGCGCGCACCCGACGCTCGCTCAGCGTCTCGCCCTGCTGGAGCCGCAGAATGATTTCGCCGGAGAGTACGTAGATCGACTCGTCCTTCTTGTTGTGATACTGCAGCGACAGCACGTGACCCGGCTCGATATGCAGAATCTTGCCGACGTACTTCTCGGCCTTTGCCCAGATGATCTCATACCCCCACGGCTTTTCGACCCGGTACGGAACGTCGCTCACGCGAGGCTCAGTTTCAGCGACGATGGCAGCGTCACGCAGGCCGTCACACACACCCCGCAGCCAACGCAGCCTTCCGGCTTCAGCACGGGATGGCCGCGAGCGTCGAGCGCGAGGGCCCGCTCTCCGATGGGACAGGCGCGGGCGCAGACGCCGCATTCGGCCCCCTGGAACGTGATGCAGCGCTGCGGATCGAGCTCCAGCACGCCCATGTGTACCGTGCTCCACGGTACCTTCGTCAACGCCCCAGTCTCGCAGGCCGCCGCGCACGGCATGTCTTCGCAGGCGATGCAGGCGCGCGTCGTCGGATCGATGTAGGGCGTGCCGGCCGCCAGGCCGCCGCCGTTCGCTGGCATCTTGAGGATCGCGTGCACGGGGCAGACGTCGATGCAGTCCCCGCACCGGGTGCAGGCCGCCACGAACGCCACTTCGGGCGCCGCGCCGGGCGGGCGAAACCAGCGCTTCGGCGCGACGCGCTCTTCCGTGCGCTTCGCGACCTCGTTGAGGAGTCGTCCCAGGGTGCTCTGAAAAAACGCTCGCCGGTCGTTCAAAAAGTCGGCTCCAGACTTACGAGCCACCGAAATGCGAAGTGCTTGTCATTCGCGTCCGCTGCATAATCCCAGCGATTGACGACGAACGGCATCTCGAACCGCATCGTCCACGCCAGGTCGTTGATATGCGGGTGGAAGACGAGGCCCACCCCACCATCATACAACGTCGTGAACGACTGGGTGCTCGGCGAAGGCGGTACGGCGCGCGGATCGACGATTCCGGCATCGAGGAACGCCTCCGCCGCGGCGCCGGCGGGAAGCCCTAGAGTCTTGGTTCGCGTCGCCGGGGGCCTGGTAGTGGAAGTCCGGACGCACGAACAGCGCGCCGCGGCTACGTAGCAGCGGATTCGTGAACGTCTCGTACGGATCCGCGCCCGCGAGCATGATGCGACGTTGCAGCGGTGGCGCAGTCTGCGCGAGATAGGTCCCGCCAAAGAGGCGAACGCCGAGGTGGGGAGTCCGCAGACTCACCTCACCGGTGGGGCGTAGGAAGCCTTCGATGTCGTAGCGGCTGGAAGACTGCACGCCGGCGCCGGGATTGCGGTACACCACCCCGCCCCGCACGCCGATCCGTGCCCGCCACACCCGATCACCGACGCGGCTCGTCAGCGAAGCCCACGGTCCCGCCTCGATCGTCCCCGCGTTGTCCCACAGGCGCCGATCGACGTAGCCCAGGTCGCTGACCGCCATCCAGGTCGCGTCGAATCCGGCGTGATAATCGGGGCCGAACGCCAGACTGCGGCGCAGTGACCGATCGGCGTGCAAGGCGATCCCACCCCGACCCTCGACGCTCCAGAACGCGACGCTGGTTTCTGCGCGCGGAACCGGGTGGCCGATAGGGTTGCCATATCGGAGATACAACCCCCCCCGATGGGCGGCACCCGTGTCCAACGCGAAAGAGAGCAGCCCCAGATGCTGCTCAAAGCGGCCCAGGTAATTCGTACGCGCGCGTACCGCGGCCGTGAACCCACCGTAGTCGTTGTACCACGCGAGCGGCAGTAGCTGCATGAGAAGCCGATCGCGGCGAGCCGGATTGCGTGTGGGATTATCGAGAATCACCGTCTCGGTGCCGCGACGGCCCCCGATGGTCCACGGCCGTTTCTCGCGGTTGTTCAGCGCATTCCAATCGTGCGCGCGCTGGCGCGGATCGAGTACGAGCCGCCGCGGTTTGCGAGTAGTAACGAATTCCACCCGTTCGCGCTCCGGCTGGCCGGTCGAGCGCGCGTAGACCGTATCGCCGTCACCGATTTCGAGCGGCATCCAACCGTCGCCCAGACGATCGATCGTGACGACTGTGCGCCACCGATTACCGTCGCGATGTCGTTCGACCTTCGTCAGCCGGTAATCGATCAACGGTGTCTCATGCAGCCACTGCCCAAAGAGCCATTTCAGGTCCTGGTGCGAGACCTCTTCGGCGACCGTGCGAAACGCGTCCTCGTCCACGTGCTTGAGGCGCCAGCGCGCGTAGTAGGTGCGCAGGATCTTGCGCATGACATCGTCACCGACGATGTAACGCAGTTGCTCGAAGAACAGCTGGCTCTTCTCGTAAATCATCGTGTTGTACGTCAGGAAGTCGCGGTAGTGCTCGCTGATCATCGAGACCGGCTGGCTCCAGCGGTCGAGGTCCCAGAACAGGATGTCGCGCTCGATGTCCGGGTAAGGGGAGCCCTGGCCGTGCGCCTCGAAGAACCACCCCGTTTGAAAGCTCGTGAAGCCTTCGTCGAGCCACCCCTCGCGCCACTCGTTGTTGGCGAGGATACCCATCGTGTAGTTGTGGCCCAGCTCGTGGACGATGAGGCCGAGGCCCGCGCTGCCGTCCATGATCATCATCGGGAATTCGGTGCCGCCACCTTCGATGCGGTGGACGTTGGTGATCTGCGGCCAGGCGAATTTGCCGTAGAGCGAGTCGAGCCAGGCGAGCGCCATCTCGGTGCGCTGGACCGCGATCCCCTTGCCCCACGTCGCGCTGTCGCCCGGCTGGTAGAGCACGTGCACGACCACGTCCTTATAGCGACCCTGCTCGTAGCGGTAGTCGGGGTTCAGCGAGAAGGCGAAATGATGGACGGAGTCGGCGAGGAATCTGACACACTTGCGCCCTTGAGCGGCGGTGCACATCGTCGGCCCGACAGCCCGACGGCCCGACGGCCAATACCAATTCCGTTGATAGTCAAGCGGACCCGCTCCTGCCGACGCTTTTTCCCAGCCCGGATCCCCTTCGATAGGAACCCCAGTCGCGCCGACGACCTGGTCGGCGGCGAGATCGAGCGTCACATCGTACCTCGCAAACTCCCCGTAGAACTCGCCCGCCGGATAGAGAGGATGATCCTCCCACCCGTACCTGTCGTACACGACCACCTTCGGATACCACTGCGCAAAATCGAAGCGCCGGCCCTGCCGTCCTTGGCGCCGTGGCAACGTGGAGGGCCGAGCCAGCCAGCGAATCACGACCTGCGTCGAGTCACCAGGCGCGAGCGCCCGCGGCAAACGCCAGTGCGCGATGGTCGAGTCGGGTGCATACGGGTAGTTCGGCGCGCTGAGCTGTCCCATGACCCGTGACTCGCTGATCCGCTCGAACGCGTAATCGGAATCCTTCAAGTGCTGGAAGCGCTCGCGCCCCTCGGCCTCATCGACCGCGGCCCAGCGCGAGCCGGGGCGGAAGGCATTCAAGTACTGATGGACATAGAAATCGCGCAGCGTATCGGGCGACTGATTGACGTAGCTGATGCGGACATTGCCACTCAGCACCCCGCTCGGCTCGTCGAGTGAGGCGACGATCTCGTAGGCGACCCGTTGTTGCCAGTAACTCGAATCGACCGCAAGTGGGAGCATGGCCCGTGAATCTCGCGTGTTTCAGGGCCGTGTGGCAAGGAAAGGACGATGATCCTTTCGCGTCTGCCCCCACAATGAGCCTCCACTCTTACCAGGAGGACTCATGTTGAACCGCAGTTGCGCTGTGGGCGCGGGGGCGCTGATCCTCATCGCCGCCTGCAGCGACCGGGCCGTGACGCCGCCATCGGAAACCCCGGTGGCCATCGCGGCAAATGCCACGCGTCCCGAGGCGCTCGCCCAGATGTTCGCGAAAGGGCTCAAGAACGCCGCGTTTCGGGCCTACCTGAAGGCGCAGCTCGACGCCTCGCCCTATCGCGAGCACAAGCTGCAATTCGAGACGTTCCTCGCCGCCAACGGGAGCCGAGCACTTGGCGAGATCGCGGCGGAGAACGGCACGAGTAAGGACGCGCTCACGCGCCAAGCCAACGCGGCGATCGCGCTCGAGGTGTATTTCCCCGTGCCCAGCCATCGTGCGGCGTGGACGGGCGACGAGCACGTGCTGGTGGCCACCGCGGTGACGGACGACGATCCGCCCATCGCGTTCGACCCCGAAGGCCGGCGGCAGGTGCTCGATCCGAAGACTCCGCCGGCCACTCCCGTCCTCGCCCTCGTGCCCGTCGAAACCGACTTCTCCGTTCGGCCGGCGCGCGTGATGGAATGCATCATCGAGTGCGGCGGCGGCGGACTGATCGGTGGCGTCGTCCCTCCCCCTCCCCCTCCCCCTCCGCCGCCACCGGGCTTGTACATGACCAAAAGCCATTTCGTACAGGACTTTGAAGGTTGGTTGAAGGGGTCGCCCGAATTTGAAGTGCACATGCTCGGGCAAAAGGGTACAACCGACTCGTTATTCGACTATCAATGCGCCGGCGAGCATGCCGGCGGGCCTTACACGTTCGACCAGAACGATCTGGATTGGTCGGGACAAGTGCTGCTGTTCTCGAAGACGCAACTGGATGCGTACAACGCGGCGCATCCGCAGCAGAACCTGCGTCTCTTCGTGGTCGAAGACGACGACACGGCGTGTCAGATCAAGACGGACGTCGGCCGTGCCGAACGCATCTTTCAAGTGGTGGACAGCACGTATCGCTTGCTCACCGGGGGAAACGATTCCAGCACCGCGCTCCTGCGGGCCTACAAATACGCAAAGGCAGCCAAGAATCTCTGGCAGGCCTTCGCGTCATTCTTCAAGACGAATGATGACCTGGTCGGCAACGGAGTCGAAGATCGCATCGTCGGAAGTTTCTACCCGGGCTACAACTGGTTCGTGAAGGGCGATAACAACATCACAAACGGCTGGATCAATCTGGTCATGTACTAAGGCGGAGAGCATGAGTGACCACGCGGCAGTCTTCTTGACCTTGGCGCTCATCGCCGCTCGTCCGGCGGCGGCCCAGTGGGACGTTGCTCTGGAGCTGAGCACCACCCGCTATCGGGGATCGTCGCACGACACGAGTGGCAGCAGTGGGCCGCCGAGTTTCCGCCCTGGCGATGCAACGACGATCGGTCTACGCCTATACCATGCAGTTGGCCGCGTGCGCGTGGGACTGCAGGCATCCTACGGTAAGCCAGGGCTCGCGGGGACTGGCTCGGGGCTGACGATCACGGACAAAACCGCTGGTCAGCTCTACGAGGGAGGAATGCTCCTGAACTTCCAGGTGGTGGGGATAGGGTCGAGCGGAGCGATACGAGCGGAATTGGGACCCTCCCTCCACCTCTGGAAGAGCGGCCCCGAACATCGAACGCGCGCGGGTGGCGTCGTTGCCATGGCGTACGAATGGCCCGTTGCACAGCGCTTCTCAGGCACGATTCGGCTCGGGGGGATGATTTCGAAATCCTGGTTCGATGCCGGTGACCTGCCGCCCGAGTACGAGCGGCAGGTCACCTGGCGCTACGGCGTGGGACTGGGGCTGCGCTACCGACTCTAGGGCGTCTGCGGGGTCGGGCTGCGCGGCGGCACGATCGCCTGGCCCAGCGTGTTGTTGTCGGTGCCGAACCAGATCGACTTCGTCGCGGGATCGTAAAACATGTGCCGCACGACCCCGCCGCCGCTCGGCACCTGCGTCTCTGCGGAGAACTGCAGCGTCCTGGAATCGAACGAGACGAACCGGTTCGGCCGCGAGGTCTCGACGACCCACACGCGATCCTCATCGTCCCGCACCATCGCGTACGGCCGGGCGTCCGCGCCGCCGGGAAGCTGCCACTCGTCCACCTTTCCCGTCGCGGGATCGTAGCGGCCGAGGAAACCGCCGGCGTAATCGCCGTACCAGATCTTGTCGTCCGACGTGATCTCCATGCGCCGCGGGCGCGTCGCCGCGCGCGGCAGCGTGATCTCGCGCAGCTGCATCGTGGCGGGATCGACCGTCGCGATCTTGTTCGTCCCGAACAACATCACCCACGGATGGCCCTTGGAGTCGAGCTTGATGCCGTAGGGGCGCGCGTTGGGCGTGGGCACGCGCACCAGGCGGATCTCGCCGGTGGCCGCGATGAGCTTGCCCACGACGTTGCCGATCTGCGCGGTGAACCAGATATCGCCGTGGCCGTCGAA
>Ga0209283_10001999_pt1 | contig 11321 bp, 9 predicted proteins | sample CZO8metaG_2_FD_188354 | JGI IMG/M metagenome (GOLD analysis project Ga0209283, IMG submission 188354) | Vadose zone soil microbial communities from the Eel River Critical Zone Observatory, Northern California, USA - CZOApr15con2H1.8 metaG... | ecosystem: Environmental > Terrestrial > Soil >...
AGGCGTAGTGCCACCTCGTTTGCTTCGCCACCTGTGTTGACGAGCAATACTTTATCCAGCGATTCCGGTACCAACTCTGTAAGCCGTTCAGCCAGCGCAAGGACGGGCTCTGAAAGCATCCAGGAATTGAGGTGGATGACCTCATCGAGGGATTGTTGTATTGCCGTAACAATGCGGGGATGATTGTGGCCGATAGTCGAGCAAATTTGTCCCGAGGTAAAGTCAAGAATACGACGTCCATCATTTGTCTCGATCCAGGCTCCAGACGCTCGCGTTACAGTGAAAGGAGCAAAATGATGGGCATAACGGATCAGAAAGCGTTCGCGTTCGTCGTACATGCTCGTTCCCTTTCGTCAAAAACAAAACGATAGAGCCATAGATGCCGCCCTCTTTCTTGGGCATAGAGTGGCAACTCACCGTGGGGTGCCAGGAGTAGGAGGATACCTCATTAATAACACCGCCCTGGCCCCTGTGAGAGACTCATACGCGTGAGGAAGATCAGCGGGGAACCAGATAGAATCTCCGGTTTTCAAGAGCACCTCCTGTCCTTTCGGCCCGAGGCGCAGGTCTCCTTCGACGCAGATGATGAATTCTTCGGTGCCAGGGGTATGGGCCAGGGAGTGATAGATTGCCCCTGATGGCACGATCAGCTCGTAGACCTCGGTACGGTGATTACGACCCTCGATATGCAATGGCCTGATAGACAAGCCCGAATCGGATTGTACGATCTGCCCATCTTCCTTGCGGATCACCTGCAAATCAGGTCTATTACTCTCGCCGAGAAGCGCTCCTATAGGAACGTTTAACGCATGTGCGATGTGGCAGAGGACTTCGAGTGAAGGGTTTCCCTCCCCAGACTCGATCTTGGAAAGACTGGTCTTAGAGACGCCGACCTTTTCAGCGAGATTCCCCAGGGACAGCCCTCTACTCTTCCGGTGCGCACGTAAAGATTGAGCGAGTAGGCTGGTAACTCTGTCGAGCGAGACCATGTGTAACCATACCTCAGTAGTTCAATTAAGTAAACGATTGTCCAGTATACTACGATTGTCCAGTATACTAGACAATCGTTTACCTGTCAATGAAGAAGAACTGTAGGTATGCCCTGATCTATCCTTGACGTTCGTTCTTCCAGTATGTCTCACTATTCTAGAGGAATGGATACCTGCTCTACCCGTGTCAAACCACGAACAACAGAGCAGTTGGAGGTCGCCTGCGCCTCGCAAAGCAGGCCCTCCATACCTCAATGGAAGCTCCACTAAGTGTTGGCATCGTGATGGAAGGCGCGATGTATGGTTTCTTGCGCACAACAGAAGATTTCCGAGAGGGTGTGCAAGCCTTTAATGAAAAGCGACGTCCACGATTCCAAGGAAAGTAAACATTTCTGACACAAGGCGAAGCGTAAACTTTGTCACTGCCTTCTCGAGGGAAGTGACACCAATTCTTGTCGAAAACGCGCCAGAAGTTTCGAGAGCAGTGTGAACGCGAGGTGCCTGCAAAGTGCCTTCAAAAAGCACTGGTAGCAGGAATGAGTGCTGATGCATCCTTCTGGTTGGCCGGCAAGCGGGTCAGAGCGGTGGGAGCTGACAACATGGCCTGGGACGAGATACGTCATGGAATCTATATCATTGAAAACCTCTTCTTGAAGGAGCTTGCTCAGGACAGGAGCTACGAGTTTACCTTCGTCTGCCTCCCACTCAAGATGCGAGGAGCTACTGGCTCACCGGTGCGTCCAATCGCAATGGTATCTAGAGGCTAAATGTACGCCTGTGGCCAATCATGACTATGAGTGGGTATGCCATGTGCTCTCTTCTCAGTGATTGTGCCTATGAGGTGAGGGTGGTATGAGGATGTGTGGAGCGTAGGACGTGGAAGCCGTTGTTGCCGAGTCTCAAGAAACGGGTGTGGGCGATTGGACTATGAGGTGAGATGTACATTGTACTGGCTCCGTGCGCCGTGTCACGCACGGAGCCAGTACAGCTATTAAGCACAATGCCGGATCAAACTTGTGAAACACCCCTGCATAGAAAACTAAAGAGAGGTATATTCCTTGTTTTCTCTGATAAACCACTGGATTGTTGGTAAGTAGGCAGTGCTGAGATCAACGAATGGAGAGCAAACAGAGAGCGAGAATATGCGGGAGGTGGTTTAATGAATTGAGAAGAGGAGAACAGAGGTCATTCGCTGCATTACAGTATATAGTCAACATTATATAAAAAGATGAAAACAATGACTCTATAAAATAGCTTGTGTGACAGGCAGACAAGTTAGGCCACTCATATTTTTCTGATGAGATGATGCTTCATTTCGTTGGAAAGAAGTAAAGTGATATCTTTCCATATGTTCGAGGCCTCAAAACCCTGCACAAGCCAATGGAAGATGATTGTAGAGGGTGAGAAAAGAGGATGCGTACTCTTTGTTATCTCTCTTAATTAAGACAAACAACAGATATGCAGGCTTGCCTTATTAAGAATAATAATGTAATTTACAATCGATTGTAAATTACATTATTTAGCGAGCGGAACCGACGGGATTCGAACCCGCGATCTTCTGCGTGACAGGCAGACATGTTAGACCACTACACCACGGCTCCTCGTGGGCATTGGACGCTTTTCATTTCATCCGCTGCGAGTAAGAGGATACCAGAATACATACAGCATGTCAAGCCTTCTGGACACCAATTTACCAATACTTCCGCCTCTCCCGTTTTTTTGGATGAGTGTTCACCCGCTTGCTCACCTTCCAGCTCACCTGATTGGTGATTGTAGGCCCTTGAGTATAATAAAAATGGCAGAGTGAATACTAACTATCGGCTCGGTAAGGATGCGCACGTTCAAGAAGATAAGCAGGAAAGATCGCTGAAATCCACATGTTTCTCTCATCTCATATTCTTCGGAGGCATTGATGATCAATATTACTTCCTGGCAGCCGCCAGAACAAACCGTTTATCCCCCTCGGCATCTGCGTAGCGGCACTGCTAGTCCAACCGGAACTATTACCTGTGCGATATGTGATGCTGGCTTTACTCCGGCACCTGCTCGCCAGGATCTGCTACAAGTCCCGCCGACGGTGCTTGAAGCAGTGTTTATGAGCATGTGTCATTTCTGCTTCCGCTGCCGGCGGCCAGCCTGTCCGGAATGCTGGGATGCCGTCCATGGTGTGTGTGGCGCCTGTGTGCAAGAAGCCCATTTACCGTTTCGAGCCCAGGCAGCACCTCTTGGCGGCGTCATATTTCCCCCACAACATCAACAACATCCACCAGATCAGAACAGTGATAATAACGCTGCACCGCTGCTCGTCTGCATTCGTCCTGGTCGTTTTCAGGCTGAGGTATCACTTTCTACCGACCCTCTCAAAAGCGTGCCAGTTGTGCCGATCAAAGAACGGCCAGTAGCAGTTGTGTACGAAGAACACCAGGCATTCGCTCCGCCACAACAGCCCCCCTCGCAAATAGCGGAACAACAAAATGATGAGGAGGTGCCGGTAAAAGCTCGTGGCCTGGGCTTTCTCAAAGTCGTGGAGCGCGTCCTAAACGTACTCTTGCTTATTATTTTGTTCGCGATTGTGGTGCTGACAGTGCTTGCAGAGTTTTCTCTAACCGCTAATAGATATATTATACATTTATTTCACGTTGACATTCGTGGAGAAATAGCGTATCTTATTTCTGTAATACGACAACTTCATTGGTAAGCAAGCAGATAGGGCGCGAAGCCGGAAAGAGAAGCTGTGCTGTGGGGCGGGATATTCTGGTCGATGGCTACAACATCATCAAAAATAGTTCCTCGTTTCAGGCCGTGGAAACGAAGAATTTTGCTGCCGCTCGCAATGCCCTGATTACCCAGCTTGTGCATCGCTATCGCCACACTCCCCATCGTGTCACCGTCGTCTTTGACGGAGATGGGGCCAGTGAGCAGAAAATCCACGAACGACGTATCTGCATCATCTATTCCCGTCACAACGAAACCGCCGACAGCGTGATTGCCCGTTTGGCCACTGAAGCGCGACTGGCTGGCCGGGAAGTAGAAATGTATAGCAATGACGGGGAAGTCCAACAGGCGGTGGCGCAGCAGGGAGGCAGCGTGCGTACAGTCAGCCAGCTTACCAGCCAGTTGAATGCCCCGGCCCGTGACGTTGAACGGCGCATTCGCCACCGCCTGGCCGTCCGTCGTGCCTATGGCCTGGATGCCACCTTTGATCCTGATGATGAGCCGGAGCCTCGCCACATATCAAAAGGCGGCAAGAAAAAATCTTCCCGCCATCGTAAATAACGACTGCTGGCGAATTGGCAAATCGGCCCAATTCCAGGGCGAGCACAAGGCATCGCCCCTACTATGCTTCCGAAGCCGCTTGTCAAGCCGCTCGTCCATAGTAGGGGCGATGCCTTGTGCTCGCCCTGGTGGGGTCTTATGTATCTACCTCTACATCACCGAGGGAAGTTCCTCTACCTGGTTTTCCTGTCCCTCAGCACCTTTCTGGTTCATGTCCTCTTGCTCTATTGCAGCGCGCGCAGGAGGTTTTTTGCCTAAGCCCAAACGTGTACGCATTACCCAGAGGAAGCCCTCGAGGAAAATAGTGTGCGACATTTTGGACTTGCCAACCCGCCGGTCCATAAAGACAATGGGAGTCTCTACAACCTTGAAGCCTTGCCGTGTTGTTCTGTAGGCCAGTTCTACCTGGAAGGCATAGCCCTGCGATTGGATGGTGTCAAGGTCGATGCTTTCTAGCACAATCCGGCGATAGCAACGAAACCCCGCCGTGCAGTCACGTACTGGAATGCCGAGCATAAAGCGGGCAAATATGTTGCCACCTCCACTGATGAAGCGGCGCACAAACGACCAGTCGGGGGTACCACCTCCGCGGATATAGCGCGAGCCAATTACCAGGTCTGCCTCTTCAATGGCCTTGAGGAAGTTGGGAAGGTAGCGCGGGTCATGCGAGAAATCGGCATCCATCTCAAAGGCGGCATCATAGTTATGCTCAATAGCATACTTAAAACCAGCAATATAGGCAGTTCCAAGACCCAGCTTGCCTTTACGATGCAGCATATGAACCTGAGCATTCTCGGCATGAATCTGATCGGCAAGCTCTCCTGTACCATCGGGTGAATTGTCATCAACGATCAGGATATCGGTATCAGGAGCATTCGAAAATATCTCCTGTATGAGTGGGCGCAGGTTATCCAGTTCGTTATAGGTTGGGATAATAATGATGGTCTTCATACAAATTTGTCTCCATTGCTTGTTGATACTGGCACGGGCTGTAAACCTCTTTGCCGTTCCTGCATCGACAAGGTATTAGCGAAATGCTGTTTTGATCCAGACGAATTGTGATCCTCCCAACTATCCTCTTCTTCCCCGGTAACATCCGTATGCTGAGTAGAACGGAATATAAGCAAGGCGATAACACCCAGTCCCAGACCAAACCACAGCGTACAGAGACGAATGAGCAGTGTCGCCGCTCCTGCTATTGATGCTGAAGTGGTTACAAGCAGGCGAGTAAGTCCCAGCATACTCCCATCGGCTGTACCTAATCCTCCTGGCAGGCCAGAAGCCGATCCGATCAGCGATGAAACAGATAAAATAAACGTGGATTTAATCAGTAAATCAGGGCTGGGGACTATTCCCAGGCCGGTAAACACGAAGTACAGGGCGGCACACTCGCCCGACCATGAAATAACGCCAATAGAAACAGCAAAAAGCAGGGGCCGCCACTGTAACAAGGTGTATGAACTCTCATAGAAAGCGTGCATCAAATGTGCTATGCGTGCCACCTTTGGCAAACGTTCTCCGAAGCCCAGCAGTGCCAGGGAAAGCCGCCGATTTTGGATGAGCATGATACATGCCAGGCCGACGACCAGGAAGAGGAGCAAGAGTGCCCAGCCAAAGCGGTAGAGCACCAGCCCGGTTGTTGCTAACAACAACATGGCGAGGCCATCGCTCAAGCGTTCCGCCACGATGATGGGAGAAGTACGGCTGATGGGTGCTCCCGTGGTGCGCTTCAACAGGTAGGATTTCAGTAGCTCTCCCACCTTCCCAGGAGTGATCGCCATAGAAAGCCCCGCAATGAAAATCAGCAGACTCTTGACCCAGGGAACATGCAATTTCAGGCGTTTCAGATAGTACTGCCATTTGAAAAAACGGCAGAGATAGTTAAAGAGCGTTAACTCCAGGATGATTGGCAAATAGACCCAATGGAATCTGGCTAATGCCTGGAGCATTTGTGGCACGTCCGCATAGAGAGCAATGACCGTCGTCACCACGAAGGCCAGCACCAATGAAAATAGTATTCCAGTGCGTATCTGGCGAGTAAGCAAAACTCTGCTCCCTTACTACAGTATGATGTGAGGTAAAATATAGAGCACAACGATAATAATGATTACACACAACACAACGGTCACAAGCATGTGGCGGTCACGTAACAACACCTCTTCGGGACTTCCGCCCTCCATGCGCATATAGACCAGGTACAGGTAGCGGAACATGCCATACAGCACCAGTGGAATGGTGAGCATGAGGCGGTGGTTGCCTGTTGGTCCTTGGAAAGTATAAAGGCTGTACGACATAAAGGTTGCCGCCGTCACAATCGTAATCATCTGGTCAAGCATCGGGAGGCTGTACTCTTTGAGAATCTGGCGGTGATTGCTGGCCTCTCCTTGTAATAGCACTAACTCATGCCGTCTCTTGTTGAGAGCCAGGAACAGCGACAGGAGGATGGTCACAAGGTAGAGCCATGGTGAGATAGAGACAGGGATGACCACCGCTCCGGCCAGGATGCGTAAGACGAATCCGCTGGCGATGATAAAAACGTCAAGGAGCACAATATGCTTGAGGCGAATACTGTAGAGCACCATTAAGCCCAGATAGGAAACAATGGTAGCGGTAAAGAGCAGGTTTGAGCCGCCATAAGCGGCGAAGATATCCGGCTGCACCTGAATGGGAATGGTGAAGATCACGAAAGTCAGTCCCGCGCAGGCCAGCAAGAGTATGCACATGGTCACGATTGCCCACGAAATCGGCAGCCTGCCGGAAGCCAGGGGGCGATAGCGTTTCACCGGATGTTGGCGATCATTCTCCAAATCGAGTAAATCGTTGAGCAGGTAGATAATGCTGGAGGCAAGACAGAAGGCGGCAAAGGCAAATCCAGCTCGCTCAAAGGATGAGAAGGTAAATAATCGTTGGGCAAAGACGATGCCCACGAAAAGAGCCAGGTTTTTTGTCCATTGACGCGGGCGCATGGCTGTGATCAACGCCACTAGTCGTCCGCTTGTTCCGAGATTGAGAGATAGGGGAGGCGTCCCGGTTGTTGTCGATGCGATTAACTCGCCTGGTTGTTTTGTCTGTTCCTCTATTGCCATAATTGTTTTTTTCAAGAGTAGCCTATCCCTTCAACTGCAAATGCCATCAGCCCCACCTATCAGCTACAAGCCAGATACGTGTCATGTTTGCCTGAGTAGACTTCCCTTTTGAAACGTATTGCGCTGAAAGAGAGTAACACAGATACCTGCCGGTACGGGTGTTGTTAGTAAATTCGCCGCTTCAGTTCGGTGATGCGATGCAAGGTAATGCGGTGCTTATCGGTGCTGATAAAGTTTTTATCGGTGAAGTAACCCATCACCTTGTTGACGCTTTCACGTGACGCTCCCACCATCGAAGCCAGCTCTTGTTGGGTCAGGCGCACTTCTATGCGCGTGCCATTTTCCACTTTGGTGCCATGTGAGTCCGCCAGCTCCAGCAGCTTTTTGGCAACACGTCCATATACGTCAAGGAAGATTAAGTCTTCGACCATATTATCTGTCGTCCGTAGACGTTTGGAGAGAACTTCCAGTACTTGTATGGCGATTTTAGGGTTCTTTATGATCGCCTGGTGGAAATCACTGCGCTGGAGCGTATAGCACTCGACCTTTTCCAAGGCCACCGCATCTGCGGAACGGGGCAATCCGTCGAGGATAGTCAACTCTCCGAAGCATTCTCCCTTGCCGAAGACCACGAGCGAGATCTCCTGGCCATCGGGGCTAATCAGGCAGATTTTGACTTTGCCTTCTTTAATGACATAAAGTACCTGGCCAGGGTCGTCGCGATGAAAAATAACCTCACCATTGCGGAACGTGCGCCGCTTTGCCACTGACATCAGTGCGCGAATATCTTCGTCCGCCAGGTCAGCAAAGAGTGGTACCTGTTTCAGGTATACGGTTTCGTTTTCTGTCTCCATATGTTATTTCCTCATAAAGTAGGTCTACCGAAATGCAACTATTCAGGTCTCATCATTTTCTTGAATCCTCACTGCCTACAGCAGTTCGCAAACGTTTTGTTGTGGCAAGATGTTGCTGCTGTAGGCAGCAACATCTTGCCACAACAATATAGGTATCTTATACTAGCGTACTTTCTGTTCTCGTGCAATAGCCATCTTGCCTCTCTCCCTACTGTAGAACGGATGCTAATGACAATTTGGTAACATGATTCTATCATATCGGGGCACCATCTATGAATAATTACGTTCCAACCGGGCTGTTTTAACGCATTAGAAGTTGTTATGCTCTTTTGATCTCTTGATTGCCCGTTCTCCCCATCCTCTCCGATTTCAAAAGTGATACACTGGTAGAGAAAAAATCAGGAAAGGATGTTCGCTTGAAGAAGGCGAAAGGGAAGGTAGACAACACGGTGAAACTTATTTCGTGGAATGTCAACGGGCGCGTAAAAGATGCAGTTGAACAAGTAAAGGCTTTGGGCCGTCAAGAACCTCATGTTGTGGCCCTCCAGGATGTTAGGGCTACGGCTGTAGAGGGATATAAAATGGCTTTTGCGGATCTGGGTCTTTGCCATATTGTCCATACGTTTCAAGCTATCCCTGAAACGACCCCTACAGGTGTCCTCATCGCGAGCCGTTTTGAGCTTGATCGACTTCCCAACCTGCTATCCTCAGTACTCTGGCCGGAAGGGCTAAGATCACCTGATAGTGAGAAAGTTGACAGGCATTGGAGCAAACGAACGCTTTTTGTGATCTTACATTGCCCCTGGGGGAAGATAGACTTCCACGACTGTACATTACTCCGGGTAATCATTATGAGAGCACGCCGGCGGGATATATTTATTATCCGTGGATTAAACTGGATTTGCTGTCGGGCGTCTATCATATGCTTTTCGCTCCCACTGATAGGCTCCGTATTCTCTGCGGTGATTTCAATGCTCCACAGGAAGAAAAAAGCACAGGAGAAATTATTACATGGGGATATGACAAGAGGAGGGGGATATATCAGCTTACTCGGTCAGATCAAGATATGGTCGAACGACGTGTCTTTCAAGGACTTGCCGCTTGTGATATGCCCGATGTCTATCGTCGCTTTCATGGGTATGAGAACTGTGGATCTGAAGAAGCATGCAGTTGGAGAAAGTACCGCTTCGATCATATCTTTGCCTCTTAGAGGCTGTGCCCGCAGAGCATCCGCTACTTGCAAGATGTTCACAGACTGCAATTAAGCGATCATGTTCCTATTGAAGTCGTTTTTGAGCTAGAAAATGCACCTTCCGTTCGAAATCTCTGTCCTTGACAGATGGCTTTCTTGCCATGCATCCGAAAGGAAGGTGCATAGACTGCCTTTTTAACCTCTTTTACTGTTTTTACAACTCTACAAATGAATTAGTTGGTGGCAATGTGGCTTGTCCTCGCCCTGCACCCCGACTTTTACATCGCCCTGCCCGGGAGAAAATAGAGCTTGATTTTTAACCCGACATTGGTTACTCGTGACCCTCTCATCCCCTCAAGGAGGTAAGTTTCTCAGTGACTTCGCCGGTGTGGCCTGCCCCTTGCGGGACCCTCTCTATCGAAGAGGTGGTTGACCCATTGACTCACCAAGATCACATGCACCTTACGGTGCAAGGGGCGTGTCTGCCCTACTACTACGCCTGGACGAGCCAGGGCGTAGATACGTGACCGAACGAGGAAACGTCACTGGTTGATCGTAGGCCAGCCGATGCATATTCACACTGCCGACCACGTCGCGATGCCCCTTGAACCCACATTTCCTGCACTTCCATACTCTGCCTTTGGGCTTGTGTTTATGCCTGCATACCGGACACTGGCTACTCGTCCCTCGTTCTGAGCCAGTGAAGCTCTTGATGCGGGCTTGTTTACTCTTGTGGGTCAGGTAGTCGATATCCTTGCCATATTCCCACTGCGCCATGCGTTGGTTGTGGTGGCGTCCTTTGTTCTCTTGCCGCACCCCGTGCGGGTTGCCGATGAACAGAGTCCCGACCTGCTCCTGTTTGCAGAAGTCAATGACCTGCCGGGTCGCTTTATGGCGTAGGTCGCGCACACGTCGCTCGATACGGTTCATCATTTTGTTCTTTGCCCGTTGCAGTTTCTTCCAGCGACGGGAGTACTTCTGGCAACGAGACTGCTTCTTGGCAATCTGCCGGTGCCGCATGTTGCGCTGGCGTTTGAGACTACGGATACCACGCCCTGAGATGACGGTGGCCGCACCGGTGTTTGTGGTCACGGCCGCAAGGTGGATTTCTCCCAAATCCACGGTAGCCTGTTCCTCACCTGGGGCGGTTTCTGCCTGCTGAACCTCGATACAGACGTGTAATTCAAAGCCATTGTTCCAGACCAGCGTACAGGCTCCACTGCTTTGGGGAAGATCAACAGGAAGGACAAGCGATGCTCGTCCACGTCCCATAGGGAGCACCACACGCCCGCGCTCAACACTCACTGCCTGCGCGGGCCACTTGACGGGATAGAAGCGTTTGGTCTTCCAGGGATACTTCATGCCCATCTTGGGATGCGTGGTACGCAGTTTGCGCGTGGTCTCAATGTTAGCAAGGAAAGCATGCACCACCATCTGCACCGATTGGCCGTGCAGAGCAAAGCGTCCCTTGGTTGCCTGTTGCAGTTCGTCTCGTCCAGGCCACTTGCTCCTTGTCTGTCGTGCCGCTTTATGCAGTTCACAACAGACGTTCCACACTTGGGATGCTTCCATCTGTGCCGCTTTCAGGCGTTGGAAGAGCGCGGGTGAGAGATGATCGAGTCGATAGATTCTCACAGTGTACATGGTTACTTGCCTCAATACGGAGAGAGTACAGGGAGCATACATCATCTGCATGCTCCCTGCATGGCTACAGAACGATGGCCTATTCTGGTACCGTCACGGGTATCGGCTCAGTATCGCGTTGGATGCCCCGTGCCTCTTGTCGCGCAAGCCATGTACGAGCTTCCTGTCGCTCACGTTCCCATCGTGCCTGTTCCTTTGGCGTCACAGGGAACACATGCCCGCTCAATTCCCCCATGAGACAGGCAAGGGTAAACTGCCACACCCCTTCAGGGTCATCGTG